>Ga0308001_10000018_pt1 | contig 90301 bp, 74 predicted proteins | sample Neamet5_FD_203167 | JGI IMG/M metagenome (GOLD analysis project Ga0308001, IMG submission 203167) | Marine microbial communities from water near the shore, Antarctic Ocean - #5 | ecosystem: Environmental > Aquatic > Marine > Unclassified | place: Southern Ocean | collected 2014-06-04
TAGGAACGGCGTTGTGGCTGCATGAAAGACCCGCTTAAAAGGCTAGAAATGGTGTCCACTTAAATCAGGTGGACATCATCGCCTTTGGCGTCGGGGCCAGGAAGGTGTGTTGGCCGGACGGATACTTACGTTCTGGCCCAACGTTACTGTAGCGAATCCGCAGCAGTATCAATCAAAGCCTCCTGTATCCCGCGTGAAGAAAGACGCTACGTTGCGCCCGTTCTTCCACGGCTTCGCTTGCCGCCCCGCTACGGCAGATTCGAAGCATTCATCGAAATGTCATCATTTAGAAGCAGTGCGTTAACAAGGAATTTCTACCCTTTGCATCGCGAACCGCAATTGTGCGGCCAGCAATATTGCGAAAGGTGATCAAATGACGCCCCATCCGATACAGGACGCCGTGCTGCGGGTCGACCGGTTGAGCGTCGTCTACCCAGGCGGCGTGACAGCCCTACGCGATACCTCGATTGCATTTCGGCGTGGTGAGTTCACCGTGCTGCTTGGTCTCTCGGGCGCAGGCAAGTCGACCTTGCTCCGTAGCCTCAATCGACTCGTCACGCCCACTCGCGGCAGTGTCACCAGCGAGCTCGGTGAGCTCGGCAGCGGCTCGGCCTTGCGTCAGCATCGTCGGCGTACCGCCATGATCTTTCAGCACCACCAGCTAATCGAACGTCAAAGCGCACTGGCTAATGTGCTTACCGGTCGGCTGGCCTTTCACAACACGCTCCGCTCGCTGTTTCCTCTGCCGCGTGCCGATCAGGAGATTGCGCTCAGTTGCCTCGCTCGGGTCGGTCTGGCAGACAAGGCGCTAAGCCGGGTGGACAAACTGTCCGGTGGCCAGCAGCAGCGGGTAGGCATCGCGCGTGCGCTAGCGCAACAGCCCGCGATCATTCTTGCCGATGAGCCGGTAGCCAGTCTCGACCCGGCCACTTCGGTCCGTGTTCTCGGACTGCTGCGCGACATCTGCAAGGAAGACGGCATCACCGCCATCGTTTCGCTGCATCAACTCGAATATGCCCGCCGCTTCGCCGATCGCGTCGTCGGGCTGGCCGATTCTCAGATCGTTTTCGATGCCGCGCCCTCGGAACTCACCGATGCGCAGCTTGAGCGCATCTATGCAGGCCGCTCTACGACTCAGCCAGCAACTGCTCCGGCTGAAACCCCTGTCATGCTCGCACCTTCACTGGAGATGTCCCGATGAAACGCTTATCCGCTCTCTTATTGACCTGTTTGCTGTCCGCTGTTTCAAGTCTGTCCGCCGTAGCGGCCGATGCCGATCCGGATGTGCTAAAGGTTGCGCTGCTGCCGGACGAAAACGCCTCGGAGTTGATCAAGCGAAACCAGCCGCTGAAGGATTATCTGGAAGAGCATCTGGACAAGAAGGTGCAGCTGATCGTAACCACCGACTATTCCTCGATGATTGAGGCGATGCGCTTTGGCCGTATCGACCTGGCGTATTTCGGTCCGCTGTCCTACGTCATGGCCAAAAGCAAAAGCGACATCGAGCCCTTCGCTGCCATGGTCATCGACGGCAAGCCGACCTATCGCTCAGTGATTATCGCCAATGTGGCGTCAGGCGTGAATGAGTATGCCGACCTTAAGGGCAAGAAGATGGCCTATGGTGACCGGGCATCGACGTCCAGCCATCTGATTCCCAAAACCGTGCTTCTTGAGACGGCCGAGCTGACGGGTGGGCAGGACTACGAACAACATTTTGTGGGCACGCATGACGCCGTTGCCGTCAACGTGGCGAACGGAAACGCCGATGCGGGTGGGCTGTCGGAGGTAATTTTCAATCAAGTAGCCGAACGTGGCCTAATCGATCCGAGCAAGGTGAAAGTACTTGGTTACAGCGGCGAATATCCCCAATACCCCTGGGCGATGCGCTCGAACCTGAGCCCCGAGCTGAAAACCAAGGTGCGGGATGTATTCGTCGGTATCGACGATCCCGAAGTGCTGCGCAACTTCAAAGCCGAGGCCTTCGCGCCAATCACCGACGCCGACTACGATGTGATTCGCAACATGGGATCGCTGCTCGGCCTCGACTTCGCCACGATGTGAGCACCGATATGTCTACTCATCATGACGTGCAGGCGCTGCCTGCAGAGCAACGCGAGCACATCCTTCGAGGCTTCGGCCTCGGTTGGTGGCGCCAGCTGGGGCAGGTGGCAATTGTACTCGGAGTGGTGCTGTTGGCCTGCTGGTACGTGGGGCTGCTCGATGCCACCACGCTGCTGAACGGGCTGCCCTCCATCGCGACCCTGGCAGGCGAGGCCATGCCGCCAGACTTTTCGGGCTATCGAAGCTGGATTCGCCCGTTGATCGACACGCTGGCGATGAGCATCGCCGGCACGGCCATCGCAGTGGTGTTCTCGCTGGTGGTGGCCTTCGTTGCAGCGCGCAATACGGCGCCGCACCCCCTTGTGTTCGGTGTTGCCCGGGTGCTGCTCAATGCCCTGCGGTCGGTGCCGGAGCTGATCATGGGCATCATCTTCGTTGCAGCCGTAGGGTTCGGCGCCTTGCCGGGCGTGCTTGCCCTGGGTCTGCATTCGATCGGCATGGTCGGCAAGTTCTTCGCCGAGGCCATCGAGCACGTCGACGAAGCGCCGGTGGAAGCCGCTCGGGCGGCGGGGGCTACGCCGATGCAAGTGCTGCTGCACGCGGTTTTGCCACAGGTGACTCCGCAGTTCGCCGACGTGGCGATCTACCGCTGGGAATACAACTTTCGCGCCTCCACCGTGATGGGCATGGTTGGCGCCGGCGGTATCGGCTTCGAACTCATGGGCTCGCTGCGCATCATGCAGTACCAGGAGGTTGCAGCAATCCTGCTGGTCATCCTGGCCATGGTCACGCTAGTAGACGCCTTCAGTGGCGTGCTGCGCAAACGTTTCAAATAGGACAAACCATGCTGCCGAAACTCGTTATAACTCACCGAGTACACGATGAGATCCTGCAACTGCTGGCGCCACATTGCGAGCTGATGACCAACCAGAGCGACAGCACGCTGACGCGCGAGGAAATTCTGCGCCGCTGCCGCGATGCTCAGGCGATGATGGCGTTCATGCCCGATCGGGTCGATGCAGAATTTCTCCAAGCCTGCCCCGAGCTGCGTGTGGTCGGCTGCGCGCTCAAGGGCTTCGACAATTTCGATGTGGACGCCTGTACTGCCCGCGGGGTCTGGTTGACCTTCGTGCCTGATCTGTTGACGGTCCCGACTGCCGAGCTGGCGATCGGACTGGCGGTGGGGCTGGGGCGGCATCTGCGCGCAGCAGATGCGTTCGTCCGCTCTGGCGAGTTCCAGGGCTGGCAACCACAGTTCTACGGCACGGGGCTGGATAACGCGACGGTCGGCATCCTTGGCATGGGCGCCATCGGACAGGCCATGGCTGAGCGCTTGCAGGGATGGGGCGCGACCCTGCAGTACCACGAGGCGAAGGCTCTGGATACACAAACCGAGCAACGGCTCGGCCTGCGCCAGGTGGCGTGCAGCGAACTCTTCGCCAGCTCGGACTTCATCCTGCTGGCGCTTCCCTTGAATGCCGATACTGAGCATCTGGTCAACGCCGAGCTGCTTGCCCTCGTACGGCCGGGCGCTCTGCTTGTAAACCCCTGTCGTGGTTCGGTAGTGGATGAAGCCGCCGTGCTCGCGGCGCTTGAGCGAGGCCAGCTCGGCGGGTATGCGGCGGATGTATTCGAAATGGAAGACTGGGCTCGCGCGGACCGGCCGCGGCTGATCGATCCTGCGCTGCTCGCGCATCCGAATACGCTCTTCACTCCGCACATAGGGTCGGCAGTGCGCGCGGTGCGCCTGGAGATTGAACGTTGTGCAGCGCAGAGCATCATCCAGGCGTTGGCAGGTGCGCGCCCAATCAACGCTGCGAACCGTCTGCCCCAGGCCGAGCCTGCCGCATGTTGAATCCGGTCTGGCTGAAGAGCCTGGTAGCGATCGTTCAAACAGGCAGTTTTCAGAGCGCGGCGAGGGCGTTGGGGCTGGCCCAGCCGACGGTGTCGCAGCACTTGCAGAAGCTTGAAGAGCAGGTCGGCGTAACGCTGGTGCAGCGCAGTCGTAGCGGCTGCCAGCCTACCACACGTGCGCTGGCCTTCATGCCGCATGCGACCGCCTTGCTCGACATGCACGCCCGGGCGCTAGAAGCCCTGCATGGAAATAGTGAGCGCGTCGGGGCCAGCTCCAACATCGGCACCTACCTTCTCCAGCCATTCGTGCGCAGCTATCTGATGACCGCAAATGAGAGGGGCGAGGTGGATCTGCGCATCGCCGCCAACCCGGATGTGGCCGACCAGCTACTGGCGGGCCAGCTCGACGCCGCGATCATGGAATGGTGGCTACCTCACCCCGACTTCGAACACCGCCTCTGGCGGGTCGAGCCGCTGGTACTTATCGTCAGCCCCGACCATCCGCTGGCTGAAGCAGGGTGCATAGAACGCGATCGTCTGGTGGACCTGCCGATGCTGGGAGGTGAACCGGGTAGCGGTACCGGACGGCTTCTGACCGAATACTTTGGCGAGCTGGGCGTGCCTCGCAGCGGTATGCAGCTAGGCAGCACCGAGGCAGTCAAACAAGCAGTCAGGGCGGGACTCGGCGTGTCGTTGGTGATGGCTTCCGCAGTACAAGACGAAGTTCGCAGTGGCGCGCTGGTAGCTCTTCCCATCCCGGGGCTTGAAAAGCGTCTCCAACTGATCTGGCGCAAACCGCCCGGAAATCTGCACCCGCCGGGATTTGTGCGGCACTTATTGGCCCAGAGTGTGTAAAAACGCACCGGTAAACCCTTGCTATGATTTCCGAGAATCTCAGCGTATGGGACGCCCATGAAACGGTTTATCCAGGGTGAACACCGAGGTCAAAGCACCTTACTTCCCGAAAGCCTCGACGACTACGTCAGCGATACCAATCCGGTTCGGGTGGTTGACGTTTTCGTCGATGAACTCGACCTAGCCACGCTAGGTTTTGATGGCGTCATTCCAGCCGAAACCGGAAGACCGGCTTACCACCCTTCGATCCTGCTGAAGATCTATATCTACGGCTATCTAAACCGCATTCAATCGAGCCGGCGTCTTGAGCGAGAAGCTCAGCGCAACGTCGAACTCATGTGGTTAACCGGGCGATTGATGCCCGATTTCAAGACCATCGCCAACTTCCGAAAAGATAACAGCAAGGCCATTCGCGGCGTCTGCCGCCAGTTCGTTTTGCTCTGCCAGCAGTTGGGGTTGTTTGGCGAAAACTTGGTTGCCATCGACGGCAGCAAATTCAAGGCAGTGAACAACCGTGACCGCAATTTCACCAGCGCCAAACTGAAGCGGCGTATGGAAGAAATCGAGGCGAGCATCAGCCGTTATTTGGCTGTGCTCGATGCGGCTGATCGACAGATTCCTAGCGCCTCCGCGCCAGACACTGCCAGCCTGGAAGATAAGATTGCCAAGCTAAAAGCGCATATGAAAGAGCTTCAAGGGATCGAAACTCAGCTCAACGATTCCCCTGATAAACAGGTTTCGCTGACCGACCCGGATGCCCGTTCGATGATGACGCGCGGCAGCGGTATCGTCGGCTACAACGTGCAGACGGCTGTCGATACGCAGCACCACCTGATCGTTGCTCACGAGGTCACCAACAGCGGTTCAGACCGCGACCAACTCAGTTCAATGGCGAAGCAGGCTCGTGAAGCCATCGGCGCAGAAACGCTGTCCGTGGTGGCTGACCGAGGCTACTTCAAGGGTGAAGAGATCCTTGCCTGTCACGACGCAAACATCACGGCCTACGTGCCTAAGCCAATGACTTCAAGCGCCAAGGCTGATGGCCGATTCAATAAAGATGCCTTCGTGTATGACCCGACGAAAAACGAATACACCTGCCCGGCGGGAGAGGCACTGATCTGGCGATTCTCCAGCGTTGAGAAAGGCATGAATATGCACTGTTACTGGAGTTCTAAGTGCCAGAGTTGTGCGCTGAAAACCCAGTGCACACCAAGCACAAATCGTCGAGTAAGGCGCTGGGAGCATGAAGCAGTGCTGGAGGAAATGCAGCGCCGGTTGAACCAAGCACCAGAGATGATGCGGGTTCGAAAACGGACTGTTGAGCATCCCTTCGGTACGCTCAAGCAATGGATGGGCGCAACGCACTTCCTGACCCGAAAGCTGAACGGGGTGAGTGCGGAGATGAGCTTGAATGTGCTCGCCTACAACTTGAAACGGGTGATGAAAATCATCGGCACCGAAGGCCTGTTGAAGGCGATGACGGCGTAAAAGCCCCAGCTTTTGCTGCTCTAAGAGGTGCCAAAGCGCTTCATAAACGCTCTGACGCGCTATTGGCGCTGATCGCGGCTATTTGCTTGGGAAACCGCCTCGCCCAGGAACACTGGGCTGAGGCACCCAAGATGCGAAAGTGTTTTTACACACTCTGGGCCGGTTAGCGACCACCGTTCAGGCTAGCCATTCTTGTCCTCCCACACGTGGAGGACTTGCTATGAACATCATCGCTACCTGCAGCCGCCAGCCCTGGAACAAAGGAAAACTGGTCGGACAGAAAACCCCACTCCGACTGAGAGATATCTGGGCCATCCGAGTAAGGCTTCAAATTGCAGAAAGAACTCGGGATCTGGCTCTCTTCGACCTGGCCATCGACAGCAAGCTTCGAGCCTGCGACTTAACCAAGCTCCGTGTGCGGGACGTTGCCCATGGTGAGCAGGTGTCATCACGAGCAATAGTGATGCAGCAGAAAACACAGCGGCCAGTGCAGTTCGAGATCACTGAGCAAACTCGGGCGGCGCTCGCGGCTTGGATACATCAAGTACAGCTCCGCGGCGAGGACTACCTGTTCCCGAGTCGACTGCATAACTCAGACCATCTATCCACTCGTCAGTACGCCCGTATCGTCAAAGGCTGGGTGAAAGCCATTGGCCTTGACCCAGCCATGTATGGCACTCACACAATGAGACGCACGAAGGCATCACTGATCTATCGCAGGACGAAGAACCTGCGGGCCGTTCAACTGCTGCTCGGCCATACGAAGCTGGAGAGCACCGTTCGATATCTGGGAATTGAGGTCGATGACGCCTTGGAAATGGCGGAACAGACCGAAGTGTGACCATGTTTAGCGACGGCCAAAGTCAGGCCGTCGCTAACCGGCCAAGAGCGGACGGTGATTCAGCTAGCCGCTGCGAGTAGAGCCTAGCCACCGGTTTGGCGGTGAAGCTATGCTCACGGAAGATCGAATAGAGGGTGTTGGAAAGTGTCTGCTGAGTACATTCTTGAACAATTCATTATTGGCCCGCGCTTGCAGCTGAGCATCTCCGAGGAGCGCTACAAGGAGCTTGCATATGCACGAAACGTGTTGTCCGAGGCTCTGGCTTTCGAGCAACGCTACGAATTATTGATTGGTAATTTTTTGGCCATGGAACTGGCTTTCACCGAAATTTGCCTGCGTACCAAAGTGGAGCCTCAACATCGGTATGTGGATTCAGCAGAAATCCTAGAGGAAGCAAATCGCCATGTCGTGAATATGCTTACGGCTATGCGAGCCTATGCCGACCAGGTAGTGCAGGACTTCAAATGCTTGGGGCTGGTTCCTAGCTTCAGCGAGGTGGCTAAGTCGGAGCTAAATGAGGCATTTGCCCGAAGCTCGGACTATCGATTTATGTGCAGTTTAAGGAACCACGTTCAGCATAAGGCTACTGCTGTTCACGGTTTTATAGCGAACGATGATGGGACGAGAGATGCCAACGGCTGGGTCGAGACAGTCAGTTTTTATGCAAACAAAGTGACTCTTAGGGCAGATAAGGACTTCAAGCTCCGAGTTCTAGATGAGCAACCGGAGAAGATCGATATTCGGCGGCGTGCGCGACGAAGTGTGCAAGCGGTAGGCGAGGTGCATATGGCTCTACGCAACTTGTCCAAAGACCAGGTAGCGCGAGCTAGGTCAGCAATTGAGCTGGCAATCCGCGAATACAAGGAAGCTGGTGCAACGTCAGCCATCGGTCTTGGCGCTCGACGCGTCGGGGATACCAGCGCAGATGTCGCCCTATTGCTGGACTGGGATGACGTTCGACTTCGGCTTGTCGATAAGAACAGCAGCCTTCCACGGCTTTGGCCCCGCCGTAGTCATCGTGAACCGAAGATTGAGGAGATTATTGCTCTGCGTGAGGCAATGGAGCATACCCAAGCCCAAGCAGCAGCGCTGGTGTTCGTTACCGAAGATCGCTGGCGAGACTACGAAGATGGTCTGCCGATGCCGGAGGGCCTATTTCATCTTTACAAGCTTCAGGTAGGACGCCATCCGACACACACTCTCCAGCGATCGAATGCTGTCGCCGACTGAAGGAATAGCCACCACCCGGTTGTAATCCGTGTCAGTGGCTTACGTGTGCCTTTTCAAGAGCTTATGTATGGGGCAGAAGTGCTCGCCGGTCGAGGGGATAACCCGACCGATAGCAGCTGTTGGTGAGAGGAGCTATTGGCCGGCAGCAGCCCGTTGTGACCGGCAACATCTGAGCCATAAATGCCTGTGGCGGGGTAGTGGCTACCTCCAACTGCTTTCGCGGAAGAGCCATAACCGGCCAATTGATCTCCGCCACGTCGTGGACTGTTACTCATCGGCTGGTGCTAAGCTCTTCGAGCTGTGTGTGCAGCCAGTTCACAGCCGTAACGGATGGGGCGGAATGGAAACTAGTAAAAACTTAGGAGTATGGCTGTGGTTTTGACCGATGCATCTCTAGAATTTGCCCGCAATCATATAACAGCTTTTTACGATACTGATTTTTATCCGAAGCCTTTTGAGTTTTATGCATTATGGAATTCTTGGGCCGAGGTTAAAAGCTATCTTCTCGCTGCATCATTAGCTGGAGCGCACACTAGCAATCCGAGAGTTCTTCCCTGGGCTAAGGCACGTGGAGGCTACCGAATTGTTCATCAGCTTGAACCCTTAGACTCACTAATATATACAGCCCTGATTTATCTGGTGGCCGAAAAAATAGAAAATTCGCGGATGCTACCATCCATTGCATGCTCCTACCGAATTGAAGTTGATGAAAATAGTTATTTCTCGAAAGGGTCTGGCTTTCCTGCGTATAGAGAAAGCTGTGAGAGGCTGGGAGGGGTTTATGAATATGTGCTTTCTACAGATATTAGTGATTTCTATAATCAAATATATCTCCATCGAGTAGGCAACGTAATTGACTCGGTCGGAGCGCCTGCTGGCGCTGGCAGGGAGATCGAGAGTTTCTTATCTAGACTAAATAACAAAGCATCTCAAGGCATACCGGTAGGGCCTGCAGCCTCAATAATTTTGGCCGAAGCAATTCTTCTTGATGTTGACCAATTCATATCCAATCACCACGTCGAACATGTTCGTTATGTAGACGATATACGTATATTTTCGGATTCGGAGGAGCAGCTTTCAGAGATTCTTGAAAATCTTGTGGTTTATCTCCACGACCAACACAGGCTGGGTCTGGTTTCAGAGAAAACCTCCATTAGATCGTCCGCTCAGTTTTTACAAGAAGAGCTTCAAAACCAGTATCAAATGGATAAGCTTGATATCCTGAATGAAATTGAGGCTGGAAACCAATATGGCACATATGAATCAGAACAGGATAATGAGTACGAAGACCACCAGGAATATGACGAATATGGGCAGTATTGCGAGGGAAACGACGACGAAGACGATGATAGCGAAGATCTAGGAGCATCATTGTTGGATGCCCTTTTAAGGGTTCGGAATTTTGGCTATGTAGATCTCGCTGTCTTGAGAGCCATCATTAGAAGGGCTAAGCATGGACAAGTATCTGAGATAGCGAAACCTATACTAGAGGACATAGAGTTTTACAAGCCCGTGATCAATGACGTTTGCCTGTACTTGGCTTCCTTGCCAGCAGCAGAAATTAAAGAGATTTTTCCGCTACTATCAACCCTGTGCCAAACCAACAGAATAAGCAATCGAAGCATGAGGGTTTGGATGGAGTGGCTTTTCACCCGTGACGCACAGTTTCTAGCCGATCAAAACATTCGACGTTATGTCTATCAAGGTACACCTACCAGCGCGGCCGCAGCTGCCTTACTGGAAGGAAACATTGCATGGGCAAAAGAGGCGAAGCAGAAAGTTTTGACTTCAGCATCGTGGGATAGGAGAGCCTACATCCATGCGCTCAATATATTGTCAAAGGATGAAGCTGAAAAATATCTAAAATTTATTAAGCAAAATCCATCCTTAACTCATACGGATAAATGGGTGTGTACTTGGGTCTTGGCCGGATGTCCAACTTAGTCGGCTTGTTGGATATTAGAGGCGCTGCTCATCCATGATCCTGGCCGCTCCGATAGGCAGCTCTTGGCCGAAACCAGCCGCGCTCGGCACGATAAAGGCGTAGTTGGCCGCTCATTGCAGAATAAATTCCGCAAAGTCGGCCAGCGAAGTGAAACCCGGGTCGGCGATAATGCCGTTACGTTGGAGATGATGGCCTTGCATTCCTTGCCTTGCCGGTCCGAGCGCGTCAGCCTCCAACGTATCGCCGATCATGGCGATAGCGGACGCGTCGCAACCAAGCTGGTCGATTACTTGATGGTAGATCGCTGGTTCCGGTTTGATTGCTCCAACTTCAAAACTCCAAGAATAAACATCAAGTCCAGGCAGCAGCAGCTTAGCCGGGATCGCATAAGGGGCAGCGAGGTTGGAGCACACCGCGAGTTTCAACCCGGCATCCTTGAGTTGCGTTAGGGATCCTAGGGTGTCGTCGAAAAGACGAATACTGGCGAGTTCGATAAAAAGGTCGGTTTCAAGGCTAGCCAGCTCGGAATGGCTCATCCGCGCGTTAAAAAAGGAGGCAGCTCCTGCCAATCCCAGATTGTGGGTCATCAGTTTTCGTGCATCGTCCGACCGAGGTGCTCTACCTCGGAGTCGGAGGTGCTGCATTAGCTGACGAAAGGGATGGCGGCGCTCACCTATCTGAAGGAGCGTTCCAAACAAATCAAAAACGACTGCCTGTACCATTCATTCAACTCCCATGGGGCTTATTGTGAAAAACAGGCCTTTTAGGGTTTCGAGAGGTCACCTAGCCCGATGGTCGCCTGGTCAAAGAATACCTCGCCATTGGTGACGGCGCATTGAGTGCCGGGGGGTGTTAGCGCTTCGCCCACCAGGGCTTGTAACCCCAGGGGAGCTTGGCCATGCGCAGACCCGAGGCAGTCTCAAAGAACCCAAGTAACCCGAGAGCGGGGCGGTACGTTGTAACGGCCGATCGGCTGCGGGTCGATGCCGCTCTCAATGGGCGTGTCATAGCGCAATGCCTGAATGTACTCAATTGCTGTCCTGTACTGGCTGAATCGTCCGCACATGAGCCCTCCGGTCATCGTCGTTGAATTGACCCGCGCGGCGCAGCTCTGATATCTGTATGTATATACAGCAATCACTGAGCAGTTCGACTATGCAAGTCAAGATTTTGGGGCGCCTCAGCCCTGCCAAAATATTCTCTCAATACGTGGACAGCTTGGTACCAGCGGGTTTCCCGTCACCCGCCGCTGACTATGAGGAACTAACCCTCTCCATCGACGATTTGGTCGATTTGCGGGCGCCTAACGTATACCTAGTACGGGTAAGCGGGCCGAGCATGGTCGGTGCTGGGATCTATGACGGGGATGTGCTGGTGGTCAACCGCGCCCTTGAGGCGCGGTCGGGCAATGTCGTTGTAGCGTATGTAGATGGCGGAATGACGGTTAAGCGCCTGCAGATCTCTGCGGCGGGGGTGTCGCTGCAGCCCGAGAACCCCGATTACCGGGCGGTGGCTGTGACTGAATCTTTGCATTTATGGGGCGTGGCCACACATAACCTGCACAGCCTATGTTCGCGCTGATCGACTGCAACAGCTTTTACGCCAGCTGTGAGCGCGTCTACCGACCCTGGCTCGATGGTGTGCCGGTCGTGGTTCTAAGTAACAACGATGGCTGCGTTATCGCTCGCACTCGTGAGGCCAAGCGCTTGGGCATTCCGATGGGTGCACCGTACTTCCAGTGGCGAAACCAGATGCGGGAGTGGGGTGTAGTTTGTTTCTCAAGCAACTACGAGCTTTACGGGCAGATGAGTACGCGCGTCATGACCATACTGGAGGGGATGTTTCCACGGGTAGAGGTGTACAGCATCGACGAGGCATTCGCCGACCTAACCGGCCTGACGGGTGACATGGTCGAACTGGGGCGCGAGGCAAGGGCGCGGGTACTACGATGGACTGGTATTCCGGTGGGCGTTGGCATAGGACCCACCAAGACACTCGCTAAGCTGGCCAACTGGGCGGCTAAGACCTGGCGCAAATCGGAAGGGGTAATAGACTTGCGCGACCCGCAGAGACGTGATCGTCTGTTGCAGATTACTGACGTGAGCGAAGTGTGGGGAGTCGGCCGCCGGCTGACCGCACGGCTCCAACCGCTGGGCATTAAGACCGCATGGGACCTGGCACAGTACGATCCGACGTCACTGCGTCAACAGTTCAGCGTGGTGTTGGAAAAGACGGCCCGTGAGCTGCGTGGCATCTCCTGTCTGCACCTCGCGGAGGCCGAGCCGCCGCGCCAGATGATCTGCAGTAGCAAGATGTTCGGTGCTCGGGTGCGCGAACTGCCGCTAATCCGCGAGGCGGTTGCAGCTTACGTGTCTAAGGCGGCAGAAAAGCTGCGCGCCCAGGGCAGCCTCGCCGGCGCCTTGCAGGTGGCCATCCGCACCGGTATGCACAACCACAGCCAGCCGCGCTATGCCAATGCCGTCAACTGTCCGCTGCCGTACCCCACCGACGACACACGCGTGCTTGCTGCGGCGGCGGTCCGCGGACTAGATGTCATTTATCGTCCCGGCTATGCCTACAGCAAAGCCGAGGTGTTGTTGATGGATCTACGCCAGTGCGGGGAATTCACTGGCGACTTATTCGCCGTCACACCCCGTTCGGGCGCCGATCGGCTAATGGCCGTGGTTGACCGGATCAACGCCCAAGAGGGCAGGGGTACAGTGCGACTCGGCCGTATCCCCGCAGCCCCTAAGTGGGCTATGCGGCGTGAGATGCTGTCGCAGCGGTACACAACGCGGTGGGATGAGCTGATGGTGGTGAGATGAGTATCGTGCTGTAGGAGATACAGAGCGAGGTAGGGGCGCGAGCGACTGACTGATAGTAACTTAAGCTGCTTGTTGCCCCTGATTGTTTGATTTGGTCCCGCCTCGGTTAGACTCACGCTTTTGCACGCTTTCCAAGGAGCAGTTGCGTGAACACGGAAAACCATTCTCAGACGGCCGCCTTTCTCTGGTCGATTGCCGACCTGCTGCGCGGTGACTTCAAGCAGTCGCAGTACGGTCGCATCATCCTGCCGTTCACCCTGCTGCGGCGGATGGAATGTGTTCTGGAACCGACCAGGGAGGCGGTGATCCGAGAGTCCTATGCGCAGGAAGGCCGGCCGGATCTGGTGCGTGAGCGGCTGTTGCTACGCGCGGCCGGGCAGCAATTTTTTAACGCCTCTAAGCTGACCCTCGGCACGCTGTCCGACACCCAGACCGCTGCCGACCTGATGAGCTATGTGCAGTCCTTTTCCAAGGACGCCCGCGAGATCTTCGAACACTTCCACTTTGAAGACTTCGTGCAGCAGCTCTCCGCCGCCAACCTGCTGTATCAGGTGGTGCAGCGCTTTGCCGCCACCGACCTGAGCCCGGCGCGCATCAGCAACTTCGGCATGGGCATCATCTTCGAAGAGCTGATCCGCAAGTTCGCGGAAAGCTCCAACGAAACCGCCGGGGAGCACTTCACCCCGCGCGATATTGTGCACCTGACCACCTCGCTGGTGATCACCGGGCAGGACGACAAGCTCCAGCCCAATAGCATCGTCACCATCTACGACCCGACTGCCGGCACCGGCGGCTTCCTCTCCGAGGGCGATGAGTACATCCAGTCCATCAGCCAGCAGGTCACCGTGTCGCTGCACGGCCAGGAGCTCAACCCCGAGTCCTACGCCATCTGCAAGGCGGACATGCTGATCAAGGGGCAGAAGGTCGAGAACATCAAGTTGGGCAACACCCTGTCCGACGACCAACTGACCGGCGCAGAACATCACTTCGACTTCATGCTCAGTAACCCGCCGTTCGGCGTGGAGTGGAAGAAGGTACAGAAGCAGATCACCGACGAGCACACCGACAAGGGCTTCAACGGCCGCTTCGGCCCCGGCCTGCCGCGTGTGTCCGATGGCTCGCTGCTGTTCCTTCTGCACCTGGTCAGCAAGATGCGTGACCCGCGTGAAGGTGGCTCGCGCATCGGCATCATCCTCAACGGCTCACCGCTGTTTACCGGCGGCGCCGGTTCGGGCGAGTCGGAGATTCGCCGCTACCTGCTGCAGAACGATCTGGTCGAAGCCATCATCGCCCTGCCCACCGACATGTTCTACAACACCGGCATCGCCACCTATGTGTGGGTGCTGAGCAACCACAAGGCCGCTGTACGCCAGGGCAAGGTGCAGTTGATCGACGGCAGCCAGCACTTTGCCAAGATGCGCAAGTCGCTTGGCAGCAAGCGCCAGTACATCACCGAGGAGCAGATCAGTGATCTGGTGCGCCTGTATGGCCGCTTCGAGCAAACCGCGCAGAGCAAGATCTTCCCCGTCGAAGCCTTCGGCTACCGGCGCATCACCGTCGAGCGCCCGCTGCGCCTGAACTTCCAGACCAGTGCCGAGCGCATCAAGAAAGTGCTGGAAGAAAAAGCCATCGAGAAGATGGATGCCCCAGCCCGCCAGCGTCTGATCGAAGCCCTGCAGGCGATAGACGCAAGCCAGCTGCACCGCAACCGCGAGCAGTTCAGCAAACTGTTGAAAAAGGCGCTCAGCGCCCACGATGTTTTCCCCAGCACGCCGGAGCTGAAGGCCATCCTCAACGCCTTGAGCGAGCGCGACCCCGAGGCGGATATCTGCCAGGTCAAAGGCCAGCCGGAAGCCGATGCCGGCCTGCGCGACAACGAGAACGTGCCGCTGGGCGAGTCGGTGTACGACTACTTCGAGCGCGAAGTGAAACCCCATGTGGCGGATGCCTGGATCGACGAGAGCAAGACGGACGCGCAGGACGGCGAAGTCGGTGTGGTCGGTTTCGAGATTCCCTTTAACCGCCACTTCTATGTGTTCCAGCCGCCGCGCCCGCTGGAAGAGATCGACCGCGACCTGAAAGCCTGTACCGACCGCATCAAGCAGATGATCGAGGGGCTGTCGGCATGACAAATTTGTCTGGAACAAATTTGAACAACGGCGTAGCCGTTGGCCCGCAGGGCGAGGGCATGGACAGCCCGAGTAATTTTTCGACGTATCCGGCTTACAAGGATTCCGGGGTTGAGTGGTTGGGCGAGGTCCCCGAGCATTGGGCAATCTTTTCCCTGAAGCGCTCGGTCGATGGCTGTACCAATGGCCTATGGGGTGATGAGCCAGATGGGGAAAATGACCTAGCAGTGATTCGTGTTGCGGACTTTGATCGCGCCACCTGCCGCGTTGGACTCGACAAGCTCACGTATCGCGGCATTACGAAGAAGGAGCGTGCTTCACGTCTTCTTCAGTCTGGTGATTTGCTGATCGAAAAGTCTGGTGGTGGCGAGAAGACATTGGTCGGATGCGTTGTTCTGTTTGAACATGACTTTGAGGCCATAACCTCGAACTTTGTTGCTCGAATGCGCCCTTTGCATGGGTTCGATAGCGGATTTCTCTGCTACTCGTTCGATAGCCTTTATCAGGGGAAAGTTAATTTCCCGGCGATTAAACAGACCACCGGTATCCAGAACCTTGACTCTGAGTCCTACCTGCAAGAGCGATTCTGCTTTCCTACCTTGGCAGAGCAAACCCAAATCGCCCGCTTCCTCGACCACGAAACCGCCCGCATCGACGCGCTGATCGAAGAGCAGCAGCGCCTGATTGAACTGCTCAAGGAAAAGCGCCAGGCCGTGATCTCCCACGCCGTCACCAAAGGCCTCGACCCGGCGGTGCCGATGAAACACTCCGGCGTGGAGTGGCTGGGTGAGGTGCCGGCGCATTGGGCCGTATGCCAAGTGCGACACTTGATGGTAGGTGACACTCGTAATGGCCTATATAAGCCTGAAGGAGAAAAAGATCCTGACGGGGTGGGTTTTGTCCAGATGGGTGAGGCTTTTAGAGATCGTATTTTTCAAGGTGGAGTTAAAGATCGCGTACAAGCCTCCAATGCGGAATTAAAGAATTGGGGCTTGGAAGAGGGGGACTTACTTTTCGCACGGCGCTCAATTGTTCTCGAAGGCTCAGGCCGTTGTACCAGGGTAGGCTTGCTCAATGAGCCGCATCTTTTCGAGTCGTCAATGATCAGGATTAGATTGGATTTAAATAGAGTTAGCCCTGAGTATCTCCACCTTATGTTCGACTCGATTGGCATGCGCGCACAAGTTCTATCCACAACTAAGACAGTCACAATCAGCGGCATAGACAGCGGTCAACTCAAAGGGCTTCGCGTGGCTGTTCCAGCGAAATCCGAGCAGGAAAATATTGCTGCCTATCTGTTATCCCGGATTGAAGCGTTTGATGATGCTGAACGGGCTGCCATGGAAACGACACTACTCCTCCAAGAACGCCGCTCCGCCCTGATCTCCGCTGCCGTCACCGGCAAAATCGATGTGCGCGGCTGGCAGCCACCGGCCAGCACCCATGCCCCCGAACCAGCAGTAGCAGAGGCCGTGTAATGGCAGACAGCAAGGAAGCTCAATTCCAGCAGGACATCATCACCGCCATGGTCGCCCAGGGCTGGCTCACCGGCCCGGCCAGCGGCTATGACCGGCGCACGGCGCTGTATACCGAGGACTTTCTCGGTTACTTCAAGGAGGCCTGGCCGGAGCGTTGGGACAAGTTCGCCAAGGCCAACCCCAACAACCCGGAAGCGGTGCTGGTGCAGAAGCTGGTGCGCGAGTTGGAGCAGGACGGCACTCTGGATGTGCTGCGTCACGGCTTCAAGCTGCCGGGGGTGAAGGTCGAGGCGTGCAGCTTCAAGCCCGACCACGGCATGAACCCGGATACCCTCAAGCGCTACCAGTGCAACCGCCTGCGCGTGGTGCCGGAGGTGTCTTATTCCCCTCACTACCGTGAAGGCGAGTACAACCCGCGTCTGGATCTGGTCCTGTTCGTCAATGGCATCCCCGTCGCCACGCTGGAGCTGAAAAGCGAGTTCAAGCAGAGCGTGGAAAATGCCAAGCGCCAGTACCGCTACGACCGCCCGGTAAAAGACCCGCTGACGCGCAAGCCCGAGCCGCTGCTGACCTTCAAGCGCGGCGCGCTGGTGCACTTTGCCGTAAGCCAGGATGAGGTGGCGATGACCACCCAGCTGGCCGGCAAGGACACCTTCTTTTTGCCGTTCAACCTGGGCAGCCTCGATGGCGGCGCCGGCAACCCGCCTGCGCCGGATGACAGCCAGTACGCCACCGGCTACCTGTGGCAGCGCCTGTTCCAGCCGGATGCCTGGCTCAAGGTGCTAGGCCGCTTCCTGCACCTGCAGAAGAGTGTGAAGGAAGATGCTGATGGCAAGCGCGTGACCAAGGAGACCCTGATCTTCCCGCGCTACCACCAGTGGGAAGTGGTGAACAAACTGATTGAAACCACCCGCGCCGAAGCTCCGGGCAAGCGTTACCTGATCCAGCACAGCGCCGGCTCGGGCAAGTCCAACTCAATTGCCTGGACGGCGCATCAGCTGGCCTCGCTCTACGATGCCGAGGGCCAGCGCCTGTTCAACTCGGTGATCGTGATTACCGACCGCACCGTGCTGGATAAGCAGCTGCAGGACACCATCTACCAGTTCGAGCACGCCCAGGGCGTGGTCAAGTGCATCACCCGCGATATCGGCAGCCAGAGCAAGTCCGAGCAGCTGGCCGAGGCGCTGGCCGAGCAGACGCGCATCATCATCGTCACCATCCAGACCTTTCCGGCGTTGTTCGATGCGCTGGACAAGTACCCGAGGCTTGCCAGCGGGCGCTATGCGGTGATCGCCGACGAGGCGCATTCCTCGCAGACCGGCTCATCGGCCAGCAAGCTCAAGCAGATTCTCGGCAGCGATGCCCCGGACGCCGAAGAGATCAGCGCCGAAGAGCTGCTGGATGCCGCCGTGGCCGCCCGCGCGCCCAACGAGCGCATCAGCTACTACGCCTTTACCGCCACGCCCAAGGCCAAGACCCTGGAGCTGTTCGGTCGCCCGGCCAACCCGGATTTACCGCCCAGTGCCGACAACAAGCCTGAGCCGTTCCACCTGTACTCCATGCGCCAGGCCATCGAGGAAGGCTTCATCCTCGATGTGCTGCAGAACTACACCACCTACAGCACCGCCTGGAAAATCGCCCACCCGGACGGCGACGACGAGGAAGTGGATTCGAAAAAGGCGCGCATGAAGCTGGCGCGCTGGGTGCGCCTGCATCCGTACAACATCAGCCAGAAGGTGGAGGTGATCGTCGAACACTTCCGCGCCAATATCCGCCACCTGCTGGGCGGCCAGGCCAAGGCCATGGTGGTCACCAGCAGCCGGCAGGAAGCAGTGCGTTACCAGTTGGCAGTGCAGGCCTATGTGAAGCAGATGGGCTACACCGATGTGCACCCGCTGGTGGCCTTCTCCGGCAGTGTGCTGCCGGATGGGGTGATCCCCGAAGAGGTCACGGAAAGCAGCAGCCTGCTCAACCCCGGCCTGAACGGGCGTGATCTGGCTGAGGCCTTCGACACCCAGGACTTCAACGTGATGATCGCCGCCAACAAGTACCAGACCGGCTTCGATCAGCCCAAGCTGTGCGCCATGTACGTGGACAAGAAGCTGCAGGGCGTGGACTGCGTGCAAACCCTGTCGCGCCTGAACCGCACCTTTGGCGACAGCAAGCCGACCTTCATCCTCGACTTCTTCAATGATCCTCAGGACATTCTCGACGCCTTCCTGCCGTACTACACCAAGGCCGAGCTGACCGATGTGACCGATCCGCAGCTCATCTATGACCTGCAGAAGAAGCTGGACGCCGAGGGTATTTACCACTGGGAAGAAGTAACGGCGTTCGCGCTGGCCTTCTTCGACCCCAAGGCCGCCGCCAGCAAGCTCAGCTACTACTGCGTGCCGGCCAAGGAGCGCTTTGCCAAGCGCTACAAGCTGGCCCAGGAATCACGCCAGCATGCGCTGGAGTTCAAGCGCACCGCCGAGCAGAACGGCGACAGCGCCGGCCTGAAAAAGGCCGAGGCGGCCGTGAAGGAAGCTGGCGAGCAGGTGGATCAGCTCGACCTGTTCAAGAAGAACCTGCAGAGCTTCGTGCGTCTGTACGAGTTCCTCTCGCAGATCATTCCCTATGAGGATCGCGAGCTGGAGCAGCTGTGCGTGTACGCCAAGCACCTGCACCCGCTGCTGCGGGTGGATCGCCTCGATCAGGAGGACGTGGACGTGGGCGAGCTGCAACTGACCCACTACCGCCTGACCAAGCGCGCCGAGCACCAACTGCGCTTGAGTGAGGAGCAAGGCGACTACGGCCTCGACCCGGCCTCGGGGCTGGGCAGCGGCAAACCCCATGACCCGGAGAAGAAACGGCTGTCGGAAATCATCGAAGCGCTGAACGATATCTTCGGCGCCGAAGTGAGTGATGAGGACCAGCTGCAGTTCCTCACCGGCATCGCCAACCGCATCAGCCGCCAGGAAGATGTGATGGCCCAGGTGAACAACCACTCGGTGGAGCAAGTGATGCACGGCCTGTTCCCCAAGCGCGTGCTCGACACCGTGCTGGACGCCATGACCGACCACGAGAAGCTGTCGCTGGAAGTGCTGGATAACGAGACGAAGAGCCGTGCGTTTGCGTTGGTGATCTTGAAGATGCTGACGGCCGCTGGCGGCTTGGGGCAAGGTAATAGCGGTGCTGCTTTCTGACTGTATTACTTGCTCGGGTTAGATTTCAGAGAGCTGTGGCAGAAGGCTTGAAGGTTCGCAGGCGAGTTCGCCTGCGATGCGGTAGAGCTTCTCGACGGTGATGTTGACCTCGCCACGCTCGATACGCCCTACGTAGCTGCGGTCAATGCTGCACGCCAGCGCCAATGCATCCTGGGATATCCGGCAGGCCTTCCTCTGCACCCGGATGCGTTCCCCTAACGCTTTCGCCAACTTATCCATGACCGTCTCAATTCAACTTGAGGCGGCACTATCGTGCGTTTGCGGATGCACAGGCCACGGATTATAATCCGCATTTCTTTGCGTTATTTCTTCTGGTGCCTCAATGAAATCGGCCTCGTTTATCTTCGACAGGCGTCTGTATGAGCTGCTTCAGGAGCCAGGGCGTGCAACCTTTACGACCCGTGAACTGCGCGATGCCTATGCCGCTCGCCTGAGCGGCACACCTTTCCGTATCGCCGATGTGCGCCGCTATGTGTATGAGCAGATCCGTCGATTAGTGCGCGCAGGCTGGGTTGTCCTGGATGAGGATCGTCGTGTTCGAGGACAGGTCTACCACCTGCAGCCGATTCCGGTACATCTGCAACTGGAACTGATCGACAAAGGTTTTGAGAACAGCCTGATGGCTGCCGAGGTTCCCGAGCCAGACACTGCCGTTCGCGACCTTGAGGCTTTGCCGCTTAAGTCGTCAGTCAATACGGATTTGCAGTTGGAGGCGCTCCACAAAGAAATCCGCTTGGACTTTCTCACTTCAATGGGCGAGGCGGAGCGGTTCAAGCTATTGCTGGACGAGATGCCTCATTTGCGGGACAAGGTTGAAGGCGATTACCTGGAGGCCAGGGATCGCAGTTCTCGCCTTCTGGGGCATCTGCGCGCCATCGAAAAGACCCTCAAAACGCTCGCTGCACCACGATGAGCAGCTCGCTACGCAGCTGGCAGAACAGCTGCATCACTAGGGCGTTGGATCACTTCACCGTCACGCCGCACTTCTTCTGCCAGGCAACGCCGGGAGCCGGGAAGACGCGCATGGCGGCAGAACTGGTCAGCCAACTGCTTGAGCAGGACAGAATCGATTTGGTGCTGTGCTTTGCGCCGTCCTGCCAGGTCGTGGAGGGTTTTCGTTCGACCTTTGCGGCTGTGCTAGGCAGGCGTCTCGACGGCCGGATAGGTGCCGTGGGCGCGGCTTATACCTATCAGGCCATGGAATACCGTGATGAGGGATTCTGGCAGCTTCTTGATGACTACCGGGTGTTCGTGGTCTTCGATGAGATCCACCATTGCGCCGGCCACGATCCGCTGCTCAGTAATGCCTGGGGGCAGCAGATACTGCATCGGATACAGGATCGGGCTGCCTTCACGTTGGCCCTGTCTGGAACTCCCTGGCGTTCGGACGATAAGGCCATCGCATTGGCTCGTTACTCTTCGCCTGAGGGGCATTTGATCTGTGATTACCGTTATGGCTTGAAAGATGCCATTACAGACGGCGTGTGCCGATCACCTCGCATAGTGTTGCTCGACAATCAGAAGGTGAAACTTACGGAAGAGCTTGGCGCGGATAGCTCCGTGAGGCTGTTTCCCAGCATCGCCAAGCTTTTAGGGGAGTCACCTGTCACCTATGAGGAACTTCTGCGTCATGACGAGGTGATCAATCCAATCCTCGATCTTGGCTGCAGCAAGTTGAACGAGCTACGCCAGATCAAACCTGATGCCGCTGGTTTGGTGGTGGCCACAGACATCGAACACGCCCAGCAAGTTGCACTGGCTCTAGAGGCAATGGGTGAAGAGTGCCGCATCGTGACCAACAAAACCCCGGATGCGCAGCAGGTGATCAATGCATTCCGGAGCAGCGCCTGCCGCTGGATTGTGGCCGTCGGAATGATCAGCGAAGGCACCGACATTCCCCGCCTGCAAGTGTGCTGCTATCTCAGCCGTATCCGCACCGAACTGCATTACCGGCAAGTGCTGGGGCGAGTGCTGCGGCGCACAGGTGAGTCCGACGACCAGGCATGGCTATTCATGTTGGCGGAGCCAACGCTTCAGGGCTTTGCGGAGCGAATTGCGGATGACTTACCGGATGATCTGGCTGTTTTGAGCGATGCTCATATGCCAAGTTTAACCCCAGGCTCCCGGCCAGACCTGGTGGGGACTTTGGGGCATGCCGAAGGCATCGGCGATGTAGGGTTTGGTGGTGCAGAGCCTAATGTTGGGTCGCAGGCTACGAACATCATTTCGCTGGGTGGCTTTGCAATTGAGCCCGCTTACCAGGTCAGTTTTTCTCAGCATTACCGGCAGCAGCTTCTGGCTTGTTTTTGATGCTCGGCCAGTCGAAGCTCATCACACGATATCGGTGTGCATGAATCCACAACCGGCCGGTGCTGCCTGGAACGTAATCGAGAGGTGCGTATGGAAATTAAGTCGCAGGCATTGGTCGATGTCGTTGAGGATGTGATCTGCGACGTGTGCCGTTCTGGAACGCGAGTTCCCGGCTATGGCCTCCAACACGGCACGCTTGAAGCCCAATGGGGATATGGCTCGCAGCATGACGGCGAGCACTACCGGGTGCATCTCTGCGAGTCCTGCTTCTTCAGGGTACTGAGTGGATTGCGTCGTGAGCGTATGGTCAATGGAATGTTCGATGATGATCAGCCATTTTCCACCGAAGACTTTGGCTTGGTCAGCAAGGGTAACTACTGGGAAAAGAGCTGATGGCTGAAAGAGGTATACTGGCCGAGGAGTCTTTCAAGAACCGTGCTGCCGCTATCGCATGCCTCAATGTTGCCATGAATTGCAAGTGAACCGCCCCGGAAATCCCTGAGGCTCCTTGGTGTGAGTCATGCCGCCTGGGCAGACTCGGTCGTTTGCTGATAGTAATTCGCTTCGGCTTTTGCCGGTGGGATGTTTCGATGATGATTTTTCAGAACATCCTTAGCTGGCAACGCTTTTTCGGCTCTTGCTATTTTTGGCGATCATTCAGCTCCGTAACCTCAGCTGTAGGGAGCGCTTGTAGTTGGGAAAGCCGGCTCCGGGCTTCCTCCCAGGCAGGAAAAAATCGTCGCCAAGCGGTCATTCCTCCAATTTCACCGACCGAGAGAAGCATCGCTTTGTGGGAGGCAATGAGCAGCTCTCGGTCCTCCTTCAATACTTCATTTTCTTTCAGCAGCCGAGCAACTCGTGCCTGGAGGTTGGTTCGAGACGTTTTGTCAGTCCTTTCCATCAGCGCACGCAACTCCTTCTGCCGTGTCTGATAGGCTTCAACGAGCATTATTCTATCTGAATTACGCGTTAAATCACTTGCATGTTTGAAAGGTGAGTCAGGTAGCCGAGTAATCGAGCGCGCGGTTATTGTGACATTGTCATCAAGCATGCCTTTCAGAAGAAATTCTAGTAGTTCAAGTTTCATTCTTTTCTCTTATTAGTGCGGAGTCTATCAATGTCGTTCCTCTTGCCATATCTACGGAACGATAGAGATTTTGGCCATCAGGAAATGGATTGCTGCCCGGAGCGGTTGATATAACTTTCTCTAAATTTGATAGACTAGTTTCAGCGTGATTTAATTGATTTTGCCACCCAAGACCTCTAGCCTCTGTAGGCGTCTCTTTTATCAAGTCTACTATTTTCTTCAATCGCCCTCTTAACTTCTCTAGGCTCTGGTTTTCCTCATCAACTCCTGAGCGAGTCAAATGCCGGCAGCCGTTGTAGCACTGAAGGTGCTTTGGGCAGGGATCCACTGTGAAGCTATTAACGCAAAAGCCATAAGGTGTCGCATGGAGCCCATCCGCCTCTGCGGACAAAAACTGGAAAGCTGCATCATCACCCATTTCTTTTTGAATCTCTAAAAACTCATCAACTATCGGCCCTCGTATCTTATTGGCCATTATCATGCGCAGTGTTTCCTGAGCGCGAGGAGCAATAGCTTCCGCACCAGCGGGTAGATCAATATTTTCAAGTTCTTCTGCCAGACTACGATGATCATAAACATAGCTCTGAGCGACACTACGGCGGTTGAAGCGTTTAGTGATAATGGTGTCTGCAACTCCTAGTCGAAATAGCTCACCATTTTGCAGGTGGCGGAAGGAGTGCGTATTCAGGCTTAGTGCTCGATCTTCTTCAGTCTGACCATAGCGAGCAAAAATATTATTTGACTGACCTCCAAGATGTAGATGGAGGTCAGAGGGTGACGCACGTCCTATAGAGAAGTATCGAGTGACATCCAAAACCCCACCATTACGTTCCTCAATTAAAGGGCGGATAGGCATCAGATACATAAATTCCGACGAAGGAAGAAACCTGCCACCTTGTAGTTTGAAGGGCGTGGTATGTGAGATCTTTGTTGGCATAGCCTCTCTCACCATGTCCTCAACTTCAGAAACGTAAAAAAAGGCTTCCTGCCAAACGGTGTTACCTACCTGCGGAGAGCCGTCGACTCGCCTAACAACAATCGGAAGTTTGTGAAAATACTTCTTACAGCCGTTGGATACGCCATGTTGTGCTATTAAATCTATTTGCTGCTTGACAATTAACTCCAGATATTGAGGATCTAAATTTTCTCGATATTTTTCTATTAACTCATCTGGCGGTGGTAAGGAAGCAAGCCAAATCGATCCAGTAAGGCGGCTATAGATATCCCATGCTGGCACTAATGCATCTAGAGGATACTCTGGGATAAGTCTTCCTGTTTCGATCTGACGGCGAAGGCGGACACGGAGCGGGGCGCTTAGTCGCTCCGCATTCGTAAGCACCTCTTCAATGAGACTCTCGAAAATTTTTGGAATGTTCTGCGTAGTCTCATAAAGCACGACTCCTTCAGAGTCTTTATCATCACCCTGTTTTTCAGCGAAATGACGAATTGATAGGGCTCGCGAGATACCACCTAGCTCGCCCGCAGGTCTACCATCGATGGTAATGTAGTCATGTGACCGCTTCCAATCCAGAGGCAGCAAGGTGTTCTCGCCAACCCGAAATCCACAAGCAATTTGGATTTTGATCTGATTGAATCGCATTGCATCTGAAAATGTTCGGGGGGTTTCTGTAAAAACTATCCGGACAAGTTCCCAGAACGCCTTCTCATCGGGTAGGCGAGCAGCAGATTTTCTTTCAGAAAGCTCTGTCCGAACCTTCTCCGTTGCTCGATACGTATTGTTACCTTTACGTAACTTTGAAACATTTTTATCAAGATCTATTTGCTCTGGATAAGGCGCGCAAAATCTTGATAAGGGTGACTGATCCGAGATGTGCAAGCCGTCTACAAGATTGCGCACAACCATACATACATTGGCGGCCAATTTCCCTGAACCACCAAGGCCAAGCGCCACGTTATAGGACAATTGGACTGTGTCAGGAGAAAGCTCCCATGGGGCTTCGTTTGCAGCACAAGTCGCAACAAGGCGCAGTGCACGCCCAATATTGTTAAGTGCGTGCCCAGGTTTATTACGCTTCACCAAGAGTTCGTTAAGTAGTACCGCTTGGTAAAAATCACACCACGGTTTGGAAAGGCGCTTAATGGTAACTGGTTCGAGGCCTTGGCGCGCGCGGTAGCCGTTCAGTGAATCCAGCGCATTTGAGTCAGGCCCCAGACTTGAGTGCCAGAAATATGGCGGAGAGGGGAGTCCACATAATGTTGCGAGATCCCAACGCGCGGTCTTGATTATCTTACCTTGAAGGTCTGCCGAGAGATCCCAATCTAGACCGCATGACTCAGCAAGTGATTTACCACTTTCAATGTACTTATTGAAAAAGCTATTCACTCAACAACCTCTGTCTTTATAATCTTTACCTCATCCGCAACACGTAAAGCAGCGTGGAACATTCGCTTTAGCTGCGTATAGGCTGGACTCTCCTCGTTGTTTCGTGATGCATTTGCAAAATCAGTTACAACAGGGCGCAACTTTTCTACGACCTCTAGATGAATCGCAGAGTCTAATAGTGGCAAAAATCTTCTGCACGTGTAGCAACTCAAGATCGGATTCATTGTGCAGAGCGATTGTCCAGCGGAGCAACCTCCAATGCCAGCAATCGGAATTCCGTGGGGGACACCTGCTATTTGCTGATCGGACGGGAGTCGCATGAGAGCTGCTTTGTCAATTACCCTAGTTCGTGCAACTTCTGCAACATTTGAATAGATGGGCGAAAGCGCCAATGCCTGATTTACGCGTTCGGCCTGAGTAGGCGAGGCGTTGAAGTAGACATTGGCTGATAACGTGGTGGCGTGAGTCATGAACTCTGAAAGAGACACATGGCTTACACCAGCGTCTACCATTCGTTGCGCAGCTGTATGCCGTAGATCTGTCGCGACCCAGCGCTCACCAATAATATGCTCGGAAAGATCTCCGATCGCGATAGAGACCTGCACCGGTGTCATGCAAAAGTAAAGCTGCCCTAAGGTACTGTTTTCATGCAATCGTACAGCGCCAGCCATCTCGCTATATGATCTGAATATAATTGCCCATTCACTTTTTATTTTTCGCGTCACCAACCTGCCTCGCTTAGAATTCCTTTGCTTTCCAACAGGCACTGAAACATGCAGCGAATTAATATTGGGCGACCTAACGTCACTAGCTTTAATCTTTGCTATTTGGCCAGATCTGAATGCATATTGATGGCTCAATATCATCAAGCAGGCGTTCCTTAGATCTAGAAGATCTAATTCATGCGGCGCGCCATCCGACCTAGATACCTCCAGCTTTTCTGCAAGATCATCTATATATGAAACGATAAGTGATTGATCACTAAGAGGCAAAAAACATTCTTGATTTCTGACTGTTCTATATTGGTCAACTTTAGGCGAGGGGAGGAGGCTTACGTAATCTCTGTAATGCGAACACCAAAAACCAAGCGATAGATTACATAACGAGTGCACCGCAGTTCTCGTTGAAAGCGCAACCATGTACGTCCACCCCCGAAAACCGGCAACCCAGTAGTCACGAAACTCTGGCGGCGACATATAAAATGCAGATATGATATGTTTGGGCTCGCTAAGCAAGGAGCCTATAAATATGCCAACTGATACAGCATTCAGCCGAGAGAGCATGTCCCGCGCTAGATGTTTGAATAACTCCCGATCGCGGACTGGAACCTTCTCAAATAGAAGTCGTGTCTTTCTCCCTTCTATCTCCAGAACCCAAGTATCCGCAGCCGTATCCGTGACAACTCGAAACTCACCAGAAAACCCATCGTAGTACCGAATAGATCTGTGCAGCGTGGGCAGAGAAATCTCTTTTTTTTCTCTTTCCTGCGGCGCGGAAAATAACTCTAACTGGCCAGGCACTTTCACTCCCATCTATCCCAACTCTCTCAAGACGCTAATTATCTTCTCATACTTGTCGCTCCAGACATCTGCATGCTCTGATTCAAAGTATGCTCGAGCGTAATGCCTAGGCATATCAGAGCTAGCTGACCAACCAAAGAACACTCGCAACTTCTCAACTGCCGTATCCAGGTCATGCCCCGAATCCAAGTAGCACTTAAGTCTATAGACGGCGCAAGTGTGGCGAAGATCGTGAAGAGTCACATTGTTCTTTCCGCGAAACTGCAAAGCTCTTCTCGCAGCCGGAGACAATCGACCCGAGGCCACTTCAAATATACGTTGTAACTGACGAAGAGAAATAGGTTTTCCTTTCTGTGAGCTTACTAAGTAACCATGGGATTGTTTTCTAGGAGTTCCTAAGACTAAGCGATCGTTTATCCGCAATAGCTCTTGGGAAATTGGCAATTGACGTCTGGACTGTGCATTCTTAATGCTAGCCGCATCTCGGCGAGGATCCACTTCGACATATGGGTTCTCTCGTACGCTTATCCAACTCCGATCATCATTGGCTACGTAATCATATTCAGATTGAATGGCATCAATTGCAAGAGAGGCTACTTCGCCTCGCCTCAACCCAGATGCAAGCGCGCAAATAAACACAAAGTAATTTCGCCAGCGGTTTTTTTCAGTACGAAAAGGGTTGTCAGGGGAAAGGGGCTCCATAATCCGATAAAGATCGTCAACCACAATTCCCGGCAAGGCTCGAATAGGACCCGGTTCAGCTGGGGGGGATGGATCGAGCTGGCTATATAGTTTTTCCAGATTCTCTAGCCGGCCCTTCATATTGTCGGCGTCTATGCCTCTGGCAAGGTAGCGGAGGATATCGACAATGAATCTAATGGCCGAAGCCCAAACTGTGGAATTGACAATGCCATCGCGTTTGGCCTGATTTCGCAGGACGCTCAAGAAGGCGGCCAGGCCAGCCTCAAGTGCATCGAATTGGCAATCAGTCAGAAGCCGATCAAGGACATCGGCTTGGTGCAGCAGCGCAAAATGCTGGTACAAGCGATCAATCGCGTACAAGCATCGGCTTCGCGTGCTGTCTTTGAGTTTCGCCTGCAGGACGTCAGCCCAGACAGTCGCCCAATAGCGAGGAACATTATTGCCATCGAGGAGAACCCAGCCGGTCAGGGCCTTGGGTGTTGCGCTGGATCTGAGGGTTTGACAGGTCATGCCGTATCGTAGTGAAGGAAAACCTCCTTGGAAAGCCCGGAACAGGCGGCTTCAGCGCCCATGACTCAGGCATATGCAACACTCTCGAAACGTCCTGTCTTTAACATAATATACATTATGCGAAGCCTTAGGCATGGGAATGGCATCACAGTGCCGCAGGCGGCGGGTTTACAAGCGGTGTGGGTGACTTTGAAAGACTGGAAATCTGTCTTTTAAAGTGGAGACTCTTGAAAATCAAGGCCATAAGGATCAGGTAGCCCGCCGCTCGCGCTGAGGTGACGCAGATTGCTTTTCAATATTTGGAACTGGCTGATGCCTCTTTCCGAGGTCCAAGGTTCCTCACCATGTCTGTAAAGCATCCACGCTCTGGAGCTACGGCGCGACGTATATGGCTGCTGCGCCACCCGCAGCATACCGATAGAAGCGATAGCTGATTCCGGTTGCTTATGGATGAGGTGCGCCAGCCCCTGGCCGAAAAGCTGCGGGCCACCGGCGGCCTGCCCTGGTGGAAATCGCCTCACGTCTGGGTAATGGCGAAGTCTCCAACGTCATGCACTCTTTCAAACGCTGGAATTGGGGCACGGCCTTAACCTAGTCGACGCGAGCCTGCTGTGCGGTTCGTCCAGGCGCCACAGCCGCGACTGCACCCCATGCCATTTCCATTCTCAGAGCTCTGCGGGCTAGCCCAACGAGTACATCTCTACGCTCAGTCAGCCCAAGGCCGGCCAAGAGGAACGGCGGACGCTCCCGGTATTAACCCAGGCACGTTTCATTTCTCCGCTTTTAAAGATCGGATCAAAATCCTAACCGCTTGTTTTTGCATATGTTTTCAGTAAGCATCATGAGGTTTACAGATTTTAAGAGACTCAACTCGATTGACCAGGCTGGGCGTTGCAATATCCGATAATCACCAGACCCGGATATTGCTCTATACTACGCTGAAAGCACCGATCTAGACGCATTCGCCCAGGTTGAGCCACTTCATGTCGCAGCATCCCCAGCCGCTTTTCGAGACCTTTGATCGCTTCCACGAACTCAACTTTCTTCACCTCAACGGCGAGCTTCCGGAGGTTCGGGACTTCCTCCAGGGCTGTACCGATGAGCTCCAGGCCGTCGAAGGCTATCGCGCCGTTCGGGGATTTCTGAAGTCCTACGCCGGCAACGAAGCCACGTTCAACTCCTATCGGACCCACGTCGAGCGGCTGCTGCTCTGGTCCCTACTGGTGGCTGGCAAGCCCCTTGTTGAACTGCGTCGCCGGGACGCCGAGGCCTTCATGGAGTTCTGCCTCAACCCGCCCGCCGACTGGATCGGTCCGGTCGTAAAGTCCCGCTTCCTGCGCGTGGGTGGTCGCAAGAAGCTCGACACGGACACCTACATCGTCAATTTGCAATGGCGACCTTTCAGTCACACCGTGGCCAAGCGCGAACGCAAGATTGCCGAAGAGGCCGTCACTGCCCTTCCCTCCCGTCCCTACCGCATGTCCCAGGGATCGGTGGCTCAGGTATTCGCAGTCTGTGGCAGCTTCTTCCAGCACACCATCGATGAGGGGCTCACCGAGGTGAACCCCTTCCGGGCGGTAAAACAGAAATCCATCTACAAGCAGCGCAATACTCTCGATGTTGCCTCGCGCTCGCTGACCCAGCTGCAATGGAGCTTCGTGATCGAGACTGCCGAGCAGATGGCCGCGGCCGACCCGACACACGAACGCACGCTGTTCATCGTCGCGACCCTGTTCTCCATGTACCTGCGCGTCTCCGATCTGGTCGGGCGTGACAACTGGACGCCCACTATGGGCGACATCCGCCGCGATAGCATGGGCAACTGGTGGTTTCATGTGGTGGGCAAAGGCAACAAGGCCGCCAAGATCAGCATCCGCGATGACTACATCCAGAACTACCTGGTACGCTATCGCCAGCATCTGCAGCTCTCCCCCCTCCCCTCCGCCCACGAGAAAACACCGCTGATCAGCACCCTGAAGGGGCGAGGCGGATTGTCGGATCGGCATATCCGGTTGCTCCTGCAGGAGGTGTTCGACAGCACACTGGCGCGGATGGCCGAGGAAGGCTGGAGCAACGACGAAATAGACCAACTGCGCTCAGCCTCACTACACTGGTTACGTCACACCTCCGCAACCTTTGATGCACCGTATCGTGACATGAAGGACCTCCAGGCTGACCTTCGTCACAATAGTCTCAGCACCACCCAAAATACGTACTACAACACTCTGGACGAACAGCGGGCACATTCGGTGAAAAGCCTTCCGGTAAGGCGTTAGTGACACACCATCTGCCTGCAACTTGCAACCGCCTGGAGTTCCTCGATGCCCGTGGGGATGGGTTGCAACCTCGGTCCCAGTCAGGCGGCCCGCCATTTGGCCGGTAATTCCACCGGTTCACCTCCATCCGGAGTGAAGATGCACCAACCGGAGATGATAAGGACTAGCCTCAATGAAGCTGCGAATAGTCGCTCTCATGTCAGCCACACAGCCGGCAGCCGCAGAGGCCACGATAAAACGCCTGTCTTTCCAGCTGCGCAAACCAGCGCCTCATGGCGTTGGGCCTAGAGGCTCTGGTTTGCGTGAAGTTCAGCTTTAAACGTGGATGCTTCTCCCCTGAACCTCCCCGTTATAGCCAGATATCAGCGGATCCCCAGACACATGTACTTCTGCTCAATGTAGTCATCAATGCCGAAGCGTGAGCCTTCGCGGCCGAGTCCCGATTGCTTGATGCCGCCGAACGGCGCCACCTCCGTGGAGATCAGGCCTTCGTTGACGCCCACCATGCCGTATTCCAGTGCCTCACTGACCCGCCAGGCGCGGCCCAGGTCACGGGTATAGACATAGGAGGCGAGGCCGAACTCGGTGTCGTTGGCCATGGCTATTGCTTCAGCCTCGGTCTTGAAGCGGAACAGCGGCGCCAGCGGGCCGAAGGTTTCCTCACGGGCCACCAGCATGTCCGGCATGACGTCGACCAGCACGGTCGGCTCGAAGAAGCTGCCGCCCAGGGCATGGGCCTTGCCGCCGCAGACGACGCGTGCGCCCTTGCTAATGGCGTCCTCAATGTGTTCGACGACCTTTTCCACGGCCTTGGCGTTGATCAGCGGCCCCTGCTGCGCGGTCTCGTCTGTGCAAGCGGCCACCTTCATGGCACTGACCGCAGCAGCGAGGCGACGGGAGAACTCATCGTAGACGCCGTCCTGCACTAACAGGCGGTTGGTGCAGACGCAGGTCTGTCCGGTGTTGCGGAACTTGGAGCCGAGGGCGCCCTGCACGGCTGCTTCGAGATCGGCGTCGTCAAAGACAATGAAGGGCGCATTGCCGCCCAGCTCCAGGCTTACCTTCTTGATGCTGTCGGCGCACTGGGCCATGAGCAGTTTGCCGACACCGGTGGAGCCGGTGAAAGACAACTTGCGGACCTTGGGGTTGCCGGTCAGCTCGGCGCCGATCTCACGCGAGCTGGTGCCGGGAACTACGTTGAACACGCCCGCGGGGATACCAGCGCGGGTAGCCAGTTCGGCGAGCGCCAGGGCCGATAGCGGAGTTTCGGCCGCCGGCTTGAGCACTATGGTACAACCGGCGGCCAAGGCCGGGCCGGCCTTGCGGGTAATCATCGCGTTGGGAAAGTTCCATGGAGTGATCGCCGCCACTACGCCGACGGGCTGCTTGATCACCACCAAGCGGCGACCCTGCTTGTCGTGGGGGATGACATCGCCGTAAACGCGCTTGGCTTCCTCGGCGAACCACTCGATGAAACTAGCGCCATAGGCGATCTCGCCGCGGCTTTCGGCCAGCGGCTTGCCTTGTTCCCAGCTGAGCAGGCGGGCCAGGTCTTCCTGGTTTTCCATCATCAGCTCGTACCAGCGGCGCAGGATTACCGAGCGCTCTTTAGCGGTATTGTCACGCCAGGCCGGCCAAGCCTTCTCGGCGGCATCGATGGCTCGGGCGGTTTCAGCGCCCCCCAGCGACGCCACTTCGGTGATCATATGATGGGTAGCCGGGTCACGCACGGCAAAACAGGCACCGTTGTCGGCGTCGATCCATTCGCCATCGACGAACGCCTGGTTGCGCAGGAGGGAGGTGTCACTCAGTTTCATGGGCACAATCTCGCAAGTGGTTGGTTGTGATCTTTCAATAGGTTGCTCCTCCAGGAAGTAGCCGGCGAACATTCCCTGGGGTGGGTTAGCAGACCACGCTGATTTCCGAGGCATGGATGGCGCAAGCGCTGACCGGATTGCCAATGGGCTCCTTCATGGTCGCCAGGGCGGAAAGCGGAAGGCTGCCGTGGAGGCCAGCGGATGGGAGGGGCATGGAATAACTCCATCGACGGCAGTTTGAGCCCATGAGCAACACAGCGCTGCCGCAGGCGTCTATGGCCGCCAAGCTAGTCGGATACTTCGCGAAGAACGGCAGAACTTCATTCGTGACATACCCGCTGGCGCCCTTGCCGGAAAGTGAAAGCTCCGTGTGCATCCCGCGATGAGGCTGGCCAAGAGAGCTCTCCTGTCGAGCTTTCGAATCGCTTCCCTCGCTCACCATCGCGACATTCAGGAGAATAGGCAATCAGACAGAATCACGAATCGTTAAGATGGCCTCATACGGACGCACAGAGGCTCTTCTTATTTCACGACAGCGCGTACTGATTGATGCCATGCTTGTACCCTCATGAATCGCCTTGGCCAATCGGTTCCAGTCATGACTCTCAGCATCCACGACCTCGTAGAGAATGCCTCCCTCCGAACACGCCTCCTCAACGGCGAACCTGGTCTGTCGCGCCGGGTTCGCTGGGCTCATGTATGTGAACTGGCAGATCCTACTGAGTGGCTGGGCGAAGGAGATCTGCTCATGACGACTGGCATCGGCATTCCGAGCGATCCAGCTGCGCAGCGCCTGTATCTGGAACGTCTGGCGCATGCCAAAGTGGCAGGTTTGATGATCGGCGAGAATATGCAGGCGCCTGCAGATCTCAGTGCCTTAGGTGAGGCCGCCGAGCAGCAGGGCTTCCCATTGCTGATGACCCACTACTCGGTGCCATTCTCAGCGGTGACGCGGGCGATACTGGATGCTGGCCGGCAGCAAGAATTCGAACGGCGAAACGCGATCAGCCACGTTTATGAAAGCGCTCGGATGGGGCTGCGGGGAATTGGCGTTGGCGCCTTGCTGGAGCGTCTGCAGAAGGATGTGAAGGCCCACCTCTATCTATTTGACGCCCATAGCCTGGAACCTTGGCTCCAAGAGCTGGAGCAACTGCCTGACACGTGGCAACAAGCGCTTCTGGCACGCCGCCTGGAAATACGCGGGACGATGCCCGCGGTGCTGCGTTGTACCTGCACCGACGTCGAGGATGAGGCTTTGGTGATGGCGCTGCCTACCCAGCCCTCCTGCGAGATGCTCGCCGTTGGCGGCGAGCTGCTGGATTACGGGCTGCTGCATCATGTCGTCGCCGTTCTTGGCATCGAACTGGAGCGCCTGCAGGTAGAGCAGGAACGGCAACTCCGTCTGGGTTCGGAATTACTGGACGATCTGCTTCAACAGCGTCTTGCAGAGCGTGCGGCGCGGGAGCGATTGGAGCAGATGCATTGCCCGGTAGAGCCGGCGGTGGTTGCCCTCGCCCGACCCTCTGCTGAATTACCGGATGACTGGCAGCGGCACCTGCGCCGACATGGTCTGGAATTCTTGGCGCGGAGTCAGGGCCAGGAATTGATTCTGCTTCTCGCCGATCCCGACATGGCGTCGCGCATGCAAACCGAATTGGGATGTGCGCTGGGCGTGGGCAATCCCCTTGGACATCCAGCCCGCGCACTGGAAGCCTTGCGCGAGGCTCGTCTCGCTTTCGCGCATACCTCCGTCCAGCGCCCGTTGGTGGCTTACGGAAGCGCCCAGGCGCTACAACCCTGGCTCCCCGACAGTCTCGACGAAGCAGACCGGATACACCGTGCCGTTCTGGGACTGCTGGTGGACTATGACCAGCAACAAGGGACACAGCTACACCAGACATTGCGTGTCTTTCTCGAGCAGAACCGTTCCTGGCAAAAGGCTGCTCAGCATCTGAACGTGCACAAGCAGACTCTGGTGTATCGGGTCCATCGGATCGAGGAGATTACCGGACGATCCCTGGACAACACCCAGGATGTCGCTGTGCTCTGGATTGCGCTGCGTGCCGGTGATATTGCCGGCATCAATGGATGAATTGATGTCTGAATTGCGCGTCCCCTGCCTAGCTGCCACTACTGCCGGGGACACTGGTGAAGTGCTCGTTCAGCCCAGAATCAGATAGGTCTTTCGCACTGCCTGCCGTATGTCCCAGACACCCTGGGTGTTGGCTGCGAAATACAACGCATCGCCTGCCCGGAATTCGATGGGTTCGCCATCATCCGGGGTGAAGGTTCCCTCCCCCCCTATGATGTAGCTGTATTCCGCTCCAGCCACCTGACGACGGAACTGGCCGGAGCTGCATTCCCATACCCCCGTTGTAGCGTTTCGGTCCTCGAGCGCGCGGTGTTCGGCAGTGCGGCTCATGGCAACTAAATCTCCGACCGGTTGGCCAACCGGAGTGGTTTCGGTGAAGGCGCTTTCGCCGCTCAAGCGAATGACTAACGGGTACATTTTCTGGCTCCTCAGGATTTGTCTTCGAGTCCGGCAGGGGCGAAGCGCACAAGAAAGCGATCCACGCTCGACGGAGCAATACCACCCAGTTCCGCGCGCTCCTTACGGATGACGGCATTGCGCACCATTGACCCACCGAGGTAGCGCAGCGGCTCAGGTGGGAAGCGGCGACAGCGGCGTTCCACCAAGGGACAGCGGCTCCATTCGTCGTCCCGCCCCAAAGCAAGGCTGGCGAGGATGCGTCCACCCAAGCGACTTGGGCCCACGCCATTGCCGCTCCAACCAACGCCATAGTGAATGTTGGCCTGTCCACCCAGGCAGCCGAAGATCGGCAGGCTGTCGTAGGTACGGTCGATGGGACCGGACCAGCGGTGGGTCAGGCCGACGTCATCAAGCATGGGATAGGTGCGGCGGAAGTCCGACTCAGTAAGCAGCAGACTGGCGGGATCTTCGCTGAATATCGGACCGATACGCGACCCAAAGGCCATAGCTCCGGTGCCTTTGCCGAAGGCAATACGGCCGTCACGAGTGGTGCGGTAGTAATCCACCATCAGTTGTGAATCGGTGATGGCTTCGCCGCCGCTCCAGCCGGCGCCGGCCAGGCGGGCAGGCACTGGCTCGGTGACCACGATGGAGCTATTTACCGGTACCATCAGTTGTGCCAGCTCCGGTAGTTGCGCCGCCCAGGCATTGGTGGCCAGCACGACATTGCCAGCCCTCACCTCGCCATGGGTTGTCGTGACCCTGACGGGGCGTCCTGGCTCGATTCCAGTTACTCCGGAGCGTTCATGAATCTCCACACCAGTAGCGAGTGCCGCTCGCCGCATTCCACGAGCCAATAGCGCCGGTTGCACGGTGGCATTGCTGCGCTCGAAGACGCCCGCCAGATGAACGTCGGAACCGGTGCGGCGCGCCACCTCCGCGGCACTGAGTCGCTCGAATGGCTGCACCCCCAAGCGTTCGCAGGCCGCCAGGGTGCCATTCCAGGTGTCGATGTGCTGAGGCGTGGTGGCCGTCCACAGCCAGCCTCTCTGCTTGAAGTGCGCGTCAATTCCGTGCTGCACGCAGAACTCGCCCAACTCGTAAATTGCACGCTCGGCACTCTCGCCGAGGAATCGGGCCTGGCGCTCGTCGCAGAAGCTGCACAGCGTGCCAATCTTCGGCCACCAGGACATGACGAAGCCCCCATTACGCCCGGAGGCCCCGCCACCGCAAACATCCTGCTCGACAAGCATGACGCGTGCATCCGGTTCCATCTGCTTCAGAGTTAGGGCCGTCCAGAGCCCAACGAAACCGCCGCCGATGATGAGTACATCGACCGCGTGCTGGCCTTGCAAAGGAGATGAAATGGCAGCTTCCGACTCGGACGACTCCATCCAGTAGCTGCGTTTCAATGGAGGGGTGGGTGTTAGTTTCATTGTGATGGCCCCGGGTGATGGAATCTGATGAGAGCCAGTTTCAGGAGGTACCCGGAGCAGGACAATTAATCGCAATTAGGAAAATGCCTTACCTCTTCATGCGATCGTATGAAGACGCTGATATCACCGTCCAGTAGGCACTACCGGGCTACCAGTCCTGCTCCCTCTACCCTCCACTGCGTCAGAATTGTGACCAGTGCAAAAGCTGTGACCGTTCGCGCCACGCCATCCTTACCAGTGCCTCAGTGGCAAGCGGAATTTCCTGAGGCCGATCAGCTCGTGGCATGCCTGCCGCCTCGTCCGGACTTTCCGCACGGAACAGCATCAAGGCGCCGGTAGTACGAAGGTATGAGTACCTATTGCAGATTGTTGGTTCCGTCTGATTGAGCGCATCAACCGTTCGTAAGAATGTAAGGGGGCGGGTCTCAAGTACAAAACAAAAACCGAATGCTGGAGGAACATCGTATGTGGAGAGTTGGCGTTGACGTAGGCGGTACTTTTACCGATCTATTCGCCTGGGATGACAAGACAGGCAAACAAGTAACGGCGAAGGTGCTGACTACCAAACAAGACCGCTCGATCGCTGTCTTGGAAGCTATCGAAAAGGCGGACATCAAGATTGCGGAAATCTCGCATCTGATGCACGGCACCACTACTGCCACCAATGCCCTGATCGAGCGCAGTTACCCGGACGCAGCCTTCATTACGACAGAAGGCTTCCGCGATACCATCGAAATTGGTCGGCAGCATCGCGAGCACCTGTACGACCCCTATCAAACCAAACCCAAGCCCATCGTCAAGCGCCGCTATCGCTATACCATCCCAGAGCGTACCAACGTTCGTGGCGAATCCGAGCGACCACTGGATATCGCTGCGGCCCATGAAGTCGCGAAAAGGATCAAGGCTTCAGGCATCAAGTCGGTAGGCATCGGCTTCATCAACTCCTATGCCAGTGCCAAACACGAAGAGCAGATGCGCGACATCCTGCTTGAGCACTGCCCGGATGTTCACGTGGTGCTGTCCGGGGAAACTCGCCCGGTATTCCGTGAGCATGGCCGCTTCACCACCACTGCGGTTCGCGCTGCCTGCATGCCGGTGATGGTCAAGTACATGGATGACCTGGAGGCCCGGCTGCGCCAACATCAGTTCACCGGCAAACTGCTCATCCTCAAGAGCAGCGGTGGCGTGATGTCCGCGGAGTTGGCCCGCCTGCATCCGGAAGACATGCTGGAATCCGGCCCCGCAGGCGGTGTCGCCTACGCCGGTTACCTTTCCGAGCTAAGCGGCTTCGAGAAGATCCTGCACACCGACGTGGGCGGAACCAGCTTCGACGTATCCATCGTCGAGCATGGCAAGGGGCTGATCACACGAGATCACGAACTGGAGTGGGAAGTCCCCATCGTGGTTCCGATGCTCGATATCCATAGCGTGGGTTCGGGCGGCGGCTCGATTGGCTGGGTGGACCAGGGCGGTTCACTGCGGGTCGGCCCGAAAAGCGCCGGATCCGAACCGGGCCCCGTGTGCTACGGCCGGGGCGGCGAACAGCCGACCATCACCGATGCCAACCTTCTGCTGGGGCGCCTGGAGCCCACGTTGGGCGGCAAGTTCAACCTCGACGTCGAAGCTGCAGACAAGGCAATGTCGAAGCTGGCGAAAGAGATCGGTCTCTCAACTCTGGAGACTGCCGAGGGCATGATTCGCATCGGTTCCGAATACATGGCGCAGGCGGTGAAGAAGATCCTGGTTGCCCGTGGTCGTGATCCCCGCGACTTCGTCTTTGCCAGCTTCGGCGGTGCCGGTGCCCTGCATGCGTGCTTCGTGGCGAAGTCGATGAACATTCCCAAGGTAATCGTCCCCCCCTACGCAGGCGTCGCATCGGCGTTCGGCGCGACAGCCATGAACCTGCGCCAAGACCTGGAGCGCTTCTATTACTCGCCGGTGAAGGATGCCGACCTGGGCAAGATCAATGAGATTCTTGCCGAACTCGAAGAGAAGGCCAAGGCCGTTCTGAAAGAGCAAGGCATCGACAACGAAGGTGACATCGAGCTGATTCGTACCGCGCAGATGCGCTATGTCGGCCAGTCCTACGAAGTGGATACCCCCATTCCTGACGGCGAAATCACCATCGATAGCTTGCCAGGTATCGAGCAAGCGTTTCATGCCGCCCACAAGCAGGAGTTCGGCGTCAGTTCAGAAGACTTCGCCCCCGCGTTCGTCTCGTTTGGTGTCACCGCCATTGGCCGAATGGACTCCCCTCCCCCTGTCGACCTGGTCAACGCAACCGAAGGCGACGCTATCAAGACCGTACGCGACGTTTACTTCGATGGCGAATGGGCGCAATGCAAGGTCTACGACGGCGAAATATTGGGGACCAAACACCGGATCGTCGGTCCGGCCATCATCGAGTACGAACATGCCTGCGCTGTCATGCCGCCCAAGACACACGCGCACGTCAATGCCATGGGCGCACTGGTAATCGACATCGAAAAATAAGAGGTGGGAGTCAGCTATGAGCAAGCAACCTATTAACACTGATGCTGGTAATGATATCGACCCCATTACCTTCGAAGTCATGCGCAGCATCTTCGAATATGCGAGCGACCGTATGGCAACGGTCCTGCAACGTTCGTCCTTTTCGCCAATCCTCGCCGACATGCTGGATTTCTCCAACGCGATCTACGACGCGGATTTGCAGCTCCTGAGCCAGGCGGCCAACTGCCCGGTGCATTTGGCGGCCATGAAGTTCAGCGCTGAAGAAGCCGTCAAGACCATCGGCAAGGAGAACGTCCACGAGGGTGACGTGATGGTGGTCAACGACCCCTATCGTGGTGGCACCCACATCAACGACATCTCGTTCATCAAGCCGATCTTCTATAAGGAAGAGCTGATCGGGTATGGCGTCAGCCGCGGGCACTGGATGGACCTGGGCGGCGGCGGTGCCGGTGGCCAGGCATTCAGTACCCACATTGCTGCCGAGGGGCTGCGCCTGCCACCGCTGAAGATCTATTCGGCTGGCAGGATCAATGAGGATCTACTCGCCATCATCATGAACAACTCGCGGACGCCCCACTTCATCAAGGGCGATCTCCAGGCCCACCTAGGCGCTCTTCTCGGTGCCGAGCAGGAATTGCAGCGGGCCTGCGACCGCTACGGAGCGGAGACAGTCAAGAAGGCCATGAAGAAGATCCAGGCCTACACGGAGAAGATGATCCGCGAGGCCATTCGGAAGATTCCCAATGGCATCTACGAGGCGGAGGACTATGCAGATACCGACGGCATCAGCAAAGAGCGCGTCAAGCTGAAGGTAACCCTGGAGATCGAGGACACCTCGATCAAAGTCGATTTCGCCGGCACCGACCCGATCTGCCAGGGCGCGATCAACTCCCCCCGTGCCAACACCATTTCCGCAGCCCTCTACTCCCTGCAGTTCTTCCTGGCACCGGATGCCCCGCAGAACCAGGGAATGTTCAATCCCATCGAGGTCGTGCTGCCGGATGGCTGCTGGCTGAACGCGCAGTGGCCGGCGCCCACGATCGGCTGCACCACTTTGACGTCGTCGAAGATCACCAGCGCCATCTGGCAAGCTCTGGCCGAGGCCATTCCTGAGCAGATCACCGGCTCTACCTGCTCGGAGTGCAACTGGTTTGTCGCCAGCTGCACATCGCCAGATGGGAAAACCGACGTCTTCTCGGACCTTCCGGCCGGTGGCTGGGGTGGAACCCCGTATGCCGACGGCATGAGTGTCACGATGGACCCTCTTGGCAACTGCATGAACATGCCCGCAGAAACCGCCGAGCTGTTCTTCCCTATTGCTTATGAGGCATTCGAGCTCAGAAAAGATTCCGCCGGTGCTGGCAAACATCGTGGTGGCCTGGGAGCGGTTTTCAAAGTGCGCTTCTTGGGCGGCGGCGAACTTGGCATGGAAACCTCGCGAACCATTGAGGGCAGTCCTGGCGCAGTCGGCGGTCTTCCGAGTACCGTGCAGCGGTCCAGCCATATCTATGCCGATGGAAGCGTCAAGGTGATCGGTGGTGTGGATCCGCAAGGATCCTGGCGCAACCCGTTGCTGTCCTCCCACAAATTTGGCGCCAATGACGTCTTCATGTTTGAAAGTACTGGCGGTGGTGGTTGGGGCAGTCCGCTGAAACGGTCCGTCAATAACGTTCTTGAGGATGTTTTGGATGACTACATCTCTATTGAGGTAGCACACAATGTGTATGGCGTGGCCATTGATCCCAAGACGATGACTGTGGACGAGGCCGGGACTGCCAAGCTGCGAACTCTCGCTAAGTAAATCCGCGTCCTAGTGACTTCATAATTACCCTCAGTTAATGAACTACCTTAGGGCGGATTTAATAGCCGCCCTAAGAGAGTTTTTCCCTAAAAACCACAAATAGCTAATGAGTGACTCAGTCAGACAGGTTGAAATCTTTAGTCGCTGGCTGTGCGCTGACAAAACGAAAGGAGGTGTCGCCTTCAAAATCAACGTGAACCTCAAAAATGAATTTGAAATAGAAAAGTTACTCAATAATTCAAATTCGCCGAAACTAGATTTTATACACAACTCAGCTATTTAGTTTGGAAGAGAGAGAACAATAATGACAAACAAAATAGAAGCAAGTACAGACGATGATTTTTTGTCTGTACCGGTCCCCCAAAATGAAAGAATGGGACGTTTCGGACTAACGATGGCTTGGTGGGCTTTGTGTAGTGCAATGTTCTGGCTGATAGTGCCGGCGACGCTGGCACTTACGCTAGGCACCAAGAATGTACTCATTGGGCTAGCCCTCTCAACCGCTGTTTATTCACTAATCAATGGCGCAATAACTCGATTCTCAATCAAGACAGGGCTGTCTGTTGAGCAATTCTCCGAGCTCGTTTTCGGGAAAGTCGGCGCGCAACTCGCAACATTCATTTTCTGTGCAACGGCAATCTATTATGCAGTGTTCGAAGGGTCGGTTATTGCTGTCGCTTTTAACGCCTACTATCCTTCCCTAGACCTGAATCTAGCATATCTATTAGTTGTGTGTTACAGCGTTCCGCTAGTCTTTGGTAGCGTCCAGCATTGGCTCGATAAATTCAATGGCGTGCTTCTTCCCTTTTACCTGTTAGGTATTGTAACTGCAGTTCTAATGACCTTGTCCGAATACGGTTACAGCGACGCATGGCTGCAACTTGGCCCTTCTGGTGGGGCACCCGAAGATGGTTGGTGGCAATGTTTTACGTATTTCATGGGTGTTTGGATCATGATGATGTATACATGGGACTATGCACGCCTGGGGCGACAAAAGGACAGTGAATACCATGCAAAATTTAATTTTGGCTGGATTTTCTATGCCTTTACGTTTCTTGGCAATGCGATCGTTGGCATCTTCATTGCCGGCACCATTCCGCTTGAAGATGGGATCAACGAAGTCTCTGCGGTACTCGGCCTTGTGAAACTCATGGGTTTCTTTGGTCTAGCTTTCGTCTGGGTCAGCCAAACACGCATCAATACTGCAAACTTCTATCTTTCGTCGATCAACATGCAGGCATTTTTTAAGTCTGCATTAAATCTCAATCTTCCTAAAGTGCTGTGGGCCATTGTGGTTGGCGCGATCGTTTATACCCTGATGTTTCAAAATGTATTCTCATTTATCCTGAAGGCACTTGCATACCAGGGAACGATTGTAGTGGCTTGGGTAGCTATCGCGATGGTGTTCATCTATTTGACGCGAAATGTGGATATGACCCCGGCTACGCTGACGGATCGACTACACAAAACTCCAACGGTTAGATGGGGGGCGTTCGGAACGTGGATTTTGTCTTCGGTTATCGGCGCACTTCTGCTCCAGGGCCCCGCAGAGGTCGCAGGCTGGTCGGCTCCGGCAACAGCAGTAATCGCCACGATAACTTACTCGATTGTCAAATTCCGCTATCTGCAGTCAGGCAGCTTTGCTGTGAATCGAACGGCAGATTGAGATAGTTTATTAAATTCTTGCGGTCACCCCACGACAGCATTTGACCGCTTCTTATCTGGCCGAGTTGGTATTTAAGGGATGCGCATTGTTATGAATGCGTCCACGGCCCGCAAAGCAAGAGTTAAAACAACAATTAAAAGGAATAACCGCCGTCATCCAAATGACGGCTACCGCCCCCACAACAATAACTCCGGAGCGATTTCATGAGCATACGACTCTCTTCTTTTATCTTTCTACTGGGCTTGGCACAGTCCGCCTTAGCAGTTCCCGTGACTGAGAATCTTGACGTCGGCGGAGCCATCCGCGGTCGACTGGATATCGATCCTGACCGGGATATTTCAGAATTCAACTTCGATACTTTGATTCTTCGAGCCGACTACGACTCGGACCGATGGATCGGCTCGGCCAAGTATCGCTTTTATGGTGACGCTTACCCTTTCCGCTACACTGACAATATTGGCGACATTTCATTCTTCGAGTACGCCTGGGTTGGCTATCGTTTTTCTCCAGATCACCAACTCCAGGTAGGGCAAACGGTCATTCCCTTTGGTCTGTCCCCCTATTTCGGCAGCACATTCTTCGAAACCCTCGGTAACGTGATCGGCCTGGAGGATACGCACGACATCGGCTTCAAGTACCTTGGCCAATTCGAGGACTGGGATGTCAGGGTTGCCTACTATCCCTTCACCGCGCAGCAAGGACGTGGAACCAGTCGTGGCGGAAGAACCTATGGTACTACCGTCGCCACGGCCGACCCCTATGTGACCGACGGCAGTGATAACGAAGAGCGCGATATCTTCATCGGACGCTTGGCTCACAACTACCAGCAAGGCGACTGGCAAGGGGAAGTCGGTGTCTCTGCGCTGGCCTCAACCCTACACAATCATGACACCCATAAAGATGGTCGGCGATATGCTGCTGCCCTACACATGACCGCACAGAATGGTCCTTGGGGCTTCCAGGCTATGGCGGCCCGCCAGCACATGACTCCTGAGAACCTGGGAGACGACCGCTTGGTGAGCTTTGGCGGCTTTGACGCTACTTTCAATGTCGCGGCCAAGGGCAATCTCTATGTGGGTGATATCAGCTACAGCCTACCCTCTCAATATGGTTGGTTGTCGGGAGTCAAGCTGTACGCCAACTACAGTCTCTTCGACAAGGACGTCGGACAGTTCAACGACTCCCAACGCCTTATTGTGGGCAGTTCATTCAGCCTGGGTCCGTTGTGGATCGCTCTCGAGTGGTTGCATGGAAACAACGATCCGTACATTGGTGGCAGCGACTTTACTCAGAGCCTCGGCGCCGGCGGCAGCAATCAGTGGGAGAACCAACTCTACAGCAATATTGGCTACTATTTTTGAGTTCATAATCTGCCTCTGAAAGTCCAAGAGTCCCTGTCCCGGCCAGGGGCTTTTGGTTTCTGGGACTACGAGTCAGGCCCATTACTCAAGACGGGTGGCCAGTTCCGCCGGCAGGTGATGGAGGCCGAATACAGCTACATCATCAGCGGCGAAGGAAACTTCACCACAGATGGCGGAGACACCATCGAGTTTCGTGCGGGCAACGCCCTTTACTTCGCTGCCAGCACACAGGGCACCTGGGACATCCGCCAGACATTGCGTAAGACCTATCTGATCCTCGGCTAAGCGCCAAGGATACTCCCACCTCGCCCGCTCAATGGAGAACAAATGTACAAGCCCTTGAGCATTTCTACGGCAATTGCACTGGCCTGCAGGACCGCTGCTGCAGACTTGCCCTTCGAAAGTTACATCGACTTTGCTCATGCATCACTGGGACAGTGACACTAGCTCTTCACGCACATGATTTAGCAGAGCCTGCAGAGGGTGAGGAATCACCTTTCCCTCCATTCGTTTGACCTGACTGCGGCACGAATAACCGTCTGCCAATAGCTTCCCATTGTTTCCATGTTGCTCAATCAGACGACCCCACGACTGTGCATAGATGGCCTTGGAAGTTTCGAGATTGCGGGTTTCGTGCCCGTATGTGCCCGACATGCCGCAGCAGCCCGTGGCCAGCACGGACAGCTTCAATCCCAAGCGTTCAAACACCTTCTGCCACTGGGAAACACCGGCCGGCGCATTGGTCTTCTCGGTGCAATGGGCAAGCAGCTGGTACGAGGGCATTTCCTTAGCCGCGAAAGCCTCGGTTTGGGGCAGCACTTCGAGCAGCCATTCTTGGATGAGCTGAACCTTGGGTGTCTTCTCTCCAAGCACCTTCGCATACTCCTGCCGGTAAACCAGCGTCATCGCCGGATCCAGGCCGACCAGAGCTACCCCCGAAGATGCGAGCGAGGCCAGCGCCTCGCCGTTGCGCCGCGCCGCCTTCTCGAAGGCTCCCAGAAACCCTTGAACCTGCAGTGGCTTTCCGTTCGCGGTGAACGGAGCCAGGTAGACCTGGTACCCCAGGCGCGACGCCAGCTCGATCCAGTCCATGGCCACCGTTGTCTCGAAATAGCGGGTGAAGGCGTCCTGAACGAAAACCACGCTGCGTTCGCGCTCGGCCGCTGACAGCCGGGCCAGCCGTTGCGCATCGGCCGGCTGCACCTTCCAGCGCTTGCATGCCCCTTTGAAGTCCAGATAGCTAAGCGTCGGACTATCGACCATTCCAGCTACGCGCTCGAGAAACATACGTACCGGCGCAAAACCGATCAGCCCGTTGTAGACCCTGGGGAAGCGCGCAAGAAACGGGATACTGAACTCCAACGAGCCGATCAGGTAATCCTTCAACGGGCGCAGATAGCGACCGTGATACAGCTCCAGGAAGCGTGATCTGAACTCGGGCACGTTGACCTTCACCGGACATTGTCCCGCGCAGGATTTGCAGGCCAAGCAGCCGGCCATGGCGTCATAGACCTCATGGGAAAAGTCCTTCTCGCCGAGGCGCCTGGCGACCGAGTTGCGCAACCGGCGCACGGGCGCGAAGACGCTGAAGCCTTGACGAAGCTTGCTACTTTGCGCCAGTACATCGACGCCCTGCTCGCCCTGCAGCCGCAACCACTCACGAATCAGCGATGCGCGCCCCTTGGGTGATTGCGTGCGATCCCTCGTCGCTTTCCACGAAGGGCACATGGCATCGTTCGGATCGAAGTTGTAGCAGGCGCCGTTGCCATTGCACTGCACAGCAGTGTCGTAGCTTTGCCAGACGCGCTCGTCGATCGTCCGGTCCAGATCGCCCCGCAGTACCACCTCGTCCACCGCCGTGAGGCGTGCGTCAGGCATAGTCGCCGGTGTGGCGATCTTTCCGGGGTTCAGCTGGTTATAGGGGTCGAAGGCCGCCTTGAGTGACTGCAGTGCAGGATACAGCTCGCCGAAGAAGGTCGGCGCGTACTCGGAGCGCAGCCCTTTGCCATGCTCGCCCCAGAGCAGCCCGCCGTACTTGTGAGTCAGCGCGGCCACGCCGTCGGATATGGGTCTGATCAGCGCGGCCTGCTGCGGATCCTTCATGTCCAGCAATGGCCGAACATGCAGTACGCCAGCATCCACGTGGCCGAACATCCCGTACTGCAGACCGTAGCCATCCAGCAAGGCTCGGAACTCGACAATGAAGTCGGCAAGATTCTCCGGCGGAACAGCCGTGTCCTCAACGAAGGGCTGCGGCCTGGCTTGCCCCTCGACATTGCCCAGCAAACCGACCGCACGCTTGCGCATGGCATAGACCCGTTTGATGGCCTCGTCGCCGATCGCCAGGGTGTGTCCCAGGCGATCCGTGCCGCCATCGGTCTTCAGATGCCCGACAAAATCATGCACGCGCTTTTCCAGCTCGGGCCAATCGTCAGCGCTGAACTCGATCAGGTTGATGCCCAGGGTCGGTGTTTGCGCACTCTCTGGAAAGTATTCGGCCACCCCGTGCCAAACGATGTCCTGCATGGCGAGCAGGAGCACCTTGGAGTCCACCGTTTCAATGGACAGGGGCTTCAGCTCCATGAGCGCCTTGGCATCACGCAAGGCGCTCATGAAGCTCGAATAGCGGACGTTCACCAGCACCGAGTACTTGGGAATCGGCAGAACGTTCAGCTTCGCTTCGACGATAAAACCCAGTGTGCCCTCGGCACCGCACAACACGCTGTTGATGTTGAAGCGGCCATCGGCTTCACGCAGATGCGCCAGGTCGTAGCCGGTGAGACAGCGGTTGAGCTTGGGAAACTTCGCCTCGATGAGCTCGGCCTTGGTGTCGGCGATCTCCTGGGCACAACGCAATACATCTGCACGTCGACCCGAGCGCTCAATGCTCGACTGCAGCTCCTGGTCGTCCATGATCTTGCCGTGCAGGATCTCTCCGCCCAACAGAACGCTGTGCAGTTCAAGCACATGGTCACGGGTCTTCCCGTAAGTGCAGCTACCCTGCCCGCTTGCATCGGTATTGATCATGCCACCGATGGTTGCGCGGTTTGACGTCGACAGCTCGGGTGCAAAGAAAAGCCCATGCGGCCGAAGCGCGGCATTGAGCTGATCCTTGACCACCCCGCCCTGCACCCGCACCCAGCGCTCCTCGACATTGATCTCCAGGATTTCCGTCAAATGCCGGGAGAGGTCGACGATGAGACCTTCGGTCAGCGACTGCCCGTTCGTGCCTGTGCCGCCGCCTCGCGGCGTCAGCACAATGCCGCGGAACTCGGGGCGCCCCGCCAGGGTCGCCAGGTAGGTCACATCGGCGGCGTCCAGCGGAAACACAGCCGCCTGCGGCATGCGTTGGTAGATGGAGTTGTCGGTCGCCAAGACAGTGCGCGTTGCGTACTCGGGGGTAATCTCCCCGCGAAAGCCGGTGGTACGTAACTGTTGCAGGAACGCGCAGTAATCCTGGGCGAGCTGATGTTTGGGCGAGAGACGGGCAATCATGCGGTGTGTCCTACAAGTACCAGAGAGCATGAGCGGTCACGAAAAGCCGCCCTCCTCCGAGCGGCTTGAACCAAAGTCGCGATGGCAACCAAAGAAAGGAGGCCGATGACAGGTCTAATCCGCTCGAATAGCAAGACGCACAGAGGTCGCGCTGCGCGCTTCTTGATGACGATTAACGCTGTGCCCAGGCCTGGATTTCGATCAGGTAATCAGGGCTGGCGAGCTGTGCGCCGACACAGGCGCGAGCCGGTTGATGCTCTCCTCCAACCCAGGCGTCGTACACCTCATTCATTGCCGCGAAATCCTTCATGTCGGCGAGCCAGATCTGCACACGCATCAGCCCTTCTCGGCCAACGCCAGCCTTGCCCAAGAGTTCGTCGAGCTGCGCCAGTACGTCCCGAGTCTGCCCTGTAATTCCGCTCGAGCAGTCGTTGGCCACCAGGCCGGAGGTTTCGACTCTGTCACCGGCAATGATCAGCTTGCTGGCTCGGTGCGATGCGTCAATGCGAGAAATCATGATTCGAATGCACCTCAGAAAATCACATAGGTCTTGCGGAACTGCTCACGGATGTCCCAGACACCTTCACAATTTGCGGGGAAGAAGACCGCATCCCCAGCACGTAGCTCCACCGGTTCACCTCCATCCGGAGTGAAGATGCACCAACCGGAGATGATGTGGCTGAACTCGCGATTCATGATGTGCCGGCGGAATACACCGGGACTGCACTCCCAGACCCCGACCGATGCGGAGGACTCCTCGAGCGTTACGTCCTGTCCCAGGCGAGACTGGGCTACGACATCGCCAATAGGCAGTTTGGCCGGAGTCAGATCGCCCATCGGCGACTGCGCGGCGTTATTGATCACTGTTGGCTTTACTGACATTTGCCTTGATCCTCACGAAGTGCTCGGGCGCACCCGAATCTCGTTAATTGTCACGTTGTTGAGACCACGAAACTACGTACCGATTGTGGATCGGCCTCATCTTCAACGCCTATAACGATAATGACGATTGCCAGCAGGTTTCCCTCGCTGGCTTTCGGTCATGTCTCTAGTTCGTCGCGCATTCCCGCAAAGAGATTCGCTGCTCCCACTCGCCCCCGCTCTCCCGCCAAGCCAAGACACTGCGTCAGTAGCGTCTCGCCCCAGAACCTCACATCACTTGTCCCACTTGTTATATGGCCGGCGCGCACGTGAATGAGATAGTGGATTAATCGAACAGCCGGTCGTTGCCATGCTGCCTCGGAGCAGCAGGGAATCGGTCAGGCCGCGTGGCATGTCATATGACGCTCGACGGGCATCGCCACAGGGACAAGGGAGGGGTATTGAGAAAGCTTGAAGGAACCATCCGTCTGACCTGAAAAGCAGGCAAAGCCACCGCTTCCTGGATGCCGCCCGCGCGTATTGCCGCATCCACAAAAAGGTCGATGGCTACATTAGATGACTTCCAAGAGACCCGTCCTGAGCCACTCAGGCCAGAGGCAACATACTTTCTCGGATGCCCCACAAAAACAGCGCTGCGCTCGCTGCGCTATTGATCATTAACGCGAAATACCGAGGTAGCAAGCAAGATGGCCAAGGCCGCCGATGTGGTTGTGCAATGTCTGGAGAACGAAGGTGTCGAGTATGTCTTCGGCATTCCCGGCGAAGAAAACCTCGACTTGCTGGAGTCGCTGCGCAAGTCGGATATCAAGCTGGTGCTGACTCGCCACGAGCAGTCCGCCGGCTTCATGGCTGCCACTTATGGTCGACTGACCGGTAAGACCGGGGTCAGCCTCTCCACCCTCGGCCCCGGAGCCACCAACCTGGTCACCGCCGGCGCCTACGCCTTCCTTGGCGGCATGCCCATGCTGATGATCACCGGCCAGAAGCCGATCAAGAAATCCAAGCAGGGCCGTTTCCAGATTCTCGACGTGGTCGGGATGATGCAACCGCTGACCAAGTACACGCACCAACTGGCATCCGCCGACAACATTCCCTCGCGAGTACGCGAAGCGTTCCGCCTCGCCGAGGAGGAGAAGCCCGGTGCCGTGCACCTGGAGCTGCCCGAGGACATCGCCGCCGAGCAGACCGACAGCCTGCCGATCCAGCCCAGCCTGCATCGTCGCCCGCTGGCCGAGCACAAGGCGATCCTCGCCGCGGTCGAGCAGCTGCAGGCCGCACGCAGCCCTATCCTGGTGATCGGCGCCGGCGCCAACCGCAAGATGACCGCCAAGGTCCTCAAGCAATTGATCGACAAGACCGGCATCCCCTTCGTCACCACCCAGATGGGCAAGGGCGTGGTGGATGAGCGTCACCCGCGCTTCCTCGGCAACGCCGCGCTGTCCGCCGGCGACTTCGTGCACCGCGCGGTGGAGGCGGCCGACCTCATCGTCAACATCGGTCACGACGTCATCGAGAAGCCGCCGTTCTTCATGGTCCGCGGTGGCACCGAAGTCATCCATGTGAACTTCCGTTCCGCCGAAGTCGACCCGGTGTACTTCCCGCAGATCGAGGTCATCGGCGATATCGCCAATGCCGTGTGGCAGATCGGCGAGGCCCTCACCGACACCTCGCACTGGGACTTCACCCGCCTGCTGGCGATCCGTGACGCCAACGAGGCACAGATCGCCGAAGGTGCCGACGACCCGCGCTTCCCGCTGTACCCACAGCGCCTGGTCGCCGACGTCCGCAAGGCGCTGCCGCCCCAGGGCATCGTCGCCCTGGACAACGGCATGTACAAGATCTGGTTCGCCCGCAACTACAAGGCGCACATGCCGAACACCGTGCTGCTGGACAACGCCCTGGCAACCATGGGTGCAGGCCTGCCGTCGGCCATGGCGGCGCACCTGGTCTATCCGGACAAACCCATAGTCGCGGTATGTGGCGACGGCGGCTTCATGATGAACAGCCAGGAGCTGGAAACCGCCGTGCGCCTGAAGATGAACCTCACGGTCATCATCCTGCGCGACGACGGCTACGGGATGATCCGCTGGAAGCAGTCGAACATGGGCTTCACCGACTTCGGCCTGGACTACGGCAACCCCGACTTCGTCCAGTACGCCCAATCCTATGGCGCCCAGGGTCATCGGGTGGACAGCGCCGAGGGCTTCCTGCCGCTGTTGCAGGACTGCCTGGGCACGCCGGGGGTACACGTCATCGACTGCCCCGTCGACTACTCGGAAAACGACCACATCCTCAACACAGAGCTCAGAACGCGTAGCGCGCAAGTCTGACAAATCGGCGCTCTGCAGCGGCACGCACCTCGGGCTGCTGCAGAGCGGCTATGCCACCATTTCTCAGGAGCCCCGTATGCAACTGCAAGACTCTTCGCTGTTCCGTCAACAAGCCTACATCGATGGGGCCTGGGCCAATGCCGATAGCGGCCAGACCATCAAGGTAAACAATCCGGCCACCAACGAGACCATTGGCAGCGTGCCGAAGATGGGCGCCGCCGAAACTCGCCGCGCCATCGAAGCCGCCGAGAAGGCTTTGCCCGCCTGGCGAGCGCTGACCGCCAAGGAACGCGCCGGTAAGCTGCGGCGCTGGTTCGAGCTGATGATCGAGCACCAGGACGATCTCGCGCGCCTGATGACCATGGAACAAGGCAAGCCGCTGGCGGAAGCCAAAGGCGAGATCGTCTACGCCGCTTCGTTCCTGGAGTGGTTTGCCGAAGAAGCCAAGCGCGTCTACGGTGACGTGATCCCCGGCCACCAGGCAGACAAGCGCCTGATCGTGATCAAGCAAGCGATCGGCGTGACCGCTGCCATTACGCCGTGGAACTTCCCCGCAGCAATGATTACCCGCAAGGCCGGTCCGGCCCTGGCCGCCGGTTGCACCATGGTGCTCAAACCCGCCTCACAGACCCCCTACTCCGCGCTTGCCCTGGCCGAACTGGCCGCACGCGCCGGCATCCCCAAGGGCGTATTCAGCGTGGTAACCGGTAGCGCCGGCGAAGTCGGTGGCGAGCTGACCCGCAACCCGATCGTGCGCAAGCTGTCCTTTACCGGCTCGACCGAGATCGGCCGCCAGTTGATGGCCGAATGCGCCAAGGACATCAAGAAGGTCTCCCTGGAGCTGGGTGGCAACGCCCCCTTCATCGTCTTCGACGACGCCGACCTGGATGCCGCCGTGGAAGGCGCGCTGATCTCCAAATACCGCAACAACGGGCAGACCTGCGTCTGCGCCAACCGCCTGTATGTGCAGGACAGTGTTTACGATGCCTTCGTCGAGAAGCTGAAGGTCGCCGTGAGCAAGCTGAACATTGGCAATGGCTTGGAACAGGGCATCACCACCGGCCCGCTGATCGACGCCAAGGCCGTGGCCAAGGTCGAAGAGCACATCACCGACGCCGTCTCCAAGGGCGCCAAGGTCGTCGCCGGCGGCAAGCCGCATGCCTTGGGCGGCACCTTCTTCGAACCGACCATCCTGGTCGACGTACCAAGGAATGCCCTGGTGTCCAAGGATGAGACCTTCGGCCCGCTGGCGCCGGTGTTCCGCTTCAAGGACGAGGCCGACGTGGTCACCATGGCCAACGACACCGAGTTCGGCCTGGCTTCCTATTTCTACGCCCGCGACCTGGGCCGCGTGTTCCGTGTAGCCGAAGCCCTGGAGTACGGCATGGTGGGCATCAACACCGGCCTGATCTCCAACGAAGTGGCGCCCTTCGGTGGCGTGAAGGCGTCGGGCCTGGGTCGTGAAGGCTCCAAGTACGGCATCGAGGACTACCTGGAGATCAAGTACATGTGTCTGGGCCTGCAGTAGGCCAAAAAACAGGTTTCATGCCGGGCTGGCAGAGAGCCAATGTTTTCACTTATGCAGGTCTTTTTAATTAGCCAGGCCTGAGTTAGCTGCTGCAGTCTATATTGGTCATGACGCCTCCGCCCGCCATGCATTGGCAAGTAAGAGTGCATTACCAGTATCTGCATACTCATTCCGCTGATGGTAAGAACATTCTGCTATTCGCCCTATTCCTTATATGTGGCCCTGAAGCATGGAATCGATACTTCCAGCCAAGCTCTGGCGTATCGCGCCGTCACGGATCGGCACTGCAGTGGGTACATATCTGGTCCCGATTTCACTGTCGACCATTGGAATCGGCAACACCATGCTAATTGGTGGCGCCATTACTCTAGTCGGAGCCTGGATTGCGTGGATGATTCTGGAGACCCAACATCTTGAACCGCACCAGGTAGATTCGTTCGTGCATTGAACAATGCTTGAACACCATATCGGTTCAGAAAAGGAAAGCTTGATGACTCGCAAGACGTTGGATTCTCTCTCAGGCTCCTCCTACGACGTTGTCGTCGTGGGAGCCGGCGCGGTCGGCTGCGCCTCTGCACGCGAGCTGGCCGGACGAGGCTTTCGGACATTACTGGTAGATCGGGCCGATATCGGCGCGGGCACCTCATCACGCTCAAGCCGCTTGCTATACTCCGGCGTGGGTTACCTGGCCCCGAACTTTCCGCTGTGGCAGATCCCCTTCAGGCTGCGCGAAGTCTGGCGCTTGTTTCTCTATGCGCGAAATATCATGCATTGTCGGGCAGAGCTGGTCGCGGACATGCCCCATCGCCTGAGCAAGCACCGCTTCCATTATCCATTCCGCAAGGGCGACCAGTATCCGCACTGGCTGGTCGATTTCGGCTTCCGCATGATGGAAATGGTCGCCAGCCGTGGCGTTCCACTGGCCTATCGCAAGCTGTCACCGCAGCAGGCTGCCGAGATGAGTCCGATCGTGGGAGGACTGGCGGAACCCCTGTCCAGCGTCGCCGTCTTTGAAGAGTACATGTATGACTGGCCCGAACGTATCTGCGTCGATACGGCCTTGGACGCGGAGCAGCGCGGCGCAACCCTGCGCACCTATACCCAGGTCAGCGCCATCGAGCGCTGCGGTGCAGAGTGGGAACTGACGCTGAATGACCAGGCCAGCGAGATGACGGGTTCGGTTCGCATCCGGGCAAAGGCGATCATCAATGCCGCGGGCCCGTGGGTGGACAGGGTGCCCGGCGCTGGCAAAGGGGGCGCGAAGCGCGTCGTGGGGAAGAAAGGCGTCAACGTCATGGTGCGCCTGCCTGATGCCTGGCTAGGCCAGGGGCTGGAGGCGTTCTCCAGCAAGGGACAGCCATTTTACGTATTCCCCTGGGGCGACCACCACTTCGTTGGACCGACCGAGGCGGTCGTCAGCGAGAATCCGGATGACGTCAAGGTACTCGACAGCGAGATTGACTACATCCTGGGGGAGACCAACCGGCTGTTTCCCCAGTTGCGGCTGACACGCAAAGACGTTCGCCATTGCTGGTGCGGTGTGCGGCCTATGTCCACGCTGGACGGCGAAACGGTCAGCCTTCCTATTCGCGCCATCGAAGACCCCGATATGCCTGGGCTGGTCACCATGACCGGGTCGTACATCATGATGCACCGGCATGCCGGGAGACTGGCCGCAAGGGCCGTGGAGAACTACCTGGGCAAGCGGCAGGCACCGCCCAAGGGCATGCTCATCAGGCCAAGCGATATCCGCAGCGATGAAGACATTGCACGCCTGATTCAACGGGAACACGTTGTGCATCTGGCCGACCTGATCCGCCGCCGCCTGCCGGGCGGCCTCGATCCCGCCACGCTCGGGCATGACAGGGCGCAGCAACTCTCGCAGATTGCCGCTACGGCACTGGGTTGGTCCGAGGCACGCCGACAACAGGAGCTGCAACGCTTTGCAGAGGATACGGACAGGGTCTATCGCAAGCCCTGACTGTCCTGACCACAGATACCTGGGCGCAGCAACATTTTGATTGTCCGTCATTCTCTCCCAGACATTTTTCCACGAAACCCACAAACGGTGAGAAAGCGATGCAACTCATATCCGCCCAGCAGATCGCCGCAATGATGGACTGGAATGGCGTGCTGGAGACGATGCGCCAGGCCCACCTGGGCCCACGGCCAATCGGAGAGAGCTTTTTCATTGGCGACGAGCACTACGCCCTGTTCAGCTGGGGCGTCGTCCTGCCCGGACTGGGCGCCGGGCTCCAGGTCTGCTCCATCCATCCCGATAACGGCCTCGCCACACCGCCGCGCCCCGTGGAGCAGGCGGCGTTCCTGGTCATCGACGAGCAGTCGAAAGCCATAGTCGTGATACTCGACGTGCCGCAGATCACCCGCTGGAAAAGCGCCACGAACTCCGCCCTCGCCGCCCACCGCCGACTCAAGCAGACCCTGAGCCTGGATAACTTCAGCGGCCGCAGCGTGACGGCTGTGAAACAAGACTTTCACGCCGGGCAACTGCTGAAGAACCTGGCGCTGCTGATGCACCACCTGCTGCAACCGGTCATCGAGCAGCGCCACAAAGCGCGCAAGCTGCGTTGGAAGGTCAACTTCACCCAAGGGCTGTCGCGCCTCAAGAACACGCTGGTCGAACTGCTGGCGCACCCCTGCGTGCAGGGCTTGGCTCACTTGCTGGGGTTGATGGCCAACAGCCTCAGCGCCGTGCGCCCGGGCCGCAGCTTTCCACGCCAGCGTAAGCGCCTGGCCAGCCGCGGCTGCGAGGGCTACAAACCGACGCGCTGAGAACCAGCACCTCCGCCCGAACTGCCTTGCAAAAAAGCTGGCCAGAAGCGGTCGGCCCGCGCTCGCCCGGCAAACGCGAAACTCGCCCGGCAAGACGAGCCGACGGCCATCAAGCCGGCGTCAGCAGCGCTCGTCCCCCGATCAAGCGGCAGAAACACAGTGAAAATCCGGCCGCAACTGCCACGCCCGACCCTGGGTTGCTTGCCTTGGCCAGGGCCGGCGGCTTAAGTTGATGACATTGGGGTAATGGCTGCCCCTTCCCCGCCCTGCTCCAAAAGACGGAGCCCAGACGCTCTGCCAGGCACGTTCCTCACCGCAGGAGGAACCTCCTATAAGAAGTCAGACCTGTTATATGGCCCCGCCAGACGGGGTGCGATAGTACCGCCAAGATGTAAACGCCAATACCCCAATCGACTGAAGCACGGATGTAGCTGGAGCAATGCGGCCAGTGCAGTGCCGGGAAGCGTTTCGATCAGCGTTGGTTCGCGTCTCAGCAGCCGCCGACAGTGGCCGAGGTCGACATGGAACATGAGAGAGGCCGGACTAGTTACGTATAGATAGCGACCCATAGATAGCGCCAGATCAAAAAATTTCAAAAAGATGCTCCCTGTTTATTTGCTATCAAGCCGTGCACTGCAAATTGATGCATGGCTCCAACAATAAACAGGTATGCCTAAGCGTTAAGGAGGCAAACATGCCCAACAATTACAAAATATCGTTAGAAGACACGCCGCTAAACAGTTTCCATAAGAAGCTTGCGGTCTATTCTTCCGGCGCTCCATTTCTGGATGGTTACATACTGAGCATCATCGGCGTCGTAATGGCTCAGATTAGCCAAGCGCTGCAAATGAGCACACTGCAAGAGGGCATGGTTGCGGCGGCGGCGCTGGTGGGTATGTTCCTGGGCGGTTTTGTTGGCGGTCTGTTTACCGACAGGCTCGGTAGAAAAACACTATACGTACTGGTGCTGGTTGCATTGGCTGTATTCTCTCTGGCCCAATTCTGGGTAGCCTCCGCTTGGGCGCTTATCACTTTGCGACTCTTGCTCGGCATCGCCATTGGCGCCGACCACCCGCTCGCTACCTCCTTGCTAGCCGAGTTCCTGCCCAAAAAACAGCGCGGCTCCATTCTGGCGAGTTTGGTGCTGATGTGGTTCGTAGGGGCTGCCGTCGCCTACGTTGCCGGCGAGATCATCTTGAGACATGGTGGGCCTGATGCATGGCGTTGGGCGCTGGCGAGTGCGGTGGTTCCGGCAGTGCTGTTCCTGATCATGCGCGCCGGAACACCTGAATCGGCGCGCTGGTTGCTGAGCAAAGGACGAACCCAGGAAGCCGACCACGTCATCAAGAAGGTATATGGCGACGCGTACTCCGTCCTCAACCTCCCGGAAACGCCCCAGTCTCGCAATGTGTCGGTGTGGTCATTGTTTCATTCGAGCTACGGGAAGCGAATCTTCTTCGTCAGCATCTTCTGGACCTGCTCCATCATCCCCCAGTTCGCCATCTACGCCTTCGCGCCAAGAATCCTGCACGCCATGGGCCTGACCGGTGACATGGCTGCCTGGGGAGCAGTAGCCATTACTGTCATGTTCGTCTTCGGCTGCCTGCTGGGCGTCAAGCTGATCAACCCGCTGGGCCGCCGCAACATGCTCATGCACAGCTTCCTCTGGTCCGGCCTTGCCCTGCTGCTGCTGGGACTCTTCCCGGAGGGCAGCGCGCAGATGACGCTGCTCCTGTTCGGCAGCTACGCCCTGTTCATCGGCGGAGCCCAGGTGCTGCAGTACGTCTATCCGAACGAGCTGTTCCCCACCGAGATCCGCGGCTCCGCCGTCGGCCTGGCGACCTCGCTGTCGCGGATCGGCGCGGCGATTGGCACCTATCTGGTTCCGCTTTCGCTGACCTCGATCGGCATCGCCAACACCATGATCGCAGCGTTCGGCATTTCCCTGGTAGGTCTGTTCTTCACCTGGCTGATGGCACCAGAGACCCGTTCGCTGGATCTGCACCAGGCTAGCGCCGCCAGCTATTGACGCCCTGTAGGGCTACCAACGCGACAATGGCCACCCATACTTCCAGGGGAGCATGGGTGACCACGCCGCAAGAGCAACCGGAAGCCTTACATGCAGGCCTCCGCACATGGTGAAGAGGTAGAGAAATGGCATTCAAGAGAACTATTCATGCGGTAGACACCCATGCCGGCACGCCGATGCGCGTGGTCACCGGTGGGATTCCCAACATTCCGGGCAACACCGTTCATGAAAAGATGAAGTGGATGGAGGCGAACGACGACCAGTTGCGCAAGCTGCTGCTGCGCGAACCTCGGGGCTATCCGGCGCACTGCTGCAACATCATCGTGCCGCCCACTCATCCGGAAGCCGACGCCGGCTACATCATCCTGGAGCAAATCGAATACCCGGTGATGTCCGGCGGCAACACGATTTCGGTGGTCACTGTGCTGCTGGAAATGGGCATGCTGCCCATGAAAGAGCCGGTCACCGAACTCATCCTGGAAGCCCCGGCCGGCCTGATTCGCATCAAGGCGCAATGCAAGGACGGCAAGGTCAAAGGCGTCACCTTCCAGAACGTTCCTGCGTTCGCTGCCCATCTGGATGCGACCATCGACGTACCGCATCTCGGTAAGGTAACGGTGGATGTCGGCTGGGGCGGCATGTTCTACGTCATCGCCGATGTGCGTCAGTTCAAAGGGCTGGAACTGATCCCGCAGCACGGCGCCGAGATCGCACGTATTTCTTCGATGATCCGCGAGGCCGCCATCGAGCAGCTGCCTGTCGCGCATCCCGACTATCCGGGCGTGGGTATCACCATCTCCCAGCTTTCCGGGCCGAGCGATGACCCCAACGCCGACTGGAAGAACGCAGTGACCATGGCCTCCGGCGATTTCTCCTGGGACGACCCGGCAACCTGGACGGGCGCGCTGGATCGCTGCCCATGCGGCACCGGGACCTGCGCCAAGATGGCTACCCTGCATGCCAAGGGGCAACTGCCGTTGAACCAGGACTTCCGCCACCAGGGCCTGATGGGCAACATCTACACCGGCCGACTGGTGGAAGAGACCCGCATTGGCGACAAGCAGGCTGTCGTTCCCACCATTACCGGCAAAAGCTGGATCTATGGCCTCAATACCTTGGTGCTGGAATACGATGACCCGTTTCCGGAAGGCTTCACCATCGGTGACATCTGGGCATAACCACCGTTTCGCGGAGCTCCTCCACGGAGCTTCGCCCTGAACCTTTCGAGCGCGCATCAGGCTGGTACCCGATGGCGCTCTTTTTGTTTCTGAAGGCTGCACGACAGCTGCAGCATGCCGAAAGGGAGTAACGCGATGCGAATCATCTCGTCCCAGGAAATCTCCGCATTGATGAGCTGGAGCGGCGTGCTGGATGCACTGCGCACTGCTCATCTGGGAGAGCGACCCCTAGGTGAAAGTTTCTTTATCGGTGACAGCAGCTACGGCCTGTTCAGCCGAGGGGTCGTTTTGCCTGGGTTTGGTGCGGGGATCAAGGTCTGCTCCATCTACCCTGCGAACGGTCTCGCAACCCCTGCCCTTCCAACCGAACAAGCGGTATTCCTGGTCATCGACGAGGTTTTAAAGGCCATCATCGCGGTCCTGGATGGGCCTGAAATCACCCGCTGGAAAACCGCCGCAGACTCGGCATTGGCCGCCCAGCGTTTGAGCCGCGACGACAGCTCGGTTTTGCTAGTGCTCGGCGCCGGCCCAATCGCTCAAGCACTCACGGACGCTTACCTGCACATTCGTCCATCGATTGAAGAAGTCTTGCTTTGGAACCGTACGGCGTCAAAGCTCTCCGAGACCTACGACGCACTAACAGGCAGAGGCGTGAATGTGCACATCGTGAGCGACCTCGACGCTGCGATCCAAAAGGCCGACATCATCACCTGCGCCACCAGCAGCTCCGCCCCCCTGGTCCGTGGAGAGCTTGTTCGCCCAGGCACCCATGTCGATCTGGTCGGTGGCTACCGCCCCGACATGCGCGAAGCTGACGATAACGTACTGAAGGGGGCGCGAATCTTCGTGGATGATCGGGCGACGTCGGCCTGTTCAGGGGACATTCAAGTACCGCTGCGGGCCGGGGTCATCACGGAAGATCAAATCGAAGGCGACCTGTACGATCTCTGCCAGCACAAGTCGTTCTCGCGGACGGCCAGCGACAAGACCGTATACAAGAATGCCGGCGGCGCTCATCTGGATCTGATCGTCTCGCAGTACGTGATCGGACAGCTGAGGGACTGACCGGTATGCGTAGCGCGCCAGCGCTAGCCTCTCCCCCTACAGCTCATGCAAGCAAAGCTGAACTCCGCCAAGTCTACCAACGGACCCATTTATGCTGTTGCTCGACCCCACGTCGGCTACCCCTCTTGTCACCCAAATCGTCGAAGGTGTTGCCCAAGCGATCCACGAGCAGCGTTTGCGCCCTGGGGCCAAGCTACCCTCCATTCGCAAGTTTTCCCAAACCTTTGAGGTCAGCCACTTCACGGTGGTCGAAGCCTACGATCGACTGGTAGCTCATGGTTACTTGAACGCGGTCCCCCAGGCCGGTTTCTATGTCCGAGGTACCGTGTGTGAAAGTGAGTCCAGAGAAGAAGCGGCGCCGGAGTTTGATTTCGATGCCCATTTGCTGCTGCACAAGGCGTTTCAACCGCTGGGAATGGAGCAGCTTCCCGGAATCGGGCGGCTGCCTGAACACTGGCTAGACGCTGAAGGGCTACTACGTGGACTGCGTAGCATGGCTAGAAATAATCCCAGTAGTTTCGGCGACTACGGCCATAGCAAGGGAAATTCGCGTCTGCGCGGCAGGCTCGCCGACCGACTGTCCGACGCAGGGGTTGCCGCCAACCCCGAGCAACTGCTGCTCACCAGTGGCGCCAGCCAGGCCCTGGATATCATCAGTCGCTACCTAGTGCAGCACGGCGACCCGGTATTGGTGGATGAGCCCGGTTACCACAATCTGTTTCTCAATCTGCGCTTGCAGGGAGCACAACTGCTGGGAGTTCCACGCAGCGCCGACGGATTGAATCTCGAGCTTCTTGAGCGCCTGGCCCGCGATTACCGCCCCAAGGTTTTTTTCACCCAGGCGCGCTTGCAGAGCCCCACCGGTAGCAGTCTGTCCTTGGCTAACAGCCACCGCTTGCTGCAGTTGGCGGAAAAGTATGACTTCTTGATTGTCGAGAACGATATCTACGCCGACCTTGATCCAGGCGGACAGCTGCTACTGGCAAACCTCGATCAACTGGCGCGCGTGATCTACATTGGTAGCCTGTCCAAGGTCATCGCTCCAGCTCTGCGGGTTGGCTTCATCGCTGCGCATCCGGAACTGATCGAGGAGCTGGTGCCACTGAAGATGGTTAGCGGACTGACCAGCTCTGAACTTACCGAAAACCTGGCGCTCGACATCCTCTTGCGGGGGCACCACCGCAAGCATGTACGTCAGTTGCGTGAGCAGCTCGGAGAGGCCCATGAAACCGTGGCGCGTCGCCTCGAAGGCGCCGGCCTCGAGCTTTTCCACGAGCCTCGCGCCGGCCTGTTCCTTTGGGTACGGCACAGGGCGGTGACCGACGCCACCCAACTGGCAAAACGGGCAAAGGAAGCAAAGATCCTGCTATTTCCTGGACAGCTTTTCATGCCGGATGGCCGTAACGTGCCGTGGCTGCGTTTCAACGTCGCCCATTCGTTGGACGAGCAGCTTTATACCTTCCTTTCAAACCAGGCTGACTGATCGTCGCAGGCGTGCGGATCGCACTTAGGCAGTACTGCACCAGTTCTTATCTGCCTTGAAAGCGGAACCTCACAGGACTCGTCTCGCTCGTTATATGGCGCCACGCCACGCACTGAGATAGTGCTCAAGCCAAGTGGCCTAGCTCATGTCTGAGCGGCTCTATGAAATCCAATCCGCCTCCCTGAATACAGACGCCAGCGCGAAGCGTTTTGGCCTGAGGTAGCTCTATTTATGACCAGCCAGAGGGCATACGCACCACAGCTCGCCGATACTGCAACTCGTCACCGTCGCGGAATTGGTTTGTGCCTGATGGCAATGCTGGTGTTCGCTTCCCAAGATGGGATTACCAAATTCCTTGTCAAGGATTTCTCCGTCGCGCAACTCCTGATGGTGCGCTATTGGGTGTTCGTCGCGGCCGTTGTTGGCTTTCTGGCGTTCAGAGGAGGTGTAAGCGCTGCGCTACGAAGCAGCCTCCCGGGGCTCCAGATCCTTCGCTCGTTACTGGCGCTTGGCGAAGCAGCGCTTTTCGGATGGGGACTGAAATATCTGGGGCTTGCCGAGAGCCATGCCATTTTTGCGGTATTTCCGCTACTGACGCTGGCATTGGCGGGATTGGTTCTCGGCGAGCGCATTGGCTTTCGCCATTGGATCGCTGCGATTGTTGGTTTCGCCGGTACCCTGGTCATACTGCGCCCGGGCTTGGGCGTTTTCGACCCCGCCGCGTTGATTCCCTTGCTGGCCGCTTCGACATTCGCCGCGTACAACCTGCTCTCTCGTCGAATCAGTCAATCTGATTCGTTCGCCACAAACATGCTTTACATGGCGGTGGTCGGAACCATTGCGTCAACCTGCTTCGGCATCCCTGCCTGGTTGTCGCCAACCCCTGGGGAGTGGGCACTGCTTGGTGTTTATGCAGTCGCCGGGATGACTGGGCACCTCCTCCTGATCAAGGCATTGGAGTGCGCCCCCGCTGCTGTCCTGCAACCCTTCAACTACACGCTCCTTGTCTTCGCCACGTTAGTCGGGCTACTCGCGTTCGGTGAGCTGCCCGATGCCCTTACCATCGCCGGTGGCGCCCTGGTACTTGCGGGCGGGCTGTTCGCCGTGAGGGCCAAGTAACGCCGAGGCTTGCGAGATTTGGGCTATCTGTACCGGCGGCGCAACCATAACAGCACTGCAGACATTCCATGGCGAGTGTTCATGGCATGCCGCGAACGCCGGCAGCACTATCCAAACCGTGCTGCGGCCTCGCCGCGAAGATCAATGCCAAGGAACCGCCATGCGCGACACCGCTTACAGCATCGACCCTTCCACAATTGCCTCCGAAGAATGGCGGACACGCTGCGACTTGGCCGCACTCTATCGACTGATCGCGCACTTTCGCTGGACTGACCACATCGACACCCACATTTCGGCGCGTGTTCCCGATGAGCCGGGCCACTACCTGATTAACCGTTACGGCGTGCTGTTCCATGAAATGCGCGCCTCCGATCTGGTCAAGGTCGACTACGACGGTGAGGTAGTCGATCCACGCTTCGCTCCCGACAGCGTCAACCTGGCGGGTTTCAATATCCATTCGGCCGTGCACGCTGCACGTCCGGACGTGGCATGCGTGATCCATACCCACACTGCCGCCGGCATCGCCGTTTCAGCCCAGGAAGACGGCCTGTTGCCCATCAGCCAACATGCGCTGAAGTTCCATCGGCGCCTGGGCTACCACGACTACGAAGGCATTGCCCTGGACCCCGACGAGCGTTCCCGGCTGGTGCGCGACCTTGGTCCGCACATGGCGATGATCTTGCGCAACCATGGCCTGCTCGCGACCGGCCGCTGCGTCGCCGAAGCCTTCAATCAGATCTATTTCCTTGAGCGAGCCTGCCAAGCGCAGGTTCAAGCGATGGCCGGTGGGCGGCAATTGCGCTACCCACCAGAGACGGTGCGCGAGCGCGTTGCCTTGCAGGAGGAAGATGCAATCGCCCGCGGAATGCACCTACTTGCCTGGGAGTCGGCTCTGCGCTTGATCGCCAATGGGGAAACCGACTACCGCAGCTGACCTTATGACTCGCGCTCGGGCCCGGAGGAGCCGGGCGCCGGCGTGTTTGCAACCTACCAACAACAAAACCAAGAGGTGAATATGAAAAATCCGATAGTGGCAGGCCTTCTGATGAGCATGGCTACCTGCACCATGGCAGCCGACCTCACCGTAGTTTCGTTCGGCGGTACAAGCAAAGATGTGCAGACCGAGGCCTTCTTCAAGCCCTTCGAGCACGCGATGAACCAGAAGATGATCATCGGCGAATATAACGGCGAGATGGGCAAGATCAAAGCGATGGTCGACACGGGCAGCGTGAACTGGGACGTTGTCCAGGTCGAGGGCCCGGAATTGCTGCGCGGCTGCGATGAAGGCCTGTTCGAACGTCTTGATCCGACTCGCCTGGGAAGTGCCGCCGACTACGTTCCAGACACGCTGTCCGAGTGCGGCGCGGGCCTGCTGGTATGGTCGATGGTCATGGCGTATGACGCAAGCCGCCTGAAGAGTGCGCCGACGGGCTGGGCGGACTTCTGGGATACGCAGAAATTCCCCGGTAAGCGCTCACTCCGCAAGGGTGCCAAGTACACCTTGGAGATCGCCCTGCTGGCCGATGGCGTAGCCAAGGAAGACCTGTACAAGGTGTTGGCAACCCCGGAGGGAGTGGTGCGTGCCTTCCACAAGCTGGACCAGATCAAATCGTCCATACAGTGGTGGGAGTCTGGTGCGCAGCCCATGCAGTTCCTCGCCAGTGGCGACGTGGTGATGAGCACGGCCTACAACGGACGGGTGTTCGCAGCACAAGAGGAAGGTGCACCGATGAAAGTGGTGTGGAACGAAAGTCTTTACGCCATCGATTCCTGGGCGATCCCCAAGGGCAGCCCGAACAAGCAGGCGGCCGAGGAGTTCATCGCTTTTTCGCTACGCCCTGAGCAGCAGAAGATCCACACCACGAAACTGGGCTACGGTTCAACGAACCTCAAGACCACCGCGTTGCTCGACCCTGCCTTGATAGAGCGTCTGAATACGGCGCCGGCAAACATGGAGCAGGCATTGCCAGTGGATGTCGCATTCTGGGTCGACTACGGCGAGGATCTGGAACAACGCTTCAATGCATGGGCAGCCAAAAGCCACTAACTCCCACCTGACACTGGCCAGCCATGGCTGCTGCCAATGCGGCAACCCGGCGGGCCAGTGCCCTTTTCTGCGATCTCGGAGAACAGTGATCCGATGATTCGAGGAGGCTCAGTGGTTGTAGGCCCGCTCGTTGTGTTCAGCCAGATCCAACCCCAGCTCTTCCACCGTTTCATCCGCACGCAGTCCCACCAGGCGATCGGTGATTTTCAGGATCATCCAGCTCAACGCGAAGCCGTAAACAATGGATACCAGCACGCCCTTGGCCTGCGCCCATAGTTGGGTGCCGACGCTGCTTCCTTCAACGAAGCCGCCAAGCTCCGGCACGCAGAACACACCAGTAAGGATGGCCCCGACTATGCCGCCAATCCCGTGCAGGCCGAACACATCCAGGCTGTCGTCGTAACCCAGACGTTTCTTCAGCACGGTCACGCTCAAGTAGCAGCACACCCCACTCAGCAGGCCGATGACCAGCGCCCCACCCGGGCCGACATAGGCGCAGGCCGGGGTGATCCCCACCAGCCCTGCCAGGGCACCGCAGGCCAAACCGAGTGCACTGGGACGGCCCGCCTTCAGCCACTCGCTGAACATCCAGCCGAGGATGCCGGCGCAGGCGCCGAGCTGAGTGTTGAGCATGGTGATGCCAGAGGTGCCGCTGACACCGACGCCGGAACCAACGTTGAAGCCGAACCAGCCCACCCAGAGCATGGCCGCGCCGGTCATGGTCAGGCTCAGGTTATGGGGCGGCATGGGCGCGTGGGGGTAGCCCTTGCGCTTGCCCAGCATCAGGCAGGCGGCCAGCGCCGCCACACCCGCGTTGATATGCACCGCGGTACCGCCGGCGAAGTCCAGCACGCCCCAGTTGTGCATCAGCGCGCCTGGTCCGCCCCAGACCATGTGCGCCAGCGGCGCGTAGACGAAAGTGAACCAGAGGGCCATGAAGATCAGTGCGGCAGAGAACTTCATGCGCTCGGCGAAGGCGCCAGCGATCAGTGCCGGAGTGATGATGGCGAAGGTCATCTGGAAGGTGATGAACACGCCTTCGGGGATACCCAGCACCAGGCTGTCCGGCGTCAGCCCGGCGAGCATGGCGCGGGACAGGCTGCCGACGAAGCTGTTGAAGGTCACCTCCCCTTCGACCATCCCGGAGGTGTCCACCACGAGGCTGTAACCGTAGATGACCCAGAGCACTCCCACCAGCCCGGCGATGCCGAAACACTGGGTGAAGAGCGAGAGCATGTTCTTGGCACGGACCAGGCCGCCATAGAACAACGCCAGGCCAGGCAGACACATGAATAGCACCAGGACGGTGGCGGTCAGCATCCAGGCACTTGCGCCAGTGTCGAGTGGTGCGTCAGCGGCTAAGGCCAGGGGCGAAACGACGGACAGGGCACAAAGCCCGAGAAGGGATATTCCATTAGCACGAATAACCATTGCAAAGCTCCTTGGGAGAATGAGCAGGGATAGGTCGTGGCAGGCTTGGAAGACAACGTGCTGCAGAGTTGGGTATCGGGCCCTTGCCGGGCCTCTCGGAATAAGCAGCCGCCCCGGCCGTTGCGTGCTGGGGCGGCGATCTGTTACGCCGTTGCTCTTAGAACTGCTGGCCCGGCACCCAGCTGGTGCCGGCCAGCGGCACGCGGGCCATGGCGGCGGCCTCCACGGTCAGCGCCACCAGGTCCTCGGGGTCGAGGTTGTGCAGGTGGGATTTGCCGCAGGCCCGCGCCATGGTCTGCGCCTCCAGCACCAGCACGCGCAGGTAGTTGGCCAGGCGGCGGCCGCCTTCCACCGGGTCGAGACGCTTGGCCAGCTCGGGATCCTGGGTGGTGATACCGGCCGGGTCGCGGCCGGCCTGCCAGTCGTCGTAGAAGCCGGCGGCCGAGCCGAGCTTCTTCAGTTCGGCATCCAGGTGCGGGTGGTTGTCGCCCAGCGCGATCAATGCGGCGGTACCGATGGCCACCGCGTCGGCGCCCAGGGCCATGGCCTTGGCCACGTCGGCGCCGTTGCGGATGCCGCCGGAGACGATCAACTGCACCTGGCGATGCATGCCCATCTCCTGCAGGGCCTGCACGGCTTGCGGGATGGCCGGGAGGATCGGGATGCCGACGTGCTCGATGAACACTTCCTGGGTGGCCGCGGTGCCGCCCTGCATGCCGTCGAGGACAATCACGTCGGCGCCGGCCTTCACCGCCAGCTTGACGTCGTAGTACGGGCGGCTGGCACCGATCTTCACGTAGATGGGTTTTTCCCAGTCGGTGATCTCGCGCAGCTCGGCGATCTTGATCGCCAGGTCGTCCGGGCCGGTCCAGTCCGGGTGACGGCAGGCGCTGCGCTGATCGACGCCGACCGGCAGGGTACGCATGCCGGCGACGCGCTCGGTGACCTTCATGCCCAGCAGCATGCCACCGCCGCCCGGCTTGGCGCCCTGGCCGAGGACGATCTCGATGGCGTCGGCCTTGCGCAGGTCATCCGGGTTCATGCCGTAGCGCGACGGCAGGTACTGGTAGACCAGGTGCTGGGACTGGCCGCGCTCTTCCGGGGTCATGCCGCCATCTCCCGTCGTCGTACTGGTGCCGGCGATGCTGGCGCCACGGCCGAGGGCCTCCTTGGCGTTGGCGGAGAGAGCGCCGAAGCTCATGCCGGCGATGGTCACCGGGATCTTCAGGTGGATCGGCTTCTTGGCGAAGCGAGTGCCGAGCACCACGTCGGTGCCGCACTTCTCGCGGTAGCCTTCCAGCGGGTAGCGCGACACCGAGGCGCCCAGCAGCAGCAGGTCGTCGAAGTGCGGCACTTTGCGCTTGGTGCCGCCGCCACGGATGTCATAGATGCCGGTTTCGGCGGCGCGCTGGATTTCCTGGATGGTCAGGCGATCGAAGGTGGCGGATTCGCGCAGCACCAGGGTGTTTTGTTCGCTCATTGCAAATTCCTCGTCGGGGCGATGGTGCGCACGGCGCACCCTACGTCGTGTTGGCGCCCTCCCCTAGGGTGCGCGGGGCCGCCTAGGCCGCGCGCACCGTCCGGGTTCCGGGCTCGATCAGTACGCTGAAGCGTTGTCGACTTTGAAGTTGTACAGCTGGCGAGCCGAGCCGTAGCGCTTGAAGCTGGCCGGATCTTCGTCGAAGCCGGCACGGCCCAGCAGCTCCTGCAGTTCTTCCAGGTGCTCGGCGCGCATCTCCTTCTCGATGCAGTCCGAACCCAGGGACTTCACCGTGCCCTTGACGTAGATGCGGGTCTCGTAGAGCGAGTCGCCCAGGGCGTCGCCGGCATCGCCGCACACGACGAGTCTGCCCGCCTGGGCCATGAAGCAGCTCATGTGGCCGATGCTGCCGCCGACCACGATGTCGACGCCCTTCATGGAGATGCCGCAACGCGCGCCGGCATCGCCTTCGATCACCAGCAGCCCGCCGTGGGCGGTGGCACCGGCGGCCTGGGAGGCGCTGCCCTTGACCCGCACCGAGCCGCTCATCATGTTCTCGGCCACGCCGACGCCGACGTTGCCGTGCACGGTGATGCTGGCCTTCTGGTTCATGCCGGCGCAGTAGTAGCCGGCGTGGCCCTGGATATCGATGCTGACGGCCTGGTTCACGCCCACGGCGAGGTTGTGCTTGCCGCCCGGCTGGGTGACCAGCCATTCGCGATCCTGCACTTCGCCGTGCAGGGATTGGTTCAGTTCACGCACCGAGGTGCTGGAAAGATCGATGGTTTTCATGTGCGTGCTCCTCAGGCGCGTTCCCAGATGTACATGGTGGCGGGTTCGGGTTCCCAGACCTTGGCTTGTTCGATGCCCGGCAGGCTGGCCAGGGCCTGATACTCCGAGGCCATGGCCACGTAGTCGTCGGTCTCGGCGAGGATCGCCGGCTTGCAGGCGATGGGGTCGCGGATCACCGCGAAACCGTTGCGGGTGCCGATAGCGAAGGTGAAGAAGCCGTCGAGGTCCTCCAGGGACTTGTCCAGCGCCTCCTTCAGGCTGTCGCCCTGCTGCAGGCGCCAGGTCAGGTAGCCGGCGGCCACTTCGGTGTCGTTCTCGGTCTCGAAGGGGATGCCCTGACGCTTGAGTTCCTGGCGCAGGCGGAAGTGGTTGGACAGCGAGCCGTTGTGCACCAGGCACAGGTCGGCACCGGTGGAAAACGGGTGGCTGCCTTCCATGGTCACCGCGCTCTCGGTAGCCATGCGGGTGTGGCCGATGATATGGCTGCCCTTCATCTTCGCCAGGCCGAAGCGCTGGGAGATTTCCTTCGGCAGGCCCATGCCCTTGAGGATCTCGATGCTCTGCCCGGCGCTCATGATGCGCACGTTGGGGGCCAGTTCGGCGAGGGCGGCGCGCACGCTGGCCTCGTCGCAATGGACCTTGAGCACGGCGGCGCTGGCATTCTGGAACCAGTCCAGGGAGCAGCCCAGGCGGCCTTCCAGTTCGCCCATCAGGGTTGTCCAGTCATAACCCTCTGCGCTCTGCAGGGTCAGCTTGACCCAGCCGTCGGCCACCTCATCGCCGTAGATGGCGAAGCCGGCGCTGTCGGGGCCGCGGTCGGTCATGGCTTCGAGCATGGGTTCGAACAGTTTGCCGAGCTGGCCTTCCAGCTCGGGCTTTTTCAGGTAAAGACCTACGATTCCGCACATGGCGTGTCTCCTTCGGCAGGTAAAGGGGCTGTCAGAAAAATTCGGTGTAACGCTGGATCTCCCAGTCGGAGACGTGGCGGCTGTACTCCACCCACTCCATGCGTTTGTGCCTGATGAACTCGTCGACGATCTCGGGGCCCAGCACCTCGCGGAACAGAGGGTCGGCCTCCAGGGCGTCGGTGGCTTCCTTGAGCGACTGCGGCAGGGTCTTGATGCCGCGCGCGGCGATCTCTTCCAGGCTGAGGTTGTAGAGGTTCTCGTTGCAGACGCTGTCCGGCTCGAGCTGGCGGTCGATGCCGTCGAGGCCGGCGGCGATGATCGCGGCGCTGACCAGGTAGGGGTTGCAACCGGCGTCCGGCAGGCGGAACTCCAGGCGGCCATAAGGCACGCGCACCATGGCCGAGCGGTTATTGGCGCCGAAGGCGATGAAGGCCGGGGCCCAGGTCGCGCCCGACAGCGAACGGCCCACCACCAGGCGCTTGTAGGAGTTCACCGTGGGCGCGGCGAACGCGCACAGGGCCGGGCCGTGGGCCAGCAAGCCGGCGGCGAAGTGGTAGGCCAGTTTCGACAGGCCCATGCCACTGGGGTCGCTGGGGTCGTGGAAGAGGTTCTTGTTGCTGGCGCTGGCGATCGACAGGTGGAAATGCATGCCGTTGCCGGCGCGTTTGGGATCGGGCTTGGGCATGAAGGAGCAGATCATGCCCATGTCGTTGGCGATCTCGCCGGCGGCCATGCGGAAGAAGGTGAAGCGGTCTGCCGATTCCATGGCGTCGCTGTAGGTGTAGTTGATCTCGAACTGGCCGTTGGCGTCCTCGTGGTCGATCTGGTAGATGTCGAAGCCCACCGGCTGCAGGGCCTCGGTCAGGCGCTCGAGGAACTCGCGCGAGCGGGACAGGCCCTTGTAGTCGTAGCAGGGCTTGTCGAGGTTGTCGGAGACGTCCACCAACTGCAGCTTGCCACTGGCGTCGCGGCGAAACAGGCTGAACTCCGGCTCCAGGCCGGTGTTCAGGGTCCAGCCCTTGTCGGTCAGGCGCTGCACCTGCTGCTGCAGCACGTAGCGGGTGTCATAGGGCCAGGGCTTGCCCTCCACGTGGCCGATGCACACCACCCGCCCGTAACCCGGCTGCCAGGGCACCGGGGTCAAGGTGGAGAGGTCGCCACGGGCCATGAAGTCCGGGCCATGGGGCTGCATGCCCATGCCGCAGATGGCGAACCCGGCGAAGCCGGCGCCCTCCTCCGCCACCGCCTTGAGGCCGGACACCGGCACGGACTTGGTCTTCGCGGCGCCATGGATATCGACGAACTGGGCCAGCACGTACTTGATGCCGTGCTGATCGATGATGCGCTGCGTTTCGGTTGGCAACATGGGTCTTCACTCCTGGAAAAGGGCAAGGCGGTCGGTGGAAGGCAGGCAATCAAAGGCGGGACGATGCTCGTTCAGCAGCGGATCGCGGCTCATCGGCTGTAGCGGTGGCTGGCTGGGCATCGGTTATTAATTCCAATCAGGAAATTTAGTTTCCCATCAGGAATGCAAACAGCTTGCCAAGCCGAAATGTGCGAGGAGGAAATACTCGGTCAAGCGCCGAGCCACTGTTTATATGGGAAAATCCCTTTCACTGTGGGAAAGTGCCAGGGCGCTGCGAAAGCGGAACGTTCCGAACTGCACTTTCCTGGTGCGAATGTTACTTTCTTGGACAGAAATAGTGCAGGACACCCTACCCATGTCGACCGATACCCCACCGCGCCTTCGCCTGGAGCAGTACCTGGGCATGCAGATCAAGCGCCAGCGCCAGGCCCAGGAGCTGAAACTGGCAGACGTGGCGCGCATCGCCGGGATCAGCCAGGGCATGCTGAGCAAGATCGAGAACGCCCAGGTCTCCACCAGCCTGGATACCTTGAGCCGCCTCTGCGACGTGCTCGGCATGCCCATGTCCAAGCTGTTCAGCCAGTACGACCAACCCGACGGCAGCGCCATCCTGGTCAAGGCCGGCGAGGGCATGGAGGTGGTCCGTCGCGGCACCGAGAAGGGCCACACCTACCACCTGCTCAACCACACCCGCGGGCCGAAGAAGAACTTCGAGGCCTATATGGTGAGCATGGACGACGCCAGCGAGGAGTTCCCCACCTTCGCCCATCCCGGCACCGAGTTCCTCCACCTGCTGGAGGGTGAGCTGGTCTATCGCCACGGCAACCAGCTCTACCACATGCAGGCCGGCGACAGCCTGACCTTCGACGGCGACATCCCCCACGGCCCGGAGAAGCTGCTGCAGGTGCCGATCCGCCTGCTGTCGGTGATGAACTACGGGAACGAGTGAAGCTGGCGCCTTTGACGGCATGTCGGAGGCTTTGTGGGAGGGGCTTTAGCCGCGACAACAGCTCGGTAGGATGGCTTGAGCCTGCGATCCCCGGTTGATGGGTATCGCTTCGCTCGACCCATCCTACGCTCTCCAACAAGCCCCCCCACCCTACGACCGTCGCGTTCCTCGACGGGCTCAGCGCGAAAAATTTTCCTGACAGGATAAAAATTTTCTCAGCAGGCTAGACCTGCGTCTTTCCTTCGCCTATAAAAGCGCATCAGGAAATTTTATTTCCCATCAGTAATAAATATTCACGGATGAAATCTCGCTTCACCCACGAAGTTTTCCGCCTTGCGCTGAGCTGCCGTTCAACAATCGAGGAGCAAACATGCAACACGCCACCAACCACTTCATCATCAAGATCAGTTGCCCGGCGGCCTCGGGCATCGTTGCGGCGGTGACCACCTACCTGGCGGACAAGGGTTGCTACATCAGCGAGATGTCGCAGTTCGACGACGAGACCAGCGGCCGTTTCTTCATGCGCGCGGTGTTCCGCTTCAACGACCGCTACGAAGGCGACATCGACGAAGTCGAGCAAGGCTTCGCGGCCGTGGCCCAGCACTTCGACATGGCGTGGACCCTGCACAGCACCGCCCAGCCGATGCGCGTGCTGCTGATGGTGAGCAAGTACGACCACTGCCTGGTGGACCTGCTCTATCGCCATCACAAGGGCGAGCTGGACATGCAGATCACCGCCATCGTTTCCAACCACCTGGAGCTGCGGCCCATGGCCGAGCGCGAAGGCATCCGTTTCATTTACCTGCCGGTGACCCGCGACACCAAGGCCCAGCAGGAAGCCGCGCTGATGAAGATCGTCGACGAGACCCAGACCGAACTGGTGGTGCTGGCCCGCTACATGCAGATCCTCTCCGATGACCTGTGCAAGCAACTGTCGGGCCGTGCCATCAATATTCACCACTCCTTCCTCCCCGGCTTCAAGGGCGCCAAGCCCTACCACCAGGCCTACGAGCGCGGCGTCAAGCTGATCGGCGCCACCGCGCACTACGTCACCTCGGACCTCGACGAAGGCCCGATCATCGAGCAGGAAGTGCAGCGCGTGGACCATGCCCACCTGCCCGCCGACCTGGTGGCCATCGGCCGCGATACCGAGACCGTGGCCCTGTCCAAGGCGGTGAAATACCAGTTGGAACACCGGGTCTTCCTCAATGGCGACCGCACGGTGATCTTCCGGTGAACAGACAAATCACATCCAAACTGATCGACGGCAAGGCCGCCGCCGCTCGGGTGCTGGCCGAGGTGGCCGAGGACGTGCGCGCACTGAAAGCCTCCGGCATCGACCCGGCCCTGGCGGTGGTGCTGGTCGGTGACGACCCGGCCAGCCAGGTCTATGTGCGCAACAAGGTGCTGCGCGCCGAGGAATGCGGCATCCGCTCCCTCGAATACCGGCTGCCGGCGGAGACTGCCGAGGCCGAGCTGCTGGCGCTGATCGCCGAACTGAATGCCGACGCTGCGCTGCACGGCATCCTCGTCCAGCTGCCGCTGCCGGCGCATATCGACGAAACCCGCGTGCTGCAGGCCGTGAGTCCGCGCAAGGATGTCGACGGCTTCCACGCCGAGAACGTCGGCGGCCTCAGCCAGGGCCGCGAAGTGCTCACGCCCTGCACCCCGGCCGGCTGCCTGCGCCTGCTGCAGGACAGCTGCGGCGACATTTCCGGCAAGCATGCGGTGGTCATCGGCCGCTCCAATATCGTCGGCAAGCCCATGGCCGCGCTGCTGCTCAAGGCCCATTGCTCGGTCACCGTGGTGCACTCCAGAAGCGCCAACCTGCGCGAGCTGTGCCGTCAGGCCGACATCGTCGTCGCGGCGGTCGGCAAGCCGCGTCTGGTGAACGCCGACTGGCTGAAACCCGGTGCCGTGGTGATCGACGTGGGCATCAACCGCATCGATGAAAACGGCCGCTCGCGGCTGGTCGGCGATGTCGACTTCGACAGCGCCCTGCCGCAGGTATCGGCCATCACCCCGGTCCCTGGCGGGGTCGGCCCCATGACCATCGCCTACCTGATGAAAAACACCCTGGCCGCGGCGCGCCTGCAGCACCCGGCGCCCTCCACCCTCGCCCAGCTCGCGGAGGCAGCATGCCCTTCAATCTCCTGAAATACGGCCTGAGTTCCGACTACCCGGTGGAGGTGGACCTGCCGCCGCCCACCGAGCTCAAGCCCTCCTACGACGTGGTCATCATCGGCGGTGGCGGCCATGGCCTGGCCATCGCCTACTACCTGGCCAAGTATCACGGCATCAGCAATGTCGCAGTGCTGGAGAAGGCCTACCTCGGCGGCGGCAACACCGCGCGCAACACGGCGGTGATCCGCTCCAACTACCTCACCAGCGAAGGCGTGCGCTTCTACGCCGAGTCGGTGCGGCTGTTCAAGGAGCTGTCCAACGAGTTCGACTTCAACATCATGTATTCCGAGCGCGGCCAGCTCACCCTGGCCCACACGGACGCCACGGTACGCGCCTTCCGCCAGCGCGCCGAAGTGAACAAGCACTTCGGCGGCCGCACCGAGATGATCGACCGCCAGCAGATCCGCGAACTGGTGCCCACCCTCAACCTAGACCCCGGCCACCTGCCGGTGCTCGCCGGCCTCTGGCACATCGACGGCGCCACCGCCCGCCACGACGCCGTGGCCTGGGGCTACGCCAAGCAGGCGGCCAAGCGCGGCGTGGAAATCCATCAGCTCACCGAGGTGCAGGACCTGGTGGTCGAGCAGGGCCGCATCACCGCGGTGAAGACCAATCGCGGCACGGTGCAGTGCGGCTGCGCGGTGCAGGCCATCGCCGGCGCCAGCTCGCTGATGCTGGCCAAGGCCGGCATTCGCGCGCCGATCCACACCTACCCGCTGCAGGCCATGGTCACCCAACCGTTCAAGCCGTTCCTCGATCCGCTGGTGAGTTCCTCGGCGCTGCACTGCTACGTGCAGCAGACCGGCCGCGGCGAGATCGTCTTCGGCGGCGGTTCCGACCCCTACCCGCTGTACAACACCCGCTCCACCCTGGACCTGAAGGAAAGCCTGCTGGCCCACGCCATCGAGATGTTCCCCTTCATGGCCAACGCCAAGCTGATGCGCCAGTGGGCCGGAATCACCGACATGACCCCGGACTACAGCCCGATCATGGGCCTGTCCCCGGTGGACAACTATTACCTCGACGCCGGCTGGGGCACCTGGGGCTTCAAGGCCACCCCCATCTGCGGCAAGACCATGGCCGAGCTGGTGGCCAGCGGCGGCAAGGTACCGGAGCTGATCAGGCCCTTCGCCCTGGAGCGCTTTTCCACCTTCCAGCAGGTCAACGAAATGGGCGCCACGGCGGCCAGTCACTAAAGGAGCGGAAGATGAAAATCATGATTTGCCCGCTCAATGGGCCGCGCAATATCAGCGAATTCACCTACGGCGGCGAATTCAAGCTCATGCCCGACCCGGCCACCTGCAGCGACGCCGAGTGGGCCGACTATGTGTTCAACAGCGACAACGCCGCCGGCGTGGTCCGCGAGTGGTGGCTGCACAACGCCTCCAGCTACTGGTTCCTGGCCGAGCGCCACACCGTCACCGACCAGATCATTCGTACCTTCGATCCGAAGGAAATCTTCACCCAGCGGGTCGAGTTCGCCCCGCAAACGCAGGAGATCGCCGGATGAATCGCCTCCCCGCTCCCATGGGCCTGCTGATCGACCGCGACCAGCCACTGCGCTTCAGTTTCGACGGCAGCGATTACCAGGGCTTTGCCGGCGATAGCATCGCCAGCGCCCTGCTCGCCAACGGCCGCTGGCTGCTCTCGCGCTCGTTCAAGTACCACCGCCCGCGCGGCCCGCTGAGCATGGCCGGGCAGGACGCCAACACCCTGGTGCAATTGCCCGACGAGCCCAACGTACTGGCCGATACCCAGCCGCTGTGCGCCGGCCTGAACGTCACCGGACAGAACTTCAACGGCTCGCTGGACAGCGACCGCGACGCCTACCTCGGCAAGTTCTCCAGGTTCATGCCGGTGGGCTTCTACTACCGCTCGTTCTACAAGCCCAAGGGCATGTGGAAGGTCTGGGAACCGCTGATCCGCAAGAAGGCCGGCCTCGGCGTACTCGACCTGAACTTCAAGCCGCAGTATTACGACAAGGCCTACCTGTTCGTCGATGTCGCCATCGTCGGTGCCGGCCCGGCCGGCCTCTCCGCCGCGCTGACCGCCGCCAACGCCGGGGCCAAGGTGCTGCTGATCGAACAGCAGCCGCTGCTCGGCGGCTCGCTGACCTACGCCCGCTTCGATATCGAGGGCCGCCGCGCCGAGGCGCTGCGCCGCCAGCTGGTGAGCGCGGTGCAAGGCCACGCCAATATCCAGGCACTGACGCAGGCCACCTGCAACGCCTGGTTCACCGACAACTACCTGCCGGTGATCCAGGGCCGGCGCCTGTACAAGGTGCGCGCGCGGCAGTGCATCGTCAGCGCCGGCTCCTTCGACCAGCCGGTGGTGTTCCGCAACAACGACCTGCCCGGGGTCATGCTCACCAGCGCCGCCCAGCGCCTGATGAAGCTCTACGCGGTCAAGCCCGGCCAGCGCGCCGTGCTGCTCACCGGCAACGACGACGGCTACCTGGCCGCCCTCGACCTGGCCGAACAGGGCGTGCAAGTCGCCGCCCTGGTGGACATGCGCCAGCAGCCGGCCGATGTCGCGCTGAAGGTCGCGGTGGAAAAACTGGGCATCCCCTGCCACCTGGGCAGCACCGTGTACGAGGCCCTGCACGAGAAAGGCATGCGCCACCTCAGTGGCGTGGATATCCGCCGCATCACCGCCCAGGGCCAGGTGGCCGAGCACGGCCTGACCCTTCCCTGCGACCTGCTGTGCATGTCCGCCGGCTACATGCCGGTCTACCAGTTGCTGTGCCAGGCTGGCGGCAAGCTGGCCTACGACGAGCAGCGCGCCGAGTTCGCCATCAGCGGCCTGCCGGACGGGCTGGCCATCGCCGGTTCGGTGAGCGGTCGCCACCATCTGGACAACGTGCTGCTCGATGGCGCCCGTGTAGCGGCGCAGGCGGTCAGCGCGCTGGGCCTGGATGCCGGGATCGGCGAGACAGCCTGGCGCGGCGAGGCGCGGGTCAACTTCGACTGGCCGATCTTCCCCCATCCCAAGGGCAAGGATTTCGTCGACTTCGACGAAGACCTGCAGGTGCGCGACATCGTCAACGCCACCCGCAGCGGCTACCGCGATGTACAGCTGGTCAAGCGCTTCTCCACCGTCGGCATGGGCCCGTCCCAGGGCCGCCACTCGGCGCTGCCCACCGCACGCCTGGTGGCCAAGGCCACCGGCCGCAGCATCGGCGAAACCGGCGTGACCACCGCCCGCCCGCCGTTCGAGGCGGAGAAGCTGGCGCATGTCGCCGGCCGCGCCTTCGACCCCTATCGCCACACCGCCATGCACAGCCGTCATGTCGCCGCCGGCGCCAAGCTGATGCCCGCCGGTATCTGGCAGCGCCCGGCGTTCTACGGCAAGGCCGAGGACCGCGAACGCTGCATGCAGGAAGAAGCCCGCCACGTACGCGAGAAGGTCGGCCTGATCGACGTGTCCACCCTGGGCGGCCTCGACGTGCGCGGCCCGGACGCCGCCGAGCTGCTGGAGCGTATCTACACCCTGCCGTTCAAGAAGCAGCCGCTGCTGCGCACCCGCTACGCGCTGATGACCAACGAGCAGGGCGTGGTGATCGACGACGGCGTCTGCGCGCGTCTGGCCGGCAACCACTTCTACGTCACCGCCACCACCAGCGGCGTCGACCGTATCTACCAGCAGATGCTCAAGTGGAACGCCCAGTGGCGCCTGAACGTGGATATCACCAACGTCACCGCCGCCCTGGCTGCGGTCAACCTGGCCGGGCCGCTGGCGCGCCAGGTGCTGCAGAAACTCTGCACGGACGTCGACCTGTCCGCCGCCGGCTTCCCCTACCTCACCGTGCGCACCGGCAGCGTCGCCGGCATCCCGGCACGGCTGATGCGGGTCGGCTTCGTCGGTGAGCTGGGGTATGAGATCCACGTCCCTGCGCGCCACGGTGGCCAGCTATGGGACGCGCTGATGGCAGCCGGCGCCGAGTTCGCCATCCGCCCCTTCGGCGTCGAGACCCAGCGCCTGCTGCGCCTGGAAAAGGGCCACGTGATTATCAGCCAGGACACCGACGGCATGACCCATCCCGGCGAGATCGACATGCAGTGGGCGATCGGCCGCAAGAAGCCGTTCTTCGTCGGCAAGCGCTCGATCGAGATCCTCGAAGCGCAGCCGCTCAAGCGCAAGCTGGTGGGCTTCACCCTACCCAAGGGCAGTCCGCAGCCGCTGGAGGGCCACCTGGTGCTCAAGGGGCCGGACATCAGCGGCAACGTCACCTCCTGCGAGTATTCGGCCACCCTCGGCCAGATCATCGGCCTGGCCTATGCCGGCGCCGACCAGGCCGAACCGGGCATGCGGATTCCGATCCGCGTAGAGGGCGGCCAGGTGGTGCAAGCCACGGTGGTGCAACTGCCCTTCTTCGATCCCGACAACCAGCGCCAGGAGCTCTGAGCCATGACCAGCCTCAACACCCTCGAGCGCTGCGCGCTCATCGACCTCACCGACCTGCCGCGGGTGGGCTTTCGCGGCGTGGACAGCGCCGCCTGGCTCAGCGAGCGCGGCTACCAACTTTCAGAAGTGCCCAACCGGGCACTGCCCCAGGCCGACGGCGCGCTGGTGGCACGCCTGTCGCAGACCGAGTACCTGCTGCTGGGCAGCCTGGCCGATCGAGGCGAGCGCATCGCCGCCGAGGAAGCCGGCTGGCAGCTGACCGATCTGGGCAACTATCTGCTGCCGCGCCAGGACAGCCACGCCTGGCTGCAACTGTCCGGCCAGCACGTGGCCGAGGTAATGGCCAAGCTCTGCGGCGTCGACCTGCGCCCGCAGGCCTTCCCGGTCGGCTGCGTGGCGCAGACCTCGGCGGCCCGGCTCAACGTCATCCTGATCAATGCCGGCTCCTTTGATCTGCCGCGCCTGCATATCCTCTGCGACCGGGCGTCGCTCGAGTACTTCCGCGGTGCTCTCCTCGACGCCATGGACGAGTTCGGCGGCCAGCCGGTGGCGCTGGAAACGCTGCTGGCCTGACGCCTATGGCGAGCCCCTCTGGTGGACACGTTTTCTGTCCACCAGAGGGCTTTCCATCGGATCAACACGGGAGGACACCAATGAGCGCCATCGAAACCCCGGATCGGGAAACCGATTACCGCGTGCCGGCGCTGCAACGCGGCCTGAGCATCCTCGGCATGTTCAACGCCCGCGAGCGCAGCCTGGGCATGAACGACATGGCCGAGCGCCTCGGCGTCAGTCCCTCAGCGGTGTACCGCATTGTGCAAACGCTGGCCGACATGGGCTACCTGCGCAAGGTTGGGGTTTGAGGAGCAATGGAACCAAAAACCAACGTAAGCCCTACCAGCGCCGTTTCGTGCCTTCTTCCCAGGCGTCCATCTCGACAAAGCAGCTGCGCATGTCGGCCTCTTGGCTGATCTCGGTCAACAGGTCATGCACGGTCTTCTCCAGCTCGTCGTCAGTCCGATAGGGAATGGTCAACTCGTAGTGGCCAGTCTCCAGCCGCTTCATGCCGTAGGGCTCTAGGCAGTAGCGCTCGATGTTCTCCGTGGCCCGCTTCCGGCCGCGCACGAACTTGCTGTTGTTCACCACTGCCAGGCGCAGCGTGACGGTGGCCACCCGCTCGACGGGTGGCTCTACCGGTGACGCGGCATTGCGCTGCTGGTCTCTCGACCGGGCGCTCTTTTGGTACGTCCCGATATCGACGCCACGGTGGCGCAGGTAGCTGTACAGCGTGCTCTTGGAGATGTGCAGTTTCTCGCTGATCGCGCTGACGCTCAGGCGACCTTCGCGGTACAGCGTTTCCGCCGCCATGGTGGTGGCCTCGGCCTTGGCTGGCAGGCCTTTCGGACGGCCACCGACCCGGCCTCGCGCCCGAGCGGCCGAGAGACCCGCCTGGGTGCGTTCGCGGATCAGCTCGCGCTCGAACTCGGCCAGCGAGGCGAACAGGTTGAACACCAGACGGCCTTGGGCGTGGGTGGTGTCGATGGGGTCATTCAGGCTCTGCAGGCCGACCTTGCGCTCTGCCAGCTCGCCGACCAGCTCGACCAGGTGCTTGAGCGAGCGCCCCAGGCGATCCAGCTTCCAGATCACCACGGCATCCCCTGCACGCACGTTGGCCAGCAGCTTGTCCAGCTCCGGCCGGGCGCTTTTCGCGCCGCTGGCGATGTCTTGGTAGATGCGTTCGCATCCGGCCTGTTTCAGGGCATCGACCTGGAGGTCTGCTTTCTGATCCCGAGTGCTCACCCGCGCATATCCGATCTTCATCAAAAGTACCGTTTACTCGACTGCATTATGAATAGTTGAACTTTGATTAAGAATACCAGTTATTCGAACTATAACGCCGATGGGTTAACCATCCGATCCGTGTCCCGTTAGAGTTCGGCAAAATGAAGGTTTTTTCGAACCGTTGAATAGCGCTTTACGACTGGTGTATAAGCACACAAACACCTATTCGCGGAGAATGCCATGGATACCGTTCGTTGGAATGTCGCTGTCTCGGCAGACACCGACCAGTCGCTTCGGATGTTTCTGGCCAGTCAGGGCGGCGGTCGGAAGGGCGACCTGTCGCGCTTCATTGAGGAAGCAGTGCAGGCGCACATTTTGGAACTGAGTGCCGAGCAGGCCAAGGCCGCCAATGCTCAGCTGAGCGAGGCAGAATTGACTGAAGCGATTGATGAAGCGCTCCAGTGGGCACGTAAACGCTGATGCGGGTCGTGTTGGATACCAACATCCTGTTCAGTGCGCTGATTTCTCCCCATGGCGCGCCCGATGCGATCTACCGTGCCTGGCGGGCGGCTCGCTTCGAGGTCGTGACTTCGCGGATGCAACTCGATGAAATCCGCAGGGCCAGCCGCTACCCCAAGCTCCAGACCATCCTACAGCCTGCCAAAGTCGGAGCCATGATCAATAACCTGCAACGGGCGGTGGTACTGGAGCGCCTGACCATCGAGGTCGAAGCCGATGATCCAGATGACTCATTTCTGCTGGCGATGGCCCTGGCAGGCGACGCGGACTATCTGGTGACCGGTGATCGCCGCGCTGGCCTGTTGCAACGCGGGCACATCGAACGCACGCGGATCGTCACCCCCGCTGTGTTTTGCGCCGAGGTGCTGTGAACGATGCCGGTCGGTTTTCTGACCCAGGAGCAACGCGACGGTTTTGGCCGCTATGTCGATGCACCCAGCCGTGAAGAGCTGGAACGTTACTTCCACCTGAGCGATGAAGACCGTGAGGCCATCCAGGTACTGCGGGGTAACCATAACCGTCTGGGTTATGCCGTTCTGCTGACCACCGTCCGCTTCGTAGGCGTTCTGCCGGACAAGCCCGGCGCCGTGCCGGCGGAAGTCCTGCAGGTGCTTTGCCGCCAACTGGCGATTCCAGACCCCGACTGCCTCCAGCGCTATAGCGATCATCGTCGGTGGATACATGCCGCCGATATTCAGAACCGCTTTGGCTATCGTCATTTCACCGATCCGGGCATCGGCTTCCGCTTGAGCCGCTGGCTGTATGCCCTTTGCTGGACGGGCACCGACCGGCCGGGCGTGCTGTTTGAGCGAGCCACCTCGTGGTTGTTCACACAGAAAGTCCTCCTGCCTGGCGTTTCCCAACTGGAGCGTTTCATCGCCCAGCTGCGCAGCCGGGTCGAAGAACGCCTCTGGCTCACGCTGGGCCGCAGCGTGAGCGAGGCGCAGCGACTGCAACTGCAAGACTTGCTGACAGTGGCCGAAGGCAACCGCTATTCCCGCTTGGATCAGCTGCGCTCCGGCCCGGTGATGGTCAGTGGCCCCGCACTGATTCGGGCACTGCGCCGGCTCGATGACGTGCGCGGCATCGGCATCACCTTGCCGGCGGCGGCGCACATCCCGCCCAGCCGTATCGCGGCCCTGGCGCGCTTCGCCAACACCGCCAAGGTTACGGCGATCAACCGGCTGCCGGCATCGCGGCGGATGGCGACGCTGGTGGCGTTCGCGCTCTGCCTGGAAGCCAGTGCGCACGACGACGCCCTGGAAGTCCTGGAGGCCTTGCTGCGCGACCTGTTCAGTAACGCGGAGAAGGCCGACAAGAAGGCGCGCATGCGCAGCCTGAAAGACCTGGATCGGTCGGCCGCGACGCTTGCCGCCGCGTGCAAGGTCGTGCTGGACAGCTCGATCAGCGATGACAACGTGCGCGCCCGGCTGTTCAACGACCTGCCGAGGACTACCCTGGAAAAAGCCCTGGAAGAGGTCAATGCGCTGATCCGTCCGGTCGATGACGTGTACTTCCTCGCGCTGGAGGCGCGCTACCGCAGCGTGCGCCGCTTCCTACCTGACCTGCTCAAGCACATCCGCTTCGGCTTCAGCCCGGCCGGCAAGGGTGTGGCCGCCAGCCTGGGCTGGTTGCAACTGAACCTGCCGCGCCGGAAACCGGAGGATGACGCGCCACAGGAGATCGTGGCTAAGGCTTGGCAGAAGCACGTCACCCGCGAAGATGGTTCCCTCGACATGGGCGCCTATGTGTTCTGCACGCTCGATGCGCTGCGTACGGCCCTGCGCCGCCGCGATGTCTTCGTCTCGCCCAGTTGGCGCTATGCCGATCCCCGTCTCGGCCTGCTCGACGGGGCCGAATGGCTCGCGGCGCGACCGATCATCTGCCGCTCGTTAGGCCTGACCATTGACGCCAAAACCACCTTGGACGCCTTGTCCGTCGAGCTGGATGCGACCTGGCAGGCGGTGGCTGCCCGCCTGCCCGACAATCCCGCGATTCAACTGAGCGAGAACACCGAGGGCAAGACCGAGCTGTCGCTCGGCGCGCTGGACAAGCTGGAAGAGCCAAACTCGCTGCTGCAACTGCGGGCGGCCGTGGCCGACCTGATGCCGCGTGTCGATCTGCCGGAAATCCTTCTGGAGATCGCCGCCCGTACCGGCTTCGCTGAGGCCTTCACCCATGTGTCCGAACGCAATGCGCGGGCCGACAACCTGGTCACCAGCCTCTGCGCGGTGCTGCTGGGTGGCGCCTGCAACACCGGCCTGGAGCCGCTGATCCGTACCGACAATCCGGCGTTGCGCCGCGACCGGCTGTCCTGGGTCAGTCAGAACTATATCCGTGACGACACCCTGTCAGCGGCCAACGCCATTCTGGTGGGGGCGCAAAGCCAGCTGGAACTGGCCCAGGTCTGGGGTGGTGGTGAGGTCGCTTCCGCCGATGGTATGCGCTTCGTCGTACCGGTACGCACCGTACACGCCGGCCCCAACCCGAAGTATTTCGGTACCGGCCGGGGCGTCACCTGGTACAACCTGATCTCCGACCAATTCTCCGGCCTCAACGCCATCACCGTGCCCGGCACCCTGCGCGACAGCCTGGTACTGCTGGCTGTGGTGCTGGAACAGCAGACCGAGTTGCAGCCAACTCAGATAATGACTGATACCGGGGCCTACAGCGATGTGGTGTTTGGTCTGTTCCGCCTGCTCGGCTACCACTTCAGTCCGCGGCTGGCCGATGTCGGCGGTACCCGCTTCTGGCGCACGCGCCAGGACGCAGACTACGGCAAGCTCAACGGGCTGGCCCGGCAGTCGGTCAAACTCGACCTGATCGCCGAGCACTGGGACGACCTGCTGCGCCTGGCCGGCTCACTCAAGCTAGGCCGGGTGCCGGCAACTGGCATCATGCGCACCCTACAAACCGGGGATCGTCCCACCCGGTTGGCCCAGGCGCTGGCCGAATTCGGACGGATCGAGAAGACCCTGCACACCCTGACCTACATCGACGACGAGTCCAAGCGCCGCGCCACCCTGACCCAACTGAACCGAGGCGAAGGCCGGCACAGCCTGGCCCGCGCCGTGTTCCACGGCAAACGTGGCGAGCTTCGCCAGCGCTACCGCGAAGGCCAGGAAGACCAGCTCGGCGCTCTGGGCCTGGTGGTGAACATCATCGTGCTGTGGAACACCCTCTACATGACGGCGGCCGTGGAACGGCTCAAGCAGCACGGCTACCCGGTGCAGGAAGAGGATGTGGCCCGGCTATCGCCGCTGATCTACGAACACATCAACATGCTCGGGCGGTATTCGTTTGCGGTGCCGGACGAGGTTGCACGCGGCGAGTTGCGGCCACTGCGCAATCCGGACGACGATTTGTGACCCACCCGAGCTTTACGGGCAACACCCAAGCTGCTGCTGGATCGGCGGGCATTTCACCGAGCCGAATGAACAGAAAACGCAGCAATCCCCTGGGTTGGGGCGCAGCAGCACGTTGCAGTTGCTGCACTCGTAATAGAACTGGCAGGCGTCCGTAGGCATGGTTTCCGGCTTGGCAAAGCCGCAGCGCGGGCAAGTCAGCACGGACTCAAGGACAATGGCGCTCATCGTGACCTCACTTCTGCACTGTGGAGGGGTAACCCGCGTTCGTGGTCGCCTCAGTCAGTGCCTCGGGCTGGGCCTTATCGGGATCGTAGGTGACGGTGGCCGTCTTCTGGTCGAAATTGACCTGGACGTCACTCACGCCGGACACCTTCTCCAGCGACTTTTTGACCGTGATCGGACAGAGTCCGCACGTCATGTTCTGCACGTCGAGCGTGACGGTTTCCGGGGGAGCCGCCAGCGCTACGAGGGGCAAGGCGAAAAGCGCGGCGATCAGCAGTTTGCGCATGGTTAATCTCCTTCAGTAGAACAGCGGGGCGAGCCACGGCACGGCCAATAGGCCGAACAGCAGCACGCTGACGATCCAGAACACGACTCGCTGTCGCACGAGCGTGCGCGGATCGGTGCAGGGTGTACCTGGCGTACAAACCTGTGGCACCAGGTAGAGCTTGCGGAATGCCAATCCCAGGAACAGTAGAGTCAACCCGATGAAGAGGGGTCGTAATGGCTCCATCATGGTCAGAGCGCCCACCCATGTGCCGCTGACACCGAGTGCCAACAGCACCAGTGGCCCGACACAGCACACCGACGCACCGATGGCGGTCAGCGAACTCGCGACCAGCGAGCCTTTCCCGGTGAGTTGCATCCCAATCTCCTGAGCCTGATTGCCTGGATGCTATTCTAAACTCCGTACCAAAGTACGGAATCAAGGAGAAAGTGATGACCACAGACCTGACCATTGGCAAGCTGGCAGACGCCGCCGGGGTGAACGTCGAGACAATCCGCTACTACCAGCGACGCGGGTTGCTGGATGAACCAGCCAAACCCTTGGGTGGCCATCGGCGCTATCCGGTGGATATGGTGAAGCGACTGCGTTTCATCAAGCGGGCACAGGCGCTGGGTTTCACGCTCTCGGAAGTCGGTGGACTGCTGACGCTGGATGAATCGTGCGCCTGTGCCGAAACGCGAGCACGGGCTGCACGCAAGCTCGCGTTGATCGAGCAGAAGGTGGCTGACTTGGTTGTCATGCAGCAACTATTAGGCGAACTGGTGCAGCAATGTGATGCGGGAGACGGCGGAGCGATCTGCCCGATCATCGAGACACTGACCAGAGAGTAATTGTAACGACCTGCAAACGAAAACGTCCCGACCTGCAATCAAACTGGTTTTCGGCCAGGATTAACTACGACTGAGCGGCCAGGCAAACCAGCATTAACTGCGAATGAACCTGCATTGATCCGCGCCGACCTGCATTCCATCGCCGCCAGCCAGCATTAGCTGCAAATGATGGGGCTTATAGGTAGTGAATCGATTGCCTCGTTAGAGCGCATGTCTGCTTGGCATGCGGGAACATCTAGTCCCTTTCGCCTCGGACCCGCCCGATCATTCCCGTAAGCGCGTGGGGCCTACAATCTTGAGGTCACTAGGCTACGTGCGTGCTCGGTTTCGCCCAAAGCCAAGTGCGTTGCTGATTGACTCGGAGGCTGCTGTTGCCAAGCAGTACGGAGCCAAGACCACGCCCCATATGTTCGTGATAGATCCTCAAGGGACGATGATCTACGCAGGTGCGATAGACGACAAACGCAGCGTTTCGCTTGAGGATGTGCCGGGGGCGCACAACTACATCAAGGCGGCTCTGGACGAGGTCCTCGGTGGTAAGCCGGTCTCTATTGCCTCGACTCAACCGTACGGCTGCCCCGTAAAATACTAGCAACCGGCCTCGTCGGAGGACGCCCAGCGAGCATCAAAGCGGCGCCATCCGATGGAATTTTTCGTTTGACCTTGAGGGAACCATGAATAGAGATTCGCTAGAGCAGAACCAGGTACCGATTTACTTCGTTGCAGTGATTGTTGCAGCGATTGGTGGGCTGCTAGCTCCGACCACGGCTCAAGGGTTGTCGGTTCTGGTTACGCCCACCATCGCCGTACTGATGTATGCGATGTTCCTGCAGATCCCGTTCCTGAAGCTGCGGGAAGGCCTGCGCAACAAGTCCTTCATGGCTGCACTCTTGGTCGCCAACTTTGTTTTGATTCCTCTGCTGGTTTGGGTTCTGACCCGCTTCCTGGAGGGGCATCCGGCCATCTTGGTTGGCGTGCTACTGGTACTGCTGACCCCCTGCATCGATTACGTAGTCGTGTTTACCCACATTGGCCGAGGTGACTCTCGCCTGATCCTTTCGGCGACGCCTATTTTGCTGCTGCTTCAGCTTGCCCTTTTGCCGCTCTACCTGGGGCTTATGCTGAGCGGTACTTCTGGTGTGGTGGTGTCGATAGGCCCCTTCGTTGAAGCCTTTCTGGCACTGATCGTGGCCCCACTGATCCTGGCTTTGCTGACCGAGGCTTTGGTCAAACGCTCCGCAGCGGTGAAGACATGGGCTGACGCCTGGGCCTGGCTACCAGTGCCGGCAATGGCAGCGGTACTGATCGTTGTGGTCGGCTCACAGATTGCCCCCGTAGTGAATGAGATCGACAGGCTTGCCCCCGTGCTGCCGGCCTACATCGCCTTTGCCTTCTTGGCCCCCATGATTGGTGCATTGGTTTCCAGGGCGCTCAAACTGCCTGTTGGCGCAGCAAGGGCCGTGACCTTCAGCACTTCGACCCGCAACTCGCTGGTGGTACTGCCACTTGCTTTAGCGCTGCCTGAAGAGCTGAGGGGGCTAGCTGCTGCTGCGGTGATCACCCAGACCCTTGTCGAGCTGGTTGCTGAACTGGTCTACGTTCGAGCCGTGCCAGCGTTTCTCTGCCGTGATCGTGCAGGGGCTACCGAACCGCTCAATGGCTGAACCCGCTCCGGTTTGGTCGCTTGACATAAATAGCGGACGCAGCAAAACGTCTAGCTGCTGATGTCTATCGCGCCTTATGGAAGCCGTTTGCCGCCCTTCACCAGACCCGAAAGTATTCCGCAGTTCAGGTTTTGTCGTTCGTCATCGCAGCAGCTCCGCAACATCACCAACTGCCTTTCCAGGGCTTGCAAGGATGCGATCTGGATTCTGACCTGGGCGATGTGGCTTTCAAGGAGCGCATTGGCCGCCGTGCACGGTTGCTGTGGCTGCGCCTGAAAGCTCTGCAGCACAGCAATTTCTTCCAGCGACATGCCAAAGGACCGGCAACGGCGGATGAACAACAGTTTCTCCACATGATCCGCTTCGTAGGCTCGATAGCCATTTGCCTGGCGATTAGGCGGTGGAAGCAGGCCCTGGCGTTCATAGAAACGAATGGTTTGGATATCCGCTCCCGTCAGCTGTGCAAGTTGGCCAATGCGCATAGGCTGCTCCCCGGTAAAGAAGCCAGTATATCCACGCTTGACCCTATACCCGCTATATGGTTTTCAATGACCAGAATTGAACCTGATGGGAGAAGTGGATCATGAGTTCGTGTGAGAAATCCTGTGGCTGCGGTTCAGTGGCAGCGCCTGCAGAAGCAGCGAGCGCGCCGTCGACCGAAGGAACCTGGGTCAGCATTTTCTCCGTCCCCAAGATGGATTGCCCTTCGGAAGAACGAATGATTCGGCTCGCACTGAATGGTTTGCCTGAGCTCCGTTCGTTGTCCTTCGACCTGAGCAACCGGCAGGTGAGCGCTTTCCATGACGGGGCGGTTGACCCGCTCTCTGCCAAGTTGGAGTCACTGGGTTTGGGGGCAGAGTTGCTGGGGACTCAACCAGCTAGTCAGGAAGCAGCTTCGGCCAACAGCGCCAGTGAAACGCTGACTGCGTCCAAGGAGGCGAGCACGCTCAAAGTCCTGCTCGGCATCAACGCTGCCATGTTTGTCATCGAGATGGGCGCAGGGTTGATCGCTCAGTCGACTGGCCTTATTGCCGACTCGCTGGACATGTTTGCTGATGCTGCCGTCTATGGCTTGGCTCTCTTTGCCGTCGGCCGCAGTGCACAGCTGCAAGTTCGCGCTGCGCACCTGGCGGGTTTCTTTCAGATCCTGTTGGCACTGGGTGTACTCGTGGAGGTGGCTAGACGCTTCCTCTATGGCAGCGAACCAGAGTCGATGCTGATGGTGGGGATTGGCTTAGTTGCACTCGTCGCAAACGCCAGCTGTCTCTTGATGATCTATGGCCATCGAGAAGGCGGTGCACACATGAAAGCGAGCTGGATTTTTTCAGCCAACGATGTGCTCGCGAACATTGGTGTTATCACAGCAGGTGCTTTAGTTGCGTGGACAGGTTCTCCCTACCCAGATTTGGTGATTGGTACGGTCGTTGGCCTCGTCGTATTGAACGGTGCGCGCCGAATCTTGGCATTGAAAGCCTGACCAACCGAACCTGTTTCCATCACGATGGGCTCACGTTTTTCTGCAAGTGAACATCAAAGGTTCGCATAGTCCAACAAACCTTCGTTTGCAGGTCGTTACGATGCCTTGCGAGTGAGCTGGAGATCGGAAAAGCCCCTTTACGGTGGATTCAGAGCTTACGTTGGTTTTTGGTTCCATTGCTCCCCAAACCCCATATTCAGGATGCCTACATCGCCATCTTCCCGCCGCCGCCGGTACAGGGCCTGGGCACCATTGGTGGCTTCCGCCTGCAGATTCAGGATCGTGGCAACCTGGGTTATGACGAGCTGTACGTGCAGACTCAGAACATCCTCAACAAGGCCCGCCAGTTGCCGGAACTGAACCCGATGTCGGTGTTCACCAGCTACCAGGTCAACGTGCCGCAGGTCGATGCCGCCATCGACCGGGAAAAGGCCAAGACCCACGGCGTGGCCATCAGCGACATCTTCGACACTCTGCAGGTGTACCTGGGCTCGCTGTATGCCAACGACTTCAACCGCTTCGGCCGTACCTACCAGGTCAACGTCCAGGCCGACCAGCAGTTCCGCCTGGAGCCGGAACAGATTGGCCAGCTCAAGGTGCGTAACAACCGTGGGGAAATGGTGCCGCTGTCGACCTTCGTCAAGGTCGATGACAGCGCAGGCCCGGATCGGGTGATGCACTACAACGGCTTCCTCACCGCCGAGATCAACGGTGCCGCCGCCCCGGGTTACAGCTCCGGCCAGGCCGAGGCCGCCATCGCCAAACTGCTGGAAGAGGAACTGCCGATCGGCATGACCTTCGAGTGGACCGATCTGACCTATCAGCAGATCCTCGCCGGCAATACCGCGATCTTCATCTTCCCGCTCTGCGTGCTGCTGGCCTTCCTGGTGCTGGCTGCCCAGTACGAAAGCTGGAGCCTGCCGCTGGCGGTGATCCTGATCGTGCCGACCGTTCTGCTCGCCGCTATCACCGGGGTGATCCTGTCCGGCATCGACAACAACATCTTTACCCAGATCGGCTTGATCGTACTGGTGGGCCTGGCGTGCAAGAACGCCATCTTGCTGGTGGAGTTTGCCAAGGACAAACAGGAGGAAGGCATGGATCGCGTCGCCGCCGTGCTGGAAGCCTGCCGCCTGCGTCTGCGCCCGATTCTGATGACTTCGATCGCCTTCATCATGGGTGTGGTGCCGCTGGTACTGTCCAGCGGCGCAGGCGCCGAAATGCGCCATGCCATGGGCGTGGCGGTGTTCAGCGGGATGATCGGCGTGACCTTCTTCGGCCTGCTGCTGACCCCGGTGTTCTATGTACTGATCCGCGCCTTCGTCGAGAAACGCGAAGCGCGCAAAGCCGCCCGTCTGCAGGAGTCGCATGCATGAAAGCCTTTGCCCCCGCCCTCCTGACCCTGGCGCTGTCGGCCTGCGCCGTCGGCCCGGACTATCGAGCGCCCTTAACCGACCCTGCGCGCATTGCCGCGCTGGAAGCGGCCGATTACGACCGCAGTCGCTTCGAAGCCGCCTGGTGGCAGCAGTTCGACGACCCGACGCTGAACCAGCTGGTGCAGCGTTCGTTGCAGGACAACCGTGAACTGCACGTGGCCTTCAACCGCCTGCGCGCAGCGCGGGCGATCCGCGATGACGTGGCCAACGACCGCCTCCCAACCGTCACCAGCCGCGCCAGTGGCGAGTTCGGCAAGGCCCAGCAGCCTCCGACCACGGACGAGCGCATCCGTCAGGAACGCTACGACCTGGGCCTGGACATGGCCTGGGAAGTGGACCTGTTCGGCCGTATCCAGCGCCAACTGGAAGCCAGTGAAGCGCGCATCGAAGTGGCCGAAGCGGATTATTACCAGTTGCAGGTCAGCCTGATCGCCGAGCTGGTCGATGCCTACGGCACCCTGCGTGGCGCACAGCTGCGCGAAAGCATCGCCCGCGAGAACCTGAAGAACCAGCAGGATTCACGTTCCATCACCGAGCAGTTGCGCGACGCCGGCGTCGGCAACGAGTTGGACGTCCTGCGCGCCGATGCGCGCCTGGCCGCCACCGAAGCCAGCCTGCCACAACTGCAGGCGCAGCAGGTGCGCGCGCAGAACCGCATCGCTACCCTGCTCGGCCAGCGCCCGGAACAGCTGCAGATCGACCTGTCGCCCAAACCCCTGCCGGTGATCGCCAAGGCCTTGCCCATCGGCAACCCGAGCGAACTGCTGCGCCGTCGCCCGGATATCCAGGCGGCCGAGCGGCAGTTGGCGGCGGCCACCGCCGAGGTCGGCGTGGCGACTGCCGACCTGTTCCCGCGGGTCAGCCTCTCCGGCTTTCTCGGCTTTACCGCCGGACGTGGCTCGCAGCTGGGTTCGTCAGCAGCCCGTGCCTGGGGCGTAGCGCCGAGCATCAGTTGGGCGGCCTTCGATCTCGGTAGCGTGCGGGCGCGCCTGCGCGGCGCCGAAGCCGAGGCCGATGGCGCGCTGTCGCAGTACGAACAACAGGTGTTGCTGGCTCTGGAGGAGTCTGCAAACGCCTTCAGCGACTACGCCAAACGCCAGCAGCGCCTGGTTTCCCTGGTGCGCCAGGCCGAAGCCAGCCGTGCGGCAGCCGATCAGGCCGCGATTCGCTATCGCGAAGGCACGGTGGATTTCCTCGTGCTGCTGGACGCCGAGCGCGAGCGCCTGGCCGCCGAAGATGCCCAGGCCTCGGCCGAGGTCGAGCTCTACAGCGGTATCGTCGCGATCTACAAGGCGCTCGGCGGCGGCTGGCAGCCTCAGGCCTGAACCCACTCTCCCCGGTCGGCGCCATGCCGACCCTCCTCAGCCCCAGGGTTCGATGCTCTGGGGCTTTTTTATTGGCTCTGTCTGAGTTATCTGTTGCAGTGGTCTAAACTGAATCGTGATCTTTCCCAGCATGAGGGATCTATCATGAAAGCGGTTCAGTTTTCGCGGTGGATGGCACAGCTTTCCAGCCTCAACCCAGA
>Ga0308001_10000029_pt1 | contig 77489 bp, 66 predicted proteins | sample Neamet5_FD_203167 | JGI IMG/M metagenome (GOLD analysis project Ga0308001, IMG submission 203167) | Marine microbial communities from water near the shore, Antarctic Ocean - #5 | ecosystem: Environmental > Aquatic > Marine > Unclassified | place: Southern Ocean | collected 2014-06-04
GGCCATGCACTACGTCCTACCTCATCGTCGTGAGGATCGCAGTTATCCGCGGGCGGTCAAACCCAAGCCGTCCAAGTATCCGACCAGAAATAAAAATGCCAGTCAGCTTAACTGACTGGCATTACCCGCGGGGCCCGTTTTTCATGGTGTCACTGATCGGGGCGTTGTGCTGCGATCTGTAGGAGCGGCTTCAGCCGCGAATGTTGTGCCTGCCCAGCCGCTATTTCACCAACGCCTTCCAGGCCTTGAGGCTGCTCACGATCTGCGTCTGAGTCGCACGCAGTTGGCGCTGCTCGTCGTCCAGTTCCTGCTGCGCCAGTTCGTACAGCTTGTTCAGCTCGCCATACAGGCGGTCGACCTCGGGCACTTCCAGCACCCCACGGGCCAGGCGCAGCCAGACCAGCAGGCGTTCCAGACGCGGCATCTGCTCGGCCAGGTCTTCCGGTTGCTGCTGGTAGCGGCGCAGTTGCAGGGCCGTGCCTTCTTCGTTCAGCAGGGTCGGCAGCCAGTTGCCCAGGGCTGCGTTACCCTGGCGGTTGCCACGGTTGTTGCGCTCTACCGTCCAGCTGCGCTGCAGTAGCCAGTGCGACAGCCTCAGTGACAGCAGGCCCCAGCGGCAGCCATCCAGTTCTGCGGCGAATAACGCCGGTGCATTACGCCGCATGCTGTCGTCGTCCTGGCCAGCTGACAGGCGCGGGCGCCAGTCGTCGAGCAGGGCATCGAGTGCTTCGCGCAATTCCCGCGAGCTGGCGCGTGGCGCGGCCTGACCGAGGCTGGCGAGCAGGGCGCGCAGATCGATCAATTGCTCCAGCCATTGCTGCAACAGGCTCCAATGGCCGTTCCAGCGATACTGCTCGGCCAAACGCTGGCTGGCGCCGAGCAGATGCCAGGCGAGTGCGGCGAAGGCGTCGTCCAGGCTCATCTCAGCATGCAATGTCGGCGCCGGCAGGCTCAGACTGTAACTGCCGGCATCGAACAGGCGATAGCCGCGCTCAGCCTTGCTGATGTCGCAAGGCATCAGCGGCAGTTCGGCGGCCAGCTCGCAGGCCAGCTCCAGCAGGGCTGCGGATTCGCCCTGGCGCAGTTCAAGCTCCAGCTCGCAAATTTCTTCTTCGCCCTCGCCGGCGATCACCTTGCCCAGGTCCAGCGCGGCCTCGATGACTACCTTGGCCTTGCCGCGGCCCCAGGCGATCTCGGCTTTTTCGCGAACGAAGTCGGTGGTGAACAGAGGCTGCAGGGTTTTCTTGTCCAGCTCGGCCAGGCTCGCCGGCCAGCAACTGTCATCGAGCTTTTTCAGGTCGAGCTTGGCCTTGCTCAGGTACCAGTCCCACTCGTTACGCTCGGACAGGCCGGCGACGCTCTGGCCGCGGCTCTTCAGGGTCTGAATGAACTGCTCGCCGTCACGGCGTAGGCGCAGGGCGACCTTGGCGCTGGCCAGCTCGCGGTCCGGGGTGTCGTAATACTGATTGAACAGCTCGCCGCGCTGCCAGCCACTCTTGTTGCGCTTCTTCAGCAGCGGGTGTTCGCGCAGGGCTGCCAGGGTGGCGCGGCTTGCGCGCAGTTTGATTTCGGTTTCTTTGACCATGGTGGAGAGCTATGACGCCTTTTATGAAAATGTGACAGACCGATGACGCGCGCTGGCGAATGACGAAGCCGGTCCCTATACTTGCGGCCTTCTCAAAACGGGGGGCTTACCCTATGCCTATCAATCCCTTTGTCAGCCTGTTCGGTCGTTCACCCATCGGCCCCATGCAACAGCATATCGCCAAGGCCCACGAGTGCGCGGCGAACCTGGTGCCCTTCTTCGAGGCCATAATGGCCGAGGATTGGGCCAAGGTAGAACAGGTGCAACAGGAGATGTCCCGGCTGGAGCACGAGGCCGACAAGCTGAAGAAAAGCGTGCGCCTGCACTTGCCCAAGAGCCTGTTCCTGCCGGTACCGCGTTCGGACCTGCTTGAGCTGCTCAGTGTACAGGACAAAGTCGCCAACCGTGCCAAGGACATCGCTGGCCTGATGCTCGGCCGGCAGATGGTGATTCCACAACCGCTGCAGCCGCTGGTACGCATCTACGTGCAGCGCAGCGTGGACGCCAGCGCTCAGGCGCTGAAGGCAATGAACGAATTGGACGAACTGCTCGAGACCGGTTTCGCCGGTCGCGAAGCTGTGCTGGTGGAAAACCTGATCGAGGAGCTCGGTTCGATCGAAAACGATACCGATCGCCTGCAGATCGAGGTGCGCCGCAACCTGTTCAAGCTGGAGAAGGACCTTCCTCCGGTCGATGTGATGTTCCTCTATCAGATCATCGACTGGATCGGCGATGTCGCCGACCGTGCCCAACGAGTGGGCAACCGACTGGAACAACTGCTGGCGCGCTAAGCGCCAGTGTCCTTTCTGGGATCTACGGATAACTCATTATGTCTCTGATTGCGGACTACGGGCTGCTTCTGCTCGTGCTTGCCTGCCTTTTTGGTTTTTTCATGGCCTGGGGCGTCGGCGCCAATGACGTCGCCAACGCCATGGGTACTTCGGTTGGCTCACGCGCGCTGACCATCAAGCAGGCGATCATCATCGCCATGGTCTTCGAATTCGCCGGTGCCTATCTGGCTGGCGGCGAGGTGACCGAAACGATCAAGAACGGCATCGTCGATGCCAACATGATCAGCCCCAACCTCATGGTGCTGGGCATGATGTCGGCGTTGCTGGCGGCGGGTACCTGGCTGCTGGTGGCTTCGACGCGTGGCTGGCCGGTATCGACCACACACACCATCGTCGGTGCCGTGATTGGCTTCGCTGCTGTCGGCGTGTCGATGGATGCGGTGCACTGGAGTGGCGTTGGTCCCATCGTCGCCAGTTGGGTGGTCACGCCAATGCTGGCCGGGATCATCTCCTTCTGTCTGTTCGTCAGCGTGCAGAAGCTGATCATCGACACCGATAATCCCTTCCTGAACGCCAAGCGCTACGTGCCGCTGTACATGTTCATCACCGGGTTCGTGATCTCGCTGATGACCATGACCAAGGGCCTCAAACACGTCGGTCTGAACCTCTCCAGCACCGAGGGCTTCATGCTTTCGATCGGTATCGGTGTGCTGGTCATGCTGATCGGTGTCGTCCTGCTCAGCCGCATCCATGTCGATGTCGAGGCCGACAAGGCCTTCCATTTCTCCAGTGTGGAGAAAGTGTTCGCGGTGCTGATGATCTTCACCGCCTGCGCCATGGCCTTCGCCCACGGCTCTAACGACGTGGCTAACGCTGTCGGCCCGCTGGCTGCCATCGTCGGCGTGATCCAGAGCGGCGGTGAGTTGGCCGCAGGCGAGAAGTCGGTTGTGCCGGGCTGGATCCTGTTGCTCGGTGCGCTGGGTATCGTGGTCGGTCTGGCCACCTACGGTTACAAGGTAATCGCCACCATCGGTAAGGAAATCACCGAGCTGACGCCAAGCCGTGGTTTTGCTGCGGAGCTGGCTGCCGCCACCACCGTGGTCAGTGCCTCCGGTCTGGGTCTGCCGATTTCCACCACCCACACGTTGGTCGGCGCTATTCTCGGCGTTGGTCTGGCGCGCGGTATCGGTGCGCTGAACCTGGGCATGATCGGCAAGATCTTCCTGTCCTGGATCATCACCCTGCCGGCAGGTGCGATCCTGTCGATCATCTTCTTCTTCATTCTGCGCGCGCTGTTCGGCGGGGTCTGATTCCGCCCTGACGGTTTCCCCTGAGGTTGGATGCTCCTATTATGGAGCTCCGACCCAGGAGAGCACCGATGCCCTTGCCGTCCTTTCGAGAGCAGTTCGCCGCGCTGATCGCAGCGCCTTCGGTGAGTTGTACCCAGCCCAATTGGGATCAGAGCAACGCGCCCGTTATCGAGCTGCTCGCCGCCTGGCTGGGTGACCTGGGTTTTACCTGCGAAACCCAGCAGATCGCTCCGGGCAAATTCAACCTGCTCGCCAGCTATGGCTCCGGTCCCGGCGGTCTGGTGCTGGCCGGGCACAGCGATACCGTGCCCTTCGATGCCGCGCTGTGGCAGACCGATCCACTCAAGCTGACCGAGGTCGGCGACCGCTGGGTGGGCCTCGGCAGTTGCGATATGAAGGGCTTCTTCGCCCTGGCCATCGAAGCCGTGCGGCCGCTGCTCGATCAGCCTTTCCAGCAGCCGCTGCTGATCCTTGCCACCTGCGATGAAGAAAGCTCCATGGCTGGCGCTCGGGCCCTGGCCGATGCCGGCCGGCCTCTTGGCCGTGCGGCGGTGATTGGCGAGCCGACTGGCCTCAAGCCCATCCGCCTGCACAAGGGCGTGATGATGGAGCGCATCGATATTCTCGGCCAGAGCGGCCATTCCTCCGACCCGGCGCTTGGCCGCAGTGCGCTGGAGGCCATGCAGGACGTGATGGGCGAGTTGCGCGGCCTGCGCGCGCAGTGGCAGCGCGAATTCAACAACCCGCAGTTCGGTGTGCCACAACCGACGCTGAACCTTGGCTGCATCCATGGCGGCGATAATCCCAACCGCATCTGTGGCCAGTGTGCGCTGGAGTTCGACCTGCGCCCGCTGCCGGGCATGGACCCGGAGCAGCTGCGTGAGGCGATTCGCGGCAAGTTGCAGCCGTTGGCGCTCAAGCACCAGGTGCGCATCGACTACGGCCCGCTCTTCCCGGCCGTACCGCCCTTCGAACAATCTGCCGATGCCGAGCTGGTGCGCTTGGCCGAGCGTCTGACCGGGCACAGCGCGCAAGCGGTGGCATTTGGCACCGAGGCGCCTTATCTTCAGCAACTTGGCTGCGAGACCCTGGTGCTCGGCCCCGGCGATATCGACTGCGCCCACCAGCCCGGGGAACACCTGGAGCTGGCGCGCATCGAACCTACTGTGGCGCTGCTGCGCCAGTTGATCCAACACTATTGCCTGACGCGGAGTGAAGACGTGCAACGACGATGAGAGCCAGCCCCGAGCCCGCCCTATCGCTCATGGCGGGTTGTACCCGCCCTACGTCTGGACGCTACGGATCTCTACATGCACGACTACGTCACCTGGTTACGCCACGCTTCGCCCTACATCAACGCCCACCGCGACTGCACCTTCGTGGTCATGCTGCCGGGCGAAGGTGTTGCCCATCCGAACTTCGCCAACATCGTTCACGATCTGGTGCTGTTGCACAGCCTCGGCGTGCGCCTGGTGCTGGTGCACGGCTCGCGTCCGCAGATCGAGGCGCGCCTGGCTGCCCGTGGCCTGATCCCGCATTACCATCGTGACCTGCGCATTACCGACGCACCGACCCTGGAATGCGTGATCGACGCCGTCGGCCAGTTGCGCATCGCCATCGAAGCGCGCCTGTCGATGGATATGGCTGCCTCGCCGATGCAGGGCTCGCGCCTGCGCCTGACCAGCGGCAACTTCGTCACCGCGCGGCCGATCGGCGTGCTCGACGGCGTCGACTATCACCACACCGGCGAAGTGCGGCGTATCGATCGCAAGGGCATCAACCGCCAGCTCGACGAGCGCAGCATCGTGCTGCTGTCGCCGCTCGGCTATTCGCCCACCGGGGAGATCTTCAACCTGGCCTGTGAGGACGTCGCTACCCGCGCGGCCATCGACCTGGGTGCGGACAAGCTATTGCTGTTCGGCGCCGAAGACGGTCTGCTCGACGAGCAGGGCAGGTTGGTGCGTGAGCTGCGCCCGCAGCAGGTGCCGGCGCATCTGACGCGCCTGGGCAGCAACTACCAGGGTGAATTGCTCGATGCCGCGGCCGAGGCCTGCCGTGGCGGCGTCAAACGCAGTCACATCGTCAGCTACGCCACCGATGGCGCGCTGCTCAGCGAGCTGTTCACCCGCACCGGCAACGGCACGCTGGTGGCGCAGGAGCAGTTCGAATCCCTGCGTGAGGCGACCATCGAAGATGTCGGCGGCCTGATCGAGCTGATCAGCCCGCTGGAAGAGCAGGGCATTCTGGTGCGTCGTTCGCGCGAGGTACTCGAGCGCGAGATCGAGCAGTTCAGCATCGTCGAGCGCGAGGGGCTGATCATCGCCTGCGCGGCGCTGTATCCCATCGCCGATTCCGACTGTGGCGAGCTGGCGTGTCTGGCGGTCAATCCCGATTACCGTCACGGCGGTCGTGGTGACGAATTGCTCGAGCGCATCGAGGCCAGGGCGCGGGCGCAGGGGATCAAGACCCTGTTCGTGCTCACCACTCGTACCGCCCACTGGTTCCGCGAACGCGGCTTCGAGCCCAGCAGCGTCGAGCGCATGCCCACCGCGCGGGCGTCGCTGTACAACTACCAGCGCAATTCGAAGGTGTTCGAGAAGACGTTGTAAGTGAGGGGTATGAATCGCAGCGAACTGTAGGAGCGGATTTATCCGCGAGCTTCGCGGCTGAAGCCGCTCCTACGGAGCGGATGCTAACCGCTATTGCTCGTCAGGCGCTGTGCTGCTGCAGGCGCATCTGCTCGAAGCCGTCGTCCCAGCCGGCCTCCCAGGCCGCAGCGGGGATTTCCTCAGGGTAGGGCTGGCGGGTCCTGGGTTGGCCAGTAAGGCCGGCCATATAACCTTGCTGGTAGGCCTTGGTCAGGCTTTCCAGGCTCCATTGCGGCGTGGCGTCATCGGCCATGGGCGCTGCTCGTCTATCGTCCTTTACCCGGCAATGCTAGCTGGCCGGGCGGCCAGGGGAGTGGCCGCCCATCCTGGCTTTTGCTCCGCTGGTTGGCTTTGTGACGCAGTCGACGGTTCGCCGCCTTACACGGCCAAAGCCAGAATGCTCGCCTGGTAGGCCGCGACGAAAGCATCGAAATCACCCTTGGGCTGCGCTTCAAGCTCTGCCTGCGCGGCCAGCGAGTCGTGGGCGGCCTGTTCGAAGGCTTGTTGCTGCTGCGCGCTAAGCGGTTGCCCGCGGAAGTATTCGGCGTGGCGCAGGCTCTGCTGCAGGGCGAACTCGGTGAAGCTCTTGCCCTGACGCAGAATCGCCAGCACCTGGGCCGATGGCGTCATTTCCACATCCGCGACCTTGGCTTGCTGCTGCGCCAACGCCTCGATATGCACGCTGCTGCCCTGGCTGCGATCGAGCAGTTCGGCCAGCGGCATGATGCGCTCGAGCAGTTCGCTGGCCCAGACCTTGAGTTCCACCTGCTGCTTGCCTCTGTGCAGGTGCAGGCCGGGACGACGCCCCTCCTTGACCACCTTGAGGAAGTTGCTGGTGCAGCTGCTGCACTCGCCGTTCTCCAGCAGCGGGCTGTCCTCCAGTGCACAGAACAGCAGGAAGGCGTCGATGAAGCGCGCCTGCGCCACATCGATGCCCAGCGGCAGGAAGGGGTTGATGTCCAGGCAGCGCACTTCCACGTACTGCACGCCACGGCTCATCAGCGCCTGGATCGGGCGCTCGCCGCTGTAGGTGACGCGTTTCGGGCGGATGCTCGAGTAGTACTCGTTCTCGATCTGCAGGATGTTGGTATTGAGTTGCAGCCACTCGTCGCCACGCTTGGTGCCGATCTCGACATAGGCCGGGTAGGGCGTGCCGACTGCCAGACGCAGGCTGTCGGTGTAGCTGGCCAGGTCGTTGTAGCAGGGGGTCAGGCCGGACTGCGCGCTGCTCTGGTAACCCAGGTCGCTCATGCGCAGGCTGGTGGCGTAGGGCAGGTACAGGGTGCTGGCGTCCAGTTCCTGAAGGTGGTGCGGACGGCCACGCATGAAGCCCTTGTCCAGCGCCGGCGAGGCACCGAACAGGTACATCAGCAGCCAGCTGTAGCGACGGAAGTTGCGGATCAATGCGATATAGCGCGCCGACTGATAGTCACGCGCACTCTGCTCGCTGCCTTCGCTCTGCTGTTGCAGCTGCCACAGCCCCTCGGGCAGGGAGAAGTTGTAGTGGATGCCGGCGATGCACTGCATGGTCTTGCCGTAACGCAGCGCCAGGCCCTTGCGATACACGTACTTGAGGCGGCCAATGTTGGAGCTGCCGTAGCGGGCGATGGGAATGGTCTCCTCGTCCGGCAGGGCACAGGGCATCGACGGGCTCCACAGCAGTTCGCCATCGAGCTTGTCGTAGGCGAAGCGGTGGATGCTGTCCAGTTCGGCGAGGGTGGCGGCTGGATCATTGGCGGTGCCGGTGATGAACTCCAGCAGCGACTCGGAATAGTCGGTGGTGATCTGCGCATGGGTCAGTGCCGAGCCCAGCGCCTGCGGGTGCGGGGTCAGGGCCAGCTGGCCGTCGCGATCGACGCGCAGGCATTCGCGCTCGATGCCGTGCAGACACTCACCCAGCAGGGACAGGTTGGCCGGCTCGCCGAGCTGAGCCAGGCGGCGGGAGAGAAGATCGCTCAAGATGCAATTCCTAACTGGGCAGTCGCCACAATATGGGGATCGCCCCTGCACTCTGCAAGGGGCGAACGGTTTGCCAGATTAGACCAGACCGAGCGCAGGCGATTACACGCAGGCGAAGGTGCCTTGCGCCTTGGCGACCAGCTTGTCGCCCTGCAGCACTTCGGCTTCCACCACCTGGGTGCGGCGACCGGCATGCAGCACCTTGGCGTGGCACAGCACGCTGCCTTCGGATACCGGGCGGATGTAGTTGATCTTGCACTCCAGGGTCACGCTGCTCGGGCCGCCATCGCCCAGGCTGTGGCTGGCCTGACCCATGGCGGTGTCGATCAGCGAGAACAGCGCGCCGCCGTGCAGCTTGCCGTGCAGGTTGCGCAGCTCGTCGGTGAGGGTCAGGCGCACGCGCGCCTCGCCGCCGCCGACCTGGAGAATCTCCAGGCCGAGCAGGCGGGAAAAGGCGCTGCTGGCGCCTACGTTGTCGGTGTTGTCGGTCATGTTCATTTCTTCAACTGCTTGGCGTTGGCGAACAGGGCGGCCATGCCGCCGGTGGCAGGGGCCGGTTTGTCCTGGCTGGAATGGCGTTCGCTGCGTGGGCTATTGCCGCCGCGGTTGCCAGCGCGCGACTGGCCGCCACGCGCGCCCTCGACTTTCTCGCCGGGGGTGTCGCCCATGCGCATGGACAGGGCGATACGGTTACGCGGGATGTCCACTTCCATCACCTTGACCTTGACCACGTCGCCGGCCTTGACCGCCTCGTGCGGGTCCTTGATGAACTTCTCCGACAGCGCGCTGATGTGCACCAGGCCGTCCTGGTGCACACCGATATCGACGAAGGCGCCAAAGTTGGTGACGTTGGTCACCACGCCTTCGAGCACCATACCCAGTTCGAGGTCCTTGAGGGTTTCCACGCCTTCCTGGAACTCGGCGGTCTTGAACTCCGGGCGCGGGTCGCGGCCGGGCTTGTCCAGTTCCTTGAGAATGTCGCCGACGGTGACCAGGCCGAAGCGCTCGTCGGTGAACTTGGCCGGGTCGAGGCGCTTGAGGAAACCCGAATCGCCGATCAGCGAGCGGATGTCGCGGCCGGTGTCCTGGGCGATGCGCTCGACCAGCGGGTAGGTTTCCGGGTGCACCGCGGAGGCGTCCAGCGGGTTGTCGCCGTTCATCACGCGGAGGAAGCCGGCGGCCTGCTCGAAGGTCTTCTCGCCCAGGCGCGGCACCTTCTTCAGCTCGGCGCGGGTCTTGAACGCACCGTTCTGGTCGCGGTGGGCGACGATATTCTGCGCCAGGGTCGCATTCAGCCCGGAGATGCGTGCCAGCAGGGCGGCAGAGGCGGTGTTGACGTCCACGCCGACGGCGTTCACGCAGTCCTCGACCACGGCGTCCAGGCTGCGCGCCAGCTTGAGCTGCGACACGTCGTGCTGATACTGGCCGACGCCGATGGATTTCGGGTCGATCTTCACCAGCTCGGCCAGCGGGTCCTGCAGGCGGCGGGCGATGGATACGGCGCCGCGCAGGGACACGTCGAGATCGGGGAATTCGCGGGCGGCCAGCTCCGAGGCCGAGTACACCGAGGCGCCGGCCTCGGAGACCATTACCTTGGTCAGCTTCAAGCCCGGCACCTTCTTGATCAGCTCGGCGGCCAGCTTGTCGGTCTCGCGGCTGGCGGTGCCGTTGCCGATGGAGATCAGGTCGACGCCGTGCTTGGCGCACAGCTTGGCGAGGATGGCCAGGGTGCCGTCCCAGTCGTTGCGCGGCGCGTGCGGGTAGACGGTGGCGGTTTCCAGCACCTTGCCGGTGGCATCGACCACGGCCACCTTGCAGCCGGTGCGCAGGCCCGGGTCGAGCGCCAGGGTGGCACGCGGGCCGGCCGGGGCGGCCAGCAGCAGGTCGTGCAGGTTGCGGGCGAACACGGCAATCGCCTCGTCCTCGGCCTTCTCGCGCAGCTCGCCGAGCAGGTCGGTTTCCAGGTGGTTGTACAGTTTGACCTTCCAGGTCCAGCGCACCACCTCGGCCAGCCACTTGTCGGCGGCACGGCCTTGCGCGCTGATACCGAAGCGCTCGCCGATCATCAGCTCGCACGGATGCATGGCGCCGGGCAGCTCTTCGCCGACCTTCAGGCTGGCGCTGAGAATGCCTTCGTTACGCCCGCGGAAGATCGCCAGCGCACGGTGCGACGGCACGCCCTTGAGCGGCTCGTCATGCTCGAAGTAATCGCTGAACTTGGCGCCTTCGTTTTCCTTGCCCGGCACCAGGCGGGCGCTGAGGGTGGCGTTGTCCTTGAGGAAGCTGCGCAGCTTGTCGAGCAGCGCGGCGTCTTCGGCGAAGCGCTCCATGAGAATGTACTTGGCACCTTCGAGCACGGCCTTGACGTCGGCGAAGCCTTTGTTGGCGTCGATGAAGCGCTCGGCTTGCTGTTCCGGTGCGAGATTCGGATCGTTGAACAGCGCATCGGCCAGCTCGCCAAGACCGGCTTCCAGGGCGATCTGGCCCTTGGTGCGGCGCTTCTGCTTGTACGGCAGATACAGGTCTTCGAGACGGGTCTTGGTGTCGGCGAGGTCGATCTCACGCTTGAGCTCGGGCGTCAGCTTGCCCTGTTCCTCGATGCTGGCGAGGATCGCCACGCGACGCTCGTCCAGCTCGCGCAGGTAGCGCAGGCGCTCTTCCAGGTGGCGCAACTGGGTGTCATCGAGGCTACCGGTCACTTCTTTACGGTAACGGGCGATGAAGGGCACGGTGGAGCCTTCATCGAGCAGGGCCACAGCGGCGGCAACCTGTTGCGGGCGCACGCCCAGTTCATCGGCGATGCGGTTGTTGATGCTGTCCATATAAAAACTACCCACTGAAGCGACAGGGCGGCCGCAAAGATGCTGGCCAGACACGAAAACGGCGCATTATAAACACCGCATTCGCGAGAGCTGCGAACCGTTGGGGAAAAATCTGCTAACAATGGCTAGAGCGCCCACCCATGCGCCTGAGCGATAATGCCGCCACTTGCCGTCCTCAGTACGGCTGTCCAAGGAGACGCCATGACCCAGTCCGCTGCCCCTGTCGCCGAAGGCGAGAAGATCCTCATCGTCGATGACGACGCCCGTCTGCGCCGCTTGCTCGAGCGCTTCTTCGATGAGCAGGGCTATCGGGTTCGCGCAGTGGAAAACGTCGAGCAGATGGATCGTCTGCTGGCGCGCGAACTGTTCAATCTGGTGGTGCTGGACCTGATGTTGCCGGGCGAAGACGGTCTCTCTGCTTGCCGCCGCTTGCGTGAAGCCGGCAACCAGATGCCGATTATCATGCTCACCGCCAAGGGCGATGAGTCCAGTCGTATCCAGGGCCTGGAGCTGGGCGCCGACGACTACCTGGCCAAGCCATTCAACCCGCGTGAGTTGCTGGCGCGGATCAAGGCCGTGCTGCGTCGTCAGGTGCCAGTGGTGCCGGGAGCACCCGGTACCGAGGACGAGAGCGTCAGTTTCGGCGAGTATGAGTTGTCGCTGGCCACCCGCGAGCTGAAGAAGGGCGATCAGGTGCACATGCTCACCACCGGCGAATTCGCCGTGCTCAAGGCGCTGGTGCAGCACGCGCGCGAGCCGCTGACCCGCGACAAGCTGATGAACCTGGCCCGTGGCCGCGAGTGGGATGCGCTGGAGCGTTCCATCGACGTGCAGATCAGCCGCCTGCGTCGCCTGATCGAGCCGGACCCGTCCAAGCCGCGCTATATCCAGACTGTCTGGGGTGTGGGCTACGTGTTCGTGCCCGACGGCAACAAGTGACATGTAGGAGCGGGCGTTGCTCGCGAAAACGTTGTTTCGAATCGCGAGCTGTGCTCGCTCCTACGGTTGTGTATTGATGAAAGCCCCCTACTGGTTCCCGCAAAGCTTCTTCGCCCGCACCCTCTGGCTGGTGCTCGTGGTCGTACTGTTCTCCAAGGCGCTGACTCTGGTGTACCTGATGATGAACGAGGACGTGCTGGTCGACCGCCAGTACAGCCACGGTGCGGCGTTGACCTTGCGCGCCTACTGGGCGGCCAACCCCGAGGATCGCGACCGCATCGCCCAGGCCGCCGGGCTCAAGCGCATCCCGCGCGACAAGGTGCCGGCCAGTGAGCAGCACTGGCCCTACAGCGAGATCTTCCAGCGGCAGATGCAGACCGAGCTCGGCCCCGATACCGAAACCCGCGTGCGTGCGACCACGCCGCCAGCGCTGTGGGTGCGGGCGCCGAGTCTCGGCGATGGCTGGGTGCGGGTGCCGATGTACCCGCACCCGCTGCGCGGTCAGCGGATCTGGAGCGTGCTCGGCTGGTTCCTCGGCATCGGCCTGCTGTCCACCGCAGCGGCCTGGATCTTCGTGCGTCAGCTCAACGCACCGCTCAAGCGCCTGGTCTTCGCCGCTCGCCAGCTCGGCCAGGGGCGCAGCGTGCGCCTGCCGGTGGGTGATACGCCGAGCGAGATGACCGAGGTGTACCGCGCCTTCAACCAGATGGCCGAGGACGTCGAACAGGCCGGGCGCGAACGTGAATTGATGCTGGCCGGTGTTTCTCATGATCTGCGCACGCCGCTGACGCGCCTGCGCCTGGCCCTGGAATTCATGGACAACGATTCCGAACTGACCGAGGACATGGTGCGCGATATCGAGGACATGGACGCCATCCTCGATCAGTTTCTCGCCTTCATCCGTGACGGGCGCGACGAGCCGGTGGAGGAGCTGGACTTCTCCGAACTGGTGCGCGAAACCCTGGCACCCTATAACCAGAACGGCGAGCGCGTGCGCCTGTGCCTGGAACCGATCCCGCCTTTCCCGCTGCGCCGTGTCTCGACCAAGCGCCTGCTCACCAATCTGGTGGAGAACGCTCTCAATCATGGCGGTGGTGATGCTGTCGAGGTGGTCGCCAGCCTGGCCGGCGACCACAACGCACCTTATGTGGTGCTGAGCGTGCTGGACCGTGGCAACGGTATCGATCCGGCCGAGCTGGACAGCATCTTCAACCCCTTCATTCGCGGTGATCGGGCGCGTGGCGGGCGTGGCACCGGTCTGGGTCTGGCCATCGTCAAGCGCATCGCAGCTCTGCATGGTGGCAGCGTCGAGTTGCGCAACCGCTCCGGCGGTGGCCTTGAGGCGCGGGTGCGCCTGCCGCTCGGCCTGCTGTTGCCGCGCGACGCGGTGTAGCTGACGACCGACCGTCCTGACGACGGTCAGGGTGCTGGCAATATGCTCCAAGCGCTCTGGCGCTGGGCTATGCTGTGCCAGCGCATCAACTCGAGGCCTGCATGCCCGCCGCCTTCCCCGACCGCTTGCCCAACTGGACCTGGTGGCTGCCGCTGCCGATTTTCCATCTGGCAACCTGGATTTCCCTGGCGACCCGTCTGAATGACGGGGTGGCATTGTGTTACCTGCCCTTGGTGCTCGGCCTTGCCCTGTGCCTGTGGTGGGGGCCGCGGGTGCTGCCTGCGTTGTACCTCAATGCCCTGATCAGCGTGCCGCTCTGGGGTCTGCCCTGGGCGTGGGCGCCGCTCTACGGCCTGCCGGAAACCACTGCCGTTGCTCTGGGCTGGTGGCTGTTGCGGCGTCAGCCTTTCGATCCTGCCCTGGGACGTTTGAGCGATCTGCTGAGATTTTTTGCCTTCGCTGTGTTGATGCCGAGTGCCCTGGTGGCGCTCGGCTTGCAGAGCAACCTCTGGCTGACCGGTTTTCAGGCCAGCGAGCAGTGGGCGCAGGACAGCCTGGCGATCTGGTTGAGCGACACCATCAATATGCTCGCCCTGACGGCGCCTGTGCTGGCGTACGGCACCCCGCTGCTGCGGGCGCGCGGCTGGACCCGCGAGCCGCTGGTAGATAGCGCGCCGACGCTGAGCATCAGTCGTTCGCCAGGTGGTTGGCTGTTGGCGACAGGCGTATTTCTGGTGCTGATGCTGCTCAGCGCCAGCCTGCCGGCTCAGCTCGCCCTACCGCTGCTTGGCCTGAGCATGTTGGTACTGGCGCTGCGGCACGCCTTTGCCGGTGCTCTGTATGGGGTGCTGCTGGTGTACGCCGCGACCCTGCCGCTACCGCTACTGCGCGGCAGTCCGAGTTTCGGTGAGCTGGATCTGCAGCGTAGCCAGTTGCATTTCGCCGTCATGCTGCTGATGGGCGCCACCTTGCTGGTGGGCCGGGCGCTCAGCGATCTGCGTCAGGCGCTGGCGCGCAGCGCGCAGATGCAGCAGCAACTGGCCCGTGCCAACCTGGCGATGGAGGCCAGCCCGCTTGGCGTGACCATTGCCGATGCGCGCCAGGTCGATACGCCATTGGTGTACTGCAATGCCGCATTCAGCCAGATAACCGGCTACAGCGCCGAGGAGGCGCTGGGGCGCAACTGCCGTTTCCTGCTCGGCCAGGATCGCGCCCAACTGGAGCTGCAACCATTGCGCCGTGCCCTGCGAGAAGGGCGCAGTGGCCACGCGGTGGTGCGCAACTATCGCAAGGACGGCAAGCCGTTCTGGAACGAGGTGGTATTGGCGCCGATGCGCGACGGGGAGGGCATCAGCCATTTCGTCGGGCTGCAGCATGATGTCACCGAGCGTGTCGAGCTGGCGGCCAAGGTCGAGCTGCAGCGTGCGCAATTACTGCGTCAGAGCCATCTGTTCAGCCAGACCGAAGACATCGCCAACCTGGGCGGCTGGGTGCTGGAGATCAGCGACTACGGCATGTTCTGGAGCGATGGCTGCTACCGCATCGTCGAACGCGACATTCATCTTGGGCCGCCGAATCTCGAGCAGGCGCTGCATTACTTCGACACGCCGAGCCAGACGCTGATCATGCAGACCCTGCAGGCAGCCTTGAGCGGGATGGATGATCTGGATATCGAGGTGCGCCTGGCCGCGCGTCTGGGCGGACGCCTGGTGCGCCTGCGTGGCATGGCCGAGCGCAATCAGGACGGTAGCCTGGTGCGCATCTATGGCGTGGTGCAGGACATCAGCGAGCGCAAACGCACCGAGTCGCAACTGCGCGAGCGTGACGAGCGGCTGCGCCTGTTCTTCGAGGCGCCGCTGATCGGCATGGCACTGACCACCCAGAGCTTTGGCTGGGAGGAGGTCAACCAGAAGCTGTGCAGCATCCTCGGCCGCAGTCGAGACGCATTGCTCGCCTGCAGTTGGCAGCAGCTGTCGCACCCGGACGATCTGCCGATCGAGCAGGCCCATGTGGAGCAGGTGCTGCTGGGTAGCAGCGATGGCTTCGAGATGGACAAGCGCTTTCTGCGTGCCGATGGTTTGGTGGTCTTCACCCGTGTCAGCCTGCGCGCCGTGCGCGGTGGTGGTGGCCGGCAGACGCTGTTCCTGCTGCTGGTCGAGGACATCAGTGCGCGGCGTGAGGCCGAGGCGCGCTACCGAACACTGGTCGAGCACGCGCCTGAGGCGATCTTGCTGTTCGACCCGGAGGGCGGCATCGTCGAGTGCAACGAGAACGCCCTGCGTCTGTTTCGTTATCGCCGCGATGAGCTGCTCGGCCGCTCGATTCAAAGCATCAGCCCGCTGCGTCAGGCTGATGGTCGGCTGTCCTCCCGCGCCGGCAAGGCCTTCCTGCGCCGCGCCATTGCCGGTGATGCGCCGGTGTTCGAATGGAGCCATCGCGACAGCGGCGGTCGCCAGTTGCCCTGCGAGGTGCGCCTGGTGCGCATGCCAGGGGAGAGCCTGCTGATTCGCGCCAGCGTCACCGATATCTCCGAACGTCAGCGTTACCAGCGCGAGATCGAGCGCCTGGCCTACAGCGACGAGCTCACTGGCCTACCCAATCGCCGCCTGCTGCTCGATCGCCTGCAGCACGCCATGGATCGCGAGAATCGTGAGGGCAGCCTGGGCGCGCTGCTGTTCATCGATCTGGATCACTTCAAGACGGTCAACGATAGCCTCGGTCATCTGGTTGGCGATGCCCTTCTGGTCGAAGTGACCACACGCCTGGCTCGTGAGCTGCGCACTGAAGATACCCTGGCGCGTCTCGGCGGTGACGAGTTCGTGGTGCTGCTCGAAGCGCTGGGCCATGAACCGCAAGCGGTTGCCGAGCAGGCCGCAGCAGTGGGCGAGAAATTGCTGCGCGGCCTGCACGGCAGTTGCCTGATCGACGGCCATGAGCTGGCGATCAGCGCCAGTATCGGCATCGCCCTGCACCCGCTGGGCCTGCAACAGGCCTCGGACATTCTCAAGCAGGCCGATACCGCCATGTACCGGGCCAAGCATGCCGGGCGCAATGCCCTGCATTTCTTCGCCCCGGAGATGCAGGTTGCCATCGACCAACGCCTGCAGTTGCAGAGCGAGTTGCGCCAGGCCATCGCGCGCCAGCAACTGCAGCTGGTGTTCCAGCCGCAACTGATGCTGGCTGACAACAGCGTGGCGGGTGCCGAGGTGTTGCTGCGCTGGATGCACCCAGAGCGTGGTGAGATCGGTCCGGATCAGTTCATTCCCCTGGCCGAGGAAACCGGGCTGATCCAGGACATTGGCCAGTGGGTGCTGGAGCAGGCCTGTGCGGCGCTGGCGCGCTGGCAGGCGCAATGGCCGCAACTGGTGCTGGCGGTCAATCTCAGCCCGCGTGAACTGCGTCAGGCTGGCTGCGTGGAACGTGTCGAGCAGTGCCTGCGTGATCACGCCGTGCCGGCCCAGTCGCTGGAGCTGGAAATCACCGAGGGCGTGTTACTCGAAGATGTCGAGCGCTGCATCGGCAACATGCAGCAGCTCAAGGCGCAGGGCGTGCGCTTCGCCATCGACGACTTCGGTACCGGCTACTCGTCGCTCACTTACCTCAAACGTCTGCCGCTGGACCGGCTGAAGATCGACCGCAGCTTCGTCGCCGATCTCGACGGTGAAGCGAGTGGGCGCATGCTGGTGCAGACCATCCTGATGATCGCGCGCAACCTGGGCCTGGAGTGCGTGGCCGAAGGTATCGAACACGACAGCCAGCTGGCGCTGCTGCGTGAGCAGGATTGTGCCCTCGGGCAGGGTTATCTGTTCGGCAAACCGATGGTCGAGGCCGAGTTTCTCGCCTGGATGCAGTCGCGCCAGCGCTGAGGTGGCCTACCAGCTCAGGCTGCTAGCGCTCAGTCGCGCCTGCTGACCGTAGGGCCAGGGGAAGTTGCTGTCGCCATGCCCGCTCGGCAGGTCGGCGTACAGGGCGATGCCCAGCGGCGCCAGGTATTCGGCAATGATCTGCTCCAGGCTATGGTGCACGCCGCGCCGCGGGCAGTCGGTGAAACTGCCCAGGCACACCGCACGCGGGCGCTTGCCGGCGAAGCTGTGCAGCAGTTGCCAGAGACTGCGCTCCAGGCGGTAGTAGGGCTCGCCGACGTCCTCCAGAATCAGGATCGAATCCTCGGCCAGACGCAGCTCGGCATGGGTGCCGCAGACGCTGGCCAGGGCCGTCAGGTTGCCGCCCTGCAAGGTGCCCTCGATGACATGTTGCGGGCCGCTGATATGCCGCAGTGGCAGTTGCCGGTGCTGGCCCTTGAGCAGGCTCCACAGCGCCTGCATCGAGGCCAGGCGTTCACGCTGGCCGCCGGGCGCCGACAGCACCTGATGGCCGAGCGCCGTGGCCACCGGCCCATGAATGGCTGGCAGACCCTGCTGCGCAAAGGCTTCGAGCAGAATCGACAGATCGGAGAAACCGATCAGCGGGCGCGGGCTGGCCAGGCGCAGCAGCGCCCAGTCGATATCCGCCACCAGTTGTGTACAACCATAGCCGCCACGCAGGCACCAGACGGCGCTGATATCCGGCAGGCTGAAGGCCTGGTGCAGATCTTCCAGGCGTTGCTCCGGCGTGCCGGCCAGGTAGCGATGGCGGGCGCGCACGTGCTGGCCCAGGTGGTAGCGGATACCCAGCACGTCGAGCTGCGCCAGGGTCGCCTCGAGCACGTCTTCGGCGATGGCAGAGGCCGGCGCGATCAGCGCCAGGCGACCGTCGAACACTGGGCTCATCCGCGCCCCTTGGTGCGGGTCTGCCCGGGTTCGGCGTACTTTTCCAGGTGTTCGACGATGATCCCGGCGACGTCCTTGCCGGTGGTGGTCTCGATGCCTTCCAGGCCGGGCGAGGAGTTCACTTCCATCACCAGCGGACCGTGGTTGGAGCGCAGGATGTCCACCCCGGCAACGTTCAGGCCCATCACGCGGGCTGCGCGTACAGCGGTCATGCGCTCTTCCGGGGTGATCTTGATCAGGCTGGCGCTGCCGCCGCGATGCAGGTTGGAGCGGAACTCGCCGGCCTTTGCCTGGCGCTTCATCGCCGCGATCACCTTGTCGCCGACCACGAAGCAGCGAATGTCGGCGCCGCCGGCTTCCTGAATGTATTCCTGAACCATGATGTCCTGCTTGAGGCCGAGGAAGGCCTCGATCACCGACTCGGCCGCCTTGTGCGTTTCGGCCAGTACCACGCCCATGCCCTGGGTGCCTTCCAGCACCTTGATCACCAGCGGTGCACCGCCAACCATCTGGATCAGGTCGGGAATGTCGTCCGGGGAGTGGGCGAAGCCGGTCACCGGCAGGCCGATGCCCTTGCGCGACAACAGTTGCAAGGCGCGCAGCTTGTCGCGCGAGCGGCTGATGGCCACCGACTCGTTGAGCGGGTAGACGCCCATCATCTCGAACTGGCGCAGCACCGCGCAGCCATAGAAGGTCACCGAGGCGCCGATACGCGGGATCACCGCATCGAAGCCGTCCATGGCCTGGCCGCGATAGTGGATCTGCGGTTTGTGGCTGGCGATGTTCATGTAGGCGCGCAGGGTGTCGATCACCACCATTTCATGGCCCCGTTGCTGGCCGGCCTCCACCAGACGGCGGGTGGAATACAGGCGCGGGTTGCGCGACAGCACGGCGATCTTCATTGGGCACCTGGAAGGGACGAGGAGAGTGAGGGTTTGTCCTGCACATAGCTGAGTGCCGGATTGACCACCAGTTGGCCGGTGATCAGCGCCTTGGAGCCGAGTAGTACGCGATAACGCATGGTCTTGCGACAGGCCAGGGTGAACTCCACCGGCCACAGACGATCGCCGAGGGCCAGGTGCGTGCGGATCACGTAGCGGCTCTGCGCCTGGCCGTTGGAGCTCTTGATGCGTTTGACCGAGACCATCTGCGCCTCGCAGCGATGACGGCGTTGCACCTGGGTGCCGAGGTAGGCGGTGAAACGCACCCAGTCCTCGCCGTCCTTCTGAAACGGCTGGATATCGCTGGCGTGCAGGCTCGAAGTGCTGGCGCCGGTGTCGATCTTGGCACGCAGGCCGATGATGCCGAGCTCTGGCAGATTGATCCACTCACGCAGGCCGATCACGCTGAGCTGGTCGAAAGTCTTCAAGGTGAGAGTGTCCCCTGCGGCCGACAAAGCCTATGATTTCGCGCATTCTAGTTGTGTCGTGTGACAACTGCATCTGCCGTGCGTGCGAATACCTGAACCCTTCAGAGAGTGAGATGAGCGAAAAAGACGACGACAAGATCCGCCTGGACAAATGGCTGTGGGCGGCACGCTTCTTCAAGACACGTGCCCTGTGCAAGGCGGCTATAGAAGGAGGCAAGGTCCATCATCGTGGCGAGCGCTGCAAGCCGGGCAAGGAACCGAAGATCGGCGACGAATACGTGCTGCGCACCGGTTTCGATGAACGCACCGTGGTCGTGTTGGCGCTATCCTGCGTCCGCCGCGGCGCGCCCGAGGCGCAACTGCTGTATCGCGAGACGGAAGAAAGTATCGCTCGCCGCGAGCAGGCTGCGGCGATGCGCAAGGCTGGCGCCGTGGGTATGCAGACCGATGGTCGGCCGAGCAAGAAGCAGCGCCGGCAGATCCATCAGTTCAACGAACAGCAGGCAGGTGGTCTGCGCCACCCCTGGGCGGATGAGGATTAGGCGCAAGCCTGTGGGAGCGAGTCGCGTTGTTTGTAGCCCGGATGAAATCCGGGGAATCATATCGACCCTCCCGGATTGCATCCGGGCTACCCGGTTCAGCGCCCGCTGACGATGCTCATGCGGCCCAGCAGAGGCAGATTGGCCAGGCGCGAGGTAATAGGCAGGGTAATCTTCTCCAGCCATTCGCTGGCGCGATAACCCAGCGGGGTGTAGCAGCTCCAGGCCAGGGCCAGCAGGCTGAGGAATACGCCGCCGACGAAGGCATCCGCCCCCCAGTGGGCACCGGCCACCAGGCGCGGCAGGATGCCGATCACGGTAATCGCCCAGACCAGCAGCAGGCGCCAGCTGCGGGCGAAGAACGTCATGAAGTAGGCCCAGATCAGCAGCACCGAGGCGTGGTCACCGGGGAAGCTGCGGCTGGCGCTGTCCTTCAGGTCCCAGCGCTCTTCCCAAGCCGGGAACATCTCGGTCAGACGTGCGCTGCCTTCTACCACCAGCGACGGACTGGCATGCTGCCAACCCATGTATTCGACCAGATCGGCGAACAGTACGCGCATCAGCAGCATGACTGTCAGAGCAATGAGAAAGGCGAACAGGGCCCGACGCACCTGGGCACCGGTGAAGATCAGATCGGCCTTGAGCATCACTGCCAGCATCACCACCCCGACACCCGCATCCACTGGGCGCATGCTGCCGATGGCCCAGACGTGTGCCCACAGGCCGCCCGCATGTACTGGATCGTTGAGCAGCGTGAACAGCCACAGGTCGAAGGCGTCCCACAACTCGCGAGTGGGCTGCCACAGCCAACTGACGAGCAGCACGATAGCTGCGACATGGCAGACCAGCATGGCGCGTGGCTGCCAGTGACGATTGATGAACGTGCTCGACATGGAAGATCCCTCTGCAAATATGTGACAAGCCTTACCCAAGGCGCGCGGATGATAGGCAGTGCTGGCGGCAGTACAAGGGCAGCAGTGCGGCCGTTCAGTCGAGGTTCAGGGGCTGGCTCTTGCTGTGTGAGCAGGTGCACATGACGGTCGGGCCTTGGTTGTGATGGCGTTTGTGCATAAAATCGCCAGCCTTTTTACAGACCCTGGGCCAGCCGCCATGAACGACTTCAGTCAACGCTTTCTCTTCGACGACACCGACGTGCGGGGCGAAATGGTCGCGTTGCGCGAAAGTTACGCTCATGTGCTGGCCAAGCACGCCTATCCGCAGCCAGTGGCGCAACTGCTCGGCGAGATGATGGCCGCCGCCGCCCTGCTGGTCGGTACCCTCAAGTTCGATGGTCTGCTGGTGCTGCAGGCCCGTTCGGAAGGCCCGCTGTCACTGCTGATGGTGGAATGCTCCAGCGCCCGTGAACTGCGCGGTATCGCCCGCTATGAAGCCGAGCAGATCGGCGCCGATGCCGATCTGCAAAGCCTGATGCCCAATGGCGTGCTGGCCATCACCATCGATCCGACCCGTGGCCAGCGCTACCAGGGCATCGTCGACCTTGAAGGCGTCGACCTGGCCGAGTGCCTGTCCAACTATTTCGCCAGCTCCGAGCAACTGCCGACCCGCTTCTGGCTCAAGGCCGACGGCCAGCGTGCTCGCGGCCTGCTGCTGCAGCAACTGCCGCCGCACCATCAGACTGAGCCGGAAGAACGCGCCGAGAGCTGGAACCACGTGCTGACCCTGGCCGATACCCTGAGCGCCGAAGAGCTGCTCGGTCTGGACAACTCGACCCTGCTGCATCGTCTCTACCACGAAGAGAATGTGCGCCTGTTCGACGAGCAGCCACTGCAGTTCCGCTGCAGCTGCTCGCGTGAGCGTTCTGCCAGCGCCCTGGCCAGTCTCGGTCAGGGCGATGCCGAACTGCTGTTGGCCGAGCAGGGTGGCAGCGTGGTGATCGATTGCCAGTTCTGCAACGAGCGCTATGCCTTCGACGCAGCCGACATCGCCCAGTTGTTCGCCGGTGCCGGTAGCGAAGCGCCGTCGCAGACGCGCCATTGATGAACTTTTCGAAACGATAGGCGTTCTCTATCAGATCGGAGGCTGCCAAGCAGTTCGCTTTTCTGGCATACTCCCGCGACTTTTTTACCGTGTAGTGCAGTTGCCCCTGTACTACACAACGTTCGGAAGACTCGGCCAGCGGCCGACGGGGACCCTCATGACGCAAGCCAACAACGCCGTGTACACCGACATCAGCGCCGCGCAACTGGTCGAAGAAGCCATTCGCCGTGGTGAAGGGGAACTGGCCGCCAACGGCGCGCTGGTCGTACGTACTGGTCATCGCACTGGCCGCTCGCCGGCAGACCGCTTCATCGTTCAGGAGCCGAGCACCGAGGCGCAGATCGCCTGGGGCGCCATCAACCGTCCGTTCCCGGCCGACAAGTTCGACGCCCTGTGGGATCGCGTCGTGGCGTTCAACAACGCCCAGGAGCACTTCGTCTCCCACGTTCACGTAGGTTCTGCCGAAGAGCACTACCTGCCGGTGAAGATGACCACCGCGACCGCCTGGCAGAACCTGTTCGGCCGTCAGCTGTTCATCAACCCGACCACCTACAACCAGGCTGGCAAGGCCGAGTGGCAGATCCTCAACGTCGCCAACTTCGAGTGCGTGCCTGAGCGTGACGGCACCAACTCCGATGGCTGCGTGATCATCAACTTCGCCGCCAAGAAAGTGCTGATCGCCGGCATGCGTTACGCCGGTGAAATGAAGAAAGCCATGTTCTCCGTGCAGAACTTCCTGCTGCCGGAAAAAGACGTGCTGCCGATGCACTGCGCCGCCAACATTGGCGAAGAAGGCGACGTCACCCTGTTCTTCGGTCTGTCCGGCACCGGCAAGACCACCCTGTCCGCCGACGAGTCGCGTTACCTGATCGGTGACGACGAGCACGGTTGGGGCGAAGGCGTGGTGTTCAATGTCGAAGGCGGTTGCTACGCCAAGTGCATCGACCTGTCCGAGAAGAACGAGCCGGTGATCTGGAAAGCCATCCAGTTCGGCACCGTGCTGGAAAACGTCGTGCTCGACGAAAACCGCGTGCCGGACTACGCCGACGACAGCCTGACCCAGAACAGCCGCGCGGCCTATCCGCTGGAGTACGTCGAGAAGCGCAGCGAGAAGAACCTGGGCGGCGAGCCGAATGCCGTGATCTTCCTGACCTGCGACCTGACCGGCGTACTGCCGCCGGTGTCGATCCTCAATAACGAGCAGGCGGCCTACCACTTCCTGTCCGGCTACACCGCGCTGGTCGGTTCCACCGAAATGGGCTCGGGCGGCGGTATCAAGTCGACCTTCTCCACCTGCTTCGGCGCGCCGTTCTTCCCGCGTCCGGCCGGCGTCTACGCCGAGCTGCTGATCAAGCGCATCAACGCTTTCGGCTCCAGGGTCTACCTGGTCAACACCGGCTGGACTGGCGGTGGCTATGGCGTCGGCAAGCGTTTCAACATCCCCACTACCCGTGGTGTGATTGCCGCCATCCAGAGCGGTGCGCTGATCGGTGCCGAGACCGAGCACCTGCCGATCATCAACCTGGATGTGCCGAAGTCGGTGCCGGGCGTCGAAACCAACCTGCTCAACCCGCGCAACACCTGGGCAGACAAGAACGCCTACGACGAAGCCGCCAAGGGCCTGGCCAAGCTGTTCATCGACAACTTCCAGAAGTTCGATGTCAGCGAAGCGATCAAGAACGCCGGCCCGCAGCTGTAAGCTGACCCGCGCTCTCTGACAAAGCCGCCTTCGGGCGGCTTTGTCGTTGTTGGAGGCTGCGTACAGCGTAGGGCGGGTGAGGCCCGCCGTGGCCAGCGTGGCGGGTTTCACCCGCCCTACTAGGATGCACGCCGCGGAGTAGGGCGTACTCGCCGAAGGCAGTACGCCATTGCTGCGCTAGGTGCAGGTTGCGAGGCCGAGCCTGGCATGATCCGGCGGGCTGTTCGCTGGCGCTCCTGAGAGGGTGTCTACAAAATGGCTGTACTTGGCAATACTGCGTTGAAAACGATCTCAAAATGCTCATTTACAGCACGCAAACTCCGCTTTTTCGATCGTTTTCGCCATGTCTTGCCTGCGTTCGCCTATCTTGTAAACACCCTCTGAGCCCGCCCTACGCACTGCAATACGTCGCTGCGCATGGCGCGCCCTACCGAACCGCGTTATGGTCAGGGACCATTCAGCGGTCAATGGAGTGACAGCGCATGTCCACCCTCAAGCGTGTCTTTGGTTTCGATCACCTGCGTCCTGGCCAGGAAACGGTGATCAGTGCCGTGCTCGCCGGCCGTTCGGCGGCGGCGATCTTTCCCACCGGATCGGGCAAGTCGTTGTGCTACCAGTTGCCGGCCCTGCATCTGCCGCACCTGACCCTGGTGATCTCGCCTTTGCTGGCGCTGATGCAGGACCAGCTGGCCTTCCTGCATGCCCATGGCATTGCCGCGGCCAGCATCGATTCGGCGCAGAGCCGCGAGCAGACTGCCGAGGTGATGAATCGCGCGCGCAGCGGTGAGCTGAAGATCCTGATGATCTCGGTGGAGCGCCTGAAGAACGAGCGCTTTCGCAATTTCATCGCTCAGGTACCGATCTCGCTGTTGGTGGTCGACGAGGCGCACTGCATTTCCGAGTGGGGCCACAACTTCCGCCCCGACTACCTCAAGCTGCCCGACTATCAGCGTCAGTTCGGCATCGCTCAAGTGTTGTTGCTCACTGCCACGGCCACGCCCAAGGTGATTGCCGACATGCGCGAGAAATTCGCCATCGCCGAGGCGGACGTGGTCACCACTGGTTTCTACCGGCCCAACCTCAATCTGCTGGTCGAGCCGGTGGCAGGCTCCGCCAAGGCGCAGCGCCTGCAGCAATGGCTGGCGCCGCGGCGCGGTCAGGCCAGTATCGTCTATGTCACCCAGCAGAAGACCGCCGAGCAGGTCGCCGAGCGCCTGGCGCGAGACGGCCTGGCGGTCAGCGCCTACCACGCGGGTATGGCGCATGAGGCACGCGAGTCGATCCAGCGGCGTTTCATGGCTGGCGAGCTGGAATGCATCGTCGCCACCATCGCCTTCGGCATGGGCATCGACAAACGCGATATCCGCAACGTGGTGCACTTCGACCTGCCCAAGTCGGTGGAAAACTACAGCCAGGAGATCGGTCGCGCCGGTCGTGATGGTCAGGCTTCGGACTGCCTGGTGCTGGCCAGCCGCGACGGCCTCAGCGTGTTGGAAAACTTCGTCTATGGCGATACGCCGGAACTCGACGGGATTCGTGCCGTGCTCGATGACCTGCGGGCGGTCGGCACGGGCGGGCAGTGGGAGCTGATGCTGGGCCAGTTGTCGGAGCTGAGCAATATCCGTGCGCTGCCGCTCAAGACCCTGCTGGTGCAGCTCGAGCTACGCGGCATCATCGCGCCGCGCTATGCCTACTTCGCCGAGTATCGCTTCAAGCTGCTGCTGGAGGACGAGGCCCTGCTGGCGCAGTTCGAGGGCGAGCGGCGCCAGTTCGTCGAGGCCATTCTGGCCAGTTCGCGCCGCGCCCGCACCTGGAGCACCCTGGATTTCGACCTGCTGTATCGCGACCATGGCGCCGAGCGCGCGCGGGTGGTCAAGGCACTGGACTACTTCCAGGAAAAGGGCTGGCTGGAGCTGGAAAGCAAGCAGATGACCGAGGTCTACGCCGTACTCGATGGCGACTTCGAGGTCGAAGCATTGGCGGCCGATCTGTACGCGCACTTCCGCGCCCACGAGGCCAGCGAAATCGCCCGTATCCAGGCCATGCTCGGTTTGTTCGAGAGCCGCGAGTGCCTGAGCCGGCGCCTGGCGCTGTACTTCGGCGACGAGCACGCGCCCGAGCGCTGCGGGCATTGTTCTGTGTGTCAGGGCCGCGTAGCCAGCTTGCCGCAACCGCCCGAGCTGCCGTCATTGAATGGTCGCGATGCCCAGGCGCTGTGCGCCGCCTTCATCGAGAAGCACCTGCAGCATGCCGGCTGCAGGCCGAGCCAAGAGTGCCTGACGCGCTTTCTCTGCGGCGTGACCACGCCCTTGTTCACCAAGCTCAAGGCGCGTCAGTTGGCTGGCTTCGCTGCGCTGGAAGAGTACCCCTACGCCGAGGTGCGCGATTGGTTGACGGGCCTGTAGGAGCGAGCTCTGCTCGCGAATATTGCTGCGGCAAAGGGCTTCGCGAGCAGAGCTCGCTCCTACAAAGGTAAGTCCCATAGCCCGGATGCAATCCGGGGAATACGGGTCGCGATGCCCCGGATTGCATCCGGGCTACCTGGCCAGCTTGTGTGCACCATCGGCGCTCGGGATTCGGTGCGCGCGGCGCACCCTACGGGTTAGCGCGTTGCCCTTCGGCCAGCGTCCAGTCCACCAGCTCGCGGGACAATTGATCGCCAGCCTGGCCGAAGGCTTTCACTACTGCAGCAATCGACGTATCGCTCGCCGACTGGCTGACGCTGAAGCGGCGGCTGGCGAGGATGCGCTGATCACGGGCATCGACCAGGCGCACGTCGAGCTGGATCAGCGCCTCGGGGCGGCCGTCGCGATACTGACTGTGGAAGCTGCGCAGGTCGCTGACCAGCTCCAGATCGGCCTGCAGGCGCTGCTCTTCGTTGCTCAATGCCTGAACTCGACCGTCATCGTGAAAGGCGTCCAGCAGGCGGCCACGCAGCAGCTGCGGCGTGCGTTCGCTCCAGCGTACGCCCTGGTAGGTGTTGACCCGACCGGGCTCAGGCAGCACGACGATGCGCGTGCCGTCGAGCAGCTGGTTGCTGACCGGGCTGTTGACCCGCAACGACCAGTCGACGCGCTGAGTTTGCGCCGGCAGCGCGGCGCCTGGCAGCAGGTAGATATCCAATGGTTCGCTCTGCGGCAGGATCGAGCAGGCGCTGAGCAGGCCAGCGGCCAGCAGCAGGGACAGACGCTTCATGGTTGGAACTCCTTGATGCTGTCGTTGCGCAGCAGGTAGCCGGTGGGGTCCTGCTCCAGGCGGCGGGAGAAGCTGCGCAGGGCGCCGAGTGTATCGCGCAGTTCGCCAATCGCCGGGCCCAGCTCGCCGAGGCCCTGCATGCCGCTGTCCAGCGCACTGCGATTGCTTTCCAGCAACTGCTCGATGCTGCGGCTGCTGCGTTCCAGCGAGGCCATCAGACGCTCGGCATTGTCCAGCGCCTGACTGCCCTGGCCGTCGAGCAGGCGGTTGGCGGTGCGCATCAGTTCGGCCGCCTCGCGGGTGGCAGCGCCAGCCTGTTGCAGGGCTTCGCTCAGCTCGCCGCGTTGCTCGGCCAGGCCGGCGGTGGCCTGCTCCAGATTCTCCAGGGTGCGCGAGACGCGCTCGGCATTCTCGCGCGAAAGCATGCGGTTGGCGCGGTTGAGCAGGCGGGTGATATTGACCACCAGGTCCTCGCCATTGGCCATCAGCCGGGACAGTGGCGAACGGTCGGCGATGATGATGCCTGGCTGGCCATCCTTGCCTTCCAGTGGCGGGCTTTCCGGGCTGCCGCTGTACAGCTGGATCACCGCCAGGCCGGTGATGCCGGTGATCGACAGACGCGCGCGGGTATCCTGCTTGATCGGTGTATGGCCGACGATGCGGATGCGCGCGCGCACCGTGCGCGGGTCGTCCGGGTCGAGGCCGAGGCTGATCACGTCACCGACCTTGATCCCGCTGTACTGCACCGCGCTGCCCTGCGACAGGCCGCTGACCGCCTCGTTGAAGATCACCTCGTAATCGGTGAAGGCGCGATCGGCCCCGGCCTTGTTCAGCCACAGGGCGAACAGCAGCGCGGCGCCCACCGTGAGCACGGTGAACAGGCCGATCAGCACGTGATGGGCTCTGGGTTCCATTCATTGACTCCCTGCCGCGGTGGCGGCCTGTGCAGCCGCGCGTCCGCGCGGGCCGTGAAAATATTGCTGAATCCAGGCGTCGTCGGTGGCGGCCACCACGTCCAGGCGGTCGGCCACCAGCACCTTCTTCTGTGCCAGCACCGCGACCCGGTCGCAGATGCTGTAGAGCGTGTCCAGGTCGTGAGTGACCAGAAATACACTCAGACCCAGGCTGTCGCTGAGGGTGCGGATCAACTGGTCGAAGGCCGCCGCGCCAATCGGGTCGAGGCCGGCGGTGGGCTCGTCGAGAAACAGGATGTCCGGGTCCAGTGCCAGGGCGCGGGCCAGGGCGGCGCGCTTGACCATGCCGCCGGACAGCGAACTGGGGTATTTGTCGGCGGCGTCCTGCGGCAGGCCGGCCAGGGCGATCTTGACCCTGGCCAGGCGTTCGGCTGCCGCGCGTGACAGACCGGCGTGTTCGATCAGCGGCAGGGCGATGTTCTCGCTGACGGTCAGCGACGAGAACAGCGCGCCGCGCTGGTACAGCACGCCGAAACGCCGCTCCAGCTGCGAGCGCCGCTCGGCCGACAGGCTCAGCAGTTCTTCGTCGAACACCCGTACGGTGCCGGCATTGGGCTGGCGCAGGCCGACGATGCTGCGCAGCAGCACCGACTTGCCGGTCCCCGAGCCGCCGACCACGCCGAGTATCTCACCGCGATACAGGTCGAAGTCCAGATGCTGATGCACCACCTGTGTGCCGAACTGGTTGCACAGGTCGCGTACCTCGATGATGGTCTCCTGGCTCACCAGCCCATCTCCATCAGGAACAGCGCCGCCAGGGCGTCGAGCAGGATCACCACGAAGATCGACTGCACCACCGCCGAGGTGGTGTGCTCGCCCACCGATTGTGCACTGCCGCTGACCTTGAAGCCTTCCAGACAGCCGATCAGGGCGATCAGGAAAGCGAAGATCGGTGCCTTGAGCAGGCCAACGAGGAAGTGCTGCAGCAGGTCGCTGTCCTGCAGGATCGACAGGTACATGGTCGGCGAGATGTCCAGGCTCAGTGCACAGACCAGCGCGCCGCCGAGCATGCCGCTGAGCATGGCGATGAAGGTCAGGATCGGCAGGGCGATGAGCATGGCGAACACCCGCGGCAATACCAGCAGCTCGACGGGGCTCAGACCGAGGGTGCGGATGGCGTCGATCTCCTCGTTGGCCTTCATCGAGCCGATCTGTGCGGTGAAGGCGCTGGCGGTGCGCCCGGCCATGAGAATCGCGGTGAGGAGCACGCCGAACTCGCGCAGGAAGGAGAACGCCACCAGGTTTACCGTGTAGATGGTGGCACCGAAGTCGGCGAGGATGGTGGCGCCGAGAAACGCCACCACGGCGCCCACCAGAAAGGTCAGCAGGGCGACGATGGGTACGGCGTTGAGGCCGCACTGTTCCAGATGGGCGGCCAGCGAGGTCAGGCGCCAGCGCGCCGGGCGCAACAGGATCGTCAGCATGCCGCTCAGGGTCAGGCCCATGAAGCCGAGCAGTTCCCGGCCATGGCACCAGGTGCTTTCCACCGCCTCGCCGATATGTCCGAGCACTTCGCGCAGTGCCGAAGGCGTGGCGTGTTCCTGTACCTGTTGAGTGCCCGCCATGGCGTCTGCCACTGCCAGCAGCAGGGCGCGGCGCTCGGTGCTCAGGCTGTCCTGTTGCGCCAGTTGGCGCAGGCGCTCGCAGCCCAGCAGTTCCACCAGCAGCGCAGCGCCGGCGGTATCCAGTGCGGCCAGTTCGTCGAGGTCGATGTTTTCCCGGCCGTGCAGGCGTTCGCGCAGGGCCAGGACCTGAGGTTCGAGTCGGCTGTAATGGGCCAGCGTCCAGTCGCCACCGATGCGCAGGCCGCTGGCGGCGTCCGTGCTGCTGGTCTGGAGCGGGGTCAGGTATGGCGTGGTCATGGCGACAGCTTAGCGCTGCGCGGGCGCATCAGGCCAGACGTGCCGTTCAATCGGCGTTCTGTGCCTCTTCCCGGGCGAGTCCTTGGATATAGGCCGCGAAGCTTGGATCTTCACCGCGCAGCAGCTGCGGTAGGCGCTCGCGGAAGTCCTCGCGGCGGCTCCATTCGCGCATGTAATCCTCCCAGGAATGCCAGCGGCGTCGGTGTTTCTCGTCCATCTTCGGCTCATGGAGCAGCAGGTAGGCGCGCTCGAACAGCGACACCAGCATGTCGAAGATCACCAGCATGCGCTCCTGCTGTTCTTCGCTGAGATCGACTGTGGCGTGTTGGCTGCGCAGGCGCAGATCGGGGTTGGCCAGTACCACTTCGAGAAAGTCGATGTAGGCGTCGGACACCTGCTGCCAGGTGGCATCCTCTTCGTTCTGGCGTTCCTTGCGCTGCTCGAAGAGGAAGACGGCGATGGCAAACGGCAACGCCACCACGGTTACGATGTAGGACAGCAGTTCCCAGTTTGCCGTGTTCATGAGCGCTCTCGCAGGTTGTTCGTGGGCCACTCTAGCCGCACTAAAGAGTGGACGACAGAGGTCTCGACTAAGGTGAAGCTGAGCATTCATACCTAGCGAGTGTGTCTAATGTCCGCGGAACATCTGGATGTCCTGATCATCGGTGCCGGCCTGTCTGGTGTCGGCGCCGCCTGCCATCTCAAGCGCCTTTGCCCCGGCAAACGTTTCGCCATTCTCGAAGGGCGCGAGGCCATGGGTGGCACCTGGGACCTGTTTCGTTACCCGGGCATCCGCTCCGACTCGGACATGTACACCCTCGGCTACAACTTCAAACCCTGGAACGATGCGCAGGCCATTGCCGACGGTCCGTCGATCCGCCGCTACATCGAGGAAACAGCACGTGAGTATGGCGTCGATGGGCTGATTCGTTATCGGCACAAGGTGCTCAAGGCGGATTGGTGCAGTGCCAGCGCCACCTGGCAGTTGCTGGTGCAGCGCGTTGACGAGGCCGAGCCGCTGCGCCTGAGCTGCCAGTTTCTGATGATGTGCACCGGTTACTACCGCTACGAGGCCGGCTACACCCCCGAATTCGTTGGGCGTGAGGATTACCGCGGCACCTTCATTCATCCGCAGCTGTGGCCCGAGGGTTTCGACTACGGCGACAAGCGCATCCTGGTGATCGGCAGTGGCGCCACGGCGGTGACCCTGGTGCCGGCACTGGCCGAGCGCGCGGCGCAGGTCACCATGCTGCAGCGTTCGCCCAGCTACGTGATCAACCTGCCACAGCGCGATGCGCTGTCCAACGCGCTGCGGCGAGTGTTGCCGGAGACCTGGGTGTACCGCCTGGCACGCGGGCGCAACGTCACCCTGCAACTGGTCTTCTACAAGCTGGCCAAGCGTTTTCCCAATCTGGTGCGGCGCGTGCTGCTGGGACTGGTGCGGCGCCAACTGGGCGAGCGGGTCGATCTGCGCCATTTCAGCCCCCGCTACAAACCCTGGGACCAGCGCGTCTGTGCGGTGCCCGACGGCGACCTGTTCCGCGTGCTGCGCCAGGGCAAGGCACAGGTGGTGACAGACGAGATCGAGCGTTTCACCGCGCACGGCATCCGCCTGAAAAGCGGCGAGGAGCTGACTGCCGACGTGATCGTCAGCGCCACCGGTCTGCAACTGCAGTTGTTCGGCGGTATCGAGGTGAGCGTCGATGGCGCGCCCTTCGAGGCACCGACGAGCATGGGTTACCGCGGCATCATGTTGCGTGACCTGCCCAACCTGGCGGTGGTGATGGGCTACACCAATGCCAGCTGGACGCTCAAGGCCGATCTTTCCAGCGAGTACTTCTGTCGCCTGATCCGCCACATGGACGCCATCGGCCGGCGTCAGGTGACCCCGCGCGACACTGACGGCCGAGTGCGGCCGGAGCCGTTTCTCGATCTGCAGTCAGGCTATATCGAGCGGGCTTCGCACCTGCTACCGGCGCAAGGTGACCGGGTGCCCTGGAAGTTGCATCAGAACTATCTGCTCGATCTGGCGCTGCTGCGTTACGGCAAACTCGAAGACGACTATCTGGTGTTTTCCGCCCCTCAGGGCGAGCAGCAAGGCGTGTTGGCGCAGCCCTGACCCGGCGTGAGCTATAGCGAATGTCCTACAAGAAACTGCACAATCGCGCCGCTTGATTTCCTGGCATTGCGCCACTACCATTTTGCGATCTGAGTCACGGATGAGCCAGTGGGTGCAGCGTCACCTATCACATGAGGAGCCGGCCATGAAGGAACAGCGCCATCTACCCGCACTGCGGGCGCACATCGAGCAGTTATTGAGCAAAGGCTGGGTGATCGCCAGTCGCAGCCCCATGACGCTACGCAACGGCAGCCGTTGCTATCTGGTGTCACACGGCATGCTGATCAGCGAGTCCGCCACGTGCGCGGCCTGATAACTCTTTCCCGACCGCTGCGCCGTTATCCCGCCTGGCGCAGCGGCGTTTTTGGTTACCGGATATTGCGTCCGTGGCCTGCCGTATTTCCCCCTCTTTCCCCCGTCATAGCCGGGCTGCAGGCCTTTCACCGGCATGCTTTCTTTCCCCGATACCTGGTTGGCAACGGATGTAACGTCTTGGTCTGAGCGTGGTCAGTGCCTATAACCAACCGGTCACTGATTAGAGGAGCCACGCCATGCCCAGTCGTCGTCGATTCCTGCACGGCAGCGCCAGCCTGGCGGCATTAGCCGCCCTGATGCCCTGGTTGCCGTCATCCGTCTTCGCTTCCGGCACTTTGCTGAGTCGGGCGATCCCCAGCACTGGTGAACTGCTGCCGGTGATCGGCCTGGGGACCTCGCGTACTCACGATGTGGCGATGACCGACGAGGCGTTACAACCCTTGCGCGAGGTGCTGCAGGCGCTGGTCAATGGTGGCGCCAGTCTGGTGGATACCGCGCCCAGCTACGGACGAGCAGAGGCCGTGTGTGGTGCATTGGCCGCAGAAGACGACATGCGCAAGAAACTGTTCCTGGCCAGCAAGGTGTCCTCCTCCGGGCGCGCAGCAGGTGAGCGGCAGGTCGAGGCCAGCTTCGCCGCGCTCAAGACCGACACCATCGATCTGATGCAGGTGCACAACCTGCAGGACACCAGCACTCAACTTGGTCTGCTGCGCGAGCTGAAAGAGCAGGGCCGGGTACGCTACATCGGCGTGACTCACTACCTGGACTCCGCCCATGAGCGCCTGCTCGAGGTGCTGCGCCAGGAGCCGGTGGATTTCGTCCAGTTCAACTACTCCATCGGTGAACGCAACGCCGAGCGTGAGCTGCTGCCTTACTGCGCCGACAAGGGCATCGCGGTGCTGATCAACCGGCCCTTCCAGCGCTCGGCGCTGTTCGACCGAGTCAAGGGCAAAAGCCTTCCCGACTGGGCCGCGGTGGAGCTGGACGTCACCTCCTGGGCGCAACTGATGCTCAAGTTCATCCTTGCCAATCCGGCGGTAACGGCGGTGATTCCGGCCACTTCCAATCCGCGTTACATGGCCGACAACATCCTCGCCGGGCAGGGCCGCCTGCCTGACGCGGCGCAGCGCCAGCGCATCATCGAGCTGTTCGCCTGAGATGCAGGCGCTCACCCGGCGCGTGGCGCGGGCGATCAATGCCGAAGGTGAAGAGTTGGCGGCCGTTCTGGCCGGCTTCGCCCTGTTCTTCTGCCTGTTCGCCGGTTACTTCATGCTGCGGCCGATCCGCGAGGCGATGGGTATCACCGGCGGGTTGAACAACCTGCAGTGGCTGTTCACCGCCACCTTCGTCGTCATGCTGCTGGCCGTGCCGCTGTTCGCCTGGCTCAATTCGAAAGTCCCGCGTATTCACTTCATCGACTGGGTATACGGCTTTTTCTGCCTCAACCTGCTGGTCTTCGTCCTGCTGTTTCGTGTCGATCACGACAGTGTATGGCTGGCGCGGGTGTTCTACGTATGGATCTCGGTCTACAACCTGTTCGTCGTCTCGGTGGCCTGGAGCCTGATGGCCGATGTGTTCGACGGCGCCCAGGCTGTTCGCCTTCATCGCCGCGGGCGCCAGCGTTGGCGGGCTGTGCGGGCCGCTGCTGAGCGCGCTCCTGATCGGCACCGTTGGCGAGTCCGGGTTGATGCTGATGGCCGCCGTGCTGCTCGGCGCGGCCATGGCGCTCAAGCGCTATCTGATGGACTGGCGCGAGCACCAGGGCGCCGGACGGTCTGGGGCGGTATCCAACGAGAGCCCGCGCAGGCCGGTGCCGGGCAATCCGTTCAGCGGGCTGACGCGTATGCTCGGTTCGCGTTACCTGCTGGGTATCGGCGCGTTCATCCTGCTGCTGACCTCGGTCAGCACCTTCCTCTACTTCGAGCAGGCGCGCCTGGTGGCCGAACTGTTCCTGGATCGCGCCGCGCAGGTGCGAGTGTTCGGCGTGATCGATTTCGTCGTGCAGGCCGGTGCCCTGGCAACTCAGGTATTCATCACCGGCAGAGTGGCGCAGAAGCTCGGCGTGCGCGTGCGCGTGCTGCTGTCGCTGGTGCCGGCGCTGGTCTGCCTGGGCTTTATCGGCCTGGCACTGGCGCCGACCTTCGCCATGCTGGCGGGGCTGATGATCGTGCGGCGCATCGGTGAATACGCCTTCGTACGGCCGGGGCGGGAAATGCTCTTCGCCCCGCTGGACGCCGAGAGCAAGTACAAGGTGAAGAACTTCATCGACACCGTGGTCTATCGCGGCGGCGATGCCCTCAGTGGCTGGGCCAAGGCAGGGCTGGACATGCTCGGCCACGGGGCTTGGCTGGTGGCCATGGTCGGCGCGCTGTGCGCCGCGCTGTGGGGTGTGCTCGGCTGGTACCTGGGTGGCCGCGCCGATAGGCAAGTCGAGAGATAGGCTGTGCTGTACGCACCGGCATTGCACTACCCGTCGATTGAAGAATGGCCGGTGCGCACCGCCTGTGGCGGCCTGCGACATCCTACGGGTTGGCCACTGCGACGATCTCCTCGATCAACCATTGCAGCGCGGCATCGCGCTGGCGCTGCGCCAGGCTGACCACTTCGAGGTGGAAGGGCCCGAGGGTGAAGGGTAGTTCGAACAGCTGCAGCGGCAGCAGCGTGGCAAAATGCCGGGCCAGGGCGGTGGGCAGCACCGCCGCCAGCTCGCTGCCGGCGACGATATGCGCGGCCTGCAGGTAGTTCGGCGTGGTGTAGAGGATCTGCCGCGACAGCCCCTGTTCCCCCAGCCATTGATCGACCATGCCGCGGGTCTGCCCGCCGTGTACCCAGAGGTGACGCAGGCGCAGGAAGGTCTCCAGATCCAGATTGCCCTGGCGCAGCCGCGGATGCTCGCGGCGCACCGCCAGCTTGAGCGTCTCGCTCATCCAGTGACGGCGGGCGAAACGCGCCGGCATCTCGTCGAAACGGCCCAGCACCAGGTCCAGCTCGCCCTTGTCCAGCGCCTCCATCGGCAGGCTGGGGCTGAGGTGGCGGATATCGATGCCGATGCCCGGTGCCTTGTGGCTGAGGCGGTCGAGCAGGCGCGGCATGCACACCAGCTCGACATAGTCGGTGACGGCGATGCGAAAGCGCTGGCGGCTTTCGCCCGGCTCGAAGGCCTCGCCGGCGCTCAGGCTCTGCTCCAGCTGACGCAGCGCGCTGCGGATCGGCGCCTCCAGTGCCAGTGCCCGCGGCGTTGGCTGCATGCGCCGGCCGACGCGCACCAACAGCGGGTCGTCGAGCAGCACGCGCAGGCGACCCAGCGCATTGCTTACCGCCGGCTGGCTCAGCGCCAGGTGTTCGGCGGCGCGCGAGACGTTCTGCTCGCGCAGCAGGGCGTCCAGTACGCGCAGCAGGTTGAGGTCGAAGTTGCTGAAATTCATCTACTGAATATGTCGTATCACAAGACTAAATTTCAAAAATAGTAGCGGCTTGCTTATCGTGACCCAAGCTTTTCTGTTTGTGCACGAGAGGAACAACAATGAATAAAGTCGTCTCGCCGCCTCGCTGCGCCGCCGTGATCGGCGCCGGCACCATGGGCCGCGGTATCGTCATCAGCCTGGCCAATGCCGGCTTGCAGGTGCTGTGGTTGGATAACAACCCGCAGATGGTCGAGCAGGGCCTGGCGGTGGCTGAGGAAACCTGGGCGCACAATGTCGCCAAGGGCCGTATCGATGCGGCCGAGGCCGCCGCGCGGCGCGCACGTATCGAGGCGGTGGACGGCTACGCGGCGCTGGCCGACGCTGACCTGGTTATCGAGGCGGTGTACGAGAATCTCGAGCTCAAACAACGCATCTTCCGTGAGCTGGACGCGCTGATGAAGCCAGGCGCCATCCTCGCCAGCAACACCTCGGCGCTGGATGTCGACGCTATCGCTGCAGTCACCACGCGGCCAGAATCGGTGCTGGGCCTGCACTTCTTCAGCCCGGCGCACATCATGAAACTGCTGGAGATCGTCCGCGGCGGCAAGACCGCGCCAGCCGTGCTGCAGGCCGCTCAGGAGCTGGGCGCGCGCATGGGCAAGGTGGCGGTGGTGGCCGGCAACTGCCACGGTTTCATTGGCAACCGCATGCTGCACACCTACGTGCGCGAGGCGCGCATGCTGCTGCTCGAGGGCGCCTGGCCGCATCAGGTGGATACGGCGCTGCAGGGCTTCGGCTTCGCCATGGGGCCGTTTCGCATGTACGACGTGGTCGGCATTGACCTGGAGTGGCGTGCCCGTGAGCTGGCCGGGCAGGGCCAGGATGATCCGGCGGTGCAGGTGGATAACCGTCTGTGCGAGTTGGGGCGCTTTGGCCAGAAGAGTGGCAAGGGCTATTACCGCTATGCGCCCGGCAGTCGCCAGGCCGAGCATGATCCGGTCGTCGACGGATTGGTGCAGATGCAATCGGAACGCCTGGGCTTCACCCGCCGTGAGATCGGCAACGAGGAAATTCTCGAGCGCTGCCTGCTGGCACTGGTCAACGAGGGGGCGAAGATTCTCGAGGAGAACATCGCCGCCAATAGCCACGACATCGATCTGGTCTATCTCAACGGTTACGGCTTTCCCGCCGAGCGTGGCGGCCCCATGGCCTGGGCCGACGGCGAGGGTGTCGCGGCGATTCACCAGGGTCTGCTGCAACTGGCCGAGCGCTTCGGCGCGCATTGGCAACCGGCGGCGCTGATCGAACGCCTGGCTGCCGAGAACAAGCATTTCAGCGACGTACAGGAGGGCCGGGTATGAGCTATCAGGCGCCATTGCGCGATATGCGTTTCGTGCTGCACGAACTGTTCGACGCTGCCGGTCACTGCGAGCGTCTGGGCAACGGCCTGGATCGCGAGCTGATCGACGGCGTGCTGGAGGAAGCTGCGGCCTTCGCCGCAGGCGAGGTCGCGCCGCTCAATCGCAACAGCGATGAGGAGGGTTGCCACCTGGAAAATGGCCAGGTCAGCACGCCCAAGGGCTTTGCCGAGGCCTACCGGCAATACGTGGACAACGGCTGGGCGAGCATGACCGGGCCGGTGGAATATGGCGGCCAGGGCTTCCCGCAGCTGGTGGCCTTTGCCTTCCACGAAATGCTGATGGGCGCCTCGCTATCCTTCCGCGTCTACTCCGGGCTGACCGAGGGCGCCGTGCTGGCGCTGTACAAGCACGGCAGCGAAACGCTGAAGCAGCAGTACCTGGGCAAGCTGGTCAGTGGTCAGTGGACCGGTACCATGTGTCTGACCGAGCCGCAGGCCGGCACCGACCTGGCGTTGCTGCGTACCCGCGCCGAGCCGCAGGCCGACGGTAGCTACCGCGTCAGCGGCAGCAAGATCTTTATCAGTGGCGGCGAGCAGGACATCTCCGAAAACATCATCCATCTGGTGCTGGCGCGCCTGCCGGATGCGCCTGCTGGCGTGAAGGGCATTTCATTGCTGCTGGTGCCGAAATTTATCGCTGCCGCCGACGGCACACCGGGTGAACGCAACACGCTGTCGTGTGGCGCTATCGAGCACAAGATGGGCATCAAGGGCGCCTCCACCTGCGTGATGAACTTCGACGGTGCCACCGGCTGGCTGGTAGGCGAAGCCAACCAGGGCCTGGCCTGCATGTTCACCATGATGAACGACGCGCGCTTTCAGGTCGGCCTGCAGGGCTTGGGGATAGGCGAGGCAGCCTTCCAGGGTGCGCTGCGCTACGCCCGTGAGCGCCTGCAATCGCGGGGGCTGACAGGGGCGCAAGCGCCGGAAAAAGCGGCCGATCCGATTATCGTGCATCCCGATGTGCGACGCATGCTGCTGACGCAGAAGACCCTGGTCGAGGGCAGCCGCATGCTCGCCGCCTACACCGCGCGCCAGCTCGATCTGGAGCACGGCGCCGACACGGCCGAGGCACGCAAGGCGGCCGGCAAGCGCGCGGCGCTGCTGATCCCTATCGTCAAGGCGTTCTTCACCGACATCGGCCAGGAAGTGGCCAGCCATGGCGTGCAGGTCTATGGCGGGCATGGCTTCATCCGCGAGTGGGGTATGGAACAACTGATGCGCGACAGTCGCATCACCCAGCTCTATGAAGGCACCAACGGCATCCAGGCGCTGGACTATATCCGCCGTAAATTGCTCGGCGACGGTGGTGCGGAGTTGTCCGCACTGCAGGCCGAGTTCAGCCAGCTGTGCGATGCCGGGGCGGATCGACCGGCCCTGGCGCAGATCGCTAGCGTGGTGCAGGCCCGCTTGGGCGAATGGCGCGAGCTAAGCACAGAAGTGATTGCCGCCTGTCAGCGCGACCCGCAGGAGATCGGCGCCACTTCGGTGGATTTTCTCCAGTACTCGGCTTATGTGCTGCTCGCCGGTTTCTGGCTGCAAGCCGCGGCGCGGGCGCAGGATGCGCTGGAGTCGGGCAGCGGCGAGGCGGCGTTCTACCAGGCCAAGCTGCATAGCGCCGAGTTCTATCTGCGCCGTGTGCTGCCGCGCGCCAGTGCGCACCGCGAAGCCCTGCTGGGTGGGGCGGATTGTTTGATGGCCATGGATGAGGGCAGTTTCGCCTTTTAGCGCAGATGTCCGTAGGAGCCGGCTTGCCGGCGATGCCGGTTGTGATCGCCGGCAAGCCGGCTGCTACGGGCGCAGCGGTGTAGCCCGGATGCAATCCGGGGAAATTTGCCTGACCGGTCCCGGATTGCATCCGGGCTACAACAAGAGGAGCACCCCATGCATCCCTTCAGCTTCGCCACCACCGCGCAGATCCTTTGCGAATCCGGCGCCAGTCTGCGTCTGGCCGAACTCTGTCGCGAGCGCGGCGCCCGGCGCGTGCTGATCGTCACCGATCCCGGCATCACCCGCCTGGGCCTGCTGGAACCCTTGCTGCCGGGCTTCACCCGCGCCGGCATGGGCGTGCAGGTGTTCGACCAGGTGCTGGCCGACCCGCCCGAGGCCGTGGTGCTGGCCGCCGTGGCCCAGGCCCGTGAGCTGCAGGCCGAGCTGGTGGTCGGTTTCGGCGGCGGCAGCTCGATGGACGTGGCCAAGCTGGTGGCCTTGTTGGCCCATCCCGACTGCACCCAGGCGCTAAGCGAGATCTACGGCGTGGGCAATGCCCGCGGCCGGCGCCTGCCGCTGATCCAGGTGCCGACCACCGCCGGAACTGGCTCGGAGGTGACGCCGATCGCCATCGTCACCACCGGCGAGACCACCAAGATGGGCGTGGTTTCGCCGCTGCTGCTGCCGGATCTGGCTTTGCTCGATGCCGACCTGACCCTCGGCCTGCCAGCGGCGGTCACCGCGGCCACCGGCATCGACGCCATGGTGCATGCCATCGAGGCCTACACCAGCGCGCTGAAGAAAAACCCGCTTTCCGACCTGCTGGCGCGCGAAGCCCTGCGTCTGCTGGCAGCCAATCTCGATGAGGTAGTGCGCAACGGCAGCAACCGCGAGGCACGTCAGGCCATGCTGCTCGGCGCCTGCCTGGCCGGACAGGCCTTTGCCAACGCACCGGTGGCGGCGGTGCATGCGCTGGCCTATCCCCTGGGCGGGCATTTCCACATTCCTCATGGGCTGTCCAATGCCCTGGTGCTGCCGCAGGTGCTGGCGTTCAACGCACCGGCGGCCGCGCCGCTGTACGCCGAGCTGGCGCCACTGGTATTGGGCGAGCAGTTGCGGGCCGGCAGTGCGGCGGCGCAGACCGAGCAGTTGATCGAGGCCCTGGCCGGCTTCAGCCAGCGCAGCGGTCTGCCGACCCGGTTGCGCGACGCCGGAGTGAGCGAAGTCATGTTGCCCACGCTGGCGGCGGACGCCATGCTGCAGCAGCGCCTGTTGGTGAACAATCCGCGCGAGATGAACGAGCAGCAGGCGCTGGCCATTTATCAGGCTGCTTACTGATTCAGGTCGCGGCTAAAGCCCCTCCAACAGATCCGCAAGCTTTCTGGGAGGGGCTTTAGCCGCGATTCCAACCCAAGGATCATCGATGAACCAACCCCAACACCTGCGTGGCGACTACCGTCACTTTCAGCCGATCACCACGCGCTGGCACGACAACGACATCTACGGCCACGTCAACAACGTGACCTACTACAGCTACTTCGACAGCGCGGTAAATGCCTACCTGATCGCCGAGGGTGGTCTGGATATCCATGGCGGGGAAGTGGTCGGCTTCGTGGTCAGCTCAAGCTGCGACTACTTTGCCTCCATCGCCTTCCCCGACGCCATCGAGGTGGGGCTGCGCGTCGGCAAGCTGGGCAACAGTTCGGTGCAGTACGAGCTGGCGATCTTCAAGGTGGGCGAAGAGCAGGCCTGCGCCGCTGGGCGTTTCGTCCACGTGTTCGTGGATCGTGCGAGCAATCGTCCCGTAGCCATACCCGAGACCTTGCGTGCGGCGATGGCGGCATTGCGGGTGGATTGAAACTCGCGCCGGGTGCGCCGTGCGCACCTTCTGGCCCGGCCTGCTAGGCTGTGGGCAATTATCCGCCAGGGAGTGCCCATGTCCGATCTCGAGCGTGAGCAGGCGCAGCAGCGCGCCGCTCGCATCACCGCCTGCCGTGAGGAGCTGGACGAGCTGCGTCGCGAGCAGGTGCTGCAACTGAGCGAGGCGCAGGAACAGGCGGTCACCGCCCATCATCGGCAATTGCTGACCCATTACCGGCAGACTCTGGACATCGACGCCGATGCCCGCGCGCGCCAGCTATCGTTGGGCATGCGTCTGGCCTCGCTGTTCGGTGCGCTGGCGCTGGCGGCCGGGCTGTTTTTCCTGTTCTACCAGTTCTGGGGGCTGTTCGATGCTGCCGCTCAGGTCGCCATCCTCCTCGGCAGCAGCCTCGGCAGTCTGCTGCTGTGCTTTTGGCTACAGGCCCGCGACACCTCTGGCTATTACGCCAAGCTGGCCGCCGTGCTGGCGTTCGTCTGCTTCGTGCTGAACCTGTCGATGCTCGGGCAGATCTTCAATATCACCCCGTCGGACAAGGCCCTTTTGCCCTGGGGAACGTTGGCGCTGCTATTGGCCTACCAGTGTCGCCAGCGGCTGTTGCTGGTGGTGGCGTTGCTCTGCTTCGGTCTGTTCGTCGCGGCTCGCCTGGGTGATTGGGCAGGCTGGCACTGGTGGTCGCTGGGCGAACGGCCGGAGTTGTTCATGCCGCTGGCGGCGCTGCTGCTCGTCCCGCAATGGCTCGATCAGCGGCGCTATGCGGGGTTCGCCGCCTGCTACCGAGTGGTTGGGTTGCTCTACCTCCTCGGCCCGGTGCTGGTGCTCTCCTACTGGGGCGCCGGCAGCTACCTCGCCTGGCCAACCGGCTGGATCGAGGCGTTCTACCAGACGCTCGGCTTCGTCCTCGCCGGGTTGACGATATGGCTCGGCATTCGCCGTGGCTGGGGCGAGGTAGTCAACACCGGTCTGGTCTTCGCGTTGATCATGCTCTTCGCCAAGCTGTTCGACTGGTGGTGGCAGTTGCTGCCGCGCTACCTGTTCTTCCTCCTGCTCGGGCTGATCGCCGTGCTGCTGGTGATGCTGCAACGCTGGCGGCGCAGCGCGCCGGGAGGTGCGCAATGAAGCGGTCAGCTTGGCTTGCTCTCAGCGTGGTGCTGTTGAGCAATGCCGTCGCCCTAGGCGGCGTCTGGTACAACCGCAGCGGCGCGCCCGAGGCGCAGCTGCTGCTCAGCGAGCGCGAGCTGCAACGCGTCTACGGTGGCTGGTTGCGCGATGAGGACGATGGGGTGTTGCGTCTGCAACTGAGTTGGCAGCGCCCCGGTGATGGCTGGCAGTTGCCCTGGCTGGATGAGGCCAAGCTGCGCGAGCTGGGGTTCTCTGCCACGGATGAACGAGCCTTGAACAGGCAGGCAGCACGCGAAGCCTGGTTGGTGCTGGAGCTGGATGGGTCGTTGTACCGACGCCAGGTCGAACAGGCTCGCCAGGCACTGGTCGCTGCTCAAGCCGAATCGAATGCCAAGCCCGAGAGTGAGGTGTTGCGGCAGGAACGTGATGATCGCCAGCGTCGTTTGCACTTCGTCGAGCAGCAGACCAGCCGTCTGATGCTGGTGGATGCGGGCGTGGATGCGCAGGTACTGCGCCAGCGCTGGCCGGATCGGCAGCGCCAGGTATTACTGGCCGGAAGTATCGAGCCTTATCGCCATGGTGCTGAGGCCGGTTATGGCGCGACCATTCGCCTGGAAAATGATCGCCTGAGTGTTCCCCATGCTTATCGCGAGCTGGCGCGTGGCTGGGAGCGTAGTTATGAACAAACAGGGTTCAAGGCGCAGATCGAAGTGGCCTTCGGTCGTCGCCATGAACCCTGGGTGCTCAGCATCCGTCAGTGACGGCGCCAGTGCTTGTGGTGCTTCTTGTGTTTCTTGCCATGGTAGTGGCGGTGATGCTTGCCGCGACGGTCATCGTCATAGCTGGCATTGCCCATGTAGTTGCCCAGTGCGCCACCGGCGCCGCCACCGACTGCCGCACCGACCACGCCGCCGGTGTTGCCACCAACCTGCTGCCCGACGACGTTGCCACCGGCTGCGCCCAGCGCGCCGCCAATGGCGGCTTCAGTACGGCTGCGACGGTCTGCACCGACCATGCTACCGGCTGCGCCGCCGAGACCCGCACCGACTGCAGCCCCGGTGTTGCCACCGACCTGCTGGCCAACCATCGCGCCTACTGCGCCGCCCAGGGCACCACCCAAACCGGCTTCGGTACTACCGGCAAAGGCGAAGCCGCCGCTGCTCAGGCCAAGGGAAAGAAACAACAGTTGCAGAGATTTCATGGACACCTCGATCACAGGATTCGCCGGTCAATGGCGAGCGTTACGCCATTGACTGGTGATTTGTGCAGGTAGTTCCTGGCCGCCTGTCAGCTCGCTGCGCTACTACCGAGCAGATTGCCGCCGCTGGCGGCCTGCAGACGAATGGCGACGAACTTCGAAGTCGGTGTACTGCTGCCGACGCCGGCGCTTTCCAGCGGCACCAGCGGGTTGGCTTCGGGGAAGTAAGCAGCGGCCTGGCCGGCCGGGATATCGAAAGCGAGCAGGGTGAAACCGCTCACCCGGCGTTCGATGCCATCGTTCCACAACGAGCGGATGTCCACCTTCTGACCGGGCTTGAAGCCCAGGCGCAGGATGTCCGCCTCGTTGGCGAAGAGCACGTCGCGCTGCCCGCGCACGCCGCGATAACGGTCGTCGAGGCCGTACACCGTGGTGTTGTACTGATCGTGCGAGCGCAGGGTCTGCAGGATCAGATCCGGCGTCTCACCGCTTTCGCGCACCTGTGGCGGCAGCAGGTCGGCGAGCAGCGCATTGGCCTTGAAGTTGGCCTTGCCGGACGCGGTTTTCCACTGCCGCGCGCCGGCCGAGTTGCCGAGGTAGAAACCGCCGGGGTGAGCGACACGCTGGTTGAAGTCATGGAAGCCGGGGATGGTATCGGCGATCAGCTCGCGAATACGGTCGTAGTCGGCGATCAGTGCATCCCAGTCCACCGGGTGGTTACCCAGGGTGGCCTTGGCGATACCGGCGACGATGGCCGGCTCCGAACGCATCTCGCTGCCGGCCAGCGGTTCGAGCTGACCGTAGGACGCGTGGATCATGCTGAACGAGTCTTCCACTGTCACCGCCTGCGGGCCGCTGGCCTGCAGGTCGATATCGGTACGGCCGAGGCACGGCAGGATCAGCGCGTCACGGCCGACGGTGAGGTGACTGCGGTTGAGCTTGGTGCTGATCTGCACGGTGAGGTCACAGCTTTGCAGCGCCTTGTGCGTACGCGGGCTGTCCGGCGTGGCCTGGGCAAAGTTGCCGCCGAGGCCGATGAACACCTTGGCCTGGCCGTCGATCATGGCGTTGATCGCCTCGACCGTGTTGTGGCCATTCTCGCGCGGCACCTTGAACTGGAAGCGTTTTTCCAGGGCATCGAGCAGCGTCACCGGCGGACGGTCGTTGATGCCCATGGTGCGGTCGCCCTGTACGTTGCTGTGACCGCGCACCGGGCACAGGCCGGCGCCGGGGCGGCCGAGGTTGCCGCGCAGCAGTTGCAGGTTGACGATTTCCTGGATGGTGGCAACCGAGTGGTGGTGCTGGGTGATGCCCATGGCCCAGCAGATGATCACTCGCTCGGCGCGGCGGTACATGCGCGCAGCCTGTTCGATTTCCTGCAGGCTGAGGCCGGACTGAGCCTGCAGCGCCTCCCAGCTGCAGTCGTCGAGCAGTTGCAGATAGGCCTCGACGCCGTCGGTGTGCTCGGCGATGAAGGCGTGGTCGAACACCGCCGGTTCGCCCTTGGCCTGCGCCTCGCGCTCCCACTGCAGGAGGAACTTGGCGATGCCGCGCATGGCGGCCATGTCGCCGCCCAGGGCCGGACGGAAGAACGCGGTGTTCAGCGGCTCGGAACCGTTGCTGAGCATCTCCAGCGCGTGCTGCGGATGCTGGAAACGCTCCAGGCCACGCTCCTTCAGCGGGTTGAAGCAGACCACCTGGGCGCCGCGTTTGACCGCTTCACGCAGCGGCTCGAGCATGCGCGGGTGATTTGTGCCGGGGTTCTGACCGAGCACGAAGATCGCATCGGCGTGCTCGAAGTCGTTGAAGGTCACGCTGCCCTTGCCGATCCCCACGCTTTGGCCGAGGGCGACGCCGCTGGCCTCGTGACACATGTTCGAGCAGTCGGGGAAGTTGTTGGTGCCGTAGGCACGGACGAACAACTGGTAGAGAAACGCCGCCTCGTTGCTGGCCCGGCCGGAGGTGTAGAACTCGGCGTGATCCGGGCTGGGCAGCGCCTTCAGATGCCTGGCAATCAGGGCGAAGGCTTCGGCCCAGGTGGTCTTCGTGTAGCGATCGGTGCTGGCGTCATAGCGCATTGGGTGGGTCAGGCGGCCCTGGTATTCGAGCCAGTAGTCGCTCTGCTCGCGCAGTTGGCTGACCGTGTAGCGGGCAAAAAAGGCCGGGTCCACGCGGCGTTTGGTGGCTTCCCAGTTGACCGCCTTGGCGCCGTTCTCGCAGAACTTGATGTGACCGTCCTCGGGCGAATCGCCCCAGGCGCAGCCGGGGCAGTCGAAGCCGCCGTTCTGGTTGGTCTTGAGCAGCGCGCGCAGGTTCTTGAACGGCTGCTTGCTGTCCAGCCAGAAACGGGTGACGGCATTCAGTGCGCCCCAGCCGGCGGCCGGGCCTTTGTAAGGCTTGTAACGAGGGTTGACGGGTTGCAGGCTCATGGTCGTTCTTCTTCGTCAGGCGCGGGGCTGTAGACCCGCGGCGTGCTGTGATGGGGCAGGTGGATCAGGTTGAGGCGGTGGCGCCGCGCCCACTCCACGGTCAGGGCGGTAGGGGCGGACAGGCTCACCAGGGTGCCGATGCCGGCGCGTACCGCCTTGTGCAGCAATTCCAGGCTGCAGCGACTGGTGACCAGGGCAAAGCCACCCAGGGTGTCGATACGCTCGCGGGCGATGGCGCCGATCAGCTTGTCCAGCGCGTTATGGCGGCCGATGTCTTCGCGGCACAGACGAATCTCGCCGCTGGCGTCGATGAACAGGGCGGCATGCAGCGCGCCGCTGTGGCGTGCCAGTTGTTGTTGCTCACCGATGCGCTCGCGCAGCCCGGTCAGGTGTTCCAGTGGCGGCAACGCTGCGCCGGGCAGGGCGGTCAGGGCCGGTAGCGCCTGTTCCAGTGCATCCACACCGCACAGGCCACAGCCACTGGTGCCGGCCATTTGCCGGCGTTGTTGCTTGAGCGCCCAAAAGGCGCGGCTGCTGACCTGCAGGCGCGCTTCGCGGCTGTCACCGAGGCCGCGCAACTGGATGTCATAGATGTCGTCGATGGACTGGATCAGGTCGTTACCGAGACTGAAACCGACGGCAAAATCTTCCAGATGATGGGGGGAAACCATCATCACGGCCTGGTTCAGGTCGTTGTAGCTGATCGCCAGGGCACATTCTTCGGCCAGTGCAGCGTGCTGCGCACGACCGTCGCCGAGTTCGGCATAGGTGTAGGCACTGGCGATGTGCGACTGGGCGGCTGGCTTGGCCATCAAGGCGCGCTCTGTGACAGATTGACACAGCTAAGCCTAGGCCCATGGGCGGGGAGCGTCTAATCGTTGGCTTTGATGTGTTGATCGAGCAAATCTATCAAGCGTCCGCCAGCCACTCTCGTGCCTCTTCGAAGCAGGCTTGCGCGAGCGGTGAGGCAGGGGCGCTACGGCGCATGATCAGGCCCTGAGGTGCCAGGGTATGAGCGTCCTCGATGGGTAGCAGGCGCAGATGACCGTCGGTCGGAGCACCGCCGGTCGGCAATGGCATAACGCTGCAGCACAGCCCGGCGCTGACCGCTTGAGTCAGGTGGTGCACGGCATCGGCCTCCAGGCGTACCTGCGGGCTCAGGCCGCGAGCACGGAAGCTGTGATCGATGGACTGGCGAAAGTGCATGCCGGTGGAGAGCAGGCCCAGGGGCAAGTTGGCCAACTGCTCCCAGCGCAGGCTGCTGCTGACGAAGTGGAAATGCCGCTGATCATAGAGCAGGCCCATGCGTGCTTCGGCCAGCTCCAGGCTGGCGAAGTGCTCGCGGTCGAGGCGGTCAAGATAGGACAGGCCAAGGTCGAGCTGATTACGTACCAGCCCCTCCAGAATCTGATCGCTGCTCAGCGCATGCAGCTGAAAGCGCAGCCCCGGGTGACGCTCGGCGAACAGACTGATCAGGCGCATCGGGTCGAAACTGGCCAGCGGCACCACGCCCAGGCGCAGGGTGCCCACCAGGTGCCCACGACAGGCTGCAGCTTCGGCGAGCAGGCCATCCTGTGCGGCCAGCACACTGCGTGCCCAGGCCAGGATGCGCTCGCCTTCGGCGCTGAAACCCTCGAAACGTTGTCCGCGGCGCACCAGTTCAAGGCCCAGTTCGTCCTCCAGTTGGCGCAGGCGCATGGACAGCGTCGGTTGGGTCACGTGGCAGCGCGCAGCGGCCTGACCGAAGTGGCGGGTCTCGTCGAGGGCGACAAGGAATTTCAGCTGCTTTATATCCATGGGGGCTCCTGGTTTGCCCGGATTCTAATGCGCGAACGCTAATCAGGGGTGTTTCCTGAACTAGACTTTGGTCTCCGGGCGCTTTGCCCGGTCATTCGCAAGGAACGAGAGGAATTGCCATGAGTCTGTTTGCCTTTGTCAAAGACGCCGGGGTCAAACTCTGGGAGTCACTGGTGGGTCAGGAGGCGCAGGCCGCCGAATCGCTCAAGGAACATGTTGCCAAGGTTGGCCTGGGCAACCCGAACATCGAGGTCAGCGTCGAGGGCGACAAGGTCATCGCTCGTGGCGAAGTGGCCAGCCAGGAGGAGAAGGAAAAGATTCTCCTGGCGCTGGGCAACGTGGCCGGTGTCGGTGAGGTCGATGATCAGATCAGCGTGACCATGCCCGCGCCCGAAGCGCGCTTCGTCACGGTCAAGAAGGGCGACACGCTGAGTGCGATTGCCAAGGCCGAGTACGGCAATGCCAACGCCTACATGAAGATATTCGAGGCCAACAAGCCGATGCTCAGTCACCCGGACAAGATTTATCCGGGGCAGGTATTGCGGATTCCTGACTAAACCCGCGCTCAGGTGCGGCGGGGGCTTGGCCTTGGCGGCGATCGGCATCATTCACGATCGCCGGCAAGCCGGCTCCTACAGTGAGGGCGTCGCAGGCAGTCCGTGTACCAACTCCCGGTAGTCCTCCACTGCGGCGAACTCCTCGGTATCTTTAGGCCCGGCCTGGCTGTCTGGTTGGCGCACGGCGAGCAGATTGGCGACGCCAAAGCGTCCGGCGCTACGCAGGATCGGCAGGCTGTCGTCGATGAACAGGGCCCTCGCAGGGTCGAAGTCGACATCCTGGCGCAGGGCGAACCAGAACTGCTGATCCTCCTTGGGGAAACCGTAGTCGTGGGAGCTGATCAGGCGTTCGAACCAGGGCGCCAGCTCGACGCGTTCCAGTTTCAGTGACAGTGAGTCGCGGTGCGCGTTGGTGATCAGCACCACGCGCTTGCCAGCTTCGCGCAGGGCGCGCAGAAACAGTTCTGCATCGGTGCGCAGGGCGATCAGGTGCGCGACCTCGCGCTTGAGGTCACGGATCGACAGCCGCAGCTCGCGGCTCCAGAAGTCGGTGCAGTACCAGTTCAGCGTACCGGCATGCTCGCGAAACAGCGGTAGCAGTTCGGCCTGGGCCAGCGCCAGGCTGACGCCATGGTGCTCGGCGTAGCGCTGCGGCAGGTGGGTTAGCCAGAAGTGGTTGTCGAAGTGCAGATCGAGCAGGGTGCCGTCCATATCCAGCAGGACGGTGTCGATCTGGTGCCAGGGCAGTGGGGGCATGGGGTCGTCTTGCGCTCGAAGGTCGTGAATCTGCCGGCCTGCGTCGCGAACGTGCAATCTGCGCCGGGGATAATCGGAAAAGCCGCGGTATGATAACCCGCCAGGTCACGCTAGCAGGCCGTTGAAAACGTCGGCGAGGCAGGCAAGACAAGGCAAAAACGGCCGAAAAAGCGGAGTTTACGATTGTAAATGAGCATTTTGAGGGCGTTTTTAACGCAGTATTGCCAACGCAGGTAGTTTTCAACGACCTGCTAAGGAGTCGTTCCATGCGTCAAAAACCCACGGTTCTCGCCCGTGAAATAGTCGCCAGCAGCCGTCTGTTCCGCGTCGAGGAGCTGCAGCTGCGTTTTTCCAATGGCGTCGAGCGGACCTACGAGCGTCTGGTGGGCAAGGGCGTCGGCTACGGTGCGGTGATGGTGGTGGCAATGCTCGATGCCGAGCACGCGGTGTTGATCGAGGAATACTGCGGCGGCACCGATGACTACCAGCTGTCGCTGCCCAAGGGCCTGATCGAGCCGGGTGAGGATGTGCTGGTTGCCGCCAACCGCGAGCTCAAGGAAGAGGCCGGTTTCGGCGCGCACGAGTTGGAGTACATCACCGAGCTGAGCCTGTCGCCCGGTTACATGAGCCAGAAGATTCAGGTGGTGCTGGCGCGCAACCTGTACGAGGAGCGCCTGCCAGGTGATGAGCCCGAGCCGATGCGGGTCGACCGCATCAGCCTGCGCGAGCTATCCAGCCTGGCCCAGCACGAACAGTTCAGCGAAGGCCGTGCGCTGGCTGCTCTTTATCTGGTGCGCGACCTGCTGACTCAGCGCGGGGAATTCAGCCTGTGAGCCATCCCTATCTTCCCCGGGTGATCGAACTGGTGCGCGAAGCCGGCGCGGCGACCCTGCCTTACTGGCGCAGCGACGTGGCCGTGATGGAGAAGGCCGATGCCTCGCCGGTGACCGCTGCCGATCTGGCCGCGCATCACATTCTGCTCGATGGCCTGCAGGCGCTGGCGCCGGACGTGCCGGTGCTGTCGGAAGAGGCCGCTGATATCCCGCTGGCCGAGCGCGCCGCCTGGACGCGCTGGTGGCTGGTTGATCCACTCGATGGCACCAAGGAATTTATCGCCGGCTCCGAAGAGTTCACCGTCAATGTCGCGCTGATCGAGCGCGGCCGCGTGGTCTTTGGCGTGGTCGGCATTCCCGCCAATGGCCGCTGCTACTACGGTGGCGAGGGGCTGGGTGCCTGGCGCAGCGAGGTGCCAGGCCGCGAGCAGTCGATCAGCGTGCGTCTGGCGCCCGCGCAAGGGTTCACCCTGGTGGCCAGCAAGCGTCACTCCAGTGCCGCCCAAGAAACCTTGCTCGCCGGTTTGGCCGCCCGTTTTGGTGAGCCGGCACTGGCCAATATCGGCAGCTCGCTGAAGTTCTGCCTGCTGGCCGAAGGCAATGCCGACTGCTACCCGCGCCTGGCGCCTACGTCACAATGGGACACCGCTGCGGCGCAGGGCGTGCTGCAAGGCGCCGGTGGCGAGGTGCTGAATCTGGCTGGCGAAGTGCTGACTTACGAGGCGCGCGAATCCTTCCTCAACCCCTCGTTCCTGGCCTTGCCGGCTGCCGCCGAGTGGCGTGGAGAGTTGATCGAGCTGGCTCGGGCGCTTTAATCGTAGGGCGGGTGAAACCCGCCGTGATATTGGCGGGTTGCACCCGCCCTACGGGAACGCGACAGGCTCAATCGAGCATATCGCTGTAGCGCGCGTCCTTCTTGAACACCAGCGGCTGGTCGAAGCCCGGCACCTTCACTTCTTCGGTGGTGATGGAGATCGCCTGGTCGTCGATCATGTCGTTGCCGAAGTTGTAGATGATGTCCAGCTTGCCCTGCAGGGCAAGCTGGTCGTACGCGGCAGCGGCGGCACGGGTGCTCTCGCGGCGCGCCAGGTAGGCGTCGAAGGCGACCTGGCCATGACGCTTGCGCAGCATGCGCTCGGCAACGTGTGGGGCCAGCACCAGGGCGCTGGCATTGTTGCCGCCAAAGCCCTTGGAGTTGATGAAGGCCACGTCCAGCGCCTGGTCACCCACTTTGCGATCGATGGTGGACAGGCTCAGGTGATCCTGGTGCACGTCAGCGGCGACGGCGTCGATGGTCTTCAGGCCCGGCAGGATGCCGTACTTGAAGGCGCCGAGGGCGGCGATCACCTGGTCGCCGCTGGCGGTGGCCAGGGAGTGGCCGACGAAGGCCTTCACCGCCGTGATCGGCCATTGCTCGATACCGAAGGCAGCCGCGACGCGGTCGAGAATCTCCGACTCGGTGACGCGGTTGGCCGGGGTACTGGAGCCATGGGCGTGAACGAAGCTGCGGCTACGCACGGCGTCCAGGCCGAGCAGTTGCACAGCGCTGGCCACGGCCTTGGCCACGGTCAGGTAGTTGCCCGGGCCGGGGGCGGAAATGGATTTCTTGAAGCCATCGGCGTTGATGAATACGTCCGGCACGGCGCCGTGGATATCGGCACCCAGCTCCAGGGCCAGTTCGTCGTCCATCAGCACCACGAACTGGCAGGCTTCGGCCAGGGTGAAGCCGCAGTTGTCGCCGAACGGGCGGCTGGCGCGGCGGAAATCCACGTCGCTCTTGCCCTCGATCTGGCGCAGGCCCTCTTCGGTGGCCAGCGCGCCCATGGCACCGTAACCCTCGATGCACTCCTGGTTGATCGGCGCCTCGCTGCTGCCGACGATGACCACACGGGCCTTGCCCGAGGCGATCTGCTCGATGCCCTTCTGCAGGTTGTAGAGGAAGGTGGCGCAGGCGCCGGTGATGCTGCCGGTTGTGCCGACGCTGCCGAGCACATAGGCGTTGATGAAGTCCGCCGGCATGGTATTGAGGCCCAGGGCCAGTTGCTTGGCGGTGACGCGACCGCCTTTGAGGCGCGACTGCATCATGCCGCCGAAGCCGTTTTCGTCGAGCTGGCTCATGATGCAACTGGCGAACACGGCGATTTCATCCGGTGCGACATGCTGGACGATGCGCTGCCAGTCGATGCCTACCGAGCGCAGCGCGTCGGTGACGCCGACCACGGTCATGGCCAGGCCGCGTGGGTGAAAGCGTGCGTTGTACAGCTCGCTCGGCTCGAAGCCGGTGGGCAACTGACCGGCGGACTTCACCGCCAGCGGGCGGTAGCTGTCGACCTTGAATTCGCAACTGTCGTGCAGGGTGACGCACACCTCGTTGCCTTCGAGTTCTTCCAGCGACCAGTTCGCCGGCAGCGGCTCGGGCAGTTGTTTGCGCTGGGTGATGAAGCTCAGGCTGGCGCCGTTGCTGGGCGCGACGCTGATGTTCTTCTGCCAGTGGGCTGCGTCCGGGTCGAGGTGCTGCTTCTCGAGGCGGCGCACCAGGGTGCCGGCCAGAATTTCCTTGGCGTAGCGGCTTTCGATCTCGGCGAGGCTCAGCGCTTGGCCGTCCTGGTTCTGGTACTGGCCATCGACCACGCGCACCAGTTTCATCATCTGTGCCAGGCCGGCCAGGGTTTCCTGGCGCGCCTGGGGTTCCAGCGACTCCTGCACAGTGCGACGGAAACCATGGTGGAAGGAGCTGCGCCCGGCTGCGTTGTAACCCCCAAAACCCACGATCACAGGTAAGCGCGACATAAATCAAAAGCTCCTGAACAAGGCCAGCGCGACGCCGGGCCGGCGCATCTGGGCGCGAGCAGGGTCATAGGGCGGTGGCATTTGGAAAATTTCGGCTGCCTAACCTGACGTGAATCATGACCGTCGAGTCACTCATTCGTCCAATGTCGTGGCGAGCGCAAGGCGTGTCGTGGGTGGGAAGGTCGTCGTCGGGACGTAGGGTGCGCCGTGCGCACCAGCTGTGGAAGACCGTGGTGCGCGGGGCATACAGGAAAGCGAGCCCGCCGTATGGCGGGCTCGCATGGCGCTCAGCCCTGGTAGCTGATATGCCCGTCGACCAGCGTGTAGCGCACCGCGCCGGGCAGGCAATGGCCAAGGAAGGGGCAGTTGCTGCCCTTGGAGTACCACTGTTCACCGGCGACGGTCGAAGCTTGCGCATCGAACAGCACGATATCGGCAGCGCCGCCGACGCGCAGCGAGCCGGCCGGCAGGCGCAGTGCGGTGGCCGGGCCGCTGGACAGGCGTGCCAGCAGCGTCGGCAGATCCAGCAGGCCGTCCTGCACCAGACTCATGGCCAGCGGCAGTAGCAACTGCACGCTGCTGATGCCCGGCTCGGTCGCGGCGAAGGGCGCCAGCTTGGCGTCGCGCTCGTGCGGCTGGTGGTGGCTGGCGATGGCGCTGATGACCCCGGCCTTCACCGCTTCGCGCAGACCATCGCGGTCGGCAGGCGAGCGCAGCGGCGGCTGCACATGGTAGAGACTGGAGAAGTCGATCAGCGCCTCGTCGGTGAGGATCAGTTGGTACAGCGCCACATCGGCGGTCACTGGCAGGCCGCGCGCCTGAGCATTGGCGATCAGTTCGGCGCCGCGGGCGCTGGTGATCTGGCTGAAGTGCGCGCGCACGCCGCTCTGTTCCACCAGCAGCAGGTCGCGGGCCAGGGCCACGGTTTCGGCGGTTTCCGGAATGCCGGCCAGGCCGAGGAAGCTGGCGGTCGGGCCCTCATGCGCCAGGCCGCCTTCGGCCAGATCAAAGTCCTGCGAATGGAATATCACCTGCAGGTCGAAGGTGGCCGCATATTCCAGTGCGCGACGCAGGGTGCGGCTGCTGCGGAAGTTGTCCAGGCCGTTGCCGAAGGCCACGCAGCCGGCATCACGCAGGGCAACGAGTTCTGCGAGCTGCTCGCCGGCCAGGCCCTTGCTCAGTGCGCCGATGGGGAAGACCTTGGTGTGCCCGGCTTCGCGGGCGCGGTCGAGGATCAGCTCGGCCACGGCCGAGGTGTCCAGCACCGGCTTGGTGAGCGGCGGGCAGCACAGGCTGGTGACGCCGCCGGCCGCAGCGGCCAGGGTTTCCGTGGCGATGCTGCCCTTGCGGCTGTAGCCCGGCTCGCGCAGGGCCACGGACAGGTCGACCAGGCCGGGGGCGGCGATCAGGCCTTGGGCGTCGAGCGTCTTGTCGGCCGTGAAGCCGGCCGGCGCCTGGCCGATGGCGGCCAGCTTGGTGCCGTCGATATAGAGGTCAGTGACCTGATCCAGGCCGCTGGCCGGGTCGATCACGCGAGCGCCGAGGATTGCGGTACGCATCAGTTGGCCTCCTCGGCGTTGAGTTGACGTTGGGCGTTCTGCCCGCTCATGGCCATCGACAGCACGGCCATGCGGATGGCGATGCCGTAGGTGACCTGGTTGAGGATCACCGACTGCGGGCCGTCGGCCACCGCCGACTCGATCTCCACGCCACGGTTGATCGGGCCCGGGTGCATCACCAGGGCATCCGGCTTGGCCAGCTTGAGGCGCTGTTCGGTGAGGCCGAACAGACGGTAAAACTCACCCTCGCTGGGCAACAGGCCGCCCTGCATGCGCTCGCGTTGCAGGCGCAGCATGATCACCACGTCGACGTCCTTGAGACCTTCGTTGGCGTCGCTGAACACGCGCACGCCGTAGCTTTGTTCCAGCCCGATGGGCAGCAGGGTCTTTGGCGCGATCACGCGGATATCCGGGCAGCCCAGGGTTTTCAGCGCCAGCATGTTCGAGCGTGCCACCCGCGAGTGCAGGATGTCGCCGACGATGGCCACCGATAGATTCTCGAAGTCGCCCTTGTGGCGGCGAATGGTGAGCATGTCGAGCATGCCCTGGGTCGGGTGCGCATGGCGGCCGTCGCCACCGTTGATGATCGCCAGGTTAGGGCACACGTGCTCGGCGATAAAGTGCGCGGCGCCGGAGTCGGCATGGCGCACGACGAAGATGTCGGCGGCCATGGCCTCGAGGTTGCGCAGGGTGTCGAACAGCGTCTCGCCCTTGCTGGTGGAGCTGGTCGACACGTTGAGGCTGATGACGTCGGCCGACAGGCGCTGGGCGGCCAGCTCGAAGGTGGTGCGGGTGCGCGTGGAGTTCTCGAAGAACACGTTGCACACGGTCTTGCCGCGCAGCAGTGGGACTTTCTTCACCGCGCGCGCGCCGACTTCGAGGAAGGAGTCGGCGGTGTCGAGGATTTCGGTCAACAGCTCACGAGGCAGGCCGTCGAGTGAGAGGAAGTGGCGCAGCTGACCTTGGTCATTGAGTTGCAGCGGGCGCTTGGCGGCGAGTGGCGTCATCGCGGGGGTCTCAGTTGGCGAGCGTCTGGAGTTCGAGGGTCAGCGGCGTGGGGCCGGACAATTTTACCCGCTCGTTGGCCGCCAGCGACAGGGTGGCACCGACCACATCGGGGCGAATCGGCAGCTCGCGAGCGTTCAAGTCGAGTAGGCTGACCAGGGTCACGCTGGCCGGGCGACCGTAGTCGAACAGTTCGTTCAGCGCGGCGCGGATGGTGCGCCCGCTCATCAGTACGTCGTCGATCAGCACCAGGTGCTGGCCTTCGATTTCGAACGGCAGCTCGGACGGTTGCACCTGCGGGTGCAGGCCGTTCTGGGTGAAATCGTCGCGGTAGAAGGACACATCGAGCACGCCCAGTGCGTCGTTACGCCCTAGTGCTTGCAGCAAGGCCTGGGCGACCCAGACGCCGCCAGTGCGGATGCCGATGAAGCGCGGCTCGCTGATCTGGCGCTGGTTGAGGTGCTGAGTCAGGGCACTGGCCATGGCTGGCAGCAGGTCGTTGGGGTTGGGTAGCATGGCGAAACTCCTTGATGCGGACCGAGTCGCTCAGCCCGTGCAGTTTTCCTCGAGCCAGCCTTGCAGCAGCAGGGCGGCGGCAATGGCATCGACCGGGCGCTCGCGATAGCCGCCACTCTGGCCTTCGCGCAGGCGTTGGCCTTTGGCCTCGAAGGTGGTTAGGCGTTCGTCGTGGGTGTAGGCCGGCAGGTTGAAGCGGCCGTTGAGGCGGCGGGCGAATTTCTCGGCGCGGGCGCTCATTTCGCTGGGCGTGCCGTCCATGTGCAGCGGCAGGCCAACTACCACGGCATCCGGCTGCCACTCCTTGATCAGCGCTTCGACGCGGTTCCAGTCCGGCACACCATTCTGTGCCTTGAGCACGCACAGCTCACGGGCCTGGCCGGTGATCACCTGGCCGACGGCGACGCCGATCTGCTTGGTGCCATAGTCGAAACCCAGCAGCAGGCGCAGTGGCTTGTCGCTCATCAGGCGTGCCCGACCTGCGAGGTCAGCAGGCTGAGGTTGACCCCCAGGCGTGCGGCGGCGGCGTTAAGACGCTGGTCGAACGGCAGATCGAAAAGAATGTTGCTGTCGGCGGGGCAGGTCAGCCAGGCGTTGTCGGCCAGTTCGGCTTCCAGTTGCCCGGCATCCCAGCCGGCGTAGCCAAGGGTGATCAGGTAGCGATCCGGGCCGCTGCCGTCGGCGATGGCGAACAATACGTCCTGCGAGGTGGAGAGGCCCAGCTCGCCCAGCTCCAGGGTCGCCTGGAACTGCGGACCAGCGGGGTGCAGGACGAAGCCGCGGTCGGTCTGTACCGGGCCACCGGCGAAGATCGGCAGGCTGTGGCACAACGCCGCCGGCTCTTCGTCAGGGCGTAGTTGTTCGAGCACGTCAGCCAGATTCAGGCCATTGGGCTTGTTGATCACCAGGCCCATCGCACCTTGCTCGTTGTGTTCGACCAGGTAGGTGACGGTCTGCGCGAAGTGCGGATCGGCCATGTGCGGCATGGCAATCAGGAAGTGGTGCTTGAGCGAAGTGGGGGCTGATTTCTTCATGACGCCTAGTTTGGAACGACAGGCGGCAAGCTACAAGCGTGAGCAGCGCTTTGCCGGATTTCACCCAGGCTGCTGGCGCCACTTCACAGGGTGCGCCGTGCGCACCGATGTCAGGGTTGGCTAATTACTCGACAGTCGATCACCGCGCTCGAAGCGCCAGGTGCGGATGATTTCCAGGCGGTCGATATCGGCCAGGTCGCCGGTGAAGGGCGCATAGGGCGCGGCCAGGCGCACGATGCGTTGTGCGGCCTGGTCGAGCACCGCCTGGCCAGAAGATTCCAGCACCTGTACCTCGTACAGCGAGCCATCACGGTTGATCGATACCAACAGGCGCAGGCTGCCATATATACGTTGGCGACGAGCGTCGTCGGGGTAATTGAGGTTGCCGATGCGTTCGACTTTCTTGCGCCATTCGTCCTTGTACCAGGCGCCCTTGTCGCGCATGGTCGAGGCGGCGTTGAGGCGGTGGATCTTCGGGCGTTTGGCGTACTGTTGAACTTCCTGGGCCAGCTCGGCTTCCAGACTGGCGATCTCGGCTGACAGCTGAGCGGAGTCAAACACTGGCGCCGGTCGGGTCTCAGGAACCGGTTTGGCTTCTTCGCGTTTGACCGGGGTTTTCTGCTGCTGCGGTGCGCGTGTGGCGACTGCAGCCTTGGGTGCTTCCTGTCTGGTGGCAGGCTGCTGCGGGGTGGCGGGCGGGGTGACCTTGCGCACCTCGCTGTCCTGAAAGGGCGCCTGTTCGGTGGTCTTGGGTGCTGCAGTGTGTTCCAGCGTGCCGCTGCCCTGCTGGTTGTCCTGCGCCAGGAAATCCGCTTCCTTGGGCTTCTCTTCGCTCTTGAAGGTGGACAGGGTGATTTCCAGCGTCTTGCTGATTTCCGGCGGCGACTCCAGAGTGAAGCCGACGCCGAGGATCAGTGCCGCGTGCAGTGCTGCCGCGAGAAACAGGGTGAATCCCAGGCGGTCCGCCGGTCGGGCGTTGGCGGAGGAAGCGGTCGGTGGGGAGGCTGCTGCGTTCATCGCGTATCGGGTCTGCTTTCGAATATCGCGCAGTCTGCCGGGTAGCAGTAGGCGCCTGCAAGTTGCGGGCGCCAGGCTGCCACCTGCGTCAAGCTTTTAACCCGCGTTTGCGCGCAATGCAGTCCATCAGTTGTTCGCCGATACGGGTGTCGAATGCGGCATCTATCTCGCGGATACAGGTCGGGCTGGTGACATTGATTTCTGTCAGATGATCACCAATCACATCGAGTCCGACGAAGATCAGACCCTTTTCGCGTAGGGTAGGCCCGACTGCTGCGGCAATTTCGCGATCGCGCTCGGTCAGCGGGCGCGCCTCGCCGCGGCCGCCGGCGGCCAGGTTGCCGCGGGTCTCCCCGGCAGCCGGAATGCGTGCCAGGCAATAGGGTACCGGTTCCCCGTCTATCATCAGGATGCGTTTGTCGCCGTCCTTAATAGCCGGCAGGTAGGCCTGCACCATGATCTGCTGGTGGCCGTGCAGGGTCAGGGTTTCCAGAATCACCGAGAGATTCGGGTCGCCTTCGCGGTGGCGAAATATCTGCGATCCACCCATACCATCAAGGGGTTTGAGAATGATGTCACGGTGCTCATCGGCAAACTGGCGCACAATGTCGGGACGCCGGCTTACCAGAGTCGCTGGTGTGTATTGGGGAAACTGGGTGGCGAAGAACTTTTCATTGCAGTCGCGCAGACTCTGCGGCCGATTGACCACCAGTACGCCGTCGTTCTCGGCCTGCTCAAGCAGGTAGGTGGAGTAGACGAATTCGTTATCGAAGGGCGGGTCCTTGCGCATCAGGATCACGTCCAGTTCGGCGAGCGGCGTGTCCTGTTCCGTACCAAGGGTGAACCAGCGCTGCGGATCATTGAACACTTCCAGAGAACGCAGGCGGGCACGGGCCTGGCCGCGAACCTGATAGAGATCCTGCTGCTCCATGTAGAACAGCGACCAGCCGCGTGCTTGAGCGGCCAGCAACATGGCCAGCGAGCTGTCCTTCTTGAAGGAGATGCTGGCAATAGGATCCATGACGATCCCGAGGCGAAGGCTCATGGGGGATAAACTCCGTGGGATAAGGGCGAAGGCCGGGCTGGCCGCGCCGAACAATGGCTGTCAGGGTGGCGCCGGCCGGGCCGCGCGGTCAAGGGTGGAGCTGCCCTGGCAGGCTTATAGATTGCATCTGGAGAGTGTGCTAAAAAGGCCCGACGATTGGGTCAAGCCCCATCGAAGACTGGGCCTCAGGCATACTGATAACGCAAATATAACGACTCACCGAGGCGATGGTAGGGCGAACATGGAACAGCATACCGAGGGTTTGAAAGTGATGGTGATCGACGATTCGAAAACGATTCGTCGCACCGCTGAAACTCTGCTGAAAAAAGTGGGTTGTGATGTCATCACTGCGGTCGATGGCTTCGATGCCCTGGCCAAGATTGCCGACACGCATCCCAGCATCATCTTTGTCGACATCATGATGCCGCGTCTCGATGGGTATCAGACCTGTGCCCTGATCAAGAACAACAGTGCTTTCAAGTCCACGCCAGTGATCATGCTGTCCTCCAAGGACGGTCTGTTCGACAAGGCCAAGGGGCGTATCGTCGGCTCCGATCAGTACCTGACCAAGCCTTTCAGCAAGGAAGAGCTGCTCGGTGCCATCAAGGCTCACGTGCCCGACTTCACCCCGGTGGAACAAGCCTCCTGACGTTCCGGCCTGACCGCCGTACGCCACTTCTGTATTGGGAAACACCATGGCTCGAATTCTGATTGTTGATGACTCCCCGACCGAGATGTACAAGCTGACCGCCATGCTGGAAAAACATGGGCATCAGGTACTCAAGGCGGAAAACGGCGCTGACGGCGTGGCTCTGGCTCGCCAGGAAAAGCCCGACGCGGTGCTGATGGACATCGTCATGCCCGGCCTCAACGGCTTTCAGGCGACCCGTCAGTTGACCAAGGACGCCGAGACCAGCCACATCCCGGTGATCATCGTCACCACCAAGGATCAGGAAACCGACAAGGTCTGGGGCAAGCGCCAAGGCGCCAAGGACTACCTGACCAAGCCGATCGACGAAGATACCTTGCTGAAGACCCTCAATGCGGTACTGGCCGGCTGATGCCGTGCTGTCCGTGTACTAAATAAAAAGAAGGCCAAGGCTGGCATGTCCGCGCAGACTCCTTTCCAGATTCTCCTTGAGATTGACCAGCGCTGCCGGGTCTTGGCGGCTGGCCTGCCGTCGCAACAGGCGGCGGTGCAGAGCTGGAGCGGCATCGGCTTTCGCATGGGCGAGCGATTCTTCGTCGCGCCGATGGGGGAAGTGGGAGAGGTGCTGCACGAGCCGCGCTACACCCTGCTGCCGGGTGTGAAGGGCTGGGTCAAAGGGGTGGCCAACGTGCGTGGCCGCCTGCTGCCGATCATGGACCTGTGCGGGTTCTTCGGTAATGAACTGTCGCCGCTGCGCAAGCTGCGGCGAGTGCTGGTGGTGGACCACCAGGAGATCTTCGCTGGCCTTACCGTCGACGAGGTTTTCGGCATGCAACATTTTCCCGTGGATGCATTTTCAGAACAACTGCCGCCTCTCGAGGCGAGCATTGCGCCGTTTATCCACGGAGTCTTTCAACGAGAACAACCCTGGTTGGTGTTCAGCCCTCATGCGCTGACCACTAATCCGGGTTTTCTCGATGTGTCCTATCAGTAGATTTTCGGTTGGGCCGGTGTTGCCGGCTCTTTGGCGTTACATGGGAACCGTAGTGCGGTCGGTCCAGGCGGGGGCCAGATAATGAAAAAACTAAATACAGGCAATTTGTTGGCGGGGGCACGGAGCAGTACGCTGATCGCAGCGCTGTTCGTCGTGCTTATCGTTTCCATCGTGCTGTTGTTCGCGAACTTCGCCTACATCAACACCCAGTCCAACTACGATACCGAGTACATCAGCCACTCCGGTGAGCTGCGCGTACTGTCCCAGCGGATCGCCAACAACGCCACTGAGGCTGCGGCGGGCAAGGCAGAGGCATTCGGCCTGCTGCGTGCTGCGCGTAACGACTTCCAGCGGCGCTGGAGTTACCTGACCGATGGTGATGCCAATACCGGCCTGCCTCCGGCACCTTCTTCGGTGCAAGCGCAGATGGCTGCGGTGCAGCAGGACTGGGACAGCCTGCGGCAGAACACCGACGCCATTATTGCCAGTGAGCAGACCGTACTGTCGCTGCACCAGGTAGCCGCCACCCTGGCGGAAACCATTCCGCAATTGCAGGTCGAGTACGAGGAAGTGGTCGACATCCTGCTGGAAAGCGGTGCACCGGCTGCCCAGGTCTCTGTGGCCCAGCGTCAGTCGCTGCTGGCCGAGCGTATTCTTGGCTCGGTGAACAAGGTACTGGCCGGTGACGAAGACTCGGTACAGGCCGCCGACATGTTCGGTCGTGATGCCAGCCTGTTCGGTCGCGTACTGGCCGCCATGCTCGAAGGCAACGCGGCGATGGAAATCAGCCAGGTGACCGACGAGGAGGCCCTCGAGCGTCTGGCCGAGATTTCCGAGCTGTTCGAATTCGTATCCGGTTCGGTGGACGAGATTCTCGAGACCTCGCCGGAACTGTTCCAGGTACGTGAATCGGCCAGCTCCATCTTCACCGTTTCGCAGACCCTGCTGGACAAGGCGTCCGAACTGGCCGCCGGTTTCGAAGACCTGGCCTCGGGCCGTGCCATCAATACCCTGTTCGGCTACGTGCTGGGTGCCCTGGCGCTGGGTTCGATCATCCTCATCGGTCTGGTGATGGTGCGCGAGACCAACCGTCGTCTGGCCGAGACCGCCGAGAAGAACGAACGTAACCAGGCGGCGATTCTGCGTCTGCTCGACGAAATCGCCGACCTCGCCGACGGTGACCTGACCGTGGCCGCGACGGTAACCGAAGACTTCACCGGTGCCATCGCCGACTCCATCAACTACTCCATCGACCAGCTGCGCGACCTAGTAGCCACCATCAACCTGACCGCCGTTCAGGTAGCCGGTGCTGCCCAGGAAACCCAGGCCACGGCGATGCACCTGGCCGAGGCTTCCGAGCACCAGGCGCAGGAAATCGCCGGTGCCTCCGCGGCGATCAACGAGATGGCCGTGTCGATTGACCAGGTATCGGCGAACGCCTCGGAATCCTCCGCGGTAGCGGAACGTTCCGTAGCCATCGCCAACAAGGGCAACGAAGTCGTACACAACACCATCACCGGCATGGATAACATCCGTGAGCAGATCCAGGACACCTCGAAGCGGATCAAGCGCCTCGGTGAATCGTCCCAGGAGATCGGTGACATCGTTAGCCTGATTAACGACATTGCCGACCAGACCAACATCCTCGCACTGAACGCCGCGATCCAGGCCTCCATGGCCGGTGATGCGGGCCGCGGCTTCGCCGTGGTAGCGGACGAGGTACAACGCCTCGCAGAACGTTCCTCGGCGGCGACCAAGCAGATCGAGGCGCTGGTAAAAACCATTCAGACCGACACCAACGAAGCCGTTATCTCCATGGAGCAGACGACTTCCGAAGTGGTTCGCGGTGCTCGCCTGGCGCAGGACGCCGGTGTGGCACTGGAAGAGATCGAGAAGGTATCGAAAACCCTCGCGGCCCTCATCCAGAACATTTCCAACGCCGCCCGTCAGCAGGCCTCTTCGGCCGGTCACATTTCCAACACCATGAACGTGATCCAGGAGATCACCTCGCAGACGTCCTCGGGTACCACCGCCACCGCCAAGAGCATTGGTAACCTGGCCAAGATGGCCAGTGAGATGCGCAAGTCGGTGTCCGGCTTCACCCTGCCAGACGCCTGATAAAGGAGTGCGGAGGCTGGCGGCAGCCTTCGCTACACAGCCATGACTCAGGGCGAAGGTATGCAGTCAGCGGGCGTTTGGGCATTGCGCCCGGTGGCCGATATGTCGCAAGCCGATTTTCACGACTGGCAGACGCTGCTCGAGGCGCGTACCGGTGTGGTGATCAGCGAGCAGCGGCGCGCCTTTCTGCAGACCAACCTGAGTGCGCGCATGCGCGAACTGGGCGTCACGGATTACGCCAGCTACTACCGTCAGGTCACCGACGGGCCGCGTGGCGCGGTGGAGTGGTCGACCCTGCTGGATCGTCTGACCGTGCAGGAAACCCGCTTTTTCCGCCATCCAGCGTCCTTCGAGGTGCTCTCGCAGTACCTGCAGGAGCGCCTGGCGGCGGGTCTGGGCAAACCCTGGGAATTGTGGAGCGTGGGTTGCTCCAGTGGTGAAGAGCCGTATTCGCTGGCGATTCAGGCCGCGGAGGTTCTGCAAGGCAGCGAGTTGCCCGAACACTTCGCAGTAACCGGTACCGATATCAGTCAGGGCGCACTGAGCAAGGCACGCGAAGCGTGCTACTCGGCGCGACGCCTGGAGCAGGTGAGTGACGAGCTGCGCGAGCGCTACTTTCTCGCCCAGGCCGATGGACGCTTCAAGGTGGTACCGAGCCTGGCCGCGCGTGTGTGCTGCGCCAAGCTCAATGTGTTGGAACTGGCCAAGGCGCCGATGTCCGGCATGGATGTGATTTTCTGTCAGAACTTGCTGATCTATTTCCGCCGCTGGCGTCGCCGCGACATCCTCAATCGCCTGGCCGAAAGCCTGGCGCCGGGTGGCCTGCTGGTCGTGGGCGTGGGCGAAGTAGCCGGTTGGCAGCACCCGCAACTGGTGCCGGTGGCCGACGAGCGAGTTCTGGCGTTTACCCGCAAGGGATAAGGCCAAGTTTATGAGTGGAGTGGCTATGGGTGATCGGCATGATTATGTCGCCCTGGAGTGGGTCAAAGGCGAGATCGGGGAAACCCTGAAGCAGGCGCGGCAAGCCCTGGAGGCGTTCGTCGAGAACCCGCAGGACCCTACGCGCATGCGCTTCTGCTTGACCTACGTGCACCAGGTTCACGGCACCTTGCAGATGGTCGAGTTCTACGGCGCGGCTCTGCTCGCCGAGGAAATGGAGCAGTTGGCCAGGGCACTGATGGAAGGTCGCGTAGCCAATCAGGGCGAAGCCCTGGAAGTGCTGATGCAGGCCATTCTGCAACTGCCGGTGTACCTCGACCGCATCCAGACCGCTCGCCGCGACCTGCCCATGGTCGTGCTGCCGCTGCTCAACGACCTGCGCGCCGCCCGTGGTGAAAAGCTGCTGTCGGAAACCAGCCTGTTTTCCCCGGACATGTCCGCACGCCTGCCGGCGCTGCCGTCCGATAGCCTGGCGCGCCTGCGTACCGCCGAGCTTCCGGTGCTGCTGCGCAAGCTGCGGCAGATGCTGCAAATGGCCCTGGTCGGCGTGATCCGCAATCAGGACCTGGCGACCAATCTCGGTTACATGGCGCGCGTCTTCGCTCGTCTGGAAACGCTGTGCAAGGACGCCCCGTTGGGAGGCCTGTGGCAGATCGCTTCCGGCATGGTCGAAGGTCTGGCCAACGGCAGTGTGGTCAACGGTACCTCGGTGCGTACCTTGCTGCGTCAGGTCGACAAGGAGCTCAAGCGCCTGGTCGAGCAGGGTGCCGATGGCATCAACCAGCCCGCTAGCGACGAACTGACCAAGAACCTGTTGTTCTATGTGGCCAAGGCGCCGGCGCAGTCGCCGCGTATTCGCGCCCTGAAGGAGCAGTATCGTCTCGACGAAGCGCTGCCCGACAACGAAGTGGTGGATGAGGAACGTGCCCGTCTGGCAGGTCCCGACCGTGATGCCATGCGTTCTGTGGTGGCGGCTCTCTGCGAAGAGTTGGTGCGGGTCAAGGACAGCCTGGACCTGTTTGTGCGCAGTGATCGCAGTCAACCCAGTGAGCTGGACGCCCTGCTGGCGCCGCTCAAGCAGATCGCCGATACCCTCGCAGTGCTCGGTTTCGGCCAGCCGCGCAAGGTCATTCTCGACCAGATCGACGTGATTCACGGCCTGTCCCTCGGCCAGCGCGAGCCCAACGATGCCGTGCTGATGGACGTTGCCGGTGCGTTGCTCTACGTCGAGGCGACGCTGGCCGGCATGGTCGGGCCGAGCGATGACAGCAGGAACGAACAGAGCCACCTGCCCACCACCGATGTCGCGCAGATTCATCAGTTGGTGATCAAAGAGGCGCGCAACGGTCTGGAACAGGCCAAGGACGCGATCATCGAGTTCATCGCTTCGCAGTGGAACCACGAGCATCTGGCACGTGTCCCCGGCCTGCTGACGCAGGTTCGTGGCGGCCTGGCGATGATTCCGCTGCAGCGCGCTGCCGACCTGCTCAATGCCTGTAACCGCTACATTCAGGAACAGTTGCTGGCGCGCAAGGCCGTGCCCAACTGGCAGAGCCTGGACACCCTGGCAGACGCCATTACCAGCGTCGAGTATTACCTCGAGCGTCTGGCCGAGGACCACGGCACGCAGGGCGACCTGATTCTCGACGTCGCCGAGGAGAGCCTGGAAGCACTGGGTTATCCGCTCAAGGAAAAACCGTCGATTCTCGACCGCGTCGAACCGCAGGAGGAAAGCCTGGCGCCGCTGGCTGACCCGCTGCAGGAAATCGAACTGCTGGGCGCCGAGGACGAACAGCTCGAGGAGCCCCTCGCCGAGATCGAGCCGCTGGCCTTCGAGTCGGTCGATGCACCTGACGAAGCCGTTGCCGAGCTGGAGCTGGAGCTGGAGCTGGTCGACATCGAGCCTGACCTGCCGGCAGTGAGCGAGAGCGCCGAGACCTTCACCTTCGAATTGGGCGAACTCGAAGAGCTGCCGACTGCGCAGAGCGAAGAGATCATTGCCGCCCCGTTGTTCGACGCCCAGGCCGAGCCGGCGCTGGAGCTCGAAGAGCTGAGCCTGGAGCAACTGGCCGAAGCGAATCAGTGGGACGAACTGGAGTTGGCCGATCTGGAACTGCCGGAAGTCGAGCTGCCCAGCGCGCCGCACATCCAGGTCGAGGAGCCAGTGGCAGAGAAGCCGCTGTCAATGGCTGACGTGATGGCTGCGCCAGTACAGGCGATCAATCCGCCTGCCGCCGATGTGCCGCCGAGCCTGTTGCCGCCGCCTGCCGATGAAGAGCCGGTGGATGAAGAGTTGCTGGAAGTCTTTATCGAAGAAGTCGGCGAGGTGCTGGAAACCATCGGCGAATACCTGCCGCAGTGGCAGGCCGATACCGATAACAAGGACGCGCTGATCGAAGTGCGTCGGGCCTTCCACACGCTCAAGGGCAGCGGCCGCATGGTTCGCGCGCTGATCATCGGCGAGCTGGGCTGGTCCATCGAGAACCTGCTCAACCGCGTGCTGGACCGCAGCATCGAACCGAATGCAGCGGTGCAGCAGGTGGTGCTCGACGTAGTGGCGCTGATGCCGGCGCTGGTCGACGAGTTCGCCGCCAAGGCTCAGCGTCAGCGTGACGATGTCGATCTACTGGCGGCCACCGCGCATGCCCTGGCCAAGGGTCTGACGCCCCCAAAATCTGACGCCCCGGCCGCCCAGCAGGTAGCCGAGCCCGTGGGCGTTGACGACGCTACCGAGGTCGTCGAGCAGGTCGAGTCGGTCACCGACCAACCGCTCGATAGCGAGTCTCTCAATGGTGAGCCCCTTGACCCACAGTTGCTGGAAATCTTCCGCAACGAGGCGGAAACCCATCTGGATACCCTGGTGGGCTTTCTCGCCGATTGCGCCCAGGAGCTGCCGCAGCCAGTCACCGACGACCTGCAGCGTGCGCTGCACACCCTCAAGGGCAGTGCCTATATGGCCGGCATCCTGCCGGTGGCAGAAATCGCTGCGCCGCTGGAGAAGCTGGTCAAGGAGTTCAAGACCAACCTGATTCAGGTGGATCTGGCGGCCGCCGAGTTGTTGAGCAGCGCCGAGGGCGTGTTCCGTATCGGGCTCGACAATCTCGAGACTCAGCCTCTGGCACCTATTCCCGGCGCCGAGGCATTCCTTGCCCGCGTCCAGGCGCTGCATCAGGAACGTCTGGCCAACGCCGAAGACGAGCGCATGGCACAGAGCGGCGAAAGCCGCGATCCGCAGATGATCAGCATCTTCCTCGCCGAAGGCATGGACATCTTGCTGGATGCCGAGGACCTGCTGCGTAAATGGCGCGAGCATCCGTCCGAGCGCCAGGAGCTGTCTGCGCTGCTGGAAGAGCTGACCACGCTCGGTCGTGGCGCCGAAATGGCCGAGCTGCCGCAGATCGACGAGCTCTGCGAGGCCCTGCTGGATCTCTATGGTGCCGTCGAGGAAGGCAGCCTGGCCGTTAGCGAACGCTTCTTCGACGAAGCGGAAAAGGCTCACGAAGCGCTGATCGGCATGATGGATCAGGTCGCTGCGGCCTTGCAGGTCAGCCCGCAACCCGAGCGCGTCCAGGCGCTGCGTGAGCTGCTCAGCGAAGCCATCGATCCGCATACCCTGGCCTTGCTGGCGCCTGGCGTCGAGGGGCTGGAAATCATCGAGCTGGACCAGGCCACTGCCGAGCTGGAGCAAGCTGAGGCTGAGCCAGCGCAGTGGCAAGAGACGCTCGCCGAACCGGCAATCTTCGAGGACGCTGGCCTGGAGTTGCAGGCCGAGGCCGAACTGGGTTTCAGCCCTGTCGACGCCGACCTCGATGAGGAAATGGTCGAGATCTTCCTCGAGGAGGCTGTGGATATTCTCGACAGCGCCGGTCAGGCGCTGGAGCGCTGGCTCAGTGAGCCGGACAACACCATGCCGTTGTCCTCGCTGCAGCGCGACCTGCACACCCTCAAGGGTGGTGCGCGGATGGCCGCGATTCGCCCGATTGGCGATCTTGGCCACGAACTGGAGTCGCTCTACGAGGGTTTGGTCGATCGCCGTTACAACTATTCGCCGGCGCTGGGCAGCCTGTTGCAGCAAAGCCATGATCGCCTGGCGCAGATGCTCGATCAGTTGCAGGCCCGCCAGCCGCTGGTCTCTGGTGACGACCTGATTCAGGCAATTCGTCAGTTCCGCCAGGGTGGCACGCCGCAGAGTCTGTCGGCCGCCGTGGCTCAGGTTGAACCGGCGCTGGACGACGAGCTCGTCGAGTCGATCGAAACGGTGGAGCCCGATAGCTTCGAGCTGCCGCCTCTGGCACTGGTCGAAGACGACATCGTGCTCGACGAAGCGCCACAGGCAGAGCCTGAGGCAGGGTTGCCGCTGATCGACGAAGTCGAGCTGGTGTTGCCCGAAGACGAACTGCCACCGCTGGCCGAGGCTGTCGTCGAGCCAGAGTCAAAGCCACAAGGCACGACGCTGGCCAACTGGCATGAAGAGCGCGATCCCGAACTGGTGGAAATCTTCCTCGAGGAAGGTTTCGACATCATCGACAGTGCCGGTGCCGCTCTGCAGCGCTGGATGGGCGACGTCGACAACAGTCTGGAGCTGGAAGCCCTGCAGCGTGACCTGCACACCCTCAAGGGTGGTGCGCGCATGGCCGAGATTCGTGAAATCGGTGATCTGGCCCATGAGCTGGAATTCCTTTACGAGGGGCTCGGTGGCGGTCGCCTGCGAGCCAGTCAGGAGTTGTTTACCCTGCTGCAGGCCTGCCACGACCGTTTGGCCGAGATGCTTGAAGCCGTGCGTGGTCAGCGCGCGGTGCCGCAGGGCCATGCCCTGATCGAGACGATCAAGCGCTTTCGTGCCAACCCTGACGAGCAACTGAGCATGCCGTCGGCAGTCCAACTCAGGGCTGTGGTCGAGAGCGATGAAGCCGAAGAGGCTGACAGCGACATCCTCGATATCTTCCTGGAAGAAGGCGATGACCTGCTCGAAGCGATGGAGGCGGCGATCGGGCGTTGGGAAGAACAACGTGATGATGTCAGCGCCATCGACGAGATGCTGCGCACGCTGCACACCCTCAAGGGCGGCGCACGCCTGGCCGGGCAGAAGCGCCTTGGCGATCTGAGCCACGACCTGGAGCAGCATCTCAGCGAGGCGCTGCAGCAGGGGGCACCCTGGCCGGAAAGTCTGCTGCTCGATGTGCAGTCCGGTTTCGAAGGGCTGCAGAACGAGCTCGATGTGCTGCGCCAGCGCCTCAGCGCCAGCCTCGGCGATGAGCCAGTGGTTACCGAACCAGCCGCGGCGCCGGCGAACAATCTGCTCAACCCAATCATTGCTGCCAGTGACGTGCCGAGTCAGTTGCAGGCACCGAAGGTGCTGCCGTTCGTGCAGCGTGCGCAGGAGGCAGCGCTGGAGGCGGCATCCCGCCGCGCGCCACAGGAGCTGGTCAAGGTACCTGCCGAGCTGCTCGAAGGCCTGGTCAACCTGGCCGGTGAGACCTCGATTTTCCGTGGCCGTGTCGAGCAACAGGTGAGCGATGTCGGCTTCACCCTGAGCGAGATGGAAGCCACCATCGACCGCGTGCGTGACCAACTGCGCCGTCTCGACACCGAGACCCAGGCGCAGATCCTCAGTCGCTATCAGGCCGAGGCCGAACGCGCCGGTTATGAAGATTTCGACCCACTGGAGATGGACCGCCACTCGCAGCTGCAGCAACTGTCCCGTGCACTGTTCGAGTCGGCCTCGGACTTGCTCGACTTGAAGGAAACCCTGGCGGCGAAGAACCGCGACGCCGAGACCCTGCTGCTGCAACAGGCACGGGTCAACACCGAGCTGCAGGAAGGTCTGATGCGCACCCGCATGGTGCCGTTCGATCGTCTGGTGCCGCGTCTGCGCCGCATCGTGCGCCAGGTGGCCGGCGAGCTGGGCAAGCAGGTGGAATTCGTCGTCGGCAACGCCGACGGGGAAATGGACCGCACCGTGCTCGAGCGCATCGTCGCGCCTCTGGAGCATATGCTGCGTAACGCCGTCGATCACGGCATCGAGCCCAGCGCTGTACGCCGCGACGTCGGCAAGCCGGAAACCGGCACCATCCGCCTCAACCTCGGTCGCGAGGGCGGCGACATCGTCCTCACCCTCGACGACGACGGCGGCGGCATCCGCCTCGACGCGGTGCGGCGCAAGGCCATCGAGCGCGGCATGATGGATGCCGACAGCGACCTGACCGATCACGAGATCCTGCAGTTCATCCTCGAGGCCGGTTTCTCCACCGCCGAGAAGGTCACGCAGATTTCCGGCCGCGGCGTCGGCATGGACGTGGTGCATTCGGAGGTCAAGCAGCTCGGCGGCTCGATGAGCATCGATTCGGCCGTCGGCCAGGGCACCCGCTTCACCATCCGCCTGCCGTTCACCGTGTCGGTCAACCGCGCGCTGATGGTGTACTCCGGCGAGGACCTCTATGCCATCCCGCTGAACACCATCGAAGGTATCGTGCGGGTGTCGCCCTACGAGCTGGAGGCCTACTACGCGCCCGACGCGCCGCGTTTCGAGTACGCCGGACAGGCCTACGAACTGAAGTACCTGGGCGATCTGCTGAACAACGGTCAGCAGCCCAAGCTGGTGGGCCAGAGCCTGCCGCTGCCGGTGATCCTGGTGCGTTCCAGCGAGCACGCCGTGGCGGTGCAGGTGGACAGCCTGGCCGGCTCGCGCGAGATCGTGGTCAAGAGCCTCGGCCCGCAGTTCGCCGGGGTGCACGGGATCTCCGGTGCAACCATCCTCGGTGACGGTCGCGTGGTGGTGATTCTCGATCTGCTGGCGACCATTCGTGTGTTGCATGCGCATCTGCAGAATCAGCTGATGCCGCGCCTGGCTTCGCGTCAGGCTGCGGCCAATGAAGAGGTCGAGGCCGACCGGCCGCCGCTGGTCATGGTGGTGGACGACTCGGTCACCGTGCGCAAGGTCACCAGCCGTCTGCTTGAGCGTAATGGCATGAACGTGGTCACCGCCAAGGATGGGGTCGATGCCATCGCCCAGCTGCAGGAGCACAGGCCCGACATCATGCTGCTGGACATCGAGATGCCGCGCATGGACGGCTTCGAGGTGGCCACGCTGGTGCGCCACGATGAGCGCCTCAAGGATCTGCCGATCATCATGATCACTTCGCGTACCGGCGAGAAGCACCGCGAGCGGGCCATGTCCATCGGCGTCAATCAGTACCTCGGCAAGCCCTATCAGGAGTCCTTGCTGCTCGACACCATCGCTCAACTGGTGGATAGCCATCGGGTCAAACGGACATGACAGACAAAACCTCCGCGCGTATCGCAGTAATCGCCGACACCTCGCTGCAGCGCCATGTGTTGCAGCAGGCATTGGCCGGTGGTGGTTATCAGGTGGTGCTCAACAGCGACCCGGCGCGGCTCGATGAGGAGCAGCTGGCAGCCTGCGAGACCGACCTGTGGTTGGTGGACCTGGCCCAGTCGGAAGATTCGCCGCTGGTCGACAGCCTGCTTGAGCGTGTCAGCGCCCCGGTGCTGTTCGGCGAGGGCCATGCCCCCGAGCGCCATTCGGAGAACTACCCGCGTTGGGAGCGCAGCCTGTTCGGCAAGCTCAAGCGCCTGGTTGGCGATCCGACCCAGGCGGTCGGGCCGAGCCTGCAGGCACTGCTCGACGAAGCGCAGCGTCCGGCGCGTCTCGAGCTGCCGCAAGCACTGGCCAATACGCCGCTGAAAGCTGGTGAGCCGGCCCGTCAGGTATGGCTGCTGGCTGCCTCGCTGGGTGGTCCGGCGGCGGTCAAGGCATTTCTCGATGCCCTGCCTGGCGGCCTGCCCATCGGCTTCATCTATGCCCAACACATCGACGCCAGTTTCGAGGCGGCATTGCCGCAGGCGGTCGGTCGGCACAGTCAGTGGCACGTCAACTCGGCACGTCATGGCGACCCGGTGCGTTGTGGTGAGGTGGTGGTGGTGCCGATCAGCAACGAGCTGGGCTTTGCCGAAGACGGCGCGATGCAGATCGCCGAACGCGGCTGGCCGGAGCCCTACAGTCCTTCCATCGATCAGATGATGCTCAACCTGGCGCAGCAGTTCGGTGCCCAGTGTGGGGTGATCGCGTTCAGCGGCATGGGCAGCGATGGCAGCGCCGCCGCCGCCTACGTCAAACGCCAGGGTGGCCTGATCTGGACCCAGCGCGCTGACAGCTGCGCCAGTCCGAGCATGCCCGACAGCCTGCGCGAAGGCGGTTACAGCAGCTTCAGTGCCGACCCGCGTGAGCTGGCCGTGGCACTGGTCAATCACCTCGCCGAACATTGCAGTTGAGGACGTTTCAATGAGCCAAGCCGTCGCCACCCAGAACAGCGCCGCCAGTCTCACCGGCTTGCTGGTGCCTCTGGCCGACCGCACCCTGCTGCTGCCCAACGTGGCGGTGGCGGAGCTGATTCCCTATCGCGCGCCGCAGGTCACTGAAGGCACTCCCGACTGGTTTCTCGGCCAGATCGCCTGGCGTGATCTGCGCTTGCCGCTGCTCTCCTTCGAGGCCGCCAGCGGCGGCCAGGCGCATGTCGCCAGTGGTGCCCGCGTTGCAGTGATCAACGCCCTGGGCGGCCGCCCCAAGGTCAAGTTCATCGCGCTGCTGGTGCAGGGTATTCCGCGCTCGCTGAAGGTCAGCAGTGAGCTGCAAGGCGCCGATGTCGAGCTGGCGCCTCTGGAGCTGGGTGCAGCGCGCGTTGGTGAGGAGGTGGTGCGTATTCCTGATCTGGCTGCACTGGAGCAACTGCTCGCCGATGCCGGCCTGATCTGAACCGACCCGGCGCGATCACCTCGCCCATGAAAAAGCCCCGGCATTGGCCGGGGCTTTTTCGTTACTGCTGTGCGGCTATCAGCGCTGCGGTTGTTGCAACTCGCCCTTCTCGATAGTCAGGTTCTCTTCCGAGGTGCTGGTGCCCCAGTAGTCGGCATTCTTGATACCGAGCTTCTCCGGGTGGAAGACCGGGTCCTTGCCCTCGTCCAACTGCTGCTCGTAGTCCTTCAGGCACTTGTAGGCGACCTTGTGCATGAGCAGGATGGCGATGATGTTCAGCCAGGCCATCAGGCCGACGCCGAGATCACCCAGGTCCCAGGCGAAGGTGGCAGTGTGCACGGTGCCGTACACGGTAGCCGCGATGATGCCGAACTTCAGTAGCAGGGTGAGGATGGGGCGCTTCACCTTGCGGTTGATGTAGGCAATGTTGGTTTCGGCGATGTAGTAGTACGCCAGGATGGTGGTGAAGGCGAAGAAGAACAGGGCGATGGCAACGAAGGCGTTACCGAAGCCGGGCATCATGTTCTCCATCGCGGTCTGCACGTAGCCCGGGCCTGCGGCTACGCCGGCGATACCGGTGAACATCGCGCTGCCATCCGGGGCCTGCACGTTGTACTGACCAGTGATCAGCAGCATGAAGGCGGTGGCGGAGCAGACGAACAGGGTGTCGATGTAGACCGAGAAGCCCTGAACCAGGCCCTGCTTGGCCGGATGGCTGACCGCGGCGGCCGACGAAGCGTGCGGACCGGTACCCTGGCCTGCTTCGTTGGAGTAGACACCGCGCTTGACGCCCCACTGGATGGCCATGCCGACGATGGCGCCGAAACCGGCCTCGAGGCCGAATGCGCTCTTGATGATCAGCAGCAAGACTTCCGGCAGCTTCTCGATGTTCAGCAGGATGATGACCATCGCTACCAGGATGTAGCCCAGCGCCATGAACGGTACGACCACCTGGGTGAAGTGGGCGATACGCTTGACGCCGCCGAAGATGATCAGGCCGATCAGTACGGCCAGTGCCGCCGCTGTGACGTTCGGGTCGATACCAAAGGCTGTTTGCGCGCTGGAAGCGATGGAGTTGGCCTGCACACCCGGCAGCAGCAGGCCGCAGGCGAACACGGTAACGATGGCGAACAGCCAGGCGTACCACTTCAGACCCAGGCCGCGCTCGATGTAGAAGGCCGGGCCGCCACGGTATTCACCGTTGAGCTTTTCCTTGTACACCTGGCCGAGGGTGGACTCGACGAATGCCGAGCTGGCGCCGAGGAACGCCACCATCCACATCCAGAACACGGCACCCGGACCACCGAAGGTGATCGCAGTGGCCACACCAGCAATGTTGCCGGTACCGACGCGACCGGCGAGAGTCATGGTCAGGGCCTGGAAGGAGGTGATGCCATGTTCATCGGTCTTGCCGGTGAACATCAGGCGAATCATTTCTTTGAAGTGGCGAACCTGTAGAAAGCGGCCGCGCAGGGAGAAGTAGAGACCAACGCCAAGACATAGATAGATCAGCGCCGGGCTCCAGACCAGACCGTTTATGGTCGAGACCAGTTCGTTCATGCAATGCTCCTGGGCATGCGGCCGCCTTTTGGGCGGGGCCGAAGCCCGTTGATTTGTTATTGGAAGAGGAACGACGCTGCGGGGCGCCGGCCTCGGCCGCGCGCAGGTTGCTGGTGAGCGGGTCGCGCGAGCGGCGCGCAGAGCATGACAAAGACTGCCTGTCTTGCAATCTCTTGAGGTCACATTTTGTTACGCCAAGGCGACATTTTACGCCTGGAGGTCGCCCCAGAGCTGTTGGGCGACGCTCAGCGCCACCACGGGGGCCGTTTCCGTGCGCAGAACGCGTGGCCCCAGGCGGGCGGCATGGAAGCCGGCGGCTTTGGCCTGGTCCACTTCTGCTTCGCTCAAACCGCCTTCCGGGCCGACCAGAAAGGCCAGGCTGTTCGGTTTGTCGTGGCTTTGCAGGGGAGCTGCGATCGGGTGCAGCACCAGCTTCAGGTCGGCTTCGATCTGCTGCAGCCAGGCGGCCAGTTCCAGCGGTGGGTTGATCAGCGGCAGCACCGAGCGGCCGCATTGCTCACAGGCACTGATTGCCACCTGGCGCCAGTGGGCCATGCGCTTGTCGGCACGTTCGTCTTTCAGGCGTACTTCGCAGCGCGCCGAGACAATCGGTGTGATCTCCGCTGCGCCAAGCTCGGTGGCTTTCTGGATGGCCCAGTCCATGCGCTCGCCGCGCGACAGGCCCTGGCCGAGGTGGATGCGCAGCGGGGATTCACTCATCCCGGCGATGGCTTCGCGCAGTTCGACGCGCACGCTCTTCTTGCCCACTTCGATCAGCTCGCCGAGGTATTCCTGGCCGCTGCCGTCGAACAACTGCACGGCGTCACCCACTGCGTGGCGCAGCACGCGACCGATGTAATGGGCCTGCGCCTCGGGCAGGTCGTGTTGGCCGAGGGAGAGCGGAGCATCGATAAAGAAGCGGGATAGGCGCATAAGGGTAGCTGCAGGCGGTAAGTTCGAAGCGGCAAGTTTAAAGCGCTGGTGGGCACGGCGCACCCTACGGCAAGGGCGCCGCTTTTTCGCAGGGTGCGCCGTGCCCACCTGGCTTCGCTTATGGCTCGCTCAACCCGGATCGCGATGATCGGGAAAGCGGTCATCCACGGCCATGCTGACGGACGAGCGTGTGGCGATATCGATGCCCTCGCTGGCCACCTCGGCGAGGAAATCGATCTCCTCGGGCGTGATGACGTAGGGCGGCAGGAAATACACCACGCTGCCCAGTGGGCGCAGCAACGCGCCACGTTCCAATGCGTGCTGGTAGACGCGCAGGCCACGTCGCTCCTGCCAGGGGTAGGCTGTCTTGCTGGCCTTGTCCTGCACCATCTCGATGGCCAGGGCCATGCCAGTCTGGCGCACTTCGGCCACATGCGGGTGCTCGGCCAGGTGCGCGGTGGCACTGGCCATGCGCGCCGCCAGGGCCTTGTTGCGCTCGATCACATCGTCATCACGGAAGATGTCCAGGGTCGCCAGCGCAGCGGCGCAGGCCAGCGGGTTACCGGTGTAGGTATGCGAGTGAAGGAAGGCGCGCAGGGTGGCGTAGTCGTCGTAGAACGCGCTGTAGACCTCATCGGTGGTCAGCACCGCAGCCATCGGCAGGTAGCCACCGGTCAGTGCCTTGGACAACACCAGGAAGTCCGGGGTGATGCCGGCCTGCTCGCAGGCGAACATCGTGCCGGTGCGGCCGAAGCCGACGGCAATCTCGTCATGGATCAGGTGCACGCCATAGCGGTCGCAGGCCTCGCGCAAAAGCCTGAGGTAGATCGGGTGGTACATGCGCATGCCGCCGGCGCCCTGGATCAGCGGCTCGACGATCACTGCTGCGACCTCATGATGATGCTCGGCCAGGGTCTGTTCCATATGGGCGAACATGAGGCGCGAGTGTTCCTCCCAGCTCACGCCTTCGGGGCGCAGGTAGCAGTCCGGGCTGGGCACCTTGATAGTGTCGAGCAGCAGGGGCTTGTAGGTGTCGGTGAACAGCGACACGTCGCCCACCGACATCGCTGCGACCGTTTCGCCGTGATAGCTGTTGCTCAGGGTGACGAAGCGCTTCTTGCTCGACTGGCCGCTGTTGAGCCAGTAGTGGAAGCTCATCTTCAACGCCACTTCGATGCCTGAGGAACCGTTGTCGGCGTAGAACACCTTGTTCAGGCCGGCCGGGGTGATCTGCACCAGGCGCTCGGACAGCTCGATGACTGGTTGGTGGGTAAAGCCGGCGAGCATCACGTGCTCGAGACTATCCAACTGATCGCGAATGCGCGCGTTGATGCGCGGGTTGGCGTGGCCGAACACATTGACCCACCAGGAGCTGACCGCGTCCAGGTAGCGTTTGCCGTCGAAGTCCTCCAGCCATACACCTGAGGCCTTGCGAATCGCCACCAGTGGCAGGCGCTCGTGATCCTTCATCTGGGTGCAGGGGTGCCACAACACGTCGAGGTCGCGTTGCATCCAGTGGTCGTTCAGGCTCATGCGAAATCTCCCAGGGTTCGGCGGCACAGCCTACCAGAAGCCACCAGTGAGACGTGCTCGCTGCCGCTGGTCTGGTGCCATGCACCGTCCGTTCTGCTGCCGATGAACTCTGCAACGAGCGCGTTGAACTAAACTGGTCAGCGAAAGGAAGTCGAAATGAAACATCGCATTTCTCGATGTTTCATAGCGAAATTTTCCGCTTTAAATCGATATATTTGTCGTTAGTCTTGCTCGGAACTGAATTAGGGAAGCCTCCCATGCAATGGCGCAATACCTCTGTTCGTTATGGTCTGGTCAGCGTCGTGCTGCATTGGCTGGTGGCGTTGGTCGTGTTCGGTCTGTTTGCCCTCGGCTTCTGGATGGTGGGGCTCAGCTACTACGACCCGTGGCGCCAGAGTGCACCTGATCTGCACAAGAGCATCGGCATCCTGTTGTTCGCCGTAATGTTGCTGCGTGTGTTGTGGCGCCTGTGCAGCCCAGCGCCGGCAGCCCTGGCCAGCCATGGCCGGCTCACGCGCCTGGCTTCCAAGCTGGGTCATGGCGTCCTCTATCTCGGCCTTTTCGGTGTGATGATTTCCGGTTACCTGATTTCCACCGCCGATGGCCGTGGTATCGAGGTGTTTGGCCTGTTCAGTGTGCCGGCGACCCTGACCGGTATCGCGCAACAGGAAGACATTGCCGGGGCGATTCACGAATACCTGGCCTGGGGTCTGGTGATTTTCGCCGGCCTGCATGGCCTGGCCGCTCTCAAACACCATTTCATCGACCGCGACAGCACCCTGCTGCGGATGTTCGGGCGCTGAAGCAATTCATAACCGGGTTCATGCCCATCTAGATCGACAACCTCGCAAGGAGAACACCCCATGTTGAAGAACGCCCTCGCTGCACTGGTTCTGGGCTCCGCTCTGATCGGCGGCCAGGCCATGGCGGCCGATTACGCCATCGACAAGCAAGGCCAGCACGCCTTCGTCAATTTCAAGATCAGCCACCTGGGCTACAGCTGGCTGTACGGCACCTTCAAGGACTTCGACGGCACGTTCAGCTTCGATGCCGCCAACCCCGAGGCCAGCAAAGTCAACGTGACCCTGAAGACCGCCAGCGTCGACACCAACCATGCCGAACGTGACAAGCACATCCGCAGCGCCGACTTCCTCAATGCGAGCAAGCACGCTACTGCCACCTTCGAATCCACTTCGGTCAAGTCCACTGGCGAAGGCACTGCCGACGTGACCGGCAACCTGACCCTGAACGGCGTGACCAAGCCGGTGGTGATCGCTGCCAAGTTCATTGGCGAAGGCAAGGATCCGTGGGGTGGCTACCGCGCTGGCTTCGAAGGCAGCACTACCCTGACGCTGAAGGACTTCGACATTTCCATGGATCTCGGCCCGGCTTCGCAAACCGTCGAGCTGATCATTTCCGTAGAAGGCATTCGTCAGTAAAGAAGACGGCCGCTTGCGGCCAGCTGATTCGCCCGTAGGGCGGGAGAGGGCTATTTAGCCGTTTATCCGTATGCGTCTGGGCATCCCGTCTTGCGTAACTAAACCAGTCGCCACCTATGCGGCAGCAGCTCCGCAATCTCACTTGCCCGCTGCGTCGGCAGGCGCGTGAGGACGTCCTTCAAATAGGCGTACGG
>Ga0308001_10000030_pt1 | contig 77476 bp, 66 predicted proteins | sample Neamet5_FD_203167 | JGI IMG/M metagenome (GOLD analysis project Ga0308001, IMG submission 203167) | Marine microbial communities from water near the shore, Antarctic Ocean - #5 | ecosystem: Environmental > Aquatic > Marine > Unclassified | place: Southern Ocean | collected 2014-06-04
TCATCATGGCTCAAGGCTAACGCCTTATCAGAAGTCGAATATACGGAAGCAGTCGTACCTAGGTTCAGAGGCAGATTATTTCACTGGCAAAACGGGAGGAGTCCATATACGGATGCAATCCGGGAGCGATGGCAACGGCCCCGGATTGCATCCGGGCTACAACTAATCGAACGTCCTGCCCCGTGGCAGGGGCTTCAGCCGCGACGAGTCGAGCTACGAGCTGTAACCGTCCTCACATTGCCGCTGACCGGCGCAAACCACTAGGCTTGCGCTTTTGCCGCGAGCGCCCGCCATGTCGCCCACCGCCTCTCGCCCGTCCAACTCCACGCTGGTGCTACTGGCCTCGCTGTACTGTGCGCAGGGCCTGCCTTCCGGGCTGATCGCCCACTCGCTGCCGGTGCTGCTGCGCCAGCATGGCGTCGACCTGGCGCTGATCGGTTTGCTCAAGCTGCTGGCGCTGCCCTGGCTACTTAAAGTCTTGTGGGCGCCCTGGATCGACCGTCTGGCCTCGCCCCGCCTGGGCCATCACCGTGGCTGGATCCTGCCGCTGCAAAGTGGCGTGATTGTCTGTGTCGCGGCACTGGCGCTGCTCGCCCCGCAGACGCTGTTCGGCTCCGGCCTGTGGTTGTTGCTCGGCTTGCTGCTACTGATCAACCTGCTGGCATCGACCCAGGACATCGCCACCGATGGCCTCACCGTGCGTCTGTTGCCCGAGCGCTGGCGCGGTCTCGGCAACAGCCTGCAGGTCGGTGGCTACAAGGTCGGCATGATCGTCAGCGGCAGTGGCCTGCTGCTGGTGATCGACCCGCTGGGTTGGAACCTGGCGCTTGGCCTGCTGGCTGGATTGATCCTGCTGATGACGGTGCCGATCTGGCTGTTTCCCGAGCGCCGCGTCCTGCTCTTCCAGCCCGCCCTGGCCGAAACCGCCCTTGGCCCACGTTTGTTGCTGAACCACTATCGCGGCCTGCTGGCGCAGCCCGGCATGCTGCTGTGGCTGGCGGTGGTGCTGACCTTCAAGCTCGGTGATTCGCTCGGCTCACCGATGATCAAGCCGATGCTGGTGGATCAGGGCTGGAGCACGGCGGCACTCGGCCAACTGACTCTGATCAGCAGCCTGGCAGGCATCGGCGGTGCCTTGCTTGGCGGCCTGCTCTACGCCCGCATCGGTGTGCTGCGCGCTCTGATCCTGTTCGGTGCCCTGCAGGCCATCGGCATCGCCGCCCTGGCGCTGCTGGTGGGGCAAGGTGCCAACACCGGACTGGTCTATGCCGTGACCCTGTTCGAGCAGGTGGCCGACGGCATGTCCACCGTCGCCCTGTTCGCCGCGATGATGCGCATGTGCCGCCCCGAACACGAAGGCGCCGACTTCACCTTGCAGGCCTCGGCACAGTTGCTGCTGTCCGGATTCGTCGGGGCCAGTAGCGGGGTGTTGGCGAAGGCGTTGGGGTATGAGGGGCTGTTCGTTGGGGCGGGGGTGTTGGGGTTGTCGATGTTGCTGGTCGTGCTAGTGCATGCTCGAACATCGAGGTAAGGGCGCCGGCCGCCAAACTGAAGTGCGACGCACCTGTAGTCGGCCTCTTTTCGGCCTCTTCGGTGAGCACGACCTTGTCGTAATCGGCCACTATGGCTAGTCGTAACTTATGCGTTGCGCAGGCTGACGATGCTATACGTTCAGACCCCGCTCACGTTCCAGGCCGATAAGGCGCGTGGTAGGACCGTTATGATCTGAGTCTTTCCACTCCACTGCCTTGCGAGGCGACACACTAAAGCATGCGGCTTGCCAAGCTATTAGCTCATGGTAGAAGGCTGCTGCTGGGGGATATGATGCGGGCGGTAGGCCGTAGGGCGATACATGTCATTACCATGAACTAGCGGCGTGATTTCTACGTTCAAATAAAAGTGTCATCCACCCTGTGCCCAAATCATCCATCAGCAAACTTGTATCAAAGTAGTCTGGTTAGTATTCGCTGCTTATTGAGCCGGGAGCGAAAGTACCACTACTCGGCTGAATACATATTCATATCCGCGATACGGGAGCGGGCTGGAGTCATACAGAGCTTTGATAACAGAAGCCCTCTCCTCCTCGTTATATTCACAACTAGGTAGCACATGAGCATCCAGTACATCACCTCCTGGCAGTTGTGTGACAACCACAGAGCAGCGAGCAGAGATATCCATACCTTCTGGTTTTATCCAATTATGCTCCACAGCGGAGTGCACCGCGCTAGCGTAATCACGTTTTAGATTATCTAAAGCTTTATCAGACCCTGCAGATTGCGCCAACGTCTGAGCAGAGAATAGAGCGCTTACTAATGCCAATAAATATACTCTCAAAAGCGATTCCTTGCTGAAAAGGGGACATATTTATTAATTTTGTCGTTGCGGCACAGGTGTTATGTCGGATCGGTCTGCGGCGCGTTGCTTGCGCCCCCGCTGATGAGTGCATTCGCTTCAGCCAAAAAAGCCTCCGTCAGGGATACGTTGCTCAAAAAGAAGCGCTGGTTATTTCCCTTCATGTCGATCGTCAGTGACTTGAAGAATGGATTGCGTCGAACGCGGATCTTCTTGATGTCACTGGCACGAAGCAGTTCGTTGCGGCGGTAGGACTCGGCTTCGTCATCATATTGGATTCCGTTATCCGTCAATGAGATGCGAACATATTGGTCGCGGCGGCCTAATGTGGACGCAATAACAAGTATGGCATTTGCGGTCAGCGATAGTCCGAGAGGCCAACCCAGTACGTACTCATCCAGATTGCCAAAAGGGAAAAATACAAGAAATAGCTGTGCGCTTGTGATGGCGGCACTGAACATTGTCCAGGACAGCACGCTGAGGTATTGGGCATGGTTCCAGGTGGCTTGTTGCATGGTCTTTCCTTGACTTCGTTGAGTGTATGTACGGATTTATACGTCCAGCCCACGCTCACGCTCCAGGTCGATAAGTCGCGTGGTCGGACCGTTTGGCTGTAGGCGTTCTGTGACAATCTGTGGCCAGCGATTGCGGGAACGGCGCTTGGCGATGTTGTAGGTGAACTCCTGCAGCCAGTTCATCGGGTAGAAAAGCAGGTGCCCCAGATAGAGAACCGCATCAGTCCACTCCAGGTAGTTCTTGCCCTCGTTGGCTGTCTTTTTGTCGGCGATCCTTTGCCGCCGGAAGGCAAGAAAGCCTGTGGGTTTGGTATGGGCAGAAAGCATTTCCTTTACGTATGCGTCAGAGGCGCTGCGCTGGCCGTTCTCATCAAACCAGGGACCATTGTCCATATAGGCGCGTAGCCATTCCCAAAAGCCTTTCTGCATTTGCAGGGTTTTGCCCATCGGTAGACCAAGGCTTACCAGCAAGGCGTTATCGGGCTCGCCGAGGCGGCGTACGAGGATTTCCAGTGAGGCATTTCGCATACCTCCGGTATGTGGACCAACCATAACGAACTCGCCTGCCAGCGCCTGTATACCGTCCCAGGGGCTGTGGTACAGCTTGCCGTTGTGATCGAAATAGACTTCTCGGGTGCGGCGGTTGAAGAGAATTGGCAGTGGGAGCGGACGACTAACCTCCCAAGAGAGAGGGGCAAGCAGACAAATGAGGGCAAAAGGTAGGGTGACTGCAACACCATCCCATTCACCCTTAATTGCAAAAAAAAGGCTGAAGAGCCCCATTGCAATTGACACCGTTCCTCCTAGAGCGCCAGTTACGATTCCTCTGTCAGAATCACCGCCGGTCTTGAGGGCCAGATAATGCCCGGTATGCTCATCGGTAACGAAGAGTTCTCGGGGTTTTTCTCCAGTGGGCTCGTCGGCGCGCAATAGCACACTGGGCGCCTGCCCGAAACGGGTGCGCGCTTGTTGGATCAGGTCGCTTACAGCCATGCGAGTTCCTTGATTTCTATAGCCGGTAGGGTCAAACCGTCGATGGGTGAATAGCGAAGTTCGCCATGAATGGCATCGAGCTTGTCACCATTCTCTTCGTGATAAACGCGACGGTAGACAGCAACACCGGGCTCGGGTTTAACCCGTGTACCACCATGGTGATCGAAGTCTTTTCCTGTCCACTCCACTGCCTTGCGTGTACCACCCAGACCAAAGAAGCTGCCCCAGGTTTCGTATCCTTTGAAATGGATCATGTCATCAGTCAGTGTGTTTTTACCCGGCAAGCGCAAAAGCATATAAGTGATGGTTTGCATTCCACGATATGGATTCAATTCATTGATACGATAAGCCTCGAAGCTGATAGGGAAGACTACCTTGTAGAACTCGGTCATCGATTTTTCGTAGCTGGTCGACCAATCGGCTGGACGCGTGCCGAATCGGGTGCCTTTTACCCAAGCCTCGAGAGGTGTGTCCTGCGTATATTGACGGGCAATTACTCCGCCGACTATCAAGATGGTCCATCCCAGAGCACGCGCCGCGAAGTGTGGTGCCACACTGACACCTCGCCCTATAGCGGCAGCCTCACCGGCTATGATGGCAGCACGGGCGGCACGTATGGCTCGGAAACTTTGCACATACAGACGCAGGTTGGCGGCAGAGGCTAAGGTTAATCCTGCATTGATGGCTGCAGTATCCACATCGCCGACTTTATAGGCTTCTAGTGATTCGATTCCGTAGACCAATACATCAAAGCCAGAAGTGATCGACTGTAGAACTGAAGCTTTTGCGCCTATTCCTAATGCATCTGCCAAGGCCTTCTGCGAGGAGAGATGCATAGCACCTTGAGCCTTGACTGTTGCTTCCCAATCTAGTTCGGCAACTTTCTGTAAGGTCGCCGTTATTGCACTGGAGATACCTGACATGCCGGCTGCGGCCGAGAATGATGCTTTTAGGTTTTTATCTTTGACAAGCTGACCTCCGCTCCAAACAAAGTTCACACCCGCAATTAGCGCCACCACACATTTAATGGGAGCTTTCTCCAGAGCGCTCTTTCCAAGATCAAGCATTCCCCGAAGGTTAACGTCAGCCGCTAATTGGGCAGGCAAGGGTGGTAAGTCTCTGGCCGGCAGCATTCTGAAGAAAGGCAGTGCCTCGCTGACCGCAACACTTAGCTGTGTGGGTTTTAGACGGGCTGGTAGATTAGGGCGTGTGCCCATCAGATCGCTCATCCACTCACCCAGTTGCCGCTGAGTGACAGCCTCAATAGCAAGGCGCTGCTGGCTTCGCGCCAGAGCTGCGGCGAGGTAGAGACGTCCGGCGGCCTTGGATCCTTCGTCAGCTTTCTGCAGACCCAAGCCCACGATAGGCGCGAGCGCTGTAAACAGGGCTTCCAATGGCGAACCCAGAATATGCCGACCTAGTTTATCGGCTGCCTGGTTCAGCAATTGCGCTAGTCTGCGCGCTTCGTTCAGCGCGCTCGCACCGTTGTCTCTTGCGCCGTCAGCCAGCCCTACCAGGGAATTGAGCTCACCGACCCCGAGGCGTTTGCCCAAACCCAGTAATGCCCAAACCAGCCAGGGTTTGCCCTCTTGCTGCTGGAGTGTCAGGGCATTCGCTATGGCCTTGGCTCCGGGACCGGTTGTTGCAGGGCCAAGGCAGGCTGCAGCGAAGTGGAGTTCTAGCTCTGCACGTGGATCGGGTTGGGTGATGTCGAAATGGCCACAGGCAGTATCCAGGCTGGCAGGGCCGCGCTGAGCTAGGGTATTCAGCCAAGCTGACCAAAGCTCGCTGATGCGGCGCACATCGGCGCTGTATTCTTCCTCCTCTTGCGTTTGCTGCTGCCAGGTAGTTTGCAGCTTGCGGTAATTGGTGATGCTGCGCAGTTGGCCGCCGATTTGCGGGTCGCCTTCTGCCAGAGATTTGAGTACGCCTGCCATGGCCCAGTCTTCACCATGGATTTCACGCGTCACCTCGAATGCCTGCTGGCGAGCGCGAAGCAGCTTGGCCAGATCCAGCAATACGCCCCACGGATCGTCGATCAAAGCATAGGCTTGTTGCTCGCAGCGCTGCATGTCGTCGAGCAGCTTTGGCCAGGCTGGACGGTGACTGGTTGAGGGTTCACAACTCCAGCCATACCAGTTGGCGTCCATGTAGTCGCCGATACGTTCGTGAATCGTGCGGGCTTGACCGCTGAATGGTGCTGCTCCAGGGGTGATGGTGCGCATCACGCGCTGACGTACATCTTCTTTTCCCTTGGCAGAGTTGAACTGGCTATCGCTCCACTGACGAGGAGACCACGCCAGCATGGCCGGTGTTCCTGCGGGAAGGAGTAAATAGGGCAGGCTACGCGCGTCGATGACTTTGCCGCCGCGAGCCGTTTGGGTAAAGGCAGCCGCGTTGACACGGTACTCGACCAGTTGTTTTAGGCCGCTCTGCCAGACGTACAGCCAGCCATCGCGTAACAGACGAGCGGTGTAGTTCAGCGGACGGCCCTGAAGGGGCTCGAAGTAATCGCCTATTGCCGGAAAGTCTCCCTGTACAGCTGGCAAGCCATAGGCGCTGGTATCCACTGTCAGGGTCGGGCCGAGCGCATAGCGTAGCGGGAGTACAGCACTGAGCAGGGGGCATCCAGCGACCGTCAAGCTAGATGGGGCGGGAGTTTGAGCAGTCATAGAAGAGCCTCCTGTGCCCTGTCGTCCTGTTCGGCAAGTGCTTCCAGCAGTCGCCAGTCGAGCGTCATTTGCGCGGCGAGATCTAGTTCGGCTGGCGCCCCGTCTTTTTCGGGCTGTTCGTTTTGCCAGGCACAGAAGATTGTGCCTTCGTGATGAAGCCAGATGCGTGAGATTCGGTGCCAGAATCCCACCGGCCATTGCCCTTCGCGCCGCCATGCCTGATACAGAGGCCGGGCGTCACCCAGGCGTAGCCAGAGTTCGCGATGTTCTGGGGTGAAGATGCGCAGGCGGCGCTGCAGTATGCGCTGCAGATCGTCTATCGAAGCATCGCTTTCCAGCCAGAGACCATCCTTGATTTCGGTTCCGTGTCTCCAGGCGTCATAGGCCATGCTGCCAACCGGAGCATCCAGCAGAATCGGGCCAGCGTCCGCTATGGGCTCATAGGCCGTACCGAGCAATAACGGTCTTGGTTGATGGCTAGGGAAGCACCGATAAAGCCACGCCGTCGCACTCTCGTAACGAGCTCCGTCGAGCAGAATGGCACCGTTTCCATCGGGCATTGGGGCGCTCATGCCTTATCTCCCTTTGATGCCTTAGCGGCTTCGCACACTTCGCATACGCCAGCTCGGGTGCTGCGAAACAGCATGTTTTGTTTTACCAGGGCTTCCAGTGGAATTCCCGGCACATCCGCATCCGCCGGCTTCGCCGCCCCCGGCAGTATCGGCGCCGCCCCCGAGCCGCTGCCCGGCGCGCCGCCGGAGTTGAGCTTGATCACCGGGCCGACCAGGGTGATGCCGCCGCCGTCGAGTTTGATAAAGCTGCCGCCGCCCTTGAGGGTCAGTTCGCTGCCTGCCTCCAACACCACCTTGAGCCCGCTGGAGAGGTGGATCTCGCTGCCGGCCTGGATGAACTGGCCGTTGCCCAGCTTGATGTGCTGGCTGTCGCCGACGGTGAGGTGGTCGTTGGCCTTGATCTCGACCTTGCGGTCGGCGTGGGTGGTGCGGTGTTCTTCGGCCTTGAAGTGGCTGTAGGCGTTGGCTTCGACCGTGTCGTGGCGTTCGTTGCCGACGCGGATCTTCTGGTCGTGCTCGATGTTTTCGTCCCAGTCGCGCTGGGCGTGGAGGTAGATCTGCTCGGCGCCCTTGCGGTCTTCGATGCGCAGTTCGTTGTAGCCACCGCCGCCAGGGCTGCTCAGGGTCTTGAACACGCTGCGGGTCTTGTTCGCCGGCAGGTCGTAGGGCACCACGTGTTCGGCGTGGTACAGGCAGCCGGTGACCAAGGGCTGGTCGGGGTCGCCTTCGAGGAAGGTGACCAGCACTTCCATGCCGATGCGCGGGATGGTGATGGCGCCGTAACGATCACCGGCCCAGCTGGAGCTGACGCGCAGCCAGCAGCTGGTTTTCTCGTCGGCCGCACCGATGCGATCCCAGAAGAATTGCACCTTCACCCGGCCGTATTGGTCGCAGTGGATTTCCTCGCCGGCAGGTCCGGTGACCACGGCGCTCTGGCTGCCGAGTATGTGCGGTTTGGGGTGGGCCAGGGGCGGTCGGAAGGGCACGTTCCAGGGCGTGGCGGTGAAGCGGTTGCGGTAGCCTTGGTGGAAGTCGGCGTCGCTCTTATCCCCCTCTCCCCGGCCCTCTCCCCGGAGGGACGAGGGAGCTGTTCGGCGCAGGGCTGAATCACTGGTGATCGACTCCTCCAGCACCTGAGGCTGCTTGCCTTCGTGCAGCACTTCGGTCAGCAGCCAGAGCTGGTTCCACGCCTCGCGCGGATGGTCGGTCAGGTCGAGGAAGTGGCCGCTGACCAGGGTCGGCGAGTCGCCGTCGCCCTGGGCTAGTTCGAAGTCGTGGCGGTGGCGCTCCAGGGCGCGCTTGGCCAGGTGCTTGCCGCGTTCGCGGTCGGTGTAGCGGCCCGGATAGTCGTAGTCTTCCAGCTTGGGCTGGGCATCGCCGTCGGCCTTGGCTTCCAGCTGCAGCCGCGGTTTCTCGAAGTCGTAGTCGCGGCGGGTGACCTGGCTGGTGCGGGTTTCCACGCGCACGCCGAAGTGCTTGATCACCGGGTCGTCGGCCACCAGGCCGGTGTCCTGCTGGTAGGCCAGCGGTGCCAGGCGCGGGAACACGGTCTGGTCGTCGCCGAAGGTCAATACATGGCCATTGCTGCTGTGCTGGAAGTGGTAGTGGATGCCTTCCTCCTCGCACAGGCGCTGGACGAAGTGCAGGTCACTCTCGTCGTACTGCACGCAGTATTCGCGCTCGGGGTAGAGCGAGCCGAGCTGGAACTGGTAGGCATCGGCCTGGATGCCGTGTTCCTCGAGCACCTGAGTGATGATCTTCTCCACCGTCAGGTGCTGGAAGATGCGCTGGTTGGTGCGGTGCGCCAGGTAGGCCAGTTGCGGCACCAGGGTCAGGCGGTAGCGGGTCATGCGCTTGCCGGATTCACCCTGGGCGATGCGGTGGATCAGGCCGTGGATGCCGGCACCGTTCTGGTCGAAGGCGAGGAAGGCACGCTGATGCAGCAGGCTCTCCAGATCGAGGTCGGGGCGTTCGCCGATCAGTTCCACGTCGAAGGCGTAAGGCTGGCTGATCGCCTCGCGGCCGCTGAACTCCAGCACCTGCAGGTCGTGCTCGATCCCTTCGATGCTGAGGCTGAAATGGGTCTGGTTGGCCTGGGCGAACATTCGTTGTTCCTCTCGATCATTCCATGATGGGCGCGTGGCGCGCTCCAGGTTGTAACCGAATCGGCCGCCGCGCGCTGGCAACGGTCGAGTTTTTCGGCAGGCAGCCTGCCGAAACGCAGCGGCCAGGACGATGCCTGGCCGCTGCGGTGACGCGGACGCGATCCCGGCTTAGGCGGAGATCGGGGTACGCCAGTCGTCGGAGCCGGAAGTGCCGGAGACTTCGTGGGTCCAGACGATCTTGCGGTAGGTGAAGTAGACGTCTTCCAGGTGGGTGAAGTGCGCCATGTTCGGGTCCTGGCAGTTCGGCATGCGCGACTGCACGTCGACGATCACGGCGTCTTCCAGTTCGATGGTGAAGTAGTGCTCCTGGGTACCGGTGGAGGAGGTGCGGTACCACTCCAGGCGGCACTTGTTCAGACGCTCGCCGGAAGTCAGGGCGTTGAAGATCAGCGGCGAGGACTTGTCGAAGACCTTTGTGATCATCAGCGGCTTGTGCACGCGCTGGCCGGTCGGTTGGCCGGACTGCGGGTCGCGCGGGATGATGACCTGGTGGTTGTAGGCTTGCACCAGAATCTGGTCTTCATGACCTTCCTGGAAAATGTTGCCGACCGAGTCCTCGGTGAAGGTGCCAGCGGTGATCAGACCTTGTTTGGTGCCTTCGAGGGACAGATACGCGGGTGTTGGCATGAGTGCTCTCCTTGCCTGGGTCATGGATCGTGATCGATCCGGGAGCCATGGCTAAAGCGAGCGGCATGCCATAAATATAAAATCCTTTATAAACATATAGTTAGCATGACCTATTGGGCGTTATTGGTCACGATGAGTGTTTCGTCACGCTATATTGCGCAACAAGTTGCGCAGTGTTGTGCAGGTTATTGCGCAGTCTGCTGAACAGCCTGTATTCACTGGCCTGCGCCAGTTTCAGCGCAGAGTTATCCACAGCACGCTGCGCAAGAAGCTGCCAGGTAGGTCATTCGGCCCAATGGCGGCCGTGACGCTCCAGCAGGTGTTGCAGTTGCTCCGGGCCATCGCTGCCGGCCGGGTAGGGGCGCGGGCTCTGGTAGTGCTGGAGCCAGCCCTGCAGGATCGGGTCGACCCACTGCCAGGCCGCTTCCACTTCATCGCGGCGCATGAATAGGGTGGAGTCGCCCTCGATCACGTCGAGCAGCAGACGTTCGTAGGCGTCCCAGCGGCGCTGCTGGTTGAAGACATTGGCCAGGTTGAGGTCCAGCTCCACGGGTTTGAGATGCATGCCCTTGCCGGGGTTCTTGGCCATCAGTTGCAGGCTGATGCGCTCTTCCGGCTGCAGGCGGATCAGCAACTGGTTGGCTTCGCCCTCATGGAACAGACGGTGCGGCACCGGCTTGAACTGGATGAGGATTTCCGAGGTTTTCTTCGCCAGGCGCTTGCCGGTGCGCAGGTAGAAGGGCACGCCTGCCCAGCGCCAGTTGTCGATCTCCACCTGCACGGCGACGAAGGTTTCGGTGTCACTGTCGTTGTCGACGTTCTTCTCGAAGTAGTAGGCGGGCACGTCATGGCCGCCGATCTTGCCGGCGGTGTACTGGCCGCGCACGGTCTTGTCCTGCACGTCGAGCCCGGAGATGGGTTTCAGCGCTTCGAGGATCTTCACCTTCTCATTGCGCACCGCCTCGGCGTCGAAGCGCACCGGCGCCTCCATGGCCACCAGGCACAGCAACTGCAGCAGGTGGTTCTGGATCATGTCGCGCATGGCGCCGGCCTGGTCGTAATAGGCGCCGCGGTTCTCCACACCAAGGGTTTCGCAGACGCTGATCTGTACGTGATCGATATGCCCGGCACGCCACACCGGTTCGAACAAGGCGTTGGCGAAGCGCAGCGCCATGAGGTTCTGCACGGTTTCCTTGCCCAGATAATGGTCGATGCGAAACACCCGCGCCTCGTCGAACACGGCGCCGATGGCGGCGTTGATCGCGCGGGCCGATTCCAGCGAGTGGCCGATGGGTTTTTCCAGCACGATGCGCGCTGCAGGACCAGCCAGGCCGGCGTTGGCCAGGTGCGCTGCGATGGCTTCGAACAGACTCGGTGCGGTGGCCAGGTAATAGACCCGTACGCGCTCGTCATCACGCCCCAGGCGCTTGGCCAGGCGGCCGAAATCGGCGCTCTGCGCAGCGTCCATGGCGAAGTAGTCGAGGCGCGCGGCGAAGCTGGCCCAGGTCTCGTTGGCAAAATCGGCGCGCGCCACCTGAGCGCGGCAGTGACGCTCGGCCAGGGCCTGGTAGGCCTCGCGGGTGTGGCTGCTGCGGGCCAGGGCGAGGATGCGCACATCGGCGTGCAGGCGTCCTTCGCGGTGCAGGTGATAGAGCGCTGGCAGCAGTTTGTGCAGGGCCAGATCGCCCGTACCACCGAAGACCAGCATGTCGCAGGGGATGCTCAAGGGAAGACTCCGACTCGTTGTGGCAGGCCGTTGCAAGCTACCTGCGTTTGCAGCAAAGAGGCAGTGAAAAGATCGGCTGCGCCCCTCTGCCGGAAAGTTCGTTCAGCGAATTGGCAGCCGCTTGGCTGTGCGCGGGTGCGAGCTATGTAGTATAACTACAAGGTCACTACAACCGCCGGCCGCCGATCATAACCGAGCTATGACCCGCCGAGTGCCGCGGTAGACCCTTTTCTGCATAGAGCCTATCTCAGTGAATCTGTTGCAACACATCGCCCAGTCGCGTCACCTGCTGCGCAAGTCCGAGCTCAAGGTGGCCGATCACGTCTTGCTCGATCCTGCATCGGTGATGCACAGCTCCATGGCCGAGCTGGCGCATAGTGTTGGCATCAGCGAGCCGACCATCGTGCGTTTTTGCCGTGCCATCGGTTGCAGCGGCTTCCAGGATCTCAAGCTGAAGCTGGCGCAGAGCCTGGCTGCCGGGGCCAGTTTCGGTCAGTTCGCGATTCACGAGGACGACTCGGTCGCCGACTTCAGCCTGAAGATCTTCGACACCACCCTGCACACGTTGATGGAAGTGCGCGAGAAGCTCGACCCTGAGGCGCTGCAGCGCGCCATCGCCGCCTGCTCCAAGGCGCAGCGCGTGGAGTTCTATGGCTTCGGTGCGTCTGGTGCGGTGGCGGCCGATGCCCAGCACAAATTCTTCCGCCTGCTGCTCAACGCAGCCGCTTATTCCGACCCGCACATGCAGGCGATGAGTGCGGTGACCCTGCAGCCGGGCGACGTGGCGGTGTGCATCTCTCAGTCCGGCCGTTCCAAGGACTTGCTGATCACCGCCACCCTGGTGCGTGAGTCCGGCGCCAGCCTGATCACCCTGTGTCCGAGCCAGACGCCGCTGGCGGAGCTGTCGACCGTCAACCTGGCCATCGACGTGCAGGAAGATACCGAGATCTACACCCCGCTGACCTCGCGCATCGCCCACCTGGTGGTGATCGACGTGCTGGCCATGGGCGTGGCCATGGCGCGCGGGCCGAGCCTGGTCAATCACCTCAAGAGCGTCAAGCGCAGCCTGCGCAGCCTGCGCCTGTCACCGAAGTCGCTGCGTAACACCGAGGACTGAGATAACGGGTTCATCGCCTGTTCATCTTCACGCCGTCAAAGCGTCATCTACCCGGAGCAAGCTGAGACCTCCAGTCCTCGTTCCGGGAGAACCGAGATGCCTCGTATCTTCGATGACGCGCAACTGCACGACCAACCTGACGCCAAAACCCGGCGCAAACTGCAAGACCAGCGCCGCATGGCCTATCGACGAGCCATCGAGCACTATGCCGAGCAGTGCCAGCTGCAACGCGAGCTTGCCGATTTCCCCGAGCTGGTTTCCGCCAGCTACCTCCAGCACGCCGAACCTGATTCGCGCCGCGCCGCCTGACTTTCTTGTTGCCCTGCCTGCGGGCAGGGCAGTGAGCTTGCCCGATTCTACGAACTTATTGCCCGGTTCTGCTGATCTCTGTGGTCGGCAGCGACAGCAGGTTTTGCGCCCACTACAGTGATTATCTGGCCCCCTGTGTGCGGGGTTGACCGTGACCACCGGCAGTCATGCCGGAACCATCAGACACCATCAGAACAAGGTGGGCAGACCATGATTACCCTGAATCTCAATGGCCAGGACCATGAGCTGGACGTGGCCGACGACATGCCGCTGCTCTGGGCATTGCGCGACGTCGCCAATCTCACTGGCACCAAGTACGGCTGTGGCATGGCCTTGTGCGGCGCCTGCACGGTGAACGTCGAAGGCCAGCCGACCCGCTCTTGCGTCACCCCGGTATCGGCGGTGGTCGGCAAGCGCATCAGCACCATCGAGGCGGTCGGCGAAGACGCCGTGGGCAAGGTGGTTCAGGACGCCTGGCGCCAGCTCGACGTGGTGCAGTGTGGCTACTGCCAGTCCGGGCAGATCATGGCGGCGACGGCGCTGCTGAGCAGCAACAAGGCGCCGAGCGATGCCGATATCGACGCGGCCATGAGCAGCAACATCTGCCGCTGCGCCACCTATGTGCGGATTCGCGCCGCCATTCACGAAGCTGCCGGCAAACTGACCTGAGGAGGCGCATAGACATGGGCAAGATCGAAACCCCCGATAGCGCGACTCGCGGCATCCTCAATGTCAGCCGTCGCACCCTGCTCAAGGGCGCAGGTGGCCTGGCGCTGGGCATCTTCTTCGCGCCGCTGATGCGCGGTATGGATGCGCTGGCGGCAGGTGGCCCGCTGGAACCGAATGCCTTCGTGCGTATCGACCTCGACGGTACGGTGACTGTGCTGGCCAAACACCTGGAAATGGGCCAGGGCAGCTACACCGGCCTGGCCACCCTGCTCGCCGAAGAGCTGGATGCCGACTGGGACAAGGTACGCGTCGAAGGCGCGCCCGCCGATGTGAAACGCTACAACAATCTCGCCTTCGGCCCCATGCAGGGCACTGGCGGCAGCACCGCCATGGCCAACTCCTGGGAACAGATGCGCAACGCCGGCGCCACCGCCAAGGCCATGCTGGTGGCTGCGGCCGCGCAGCGTTGGGGCGTGCCGGCCGGTGAAATCAGCGTCAGCCAGGGCGTGGTCAGTCACGCCGGCTCCGGCCGTAGCGCCGGCTTCGGTGATCTGGTCGAGGCGGCGGCGTCACTGCCGGTGCCGGAGCAGGTGCAACTCAAGGACCCCAAGGACTTCAAGCTGATCGGCAAGCGCGAGCTGCGCCGCAAGGACAGCCCGAGCAAGACCGATGGCAGCGCCATCTTCACCCAGGACTTCAAGCTGCCCGGCATGCTGGTGGCCATGGTTGCTTATCCACCGCGCTTCGGCGGCGTGCCGCGCTCGGTCGACAGCAGCAAGGCCAAGGCCGTGCATGACGTGGTCGAGGTGGTGGAGTTTCGCGATCTGCCCCACGGTCGTTCGGGCGTCGCCGTGTTGGCGAAGAACACCTGGGCGGCGCGACAGGGCCGCGATGCGCTGGTGATCGAGTGGGACGAGAGCCAGGCCTTCACCCTGGGCAGCGAGGAAATTCTCGCGCAATACCGCGACGATGCGGGCAAGCCAGGCCTGCCGGCCACGAGCAAGGGCGATACCGATGCGGCGCTGGCCCAGGCGGCGAAAACCGTCGAGGCCGACTACGAGTTTCCTTATCTGGCGCACGCGGCGATGGAGCCGATGAACTGCCTGGTGAAACTCTCCAGCGACCGCTGCGAAATCTGGAACGGCGAGCAGTTTCAGACCGTCGACCAAGCCATCATCAGCGGCTACCTGGGCCTGACGCCCGAGCAGGTGTCGCTGACCCAGCTGTATGCCGGCGGCAGCTTTGGTCGCCGCGCCAGTTCGGTGTCGGACTACCTGCTGGAGGCGGTGGCGATCACCAAGGCTGCGCGTGACAAGGGCGTGGACGCGCCGGTGAAGATGGTCTGGACGCGCGAGGACGATACTCGTGGCGGTTATTTCCGGCCGCTGTACCTGCACCGCGTGCGCATCGGCCTGGACCAGGCCGGCAAGCTGCAGGCCTGGCACAACCGCATCGTCGGCCAGTCGATCATGGCCGGTACTTCGATGGAGCCCTTCATGATCAAGGACGGCATCGACCATACCTCGGTCGAGGGCCTCTCCAACCTGTCCTATGCGGTGCCCAACCTGCAGGTGGAGCTGAGCACGCCGAGCAATATCAAGGTGCCGGTGCTGTGGTGGCGTTCGGTCGGTCATACCCACACCGGTTACGTCGCCGAAACCATGATCGATGAGGCCGCCGTCGCTGCAGGGCAGGACCCTTACATCTTCCGTCATGCGTTGCTGGAAAGTCATCCGCGTCACCGCGGTGCGCTGGAGCTGGCCGCCAAGCAGGCCGGCTGGGACAAGCCACTGGCGGCGGGTGCCGAGGGCGAGAAGCGCGGGCGTGGCATTGCCGTGCACGAGTCGTTCGGCTCGTTCGTGGCGCAGGTCGCCGAAGTCACGGTGAAGGCCGATGGCAGCTACCGTCTGGATCGCGTGGTGTGCGCCGTGGACTGTGGCATCGCGATCAACCCGGATGTGATCAAGGCGCAGATGGAAGGCGGCATTGGCTTCGCCCTGGCGGCTGCTCGGCACAGCGCAATCACCCTGAAGGAAGGGCGGGTCGAGCAATCGAACTTCCACGACTTCCAGGTGCTGCGCATGAACGAGATGCCCAAGGTCGAGGTGCATATCGTGCCGTCGGCGGCGAATCCTACCGGTGTCGGTGAGCCGGGCGTGCCACCGCTGGCGCCGGCCCTGGCCAACGCCCTGTTCGCGGCCACTGGCGTGCGCTTGCGCAAGCTGCCGTTCCCGGCGCAGATCAAGGCCTGACGTCCGATACTGGAAACACGAACGCCCGGGGTAATCCCGGGCGTTCGTGTTTATGGGGCAGCTGGGGGCGTTCGCGGCCAAAGCCCTGCCACAGAATTGCGCCAGGGGTAGATCTGAGGTCTCTCGCGGTATCGCTCTTCGTAGGAGCCGCTATAGCGGCGAGCCAGGTGATCGCGGCTGAAGCCGCTCCTACGGAGATGGCGGGCAAGTAGCCGTAGGGTGGGCTTTAGCCCACCAGTCGTGGTGGGCTGAAGCCCACCCTACGAGTCTGTGGCCTCGATGCAATCCGGGGATCAGGACGCACTTAGCCTGGTCGCCGGCACGATCTCGCTGCAGTCCAGTGGCGTTGGCGTGTGGATCGCCGCCTGGCGATGCTTGAGCATGCCGCCTGCACGGAGGTTAATGGCGGCGGTCATCTCGGCGAGAATCGCCGTGGCCACGCTCTCCGGCGTATCGCCGCCGATGTCCAGGCCGATGGGGTAGTGCAGGCGCTCCAGCGCCGGCAAGTGCGGGCTGTGTGGGCGGATCTCGTCCAGCAGGCGTTCGGTGCGATCGCGTGGCCCCAGTTGGCCGATATAGGCCGGCGTGCCCTGCAGCACGCTGCCCAGCCAATGGCGATCCTGGCTGTAGCTGTGGCTCATGATCGCCACCATGGCGCCGTCGGTGAGCGCGTGCAGGTCGTAGGGTGGCCTGGCATCGACCTGCAGTACCGTATCTGCGTCGGGAAAGCGCTCGGCGCGGGCGAAATGGGCGCGGCCATCGACCACGGTGACGTGCCAGTCCAGCAGTTTGGCCATATGCGTCAGCGGCTGCGCATCATGCCCGGCGCCGAAGATCACCAGGCGCCGCTGCGGCGCCAGGTATTCGCAGAACACCTCGATCTCGCCACGCGCATCACGGTAGCTGCGCAGTGAGGATCGGCCATCGGTCAGGGTTCGTTGCAGATCGGCGCGAACCTCGGCGTCGAGTGCGGAATCGAGCAGGCGGCCGTTGTCGCTGAGCGAGGGATGCAGGCATAGGCGATCGCCGACATGCACGCGGGCGTTGCGATAGCTGCCGATCACCGTGGCGACCGCCCCGGCCTGGCCGCTTTCGCGCACCTGGCGCAGCAACTCGAGCACGGCCAGCGGCTTTTCCGCGCTGTGGCGCTCGAGCAGCACGTGCACGGTGCCGTTGCAGCCGAGGCCGAAGGTCAGTGCGGCGTCCTGATCGTCATCGTCGTCCTGGGTGGCGGTGCTGTAACGGCGGATCACGGCTTCGCCGCCATCAGTCAGCCACCAGGCCTTCTTCGCCACTTCGGACTCCAGGCAGCCGCCACTGATGGTGCCCACGGTGCCGCCGTAGAGCGGGATCAGCATGCGCGCGCCGGGGCGGCGGTAGGCCGAGCCCTCGACCTTGACCACGGTGGCGAGCACGGCCTGGCCGTTGTCGCGTTCGAGAGCGCGAAGGGCGCCGAGCAGGGCGCTGATTCCCGACAGCATAGGTTTCTCCCAGGCAGGTTTTGGTGGAGCGATCCCAGGATGCCAATGTCCCGTATATCAGTTAAGAAGGGTTAGGCCGATCCTGCGAGATTCTTGCCCGATCCTGTGTGGCTGGGCTGGAAGCGCTCGGCCAGTTTGACGATCTGCGCGCGCTCGGTGCGGATGAAGTCGACGAAGGCCTGCGCCACCGGCGACAGGCGCCGGCCGCGGATATTCACCACGCACCAGCTGCGCTGCAAGGGCAGCTCTACCACCGGCAGCTCGCGCAGCAGGCCGTGTTGCAGTTCCAGACGCACGGCATGGCGTGGGAGCAAGGCAATACCGAGGTCGGCAAGTACCGCCTCGCGCTGCGACTCCAGCGAGCCGATCTCCAGGGTGTTGGGGAAGTGCGCACGTTTCTGGTGGCAGTACTCTTCGCAGGCGCGACGAGTGCCTGAGCCGCTTTCGCGGATCAGCAGGGGATAGGCGGTGAGGTCCTGCAGCTGCAGGCTGTCCGCCTCGCACAGGGGGTGATCCGGCGGCGCCACGGCGATGATCGGATTCTCGAGAAAAGGCATGAAGTCCAGCGCCATGTCCTGCGGTACCTGGCTCATGATCATCAGGTCGTCGCGGCTCTGGGTCAGGCGGCGCACCACCAGCGCGTGGTTGACCACCGTGAGACTCAGGCTGACTTCCGGGTATTGGCGGCGAAATTCGGCGAACAGGTGGGGAACGAAATATTTCGCGCTGGATTCCACGCACAGGTTGAGCTGCCCTTGCAGTGAGCCCTGCAGGTCAGACAGCTGCATGTCGAGGCTCTCCAGGCGGCCGAAGATATCGCTGCTGGCGCGTTTGAGTGCTTCGGCGGCTTCGGTCAGGTAGAGCTTCTTGCCGACGTACTCGAACAGCGGCTGGCCGACCAGCTCCTCCAACTGACGAATCTGCAGGCTGACGGCGGGCTGGGTCAGCGCCATTTCCTCGGCCGCGCGGCTGTAGGAGCCGTGTTCGCACACGGCACGGAACACCTGGAGCTGGCGCAAGGTCATGCGCAGCAGGGTTTTACGCACGGTTTCGTCCTCGTTCGGTCAATACATAAGTAATTACTTATGCATGATCAAATAATTATTCATTTTTGTTAATTCGTATAGCCGGATAGGGTTTCACCACGTTTGCAACCAACTGTTGCAGCGGCCCTTGCAGCTCTACGCTGAGGATTGGATCGTGATAAGAAAAATACTGATCGCCAACCGTGGTGAGATTGCCGTCCGCATCGTGCGGGCCTGCGCCGAGATGGGCATCCGCTCGGTGGCGATCTACTCCGACGCGGATCGTCATGCCCTGCACGTCAAGCGTGCCGATGAGGCGCACAGCATTGGCGAAGATCCGCTGGCCGGCTATCTGAACCCGCGCAAGCTGGTCAATCTGGCCGTGGAAACCGGTTGCGATGCGCTGCACCCCGGCTATGGTTTTCTGTCCGAGAACGCCGAACTTGCAGAGATCTGTGCCGAACGTGGGATCAAATTCATAGGGCCGAGTGCAGAAGTCATCCGTCGCATGGGCGACAAGACCGAAGCGCGTCGCAGCATGATCAAGGCCGGTGTGCCGGTCACCCCCGGTACCGAAGGCAACGTTGCCGACCTGGCCGAAGCCCTGCGTGAAGCCGAGCGCATCGGTTATCCGGTGATGCTCAAGGCCACCTCCGGTGGTGGCGGTCGTGGCATTCGTCGCTGCAACAGCCGCGAGGAGCTGGAGCAGGCCTACCCGCGGGTCATCTCCGAGGCGACCAAGGCCTTCGGCTCGGCCTCCGTCTTCCTGGAAAAATGCATCGTCAACCCGAAGCACATCGAGGCGCAGATTCTCGCCGACAGCTTCGGCAACACCGTGCACCTGTACGAGCGCGATTGCTCGATCCAGCGCCGTAACCAGAAGCTGATCGAAATCGCCCCCAGCCCGCAGCTCACCCCCGAGCAGCGCGCCTATATCGGTGACCTGGCCGTGCGCGCGGCGCAGGCCGTGGGCTACGAGAACGCCGGTACCGTGGAGTTCCTGCTCGCCGAAGGCGAGGTGTACTTCATGGAGATGAACACCCGGGTGCAGGTGGAGCACACCATCACCGAGGAAATCACCGGCATCGACATCGTTCGCGAGCAGATTCGCATCGCCAGCGGCCTGCCGCTGTCGGTCAAGCAGGAAGACATCATCCACCGCGGTTATGCCCTGCAGTTCCGTATCAACGCCGAGGACCCGAAGAACAACTTCCTGCCCTCGTTCGGCAAGATCACCCGTTACTACGCGCCCGGCGGCCCCGGCGTGCGCACTGACACGGCGATCTACACCGGCTACACCATTCCGCCCTATTACGACTCGATGTGCCTGAAGCTGATCGTCTGGGCGCTGACCTGGGAAGAGGCGATGGACCGCGGCCTGCGCGCGCTGGACGACATGCGCGTGCAGGGCGTGCGCACCACCGCGCCCTATTACCAGGAAATCCTGCGTAACCCGGAATTTCGTAGCGGCCAGTTCAATACCAGCTTCGTCGAAAGCCACCCGGAACTGACCCAGTACTCGATCAAGCGCAACCCGTCGCACCTGGCCATCGCCATCGCCACCGCCATCGCTGCCCACGCGGGCCTGTAGGGGACATCATGAGCAAGAAGATCACCGTTACCGATACCGTCCTGCGCGATGCCCACCAGTCGCTGCTGGCGACCCGCATGCGCACCGAGGACATGCTGCCGATCTGCGACAAGCTCGACCGCGTCGGCTACTGGTCGCTGGAAGTCTGGGGTGGCGCCACCTTCGACGCGTGCGTGCGCTTCCTCAAGGAAGACCCCTGGGAGCGCCTGCGCCAGCTCAAGGCGGCGCTGCCCAACACCCGCCTGCAGATGCTCCTGCGCGGGCAGAACCTGCTCGGCTACCGCCACTACAGCGATGACGTGGTCAAGGCGTTCGTGGCCAAGGCCGCGGTCAACGGCATCGACGTGTTCCGCATCTTCGACGCGATGAACGACGTGCGTAACCTGCGCGTGGCCATCGAGGCAGTGAAGGCTGCCGGCAAGCACGCCCAGGGCACCATCGCCTACACCACCAGCCCGGTGCACACCACCGAGGCGTTCGTTGCCCAGGCCAAGGCCATGCAGGCGATGGGTATCGACTCCATCGCCATCAAGGACATGGCTGGCCTGCTCACGCCTTACGCCACCTTCGCGCTGGTCAAGGCACTGAAGAGCGAAGTCGACCTGCCGGTATTCATCCACAGCCACGACACGGCAGGTCTCGGTTCGATGTGCCAGCTCAAGGCCATCGAAGCCGGCGCCGATCATATTGATACCGCCATCTCCAGCCTGGCCTGGGGCACCAGCCATCCGGGTACCGAGTCGATGGTCGCTGCGCTCAAGGGCAGCGAGTTCGACACCGGCCTCGACCTGGAACTGATCCAGGAAATCGGCATGTACTTCCACGCCGTGCGCAAGAAGTACCACCAGTTCGAGAGCGAGTTCACCGGCGTGGATACCCGCGTGCAGGTCAACCAGGTGCCGGGCGGGATGATTTCCAACCTGGCCAACCAGCTCAAGGAGCAGGGCGCGCTGAACCGCATGAACGAAGTGCTGGAAGAGATTCCGCGCGTGCGTGCCGACCTCGGCTTCCCGCCGCTGGTGACACCGACGTCGCAGATCGTCGGTACCCAGGCGTTCTTCAACGTGCTGGCCGGCGAGCGCTACAAGACCATCACCAACGAGGTGAAGCTGTACCTGCAAGGTCGCTACGGCAAGGCGCCAGGCAAGGTCGACGAGCAACTGCGCAAGCAGGCCATCGGCAGCGAGGAAGTGATCGACGTGCGCCCGGCCGACCTGCTCAAGCCCGAGCTGGCGCGCCTACGTGAAGAGATCGGCAGCCTGGCCAAGTCCGAAGAGGACGTGCTGACCTTCGCCATGTTCCCCGATATCGGGCGCAAGTTCCTCGAAGAGCGTGCGGCCGGCACCCTCAAGCCGGAAGAGCTGCTGCCCATGCCCAATGGTCAGGGCAAGGCCGCGCCAGTCGGTGGCGAAGGCGTGCCGACCGAGTTCGTGGTCGACGTGCACGGCGAAAGCTACCGCGTGGATATCACCGGTGTCGGCGTCAAGGGCGACGGCAAGCGCCACTTCTACCTGTCCATCGACGGCATGCCGGAAGAAGTGGTGTTCGAGGCGCTCAATGAATACGTCGCAGGCGCCGCTGGCAAGCGCAAGCAGGCCGGTGCACCGGGCGACGTGTCCACCACCATGCCGGGCAACATCGTCGATGTGCTGGTCAAGGAAGGTGACACGGTCAAGGCCGGTCAAGCGGTGCTGATCACCGAAGCAATGAAGATGGAAACCGAAGTGCAGGCGCCGACTGCCGGTACCGTCAAGGCCGTTCACGTGGCCAAGGGCGACCGCGTCAATCCGGGCGAAGTACTGGTGGAAATCGAAGGTTAACCTCTATGGAGCCCGGCCTGTTGGATGGGCAAGTTTGACGGGGCGTAACCCGGGCTCCTTTTTTATTCAGCGCCAGGGCGCAGGTTTGTCCCGGGGGCCGCAAGGCTAATGCTGATCAGATAAGTTCGTCACCACCCCCTCCTACTTGCAGTAGAGGGGGGCGCTTTTCGTAGGAGCCAGCTTGCTGGCGATGCTTTTTATGGCGGATCGCCGGCAAGCCGGCTCCTACAAAGATCGAGTGCAACGGCTTAACTGACTGGCATTAGCCGCAAGGCTCCTTTTTTTGCACGGCACATCCATGTGCTTCACCCCCTTCGGTGGCCTCGTGCAAAACGCTAACGGCGTCTTTGCGACTCGCCAGCGCGGGGGCCAAGCCTGGCGTGCCGGCTAAGCTTTCCGGTCATGCCCCGGCGCTTCGCCTTCGTGGCGAGGCAAAACAGGGCGATCAGCACCGCCTTGTGCCGGGGCATGGCCCTTTCCTTTGGTTGGGTAGCCGTCCGGGTAGGGTGCGCTGTGCGCACCGGGGCGGTTGGTGAACAGTGACAGGTGCGCACGGCGCACCCTGAGAAGCAGGGGAGGTGAACTGAGGTGGGTCTGGATCCGGTGGTGCTGTTTTTCGTCTTCGGCCTGGTCGCCGGCCTGCTCAAGAGTGAGCTGAAGCTGCCGGCGGCGCTGTACGAGACGCTGTCGATCATCCTCCTGCTGGCCATCGGTCTGCACGGCGGCGTGGAGCTGGCGCAGCAGGCCAGCCTGCAGCTGCTCGGTCAGTCGGCGCTGGTACTGGCGCTCGGCGTGCTGCTGCCGATCCTGGCGTTCGTCCTGCTGCGCGGCCTGCGCTTCGACCGCGTCAATGCCGCCGCGGTGGCGGCGCATTATGGTTCGGTCAGCGCCGGTACCTTCGCCGTGGTGGTGGCCTACATGCTGGCCAAGGGCGTCGAGTTCGAAAGCTACATGCCGCTGTTCGTGGCCATCCTGGAGATTCCGGCGATCCTGGTCGGTATCGTCCTGGCCAAGGGCATTTCGCGCGAGACCCACTGGGGCGAACTGGGCCGCGAGATCTTCCTCGGCAAGAGCATCATGCTGCTGCTCGGCGGCCTGGTGATCGGCGCGATCGCCGGCAAGGAGGCGATCAAGCCGCTGGAGCCGCTGTACACCAGCATGTTCAAGCCGGTGCTGGCGTTCTTCCTGCTGGAGATGGGCCTGATCGCCTCCGGCCAGCTCGGTGCGCTGAAGCAGTTCGGTGTACGCCTGGCGGCCTTCGCCCTGCTGATGCCGCTGCTCGGTGCGCTGATCGGCGCCTTGCTGGCGCGCTTCATGGGCCTGAGCCTGGGCGGCACGGCGATGCTGGCCACGCTCGCGGCCTCGGCGTCCTATATCGCGGTGCCGGCGGCGATGCGCTTGGCCTTGCCCGAGGCCAACCCGTCGCTGTCGCTGACGGCCTCGCTGGGCATTACCTTCCCATTCAATATCCTGATCGGCATTCCGCTGTACCTGGCGCTGGCCGAACGACTGATCGCCTGGGGGTTCTGAGATGAACGCACATAGCCGCACCCTGCTCACCGTGATCTGCGAGGCGGCGCTGGAGAAGCGCCTGCTGGCCGATCTGGAAGCGCTCGGCGCACCCGGCTGGACCATTTCCGACGCGCGTGGCCGTGGACACCGCGGCGTGCGCAGCGCCGGCTGGGATACCGAAGGCAACATCCGCCTGGAAATCATCTGCAACCGCGAATTGGCCGAGCGCATCGCCGAGCATCTGCAGGCGCGCTATTACGATCACTTCGCCATGGTCTGCTATCTGGCGCAGGTGGAAGTGCTGCGTGGGGAGAAGTTCTGACTGGACCCTAGGGTGCGCTATGCGCACCAGCCCAGGTTAGCCGTGATCGGGGGAGTCTGGTGCGCGCGGCGCACCCTACGGCCTAAAGTCCTTCCCACGTCCACGGTGCGTTTTGTGGGAGGGGCTTTAGCCGCGATCGGGTGAGGCTCGGTGCGCGGCCACCCTGCAAGGGCTTTCAGCTTTGTGGAAAACGCGCGCGTGGCGTTGCCATTGGAATCTTGTCGCCATCGAGCGGCAGGAAGCTGCCCAGCTCGGCGTCGTAGGCCTTGATCTGGCTGGTTTCGATGTCATACACCCAGCCATGGATGAACAGTTGGCCGCGCGCCAGCTTGGCTGCCACCGACGGATGGGTGCAGAGGTGGTTGAGCTGCGCCACCACGTTCTCTTCGGTCAGCACGGCCAGGGCTTCCTTGTCGTCGCTGCAGTTGCAGTTCTCTGCCACCACGCTGCGCGCGACCTCGGCATGACGCAGCCAGGCTTTCACCGTGGGCATGGTTTCCAGCGAGGCCGGGTTGAGCACCGCTTTCATCGCGCCGCAGTCGGAGTGGCCGCAAATGACGATGTGTTGCACGCCCAGGGCCATCACCGCGTATTCGATGGCGGTGGAGACGCCGCCCATCATCTGCCCGTAGGCCGGCACCACGTTACCGACGTTGCGGTTGACGAACAGGTCGCCGGGCGAGCTCTGGGTGATCAGCTCCGGCACCACGCGCGAGTCGGCGCAGGTGATGAACATGGCGCGTGGGTTCTGGGCGGTGGCGAGCTTCTTGAACAGCTCTTCCTGCTGCGGGAAGACCTCGTTGCGAAAGCGCTTGAAGCCATCGACGATGCTGTGCAGCGCCTGCTCGGCGGTTTCGTTGCCCTCGTGGGCCTGAAGCGGAATCACCTGATGTTTGTAAGGCATGCCCTGAACCTCTGGGTTGTCTGAAAATACGCTGCTAGAACGACTGTCGCTGCGCTGTGCGAGTCACACGCCAAGTGTCACCTCCAGCGAGCTGAGCGACAACCGGCGGTTTCGGGTAATTCGCCCAGGCGCCTGTTGCTGCGACCTGCCGCAGGTCGCGCTCGGGGTACAGCAGCTGCAGATCCTCTTCGCTGACCTTGATCAGATGCGCGCAGCCGGCGAAGGTCCCGACGCGCTCGCGCCAGTGGGCGATATACGGCGTCGGGCCAAGGCGTACGTTGGGATCGAGGGCGGGTGTTCGCGCTGCACCAGCTGCGGCAGCGTCCATGCCGACCATCGCCAGGGTGGCCGGTGCGCGCCGCCAAGTCAGAGCAGGCTCAATTGCGCACCCGGCGGGCAGAACTGCGAACAGTCCAGCACCACGCTGCCTCGCTGATCCAGGCCGAGCTTGCGCCGCGCCAGGCGAAAACGCTGCTCCAGCAGATCGGCGAACTGGCCCTCGCCACGCATGCGGCTGCCGAAGCGGCTGTCGTAATTCTTGCCGCCACGGCTCTGGCGAATCAGGCTCATCACGTGGGCGGCGCGATCCGGAAAGTGCACCTGCAGCCATTCCTCGAACAACCCGGCGATCTCCAGCGGCAGGCGTAGCAGCACGTAACCGGCCGAGCGGGCGCCGGCATCCCGGGCGGCTTCCAGTAGCGCTTCCAGCTCCATGTCGTTGATCTGCGGAATCATCGGCGCGCAGATTGCGCTGACCGGGACACCCGCTTCGTGCAGCGTGCGCATGGCACGCAGGCGCGCCGCTGGGGCGGCAGTGCGCGGCTCCATGATGCGTTTGAGTTCGTCATCCAGGGTGGTCAGGCTGAAGGCCACGCTGACCAGGTTGTGGCTGGCAAGCTCGCTGAGCAGGTCGAGGTCGCGCAGGATCAGTGAGCCCTTGGTGATGATGTGCAACGGGTGCTTGTAGCGCAGCAGAATCTCCAGGGCCTGGCGAGTCAGGCGCTGTTCGCGCTCGATGGGCTGGTAGGCGTCGGTGTTGATGCCCAGGGCGATGGGTTGCGGCACGTAGCCGGGTTTTTGCAGCTGCTCTTCGAGGCGCTCGGCCAGGTTGGTCTTGGCGATCAGGCGGGTTTCGAAGTCGATGCCCGGCGACATGCCCCAGTAAGCGTGAGTCGGCCGGGCGAAGCAGTAGATGCAGCCGTGCTCGCAGCCGCGGTAGGGATTCACTGAGCGGTCGAAGCCGACGTCCGGTGAGTTGTTGCGGGTGATCGCCGTCTTCGCCTGCTCCTTGCGCACTTCGGTAGCGCGACTTGGCGGCGTTTCGTCCTGATACCAGCCGTCGTCTTCCTGCTCCGAACGGGTCGGCGCATAGCGGTTGTGCGGATTGCTGGCGGTACCACGGCCACGTGGTGGCAGGCTGACGGACATGCTCGGACTCCAAAATATACTGTATAAAAATACAGTTATTTGAGGCCCGGGCAAGTCCCTTCTGTCGCGGCGTCGATCAAACGGCCGCGATCTGCGGCGCTTCCTCACGCTTGGCATAACGCTGCGCCAGCACCGCGCAGACCATCAGCTGGATCTGGTGGAACAGCATCAGCGGCAGGATCAGTACGCCGATGGCGCCGCCGGCGAACAGCACCTGGGCCATGGGTACGCCGGTGGCCAGGCTTTTCTTCGAGCCACAGAAGAGGATGGTGATGCGGTCTTCCAGGCTGAAGCCCAACCATTTGCCCAGCATGTGGGTCAGCACCAGGGCCAGTGCCAACAACACGCAGCAGGCGGCAATCACCAGCAGCAAGGTGGCCAGCGGTACCTGCTGCCACAGGCCGCCAATCACCGCGGCGCTGAAGGCGGTGTAGACCACCAGCAGGATCGAGCTCTGGTCGACGTATTTCAGCCAGCTCTTGTTCTGGTTGACCCAGCCGCCGATCCAGCGCTGAGCGATCTGGCCGAGAACGAATGGCAGCAGCAACTGCAGGCTGATCTTGCCGATGGCATCGAGGGTCGAGCCGTTGTCGCCCTGCACGCCCATCAGAAAGGCCACCAGCAGCGGGGTGACGAAGATACCGAGCAGGCTGGAGGCCGCCGCGCTGCAGATCGCCGCCGGGATGTTGCCGCGCGCCAGCGAGGTGAAGGCGATGGCCGATTGCACGGTGGCCGGCAGCGCACACAGGTAGAGCATGCCCAGGTACAACTCCTTACCCAGCAGCGGCTCCAGTGCCGGCCTGAGCGCCAGGCCGAGCAGCGGAAAGAGGATGAAGGTGCAGGCGAACACTAGCAGGTGCAGACGCCAGTGCCCGGCACCGGCAAGAATCGCCTGACGCGACAGTTTGGCGCCGTGCATGAAGAACAGCAGGGCGATGGCCAGGTTGGTGATCCACTCGAAGATCGTCGCGACCTGGCCGCTGGCGGGTAGCAGTGTGGCGGCGAGCACAACGGCGAGCAGAGTCAGGGTGAAATTGTCGGGCAGCAGGCGGCGCAGGAACATGGCGAATCTCGGACTTGCGATACAGGAGGGCGCCAGACTATCGTCGTCGAAAATTTCCGGCTAACGCTAAAGAGCCAGCAAGTGTCGCTAAACAGACATCCCGCCACCCTGCATCGCAGCCTGCCCGAGCTGCCCAGCCTGCCTCGGCCGCTGTATGGCCGCTCCGAATCGCTGACCAACCGCGCCCTGACCTTTCGTCATACGCACCCCTGGGTGCAGCTGTCCTACGCCATCGCCGGGGTGCTCGAGGTGCAGACCGCTGGCGCCCGTTTCGTCGCCCCGCCGCAGCGCGCGGTGTGGGTGCCGGCGGGTGTTGAACATCAGGTCTTCAGCTCGCCACGCACCGAGATGCGCAGCCTGTACATCGACGGCAGCGCGGTGCCCTGGGGGCCGGCCGAGTGCCGGGTGCTGGCGGTCAGCCCGCTACTGCGCGAGCTGATTCGCGGCTTCAGTGCGTTACCGGCCGAATACGACGAGCAGGGCGCGCCGGGTAGATTGGCGGCAGTGTTGCTGGACGAACTGCGCGCTGCACCGGACGTGGCGTTGATGCTGCCGCTGCCGCAAGACGCGCGGCTGCGCGAGGTGTGCCAGGGATTGGAGGATGCAACGCTGCGTCAGCTGGGGCTGGCCGAATGGGGCGAGCGCCTGGGGGTGTCGGAGAAGACCCTGAGCCGGCTGTTCCTGCGTGAAACGGGCCTGAGCTTTCGCGTATGGCGCCAGCGCCAGCGCCTGCTCGATGCGCTCACCCCGCTGGAGCAGGGCGAGCGTGTCACCGATGTGGCTCTGGCCTGCGGCTATGACTCGTTATCGGCGTTTATCGCTGCCTTTCGCCGCCAGTTCGGTGCGACGCCCGGGGAGTTTTTCCGCGAGTAAAGTCATGCGGGTGCAACTCGCCTGCATCATCGGCGCTCGGCGCCGCTAACCCACCCGAGAATGCCCGGACTAGGTGGGCTCGCTCGGTTTCTTCAGCTTCGGATTGGGAAAGAACTGCACCGCCTGCACGTTGGGATCGGCCGCTTTGGGCTTCAGACCGCTGACGTTGACCCGCGTGGGGATCTCCTTGGGCACCGAATTACCGCGTGCGTCGAGGGTGTCGGCATAGCCGCACTTGACGCATTCACGGTGCGGCACGCCGTCGACGTTCCACATCTTGATGCTGTCGGTTTCGCTGCACGCCGGGCACACGGCGCCGGCGATAAAGCGTTTTGGCGTGCTGTTCACCGGGGCGTCGCTCATGCGGCCTCCTGGCTCAGGCCGAGGTGGCGCAGCAGGGCGTCGATGCTCGGCTCACGGCCGCGGAAGTCGACGAACAGCACCATCGGTTCCTGCGAGCCGCCACGGGCGAGGATCGCTTCGCGGAAGGCGCGGCCGGTATCGGCGTTGAACACACCTTCTTCCTCGAACTTGGAGAAGGCATCGGCGCTGAGCACTTCGGCCCACTTGTAGCTGTAGTAACCGGCCGCATAGCCACCGGCGAAGATATGCGCAAAGCCGTTGGCGAAACGGTTGTAGGCCGGCGGGCGCAGCACCGAGACTTCGCTGCGGATCGCCTCGATCACGTCCAGTGCACTGCGGCCATCGCCGTGGGTGGCGTGCAGCTCGAAGTCGAACAGGGAGAACTCCAGCTGGCGCACCATCATCAGCCCGGACTGGAAGTTCTTCGCCGCCAGCATCTTGTCCAGCATGGCCTGTGGCAGTGCCTCGCCGGTTTCATAGTGGCCGGAGATCAGCGCCAGGCCTTCCGGCTCCCAGCACCAGTTCTCCATGAACTGGCTGGGTAGCTCGACTGCGTCCCAGGCCACGCCGTTGATGCCCGAGGCACCGGCGTGCTCGACGCGGGTCAGCAGGTGGTGCAGGCCATGGCCGAACTCATGGAACAGGGTGGTGACCTCGTCATGGGTCAGCAGCGCCGGCTTGCCGCCGACCGGCGGGGTGAAGTTGCATACCAGGTTGGCCACCGGGGCGATCAGCTGGCCCTGGGCGTCGCGGCGCTTGTCGCGGGCGCCGTCCATCCAGGCTCCACCGCGCTTGTTGGCGCGGGCGTAAAGGTCGAAGAAGAAGCGTCCGACGTGCTGGCCGTTCTCGCTGATCTCGAACAGGCGCACGTCCGGGTGCCAGGTGTCGAAGTCTTTCAGCTCGCGAATCTCGATGCCGTAGAGCTTCTGCACGATGGCGAACAGGCCGGTGAGCACCTTGTCCACCGGGAACCAGGCGCGCACTTCTTCCTGGGAGATGCTGTAGCGCTGCTGACGCAGGCGCTCGCTGTAGTAGCCGACGTCCCAGCTCTGCAGGTCGCTCAGACCCTGCTCGGCGGCGAAGGCTTTCAGTTCGGCCAAGTCCTGCTCGGCGAAAGGCTTGCTGCGTACCGCCAGGTCACGCAGGAAGCTCAGCACCTGGTCGGTGTTCTCGGCCATCTTGCTGGCCAGGCTCAATTCGCTGTAGTTGGCGAAGCCGAGCAGGCGCGCCAGTTCCTGGCGCAAGTCGAGAATCTCGCTCATCAGCGGGCCGTTGTCGTTCTGCCCGGCGTTCGGCCCCTGGTCGGAGGCGCGGGTGCAGTAGGCGGCATAGACCTCTTCGCGCAGGGCGCGATCATCGGCGTAGGTCATCACCGCGTAGTAGCTGGGGAATTCCAGGGTGATCAGCCAGCCGTCCAGGCCTTTGGCCTCTGCGGCCTGTTTCATCTGCGCCTTGGCCGAGTCGGTCAGGCCGCTCAGCAGGGCTTCGTCGGTGACCTGCTTGGTCCAGGCCTGGGTGGCGTCGAGCAACTGGTTGGAGAACTTGCTGGTCAGCTCGGACAGGCGCATCTGGATTTCGCCGTAGCGCTTCTGCTGCTCGGCCGGCAGATCGATGCCGGACAGGCGGAAATCACGCAGGGCGTGTTCGAGGATGGTCTTCTGCGCCACGTCGAAATTGGCCGCGGCCGGGCTCTTGGCCAGTGCGTCATAGGCCTCGAACAGTGGTTTGTTCTGGCCCATCTCCGTCCAGTATTCCGACAGCTTGGGCAGGCAAGCCTCGTAGGCCGCGCGCAGCTCGGTGCTGTTGCACACGGCGTTGAGGTGGCTCACCGGGCTCCAGGCTCCGCCCAGGCGCGCGCCCAGCTCGTCCAGCGCCAGCACCAGGCCGTCCCAGCTCGGATTGGCCTGCTGTTGTTCGAGCAGCTTGGCGATGGCAGCGCGGCTGTCTGCCAGGATCTGGTCGACGGCGGGCTCGACGTGTTCCGGTTTGATCTGCGAGTAGGGCGGCAGGTCGAAGTCTTGCAGCAGGGGATTGTTCGCGGTCACGACGAGGCACCTGTGGCGAATGAATGTGGGGTTGCGGCGCAGAGCGGCAATAATTCTGGCGCGATAGCAACCGACATGGGGGCCATCTTAATTAGAATCAAGCTTTCCCGCAGCTCAGGAGCTTCTATCGTGGCGATTCGCAAATACCAGCAGCACGTTCCACAACTGGGCGAGCGTGCCTTCGTCGACGCTTCTGCCGTGGTCATCGGCGACGTCGAGCTGGGCGAGGACAGCTCGGTCTGGCCGATGACCGTGATCCGCGGCGACATGCACCGCATCCGTATCGGCGCGCGCACCAGCGTGCAGGACGGCAGCGTGCTGCACATCACCCACGCAGGGCCGTTCAACCCTGATGGCTACCCGCTGGTCATCGGTGACGAAGTGACAGTCGGGCACAAGGTCACCCTGCACGGCTGCACCCTGGGCAACCGGATTCTGGTCGGCATGGGCAGCATCGTCATGGACGGTGCGGTGGTCGAGGATGAGGTGATCATTGGCGCCGGCTCGCTGGTGCCGCCCGGCAAGCGCCTGGAAAGCGGCTACCTGTATGTCGGCAGCCCGGTGAAACAGGCACGCGCGCTGACCGACAAGGAGCGCAACTTCTTCAGCTATACCGCCGGCAACTACGTGAAGCTGAAGGATCTGCATCTGGCCGAAGGCTACGACCAGTGAGCGACGAACTGATCATTCGGCCCATCGAGCCGGCCGATTTCGACCAGGTCTGGCCGATCATTCATGACGTGGTGCAGGCGCAGGAAACCTACGCCTTCGACCCGAACATGGATCGTGAAACGGCCTGGAAAACCTGGGTTGAACTGCCGCGCGCGACCTTCGTTGCCGAGCAGGGCGGGCAGATTCTCGGCACCTACTACATCAAGGCCAACGCCGCCGGCCCTGGCGATCACGTGTGCAACTGCGGCTATATGACCGCTCCTGCTGCACGCGGCCGCGGCGTCGCCGGCCGGCTCTGCGCTCACTCGCTGCAGGTGGCGCGCGAATTGGGTTTCAGCGCCATGCAATTCAACAGTGTGGTGGCGACCAATATGGTGGCCGTGGCGCTATGGCAGAAACACGGTTTCGCGATTGTCGGCACCTTGCCCAAGGCCTACCGCCACGCCCGGTATGGCCTGGTGGATTGCCATGTGATGTTTCGTAGTTTGGACGCCTGAAAGTCCGTGCAGCAGCGAGTCGTATCTGCGATTCCGCTTAGACCGGCTGCTTGGTTCCGGGCACGGAATTTTGCGTAGGGCGGGCTCAGGAGCGAAGCGAACAGCCCGCAAATTGCTGCCTACACGGCAGTGAACGGCCGAGGCCGGCAATGACCTGGCGATCATCTTTTCTGAGCTGCCTACTCGGCAGTGAAGTGGGGAAGATAGCGGGCAAGTGGTTGTTTATCAAAATCAAAGCCCGGCTGGAGGCGTTTCTACCCTTTTTTCTGGTCGTTAGTTAAGTGTCTGATTTTAAAGATGTGAGAGTTGCGGCGAGAAAAAAGGGGTGTTGATGAAGGTGGATAAATCCTCTCCCTTGCATCGACTGCAGCACGCAAACGGGCTTTTGCACTTTCCAGCGTCAACGAGGTCGTTATTCTCCGACTACCTCCCAACGGACTGTATCGACGACAAGGATCGCCCCATGACCGAGCCCAATCCCTTCGCCCCGGAAGCGCTCGCGCCGACATTGGCCGCAAGGCAACTGCCGGTGTTGCCGCTGCATCTGGTGGGCGTGGCGCTGCTGATGAGCGTGGTCAGCATCGCGGTCACGCTGATCGGGTGGCTGATGAGCGATGTCGCCACCGATGCCACGTTCTGGCTGCGTTACGTCGCCAGCTACTGGCTAACCCATTTGCTGATGGCCGGGCTGGGGGTTTACTGGCTGGCCAATGCCTACATGGAGCGTCATCGCCTGGCGAGCTACCGGCAGCCGGCGGGGTTGCTGATCGGTTATGGCCTGGCCTACCTGTTGTTGTCCTGGGCTTTGGGTTTTGCCTCTGGGCAGCTCTACGTATGGCTGTACCAGCAACTGGATGTCTACGGCACTGTGCGCCTGCTGTTTAGTTTCGGTTGGTGGGGCATCGGTTTGTTGATCTTCTGCCTCGAGGCGCTGCTACCGCTATGGCTGCTGCTGCACCTGTTTCGACACCAGGCCGAAGTAGTCGCTGACGACTTGCAGGTGCCGGGGGCGACACTGGCCTGGTGCTTCGCGCTGGCCGTCGTGGTGGCATCCCTGCAACTGGCCGGGATGACCACCCAATTGCTGAGCGGGATGGCCTACGGGTACGAGCTGCAGGGCTGGGAGGGACTGGTCAACCTGGTGAATGCTGGGCTGTATCTGCTGGTCGCGTTCTTCACCGCACGTGCGGCACTGCCAGCGCAGGTGCGAGGATTCAATGGCGGACGGCTGGCAGCGGCGGTGGCGATCACCCTGTCATTGTGGATAGGCAGTGCACTGCTCTGCGGCATTGTGCTGCTGGCGCTGCTTTGGTTTGGACTGGGAGACCGTCTCGTATTGATGTTGTTCTTCAGCCTGCTGCAACTGGCGCTGCTGTGGCCATTCACTCGCTTCGGGCTGCGTTGGGGCTATCGCGCGCAGGCCGCCCAGGCGTGAACCAGCGGTAAAAGGCGGTTATCCTTCGCGGCTGTTCCGATTGCGAATAGGCGCCCGCCATGCATCACTCCACCATCCTCTTCGACCTCGACGGCACCCTGACCGACCCGCGTGAGGGCATTACCCGCTCGGTGCAGTACGCCCTGGCCAAGCTGGGCATCGATGAGCCGGACCTGGCCGCGCTGGAGCACTTCATCGGCCCGCCCCTGTTGCAGTGCCTCATGGCGACCTACGCGCTGGACGAGGCCACCGGCTGGCAGGCGGTCAATCACTACCGCGAGCGCTTCCGGGTTACTGGGCTATACGAAAATCGTGTGTTCGACGGCGTGGAAACTCTGCTCGAGGCGCTGGTGGCGCAGGGCCGAACGCTCTATATCGCGACCAGCAAGCCGACGGTGTTCGCCGAGGAAATCGCCCGGCACTTCGGCTTCGACCGCTACTTCAAGCGCATCTACGGCAGTGAGCTGGATGGCACCCGCACCAACAAGGTGGAGCTGTTGGCGCATCTGCTGGACTCGGAACGACTGGCGCCCGGTTCGGCGCTGATGATCGGCGACCGCAAGCACGACCTGATCGGCGCACGCAGCAACGGTTTGCAGGCGGTGGCGGTCGGTTACGGCTTCGGTAGTCGTGAGGAGTTGCTCGGCGAGACGCCGGACTTTCATTTCGAGACGCTGGAGCAGATGCACCGGGCATTCATCTGCTGAGAACTGTAGGAGCGAGCTCTGCTCGCGAATGAAAGCGAAAGCTTCGCGAGCAAGCTTGCTCCTACAGGGGGGGTATCAGCCGTTGCGCTGATAGACGATCTTCTTGGTGCCGCCGTCGCAGCTGCCGACGACCATGCTCTGATCCTGAACTTCGTCGTTGGGCACGATTTCCAGGGTGTAGCTGGGCACGTTGTTGGCCTGAATCTTCACTTCGATTTCCTGCTTGAGTTCTTCGCAGGGCTTGGGCGCGGCCAGCGCGCCGCCAGCAAGGAGCATCAGGGCCAGGGCGGGAATCAGTCGTTGCATCGCTTGTACCTCCGGTGTTGGGCGAAACCTGAGTAGGTTGGACTGGCAATCTGCCCCGCAGTTCTAGTCGTTTTGCATCAGGCTTTCCAACGCGGCCCGACGATCCGCTTCCGGCAGCCGACCGAGCGCGGCCACGGCGGCGTAGAACGCGCGCCAATCCCGGCCCTCACGCGTGAACAGTGCCGCGAAAGCCGGCACCCATTGGTCGTAGAGGCCGAAGGGCAGCAGCTTGGCGTTGTTCAGCGGGCTTTCGATCCAGGCGTCATAACGCCCCTGGCCGCCCCATTCGCGTTGGCGCAAGGCGCGGTAGTCGCGGCGCAGGCGCTCGAACTCGGTTTGCTTGGCGGCGCGCATGGCTTCTTCTGACAGATTGCTGGCATAGAGCTGACGCAAACGCTCGCGGCTGGCCAGCACCAGTTCGATGAACTGCTGGCGCTGGCGCTCGTCGCTGGCCGGCGGCGTTTCACCACGGGCCGCGTGCCACTGACGCAGCCCCTCGCGTTCGACGAAGGTGGCGAAGGACTCGTTGAAGGCGGTATCGCCGGGCAGGTAGTACTGCTGGTGCGCCAGCTCGTGGAAGATCACCGCGATGAAACGCTCGTCGCTCCAGCGCAGCATGGTGTTGAGCAGCGGGTCGTCGAACCAGCCCAGGGTGGAATAGGCCTCGACACCGCCGATGTAGGTGTCCAGGCCCTGCTGACGCAGCAGCGCGGCAGCACCGCGGGCTCGGCCCTGCTGGTAGTAGCCGCGGTAGGCGACGCAACCGGCGATGGGGAAACAGTGCAGCTCGGGGTCGAGGGAGAACTCTGGCGTGGCGAACACATTCCACACCACGAAGGGGCGCTCCAGGTCGGCGTAGAGGCGATAGCTGCGGTTCTCTGGCAACTGCAGGCTGGCGCTGGCAAAGTCCCGCGCCTGTTGGCTCAGCGTCAGGCGCCTGGCCAGGTCGGGGTCGGTGGCCGAGTCGTCGAGCAGGCGTTCGACTGGCTGGCGTGCCTGCAACAGTTGCCATTGGCCCTGACCGAGATGGGCGTAATAGTCGAGGGTCGAGCAGCCGCCCAGCAGCAGGGCAAGCAGGGGAACCGCGCAGCGGCGCAGCAGGTCTTTAGAAGAGGCGTTGGGCATGCCGTCACGCTAGCTGATCGCGTTGCTTGTCTCCAGCCCCGTGCGTGTGAATACGCCCTTTTCGCCTCGGTTTTGCCCGCCTCCCGATGTAGGCTGGTGCCTGAACCCTATCGTGGAGGTCGCCATGCGCGCCCTGTTTCTCGCTCCCGCCCTGATGATGCTCGGGGCCTGTGCTTCACCCCTGCCCAAGCCCGACCCGCAGCAGGCCTGGGTCGAGTTGTATTCCACCGCCGATACCTTGCTGATGGCCGACCGCCTGGACGGCAAGCGCTGGCCGGATGGCCGCTACTTTCAGGTGACGCCCGGCCAGCACGAGCTGGAAACACGCTTCCAGTTCGAGGTGCGTAGCGGTGGCTCGATAGGAATGCAGAGCGAGCCATTGCGCATGACCTGCGAGATTCGTCTGCGCTATGACGACTTCGCAGCCGGCCAGCGCTACCGCGTCGAGGCACGCCAACAGCTGATGAAGGCGCAGGCCTGGCTGTATGACGAGCAGCGCAACGTGTTGGCGCGTGGCGAGGTGCTGCGTTGCGGGACGGCCATCTAGGCCAGGGCTGATCCGCACGGCGCGCCCCGCTGATCATCGGGTGCGCCGCGGGTGCAAGGTCAGGCTTCGAGTATGCCTTCCAGGGTGATCGTGGCGTTCAGTACCTTGGATACCGGGCAGCCGGTCTTGGCCGCTTCCACGGCTTTCTCGAAGGCGGCGCGTTCGGCGCCTGGGATCTTCGCGCGCAGCGTCAGATGCACGGCGCTGATCTCGAAGCCGCCCTCGACCTTTTCCAGGGTCACTTGCGCCTTGGTGTCGATGCTCTCGGCGGTCATGCCAGCGTCGCCCAGTTCCTTGGACAGAGCCATGGAGAAGCAGCCCGCATGAGCGGCGCCGATCAGCTCTTCGGGGTTGGTCCCGGGCTTGTCTTCGAAGCGGGTGTTGAAACCATAGGGCGAGTCCTTGAGGACGCCACTTTCGGTGGAGATAGTGCCTTTACCGTCCTTGATACCACCTTGCCAGTGGGCCGAAGCTGTCTTCTTCATATGCGTCTCCCATCGTATGAACGGGGCCACCGATCTGGCGGCCTGTCTGATTCAGAGGGCTGTCACGCGTACAAGTTCGCACTTAGCCGTGTTGCAGCTCGGCGAGGATGTCGAAGGCGTGCAGGCGGTCGGCGAAGTCGTACATGTCGCAGGTGAAGATCAGCTCGTCCGCTTCGGTTTGCTCCAGCAACTGTTCCAGGCGTTGGCGCACGGTCTGCGGCCCGCCGATGGCGGCCAGGCCGAAGAACTCGCCGACGGCCTGGCGCTCGTGCGGCAGCCACAGGCCGTCCATGCTCGGTACGGGCTTGCGTTGCACCAGGCTCTGGCCGCGGATCAGCGCCAGGATGCGCTGGAACGCAGAGGTGGCCAGATACTGCGCCTGCTCGTCGCTGTCGGCTGCCAGCAGCGGCACGCCAAGCATCACATAAGGCTTGTCCAGCACCGCCGAGGGGCGGAAGTGGTTGCGGTAGATGCGGATCGCCTCGTGCATGTAGCGCGGTGCGAAGTGCGAGGCGAAGGCGTAAGGCAGGCCCTTCATGCCGGCCAGCTGGGCGCTGAACAGGCTGGAGCCGAGCAGCCAGATCGGCACATTGGTCCCCGCCCCGGGCATGGCGATCACCCGCTGGCCTTCCTGGCGCGGGCCGAGGTAGGCCTGCAGTTCTTCGACGTCATTGGGGAAGTCGTCGGCGCTGCCATCGCGGCTGCGGCGCAGGGCATGGGCGGTGTACTGATCGGCGCCGGGCGCGCGGCCCAGGCCCAGTTCGATACGACCGGGATAGAGCGTGGCGAGGGTGCCGAACTGTTCGGCAATCACCAGCGGCGCATGGTTGGGCAGCATCACGCCGCCAGCGCCCAGGCGGATTTTCGAGGTGCCGGCGGCCAGATAGCCGAGCAGCACGGAGGTGGCGGAGCTGGCGATGCCGTCCATGTTGTGGTGCTCGGCCACCCAGAATCTCTCGAAGCCGAGGCTCTCGACATGTCGGGCCAGCGCCAGCGAATTGTGCAGGGCCTGAGCGGCATCGCCATCGTCGCGAATCGGCGCCAGGTCGAGGGTGGAGAGCTTGATCGAGGCCAGTCGGCTCATTGGGGAATTCTCCTCGTTGCATGGCCGGCCACTCTAACCCCTCGGGTCCAGGCAGCGCACGTCAGGCACAGGCATAGTCATCATCGATACGGGTGATGCGCTGATGCCGTCGTGGCTGGTTTGCGCCGCGGGATGCTCGGTGATGAGCGTGGCGAATGGTGCCCAGGACCGCCGTGTTGGCGAGCGAACCTGTGCCTCAGCCAGCGCCGTGCTGGGCGCGGTATTCGCCAGGGGTCAGACCGGTCCACTGGCGGAAGGCGCGGAAGAATACGCTGGGTTCGGAGTAGCCCAGCAGCAGGGCGATTTCCGCCGCAGGCAGGCGTCCGTCGCGCAGGTGTTGTTCGGCCAGCTGGCGGCGCGTGTCGGCCAACAGGTGCTGGTAGCTGCAGCCCTCTTCGGCCAGCCTGCGCTGCAGGGTGCGTTCGCTCAGGTTCAATGCGCGGGCCAGCTCGGCGCGGTCGGGTTCGCCGTGTGCCAGTTGCTCGCCGAGCAGGCCGATGACCCGCGCACTGAGGCTGGCGCTGGGCAGGCGGGCGAGCAGGGTTTCGGCATGCTGGCGCAGCAGTTGCTGCAGCGGCGGGTTGGCCTGGATCAGGGGTGCCTGGCCCAGGGCACGGGGCAGGGCGATGGCATAGTCGTCGCTGGCGAACTGCAGTGGGCAGGCGAACACGTCCTGATAGGGCGCAAGGTCGGCTGGTGCAGCGTGACGAAATTGCGCGCCGAGCAGACGGAAGTCGTCGAGCAGCGGCGTGGTCATCTGCACCCAGCAGGCCATCATCGCCAGAACGCGGATGCGGGTTGCCGGATGCTGCGGATGCAATGGGCGGTACAGCAGCAACAGGCTGTCATCGCGCGTCTCGATATGCAGTTCGCCGCCCTCGCCACCGAGGCGCTGATAGCGTAGTGCGGCGTTCAGCGCATCGCCCAGGGTGGCGCTGCTCTGCAGCAGATAGCTGAGCACGCTGAATGGGCCGGGGGTGAGGTTGCGACCGAGCAGCAGGCCGGGTTCCGGGTGCTGCAGGCGTGAGTCCAGCTCGTGCCAGAGGGTCTGCTGGACGCTGAAGGGAATGCGCGCGTCGGGGTCAGCCAGTTGCTGGTCAGTCAGGTTACAGACGCTGAGCAGCGCCTGACGGTCGAGGCCGAGGCGACTGGCTGCGTGCAGCACAGCCTGGGTCAGACTGGCGCTGACCGAGGCCTGCGATGATTCATGAAGGACGTTCGACATTGGCCGATTCTGCCCAATGCCGGGGTTGGACGATAGCCTGCGCCCCACACAATGAGTTACGACCGGTTGGTCAACAAGGCGTGCATATTCGTCGCAAGCAGTTAGACTTCCCAGCCGGACGTCGCTCACAAGGCGCGCTCGCTCAAAACAACAGAAAAAGGAGATTTCCCATGAAAGGCAAATCCTTGGCATGGGTCCTGTCCGCCGCACTCGCGGGCACTGCCCTGAGTGGTATGGCACAGGCTGAAGAGAAATTCGTCACCATCGGCACTGGCGGCCAGACCGGCGTCTATTACGTTGCCGGCCAGTCCATCTGCCGTTTCCTCAACCGTGGCTCGGCTGAGCACGGCATCAAGTGCAACGCGCCGGCCAGCGGCGGCGGTGTGGCCAACGTGAATGGCATTCGCAGCGGCGAATTCAACTTCGGCATCATGCAGTCCGACCACCAGTTCAAGGCCCTCAACGGCGCTGCGCCGTTCGAAGCCGAAGGTGCGATGAGCGATATCCGTGCGGTGTTCTCGCTGCAGAGTGAAGTGTTCACCGTCCTTGCCCGTCGTAGCGCCAATATCGCCAGCTTCGATGACCTCAAGGGCAAGCGCGTCAACATCGGCAACCCGGGTTCCGGTCAGCGTGACACCCTGGAAGAGATCATGGCTGTCAAAGGCTGGGATCGCTCTGCCTTCGCTCTGGCTGCCGAGCTGAAGCCGGCCGAACAGGCCAGCGCTCTGGGCGACAACAACATCGATGCCATGACCTACTTCGTCGGTCATCCGAATGGCGCGATCCAGGAAGCCACCACCACCACCGACGCCGTTCTGGTTCCGGTGACCGGCGCCGAGATCGACAAACTGCTGGCCGAGAAGACCTACTACACCAAGGCCGACATCCCTGGCGGTCTGTACAAGGGCAACGATCAGCCGACGCCGTCCATCGGTGGCAAGGCCGTGCTGTCCACCAGCGCCAAGGCCGATCCGGAAGTGGTCTACCAACTGGTCAAGTCCGTGTTCGACAACATCGACCGCTTCAAGCGTCTGCACCCGGCCTTCGCTGACCTGAAGGAAGCCGACATGATCAAGGCCGGTCTGACTGCCCCGCTGCACGAGGGCGCCGAGCGTTACTACAAGGAACGCGGCTGGCTGTAAGCCTTCGGCCCTGTCGATCCCGTCGCAGGGCTTATGGGTGATGCGCAGCGAGCGCATTGCCCGATTCGCCTCTAGTGTTAAGCAAACCCGTAGGCTGCGGCCTACGGGTTTTGCCGTTTTTCGTTTACTCAAATGCAGGTTCGCCCCATGCATGACAAGCAACTGTCCACCGAAGAACTGATTGCCCAGGACGTCGGCGCGCGTTCGCCCGTCGGTCTGATGGCCCAGGTGATTACTGGCCTGGCGCTGCTCTGGTCGCTGTTCCAGCTGTGGATCGCTTCGCCACTGCCGTTCATCTTCGGTGTTGGCGTGCTCAACGATACCCAGACCCGTGCCATTCACCTGGCATTTGCCCTGCTGCTGGCGTTTCTCGCCTACCCGGCGTTCAAACGCTCGCCGCGTGATCGCGTGCCGCTGCTGGATATCGCTCTAGGGCTGGTCGCCGCGGCCAGTGCTGCCTATCTGTTCATTTTTTATCAGCAGTTGGCCCTGCGCCCCGGCAGCCTGACCACAGGTGACCTGGTTACGGCCTGCATCGGTATCCCCCTGCTGCTGGAAGCCACGCGCCGCGCGCTCGGCCCACCCCTGGCCATCATCGCCCTGGTCTTTCTCGTCTACAGTCTGGCCGGCCCCTATATGCCGGGGATATTGGCGCACCGCGGCGTCAGCTTCAACGCGCTGGCCAACCACCAGTGGATCACCACCGAAGGCGTGTTCGGTATCGCCTTGGGCGTGTCTACCAGCTTCGTGTTCCTCTTCGTGTTGTTCGGCGCGCTGCTCGAGCGCGCCGGTGCTGGCCATTACTTCATCCAGCTGGCGTTCAGCCTGCTCGGCCACTTCCGTGGCGGCCCGGCCAAGGCGGCGGTGCTGGCTTCCGGCCTGACCGGGATGATCTCCGGCTCGTCGATCGCCAACGTGGTCACCACCGGCACCTTCACTATTCCGATGATGAAGCGCACCGGCTTCTCTGCGGAAAAGGCCGGTGCGGTCGAAGTGGCCTCCTCGGTCAACGGTCAGATCATGCCGCCGGTGATGGGGGCTGCAGCCTTCCTGATGGTCGAGTACATCGGCATGCCCTATGTCGAGATCATCAAGCACGCCTTCCTGCCTGCCGCGATTTCCTACATCGCGCTGCTCTACATCGTCCATCTTGAGGCGCTCAAGCTCGGCCTGCAGCCCATTGGCGGTCATCAGCCCAAGCCCTGGCTGCGTCGCCTGACCGGTTTCGCCTTCGGTGCAGCGCTGATCAGTGGCCTGTCGCTGGCGGTCTACTACGGCCTGGGTTGGCTCAAGCCGGCGCTCGGTGAATATGCCCTGCCGGTGATCGGTGTTCTGCTCGCGGTGGTCTACCTGGCGCTGCTGAAAGTCGCCGCCAGCGTGCCGGTACTGCCTCCAGAAGACCCCAACGCGCCGCTGGAAGAACTGCCGCAGACCCGCGCGGTGCTGCTGTCCGGCCTGCACTTCCTGCTGCCGGTGGTGGTGCTGGTCTGGTGCCTGATGATCGAGCGCCTGTCTCCCGGTCTGTCGGCCTTCTGGGGCAGCGTAATGCTGATCATCATCCTGCTCACCCAGCGCCCGCTGCTGAGCTGGATGCGCCGCGACGGCAGCCACGACCACGGCACCTTCATCGATGGCGTGATCGATCTGCGCGAAGGCCTGATCGCTGGCGCCCGCAACATGATCGGTATCGGTATCGCCACGGCGGCGGCGGGCATCATCGTCGGTGCGGTTTCGCAGACCGGCGTTGGCCTGGTGCTGGCCGACCTGGTCGAACTGCTGTCGATGGGCAACCTGCTGCTGATGCTGATCCTGGTGGCAGTGTTCAGCCTGATCCTCGGTATGGGCTTGCCGACTACCGCCAACTACATTGTGGTGTCCAGCCTGCTGGCGCCGGTGGTGGTGGCGCTGGGGCAGCAGAACGGCTTGATCGTGCCGCTGATCGCGGTGCACCTGTTCGTCTTCTACTTCGGCATCATGGCCGACGTGACGCCACCGGTGGGGCTGGCCTCGTTCGCCGCGGCGGCGGTGTCCAAGGGCGATCCGATCAAGACCGGTATTGTGGCGTTCTTCTACAGCCTGCGTACCGCCGCTTTGCCGTTCCTGTTCATCTTCAACACCGACCTGCTGCTGATCGACGTCGACTTCTGGAACGGCGTGATCATCTTCATCGTGGCGACCATCGCCATGCTGATATTCGCCGCCGGCACCCAGGGTTTCTTCCTGGTGCGCAGCCGCCTGTACGAGAGCGTGTTGCTGCTGCTGGTGGCCTTCACCCTGTTCCGCCCCGGCTTCTGGATGGACATGCTGCACGACCCTTATCAGGAGGTGCCGCCGGCCGAGCTGGTGCAAGCGCTCGATGGGGTAGAGGACGGCAGCTCGCTGCGCCTGCGCATTCTCGGCGAGAACGCCGTGGGCGACCCGCGTGAGTTCACCGTGCTGCTGCCGGTGCCGGATGGCGCTTCGGGCCAGACGCGCCTGGAGAAGCTCGGCCTGAACCTCTATGAGGAGGGCGACAAGGTGCTGGTGGACAGCGTCACCTTCGGCAGCCTGGCCGCTGATGCGGGTCTGGAGTTCGATCAGCAGATCCTCAGCGTGCGGGCACCGACCGACCGCTGGATGAAGGAGTTGATGTGGATTCCGGGCTTCCTGCTGTTCGGTCTCGTGGTACTGCTGCAGCGCCGTCGCAAGCTGGCGCAGACCGCATAACGGGCTTGGCACTGACGACAAGGCAGCTTCGGCTGCCTTGTTCGTTTATTGACCATGCCCCCATTTGTGTAGGAGCGGCGCCCCGCCGCTAACCTGGGCGGCGCCGACTCAAAAGCTTCGCCCCGGGGCGGGGCTCCTACGCAAGAGGGGATTTGCGAAGCCTATCTGACAGGCATTGAGCTTCGGCTGCCTTGTTCGTTTATGCCCTGGGCGCGGATTGCTAGACTCGCCGGCCTGACCATTCGGACAACAAGGACGCAGCCAGCATGTCGACGCCGCGCGTGCATTACCCCTGGTACAAGAAGGAAGACACCGATGCCTTCTTCGCCCTGTTCCAGAACAACATCGCCAACTTCGTGATCATCGCCATCAGCATGCTGGGCATGGGCTTCCCTGCCGAAATCGTGTTCGGCCAGGTACTGCCGGGGGCGGCGGTGGCGGTGATGGCCGGTAACTTCTACTACGCCTGGAGCGCCGCGCGTCTGGCGCGCAAGGAGAACCGCGCCGACGTCACCGCGCTTTCCTACGGCATCAGCACGCCGGTGATGTTCGTCTTCCTGTTCGGCGTGCTGCTGCCGGCGAAGAACCTCACCGGCGATGCCGAACTGGCCTGGAAGGTGGCGGTGGCCGCGTGCTTCATCAGTGGTCTGATCGAGGCGGCGATCAGCCTGATCGGCAACTGGGTACAGCGTCATCTGCCGCGTGCTGCCATGCTCGGTGCGGTGGCCGGCGTGGCGCTGACCTTCATCGCTGGCGAGATGCTGTTCAAGACCCTGGAAATCCCGGTGATCGGTCTGCTGGTACTGGCCATCACCATCGTCGGCCTGGTGGCGCGGGTAAGCATGCCGTTTCGCCTGCCGGCTTCTCTGTTCGCCATCGTCGTCGGTACGGCGCTGGCCTACCTGATCGGCGCGGCTGACGGCGGCAAGTTCAGCGATGCCTTCACCCACCTGGGTTTCTACCCGCTGCTGCCCAACCTGGCCTGGTACGAGGGCCTGGGCCTGCTGTTCACCAGCCTGCTGGCGCTGATGACGGTGATCCTGCCGATCACCCTGTACAACGCCATCGAGACCATGAACAACGTCGAGGCCATGAGCGCCGCCGGTGACAGCTACAGCGTGCGCGAGTGTCAGGCCGTGGACGGACTGGGCACCTCGCTCGGTGCGCTGTTCGGCGGCGTGTTCCCGACCACCGTTTACATCGCCACCGTGGGTTCGAAGTGGATGGGCGCCGGGCGTGGTTACAGCCTGCTCAATGGCGCGGTGTACGGCCTGGCGACCATGTTCGGCCTGATCGCCTTCATCGCCGCGCTGATTCCGGTATCGGTGGTGGCGCCGATCCTGGTGTTCGTCGGCATGTCGATGATCGCCACGGCGTTCAACAGCAACCACGCCCGTTACTATCCTGCAGTGGCGTTGGCGATGCTGCCGTATTTCGCCAACTACCTGATGACTCGCTTCAATCGGGGCGCGCCGGAGGTGGTCGAGGGCATTTCCAGTGCCATCGGCGCGTTGGGGCAGGGCGCCATGTTCAGCGCCATCCTGCTCGGTGCCATGTGCGTGGCGGTGATCGACCGTCAGTTCCGCCAGGCCACCGTCTTCGCTCTGGTGGCGGCCGGCATGGCCTTCGTTGGTCTGATGCACGCACCGAAGCTGGCCTGGTACGCCGCGCCGGACTTCGTCCACGGCTATCTGCTGATGGCGCTGTTCTTCGCCTGGTATGCCTGGCGCGGCGTGGAGCCGGCCGCGCCCGAGCGAGTAAGCAGCGCCGACTGAGTCACTCGCCACCCTCGAGCCTGAGCGCGCCGGTCTCCTGGCCCTCCAGCACCACATAGGCGCTGGAGCAGAACAGCGAGTTGAGGCGCTTCATGTCGGCGATCAGCTCCAGATGCAATGAGCTGGTCTCGATGCTCTGCAGCACCTGGCGCTGCAGGCGGCCGATATGCGCGTGCGCCAGGCGCCGCTCCTGCGCGCGGAAGCGGCGCTTCTCGCGCAGCAACTGGCTGGCACTGGCGTGATCGGCGCTGAGGAACACGTTAAGGCCCAGGCGCAGGTTGGCTGTCAGTTGCCCATGCAGGCTGGTCAGCTCCTCCAGACCTTTCTCGGAGAAGGCTCGGCGCTGCGCAGTCTTCTCGTTCTGGATCTTGCCGAGCATGCGCTCGATCAACTCGCCGGCCTGCTCCAGGTTCACCACCAGCTCGAGCGTTTCCGCCCAGCGTCTGCTTTCATGCTCACTCATCGCTTCGCGTGGGACCTGTGCAAGGTACAGCTTGACTGCCCGGCACAGGCTGGCGACATCGTCATTGAGGCTGCGCAGCTCCTTGTTCAATGCCGGCTGGTTGTGCTCCAGCACCGGCAGCAGGTGGCCGAGCATGGCCTCGATCTTGTCGCCCACGCGCAGGGTTTCGCGCACGGCGTTGGCCAGCGCCAGGCTCGGCGTGGTCAGGGCCGTGGGGTCGAGGTGGCGCGGGCGGGCGATGCCGCTGTCGTCGGCACGGTCCGGCATCAGCCAGTTGCAGAAGCGCGCCATCAACCCGACGCTGGGCAACATCAGCACGGCGCGCAGGCTGTTGTAGAGCAGGTGGAAAAAGATCACCAACTCCGCCGGGCGCCAATTCAGGCTGTCCAGCCAGTCGGCCAATGGCTGCAGTACCGGCAGCACCAGCACCAGTCCGATCAGCTTGTAGATCAGACTGCCCAGCGCCACGCGACGCCCGGCCGGGTTCTGCAGGCTGCTGGTGAGAAAGGCCAGCAGACCGCTGCCGATGTTGGCACCGATCACCAGGCCGATGGCCACCGGCAGGCTGATCAGCCCGGCACCGGCCAGGGTAGCGGTGAGCAGCACGGCGGCCAGGCTGGAATAGGTGAGCAGGGCGAACAGCGCACCGACCAGCGCGTCGAGCAGCAGATCGCCAGTCAATGACGCGAACAGCACGCGAATGCCGCGCGCTTCGGTGATTGGCGTGGCAGCGGCGACGATCAGCTCCAGCGCCAGCAGCATCAGGCCCAGGCCGATGGCCACCCGGCCGAGTTGGCCCGCACGGGTCTGCCGCCGCGAGAGAAAGAAGATCACCCCGAGAAAGATCAGCAGCGGGCTCAGCCAACTGAGGTTGAGCGTCAGCACGCGGGCCATGAGCGCCGTGCCGACGTCGGCACCGAGCATGATCGCCAGGCCTGGCGCCAGCGCCATCAGGCCCTGGGCGACGAAGGAGGTGACCAGCAAGGCCGTGGCGTTGCTGCTCTGCACCAGCGCCGTGACGCCGATGCCGGCGACGAACGCCAGCGGCCGGCGGCCGATATTGTGGCTGAGCACCTTGCGCAACTGCGAGCCGAACACGCGCAGGATGCCGGTACGTACGATGTGGGTGCCCCAGACCAACAAGGCAATGGCTGACAGCAAATGCAGCAGGGTCAGCATAAATCGGCCCCCCTGAAAGACGGCCGATGAGGAATTATGGTTTCGGCCTGTATAGATGAGCATCGGCCGAAATCGCTGATAAAGCCAGTCAACCGTCCCGCAACACCTTGAGTTCGGCATCATCGGCGGAGAAGCCGCGCTCGAGCTTGAACTTGAGGCTGAGGTCGGTCCGCGAGTCGGCGAACTTGAGTGCTTCGGCCAGGCTGATACGGCCGGCTTCGAGCAGGGCGAACAGATGCTGGTCGAAGGTTTGCAGACCTTGTTCGGCCGCTCGCGCCGTGGCTTCGCGCAACTCCTCCAACTCATCGCGCTGGATCAGGTCGCGGATATAGGGTGTGCCCAGCATTAGCTCCACCGCTACCACGCGTTTTTGCGCGATGCCCGGTACCAGGCGCTGGCCGATCACCGCGAGCAGGTTGTGCGCCACGTCGGCCAGCACCTGCTTGCGGGCGGCGTCGGGAAAGAAGCGGGCGATACGCTCGATGGCGTGGCTGCTGCTGGTGGCATGCAGCGTGGCCACGCACAGGTGGCCGGTTTCGGCGTAATGCAGCGCGTGCTGCATGGTCGCGGCGTCGCGGATCTCGCCGAGCATGATCACGTCCGGCGCCTCGCGCAGCACGTTGCGCAGGGCGTCGTCGAAGCTGTGGGTATCGAGGCCGACTTCCCGCTGGTCGATGATCGAGCGTTGGTGGCTGTGGAGAAATTCGATGGGGTCTTCGATGCAGACGATATGCCCGCTCTTGTGGCGATTGCGGAAATCCAGCATCGCCGCCAGGGTGGTGGACTTGCCCGAACCGGCTGCGCCGGTGATCAGGATCAGCCCGCGATCCTGCATGGCCAGCTTTTCCAGCATTTTTGGCAGACCGAGCGCCTCGAAGCTGGGAATCTGGCTCTTGATCAGGCGCACTACCATGGCCACTTCGCCGCGCTGGTAATAGAGGTTGACCCGATAACGTCCGGCGCCCTGCAGGCTGACCGCCAGATTCATCTCCAGATCGCGCTCGAACTCGGCGACCTGCTTCTGCGTCATCAGTTGATAGGCCAGCTGTTGCACCTCGCCGGCCTTCATGACGCGCTGGCCCACCGGCTGGCTGTGCCCTTCCACTTTCATGTGCGGCGGTGCGCCGACGCTGAAGAACAGGTCCGAGCCGCCTTGCTGGTGGATCAGCTGCAGATAGGGGAAAACGTCAGGCTGATCGTTGGCGTTGGTGTCATTCATCGGCTTGCCGCATCTCGTTCGTGTTGCGACAAGAATAGACGGCGTCCTGCCCAGCCCGTTGCTTCGTATCAAGAGAACAGCATGAATTGTCGCCCTATAGCCTGGTTGCACTGGACAGCCGTGCTCGTGAGAGCAAGAGTCAATGATCGGGGCAGCAAGGCGATTGTGCGCCAATGACTGGAGATTGATGGTGGGATTATGGGGGTCGGCTCTGCTGAGTCTGCTGTTGTGCGTCTCGGCGCGAGCGGAGGTGCTGCACCTGGCTACGGGCGATGACTATGCGCCGTTCACTGGCAAGGCATTACCTGGTCAGGGCATGCTCACCCAGGTGGTGCGGGCGGCGCTGGCTGAGCAGGGGGCGGCAATCACGCTCGACTGGCTGCCCTGGAACCGCGGTTACCTGAAAGCCAAGCGCGTTGAGTACGACGCCACCTTTCCCTACGTCCGTTCTGCCGAGCGCGAGGCGGAGTTTCTCTACTCGGCGCCCATTTATGTGGCCGAACCATACATCTTCAGCCGGGCCGGTGATCACATCGAGCTCGACGATCTGCCCACCATGATCGGCCGGCGACTCTGCTATCCGCTGGGCTGGCAGCCGCCGGCGGCGATCCAGCAAATGGTCGAGCAGGGCGTACTGCGCCGTCATTCTCCACTGGGTCTGCAGGAATGCGCACGGCTGCTGCTGCTCGAACGTGACGACCTGTTCATTGCCGACCGTAACCTGGGGGACAGTGCTTTGCACAGCGCTGGCGCTGATCTGGCGCAGTTTCACCGGTCACGGGTGCCGTTTCAGAGCAGTACGCTGCACTTCATCGTCTCGCGGCAGCATCCGCGTGCTACCGAGTTGATCGAGCGCTTCAATCGCGGGCTCGAGGCGCTCAAGGCACGCGGTGAATATCAGCGGCTGATCGAGAGCTACGTGGAGTAGCGCCCGTGCTGGTCAATCAGGCCAAGAACATCATGATCGCCACCAGGCTGCCGGCCGCCAACAGCGTCTGCAGGGTAATGATGCCGGCCATTAGCTGGCTATCGCCGCCGAGCTGGCGGGTCAGCACGTAGGCGGTCGGTGCGGTGGGCAGGGCGAAGAACAGCACCAGCACGGCGCTCTCCATGGCCGGCAGGGCCAGCGCCCAGGCCACGCCCCAGGCCAGCAGCGGCATCGCCAGCAGACGCAGCGCACTGTTCCAGGTCAGTGCAGGGATTTCACCGCCAAGCTGTGCCGGCTTGAGCGCCGCGCCAACGCAGAGCAGGCCCAGCGGCAGGCTGGCTGCAGCGAGCAGGCTGAGCAGGCGATCCGTGCCGCCCGGCAGGCCGATGCCCGTGAGGTTGAACAGCGCGCCGCCGACACAGGCGAGGATCAGCGGATTCTTGATGATCGGCAGCAGCAGGCTGCGCGCGCTGACGCCACGTTCGGCGGTCAGCGACCACACCGACAGCACGTTCACCGTCGGCACCATGAGGGCCAGCATCAGCGCGGCGAGGGTCAGGCCCTCCTGACCGAACAGGCTGCCGACCGCGGCCAGGCCCAGGTAGGTGTTGAAGCGCAGGATGCCCTGAGTGAAGGCGCCAAAACGCCCCGCCGGCCAGCCACGCAGGCGCCGCACCAGCAGCAGCGCCAGCCAGGCGATGCCCAGGCCGAGCAGCACCGCCAATGCCAGACGCGGCAAGGCCGGATTGTTCAGCGGCGCACGGGCCAGGCTGGAGAACAGCAGGGCAGGGAACAGAATGAAGTAATTGAGGCGCTCGGCACCCGGCCAGAAAGCCTCGCTGGGGAACTCGCGCAGGCGCAGCCAGTAGCCGGCGACTATCATGGCGAACAGCGGCCACAAGGCCAGCAACAGGTCTATCACGGGAACCCCCGGTGGTGGTGAGCGCCCATCTTGGTCAGCGGCGCGGGGCAATGCAAGGCGGAGGCAAGATGAAGGTCGAACATCAGGGCGGCTGCCAGTGTGGTGCACTGCGCTATCGGATCAATGCGCCGCTGACGGATATCGCGCACTGCCATTGCTCGGTCTGCCGGCGCAGCAGTGGCGGCATTCTCACTACCTGGGCCACGGTACCGCGCCAGGCATTTCACTGGCTGCGCGGCACGCCGAAGGCGTTCGCCTCATCAGCCAGCTGTACACGCTATTTCTGTGCGGACTGCGGTGCACATCTGGCGCTGCTCACTTCGCTCAGCCCGGATACGCTGGATGTAACCGTCGCCACGCTGGACAAGCCGGAGCAAGCCCCGGCGGATCGGCATATCTGGGTGAGCAGCCGGCTGTCCTGGTTGACGGTCGATCCGCAATTGCCGGAAGAGTGGCAAGAAGAGATAGATTAGGTAGCTCAACATAAACGCATAAGGGATCGATTCAGAGTTAATCGCAGATTGATTTTTGCGCCGAAAAGCATTCCCATGAAGCGATGTCTATGTCACATTTCGAAAAATTAAGTACAGCTAACGTTTGAATACAAAAGGCTTTTTAGCCTTGCTGACTGACGCGATCTTCCAACGTCATTTGGAATGATTGTGCCGTAATTTCTATTTTCAGATGGCCAGGGAAAGGATGACCGCACATGTCAGGCGCATTGCTCCGCACGGGTAACCTTCAGGAATTCAAGGCGCTGGGTGTCGATGGTCAGCCGGTGTACAGCGCCGCGCTGCAACTGCGCGAGGCCATTCGCCTGAAGATGGGGCGCGAAGCCTCCAGTTGCCTAGCCATTCCGCAGCCCAACGAAACCGGTGACCGCATCGATTGGTACGCGCCTGCAGAGGGCGACGTGATCCCCTGGTCGGCGGCCACGGTTGAGGAGCGCGCGAATGCCTATGCTCAGCTTGAGGTGATGCACGCCAAACTGGGTGCTACCAGCGAAAGCATGCGTGCTGACGCGCAGAACCGGGAAAAGCAGATATTCGGTCGCCTGCTGGAAAAAACCATTCACTTTCCCGACAGCGACCATGTCTACCTGGTCGATGGCAAGCCCGTCATCACCTTCTGGGGGTTCACCGATCACGCGGGAACCTATGATCACGACCCGCTGTTGTGTCTGCGTCCGCCTGTGCCCAGCGCTGCGCCAGTAGCACCGCTCGCGCCGCCCCCGCTGGCCGCCGCCGTGCCGGTTGAGGTGGTGAAGAAGTCGCGTTGGTGGCGCTGGCTGTGGCTGTTGCTCCTGCCACTGCTCCTGCTGTTGCTGTTGTTCTTGCTGCGCGCCTGTGCGCCAACGGTCGAGTTGCCACTCGGCCTCGATCGCATCGATCTGCCGGGATTGCCGGTGCATGAGCGTGATATCGGCGTGTTCGGTCGTGGTGGGTCGGTCGATGGCGCCGGGTCGGGTGCTGCTATCGATGGTCAACTGCCGGACGGACAAGAGTCTCCCGCTGCCGAGCAGGAGGAGGGCGCTGCTGCACACGACGAGCTCGATGCACCGGGCGAAGAACCGCCGCCGTCCGCGCCTGAAGATGCAGCCGCTGAGGAGCCACCAGCCGACCCGCCACAGGAGCAGCAGGAACCTCGCAAGCAACCGCCGGGTCGGGACGTACCACAAGACCTGAGCATTCCCCCGCAGGCACTGGAAACCGGCTCCACTGAGTTCCTCAACGGTAACTGGAAAGCGGGTGCCGGTATTCAGGATGCGCAGACCGGCAAGCCCATGCAACTCGACTATGACTTCAAGGATGGCAAGGGGCAGGTCAAGGTGCGACGTGGTGATGGTGTCGAGTGCTCTGGTGCGGTGAATGCCGCGATGCAGGGCGGCAAGCTGGCGATCAACAACCAGGGGCAGGCTGCCTGCAACGATGGCAGCAGCTACAAGCTGCCGGAAGTCGTGTGCAGCCCGGATAGCCGTAGCGCTGCTGACTGCACGGGTAGTTATGAGAACAAGCAATTCCCCATGTCCATGAGGCAGGGCGTCGAGTAACAGGCCCTTGAAATTCCAGGCAGTTCCAACGGCCTGCCACGACCCGAGAACAGGGCGGAAAAACGCATCATGTTTCCAGAAAAGACCGACTACGAAGATAAGATCACCCTGATCATGGGCAGCGGTGTCCAGTTCCTGGATTTCGCCGTGACCCTTGAACTGCGCCGCGAACTACCTGGCGAGTTCGTGCGCCAGCGCAACGATGGCCCGTTGGCGCGGCTGATGTTCGATGAACGCAGCAACAGCTTTTTCCATCCGGCAGCCCCGGGCAGTCCTGTGAGCCCGGCCTACAGCGTAGCGGTCGACCAGTCGGTGCGTCTGCTCAAAGGGCTCTGGCTACCCTTGCCATTCTTTCGCTTCAGCCCACCTCGGCGTTTCGACGATGGCCCGTCGAACTGGGCGCGTATGCGTATCATCGAGCTCAAGGAGGGTGAGGATCCAGATGGTCATACTCACCGGGTGACCCTGGCCTTCGATACCAAAGTATTCGCCAGCCGCAGCGATACCGCCTATCTGGCGCCGACCAGTGACGATGTGCGAGCCGGCGCGGCATTTGCCCTGGCACATCAGGCCGACGAGATGGGCTGGTTCCTCGACCTGGCCTGGGTCGATGGCTGGCTACGCGAAGTGTTCACCGAGCAGGCGCAACTGCCGCCGATACGCATGCAGTTCGATGACATCGAGCACGAGTGTCAGGAGCTCTATCACCAGGCGCACTACCTCAACTTGCTGCACCTGCTCGGTACGGCGTTGCTGGTGCCGGAGCTCAAGGTGGTGTCCAACCGCGACAGCGACCTGCACAAGGCGATTCCGGTGGACATGGTGCTCGATGTCGGCAACTCGCGCACCTGCGGCATCCTGATCGAGGATCACCCGCAGGAGAATGATGGCCTGAGCAAGCGCTATGAGCTGGAACTGCGTGACCTGACCCAGCCCGAGCACGTTTATCCAGAACCTTTCGAAAGCCGTATCGAGTTCGCTCAGGCGGTATTCGGCAAGGATCACTTTTCGGTGCAAAGTGGCCGTCGCGAGGCCTTCCAGTGGCCGACCATCGCCCGCATTGGTCGCGAGGCCGGACGTCTGGCCAGTCGCCGGCGTGGAACCGAAGGCTCGACCGGCCTGTCCAGCCCGAAGCGTTACCTGTGGGACGAGGACAACTACGAGCCGGGCTGGCGCTTCAACTGCGCCTACGTCAAATCCGAAAGCGAGCCGCACGCCACTGCTGCGCCAGTCGCCGGGTTGATCAACGAGAAAGGTCAGGCGCTCTACAGCCTGCCCTTCGACGAACGCATGCCGGTGTTCCACCCGCACTATTCGCGCAGCTCGTTGATGACCTTCATGCTCTGCGAAGTGCTCGGCCAGGCATTGATGCAGATAAACAGCCCGTCGCAGCGTCTGCGCATGAGCCATTCGCGCGTGCCGCGCCACTTGCGCTCGATCATCCTCACCGTGCCGCCGTCGATGCCCAAGCCCGAGCGCGAAATCTTCGCCAAGTGCATGGAGCAGGCCATCGGCCTGGTGTGGAAGAGCCTTGGCTGGCACCCTGAGGACGATCCGATCAATATCAAGGACGCCAAGAGCCGCGAGACCGCTTGGCCATTCCTACCGGAAGTGCATGTGCAGTGGGACGAGGCCACCTGCGGCCAGGTCGTCTACCTGTTCAACGAAACGCAGAATAACTTCGCCGGTCGTCCGGAGGAGTTCTTTGCCACCATGGCGCGTCCGGATCAGCCGCACAAGGATCGTCTGACCATCGCTTCGATCGATATCGGTGGTGGCACCACCGACCTGGTGATCACCGAATATCGGCTCGATGATGGCGTGGGTAGCAACGTCTATATCACCCCCTCGCAGCGTTTTCGCGATGGTTTCAAGGTCGCCGGTGACGACATCCTGCTCGACGTGATCCGCCAGTTCGTCCTACCGGCATTGGGCTCGGCGCTGCGTGATGCGGGTGTCGACAACCCTGATGCGCTGCTGTCCAAGCTGATTGGCAGCGAGCCGCTGGCCGTGCAGGACGCCGTGCTGCGCCAGCAACTGACTCTGCAGTTGTTCAGCCCTATCGGTCTGCGCTTGCTCAAGGCCTACGAACAATATGACCCGCTGGATGCCGGCACCCTGGTCAGAGGCACTTTCGGTGAACTGCTTGGCGACGAGCGTCCCACCGACGATGTGCTTGACTATTTCAGCAGTGCCGTACGCCGCCAACTGGGTAACGGCAGCGAGCCGTTCGACCTGCTGGCGACAACGCTCAACGTCAGTCTGCGGCGCATTCACGAGGCGTTCATCGGCGATCGCATGAACATCGGCAAGACCATTCAGGCGCTGTGCGAAGTTGTCCACAGCTACCCCTGCGATGTGCTTCTGCTCACTGGGCGTCCGTCGCGTCTGCCCGGTGTGCAGGCGCTGTTTCGCAAGCTGCTGCCGTTGCCGCCGGGACGCATCCTGCCACTCAACCAGTACCGCACCGGTGGCTGGTACCCGTTCAACAAGCTCGACCGTATCGAGGACCCGAAGACCACGGCCGCAGTCGGCGCCATGCTTTGTCTGCTCAGCCGCAGCCTGCGGCTGCCCAACTTCTTCTTCCGTTCGGCGGCGTTCAAACCCTACTCGACGTTGAAGTTCCTCGGTCTGATCGACAACAACAACGTGATCAAGGACGGTAACGTCTACTTCCGCGATATCGATCTCGACGACCCCGAGTACGAGCTGCCCGAGTTGACCTTCGATATGCGCGGCACCATGCGCCTGGGCTTCCGCCAACTGGCCAACGAACGCTGGTCTGCAGCGCCGCTGTACATCCTCAGCATCGAGAACCAGAAGCTGCGCGAGCAGGTCGCTTCCCAGGGGCTGGTGCTCAAGGTGCGCCTGGGCATCAAGCCTTCGCGCAATCCGGCTGAAGGCAGCGAGAGCTTCGAATTTCTTGGTGCCGAATCCAACAGTGGTTCGGTCAGCCGCTCGCACATTCGCCTGCGCCTCAACACCCTGTCCGACGCCGGGCTGGGTGAATCCCAATATTGGCTCGACAGCGGGAGCGTGTTTCGCAAATGAGTAACTCGCCTGAGCAACTGACCCGACACTGGGCCGCCATTCATACCGGTGCCGGCGAGGCGATCCGCTGGATCGGCGACGTGCGCCGCAGCGCGCCACGCCTGGATAACGAAGCGGACGACCTGATCCTCAGCCTGCGTCGCGTGCGCAATACCGCCCGACGCCTGGGCGGCGTTTCCGGCCTGCCGATGACCGTGGGTTTCTTCGGTCTGTCCCAGGCCGGCAAGTCGTACCTGATCTCGACCCTGGCTGCCGGTGCCAACGGCAAGCTGGAGACTGATTTCGGTGGCAGTCGTCTGGACTTCCTCACCCATGTCAATCCGCCGGGTGGAGGCAAAGAGGCCACCGGCCTGGTCACCCGTTTCAGCCGTACTGCGCGCCCCGGCCCGGACGATTTCCCGCTGGAGCTGAAGCTGTTCGGCGAAGTGGAAGTGGCCAAGGTGCTGGCCAACTCCTTTTTCAACGACTTCAACACCGAGAAGGTGTCCTATCGCTTCGACGAAGCGGCCATCCGCCAACTGCTCAAGGAACTCGGCCAGCGCCGCCAGCTCAAGCCGGTGCCCGGAGTCAGCGAGGACGACGTGGTGGCCCTGTGGGACTACCTGCAAGGCAGTTTCCCGGCGTCGCTGAGTGGTCTGGCTGGGTACTACTGGCCCGTGGCCGTGGAGCTGGCGCCCTGGCTGGCGGTGGAGGATCGCACCCGGCTGTTCTCGATCTTCTGGGGTGAGATCAACGAGTTGAGCGAGGCCTACCAGAGCTTCGCCAGAACCCTGAGCAGCTTGGGTAACGCCGATCGCGTATTCGCTCCGCTCGATGCCCTGGTGCGGCAGACCGACAAGGGCCTGTCGCAGGCCGACAGCATCATGAACGTCGACATGCTCGAGCGCTTGGGCAAGGACAGCGACAAGCGCATCGGCGTGCGCCCATTCATCGACGGCGAGCTGCGTGCGTCGGTCGAGCTGTCTCTGGCGCAACTGGCCGCACTCACCGTCGAGTTGGTGTTCCCGTTGGTTGAGCCTACTAGCGAGCCGCTGTTCGAGCAGGTCGACCTGCTCGATTTTCCCGGCTATCGCGGCCGCTTGTCGGTCGAGTCGCTGGACGACGTGCGTCGCGCGGTGAGCAGCGACGAAGCCAGCCCGGTGGCGCAACTGATCCTGCGCGGCAAGGTTGCCTATTTGTTCGAGCGCTACACCGACAGCCAGGAAATGAACGTGCTGATCGTCTGTACGCCATCGAACAAGCAGTCCGACGTCACCGCTGTCGGTCCGGTACTGACCCGCTGGATCGACAAGACCCAGGGCGCCAAGCCCGAAGAGCGTGCTCTGCGTAAGCCGGGCCTGCTGTGGGCCATCACCATGTTCGACATGCGCATTGGCAGCGACTTGGACAAGGGCGAAGACTTGCTGCGCCTCGGTTGGGGTAGCGGCGGCATGATGAAGATGACCATGCTCGAACGCTTCGGCCAGTACACCTGGCTGCAGGAGTGGACGGCCGGTCAACCCTTCGATAACACCTTCCTGGTGCGCAAACCGCGCATGAAGGTGACCTTCCTCGACGTGCAGGCTGGTGAAGAGATCGGTATCAACGTCGCTGCCCAGGATTCGTTGGGGCTGATGCGCAGCACCTTCATCGAAGACGAAACTGTACAGCGTCACGTCAACCAGCCACAGCAGGCCTGGGACGCGATGCTGGAGCTGAACGATGGCGGCATGGGCCGTATCAGCCAGTACCTGCGTGGCGTGGCGCTGCGCGAGGTCAAGCTGGGGCGTATTCGTGAACAGCTTGATGATGTACTGCATCTGCTGGAAAACCGGCTTGGCCACTGGTATCAGGCAGAAGGCGCCGGCGAGCTGGAGAAGAAGCGCAAGATCGCCAAGCAGATCTTCGACGCGGTCTGGCCGCGGCGCATTCTGCTGGGTGAACTGTTGCAGAGAATGCAATTGCCTGACGATCTGGTTCGGGGTCTGTACCTGCGCGCCGATGACGAAGAACCTACTGCTCTGGTGAGCGATAGTGGAAGCAGCGGTGTTGTGAGCGGGGGGGCGCTCAACCTGGGTGATGACCTGGGACACGACGATGGTTTTGATCTGTTCGGCGACAGCGAGTCGGCGCCTCGCTCGTCGAGCAATGCCTTACCGCTGCGCTCCAGCGGTAGCGATGCACGTTTCGCCCAGGCCGTACTGCGTGAGTGGATAAGCCACCTGCGCCACCTGCCTGAAGACATGCGTCTGATGACCTATCTGGGCTTCTCCAAGTCAGCGGTCGAGGCTCTGGTTGATGAGCTCATCACCGGCGCTAGTCGCCTCGACCTACAAACACGCCTGCTGCAGGCCATCGTCAGTACCGAGCAGATTGGCACCAAACGCGAGCAGCTGGCCGGACGTCAGGTGCTCACCGCGAAAACCGTGCTGGGCGATTTCATCGGCTGGCTAGGGTTCATCGAGTCACCCCTGGAGCAGCGTCCCGACAGCCGCATCGAGCGTGGCGCCAAGCTGTTCCAGGCGCCACCGGTTATCGTCCCGGGCAAGCTGCCGCAACTGCCGGCGCAACCCCTGGAACACACGCGCAACTATGTGGGCGACTGGCTGGTGGCGCTGGCCAAGATCGCTGAAGACAACGCCGGTCACAGTGCCGGCCGAGAAATCACACCGGAGCAGAACGAGACGCTGGGCAAGGTGCTCGCCACCCTGCATGCGGATCGGACGGAATAAGTCATGTTGAGAATCGAACTGAAGGCAGCACAGAGCGGCCAACCTGGTCATGGAGAGCTGACCGTACATGGTTGGCAGGAGGGCAGTGACGCCCTCGAACTGACCGTGCAGCGCAATCAGGATGGCCGCTACCTCGGTGAAAACGGCGAATGGGATACGAGCCCATCCTGGCATACGCTCGATGGCTTGAACCTGGTTGATGAAAAACTCAGTGGCGAGGTCGGCCCCTGGCTGATCGACCCGTTGATGCTTGATCCTCAGATGGCCTACATGCTGCAACTGCGTAACGAGGACGGCAGCGACAAGGGTGTGCTGCGCATCCTTGGCAGCATTCTGTCCTCCAAGGCAGCAGGTAACTCGACGCATGACGAGAAGAAGGTTGAGCGCAAGGCCGAGCCGGTCATCGTGCCGGTTTTGCCAGAAGTACTGCCCGAGCCGCCTGCGCCTGAGCCCGAGGTGATTTCAGTACCCGTGCCTGAGCCGGTGGTTGTCGAAGCGCCGCCTGCTCCATCACCTCAGACCCCGGTGGCAAAGAAAGGCAGCAAGCTTCCGCTGATCCTGATCACCATACCGCTCATCCTGGCCCTGGCGGTTGCGGCCTGGTGGTTCCTGCTGCGCACGCCGTCGACCGCTATCGCGCCAAGCGACACGCCGGCTTCAGTGGTAGGGGCGATGGCCGCGTGCAGTTCGCAAGCCCTATCTGATGCCAGGGAGGATCTGTCTTTCATCCAGGCCTGCCTGAAGTCCAATCCGTCCAGCGAACAGGTGCTGGAGGTGATCGCCGTTGCCAAGGATGCCAAGCGCTGTGGCGTGGTGCAGCGTCTGTATGCGCACAAGGCGCAGTCGGGCGATGCCGCCATTGCCTATGCCTATGCCCGCGAATACGACCCGGCGCATTATGCCAGCGGCGGTTGCATCGAAGCGGCTGACGCTGAGACTGCGATGTATTGGTACGAGATTGCCGTGAACAACGACCCGGACAATCAGGACGCCAGCCAGCGGCTGGAGGAGCTGAAGAAATGACCGTGCGCACCGCCCCGGGCGTCAAACTGTTGTTTGCCGGCCTGCTGCTGAGCGCAGCAGCGCCACTGATGGCGGCAGACAAACCGCTGCTGCAGGAAGGCAAGAAGACCCTCTACCAGCGCGTGCTGACCACGCCGACCTGCCAGCTTGGCGATAGCGCTGGCGCTAGTGGCGGTAAAGCGCAGCCAGCATTCACCCGCTTTTACGTGTACCAGCGTGAGCAGGCAGGCAACGCCGAGTGGCTGAAGGTCGGCCCTGACAGCTATGGCAAGACCGTCGGCTGGATTAAGGGCGACTGCGCCGTACCGTGGAAGATGCAGATGACCCTGGCCCTGACCAACCCGGCCGGCCGTGATCCGCTGCTGTTCTTCCACAACAAGGACAGCCTCGAACAGCTCTTTGCCAAGGACGACCCGGCGCCACTGCTCAAGCCGATCCTGGCCAACATGAAGGCCAATGGCCGTGATCCGGCGGTGGCTGCCCGCGAGCCGGATTACGCGGTGGATCTGACGAAGAATTTCTACCTGTTGCCGGTGCTGGAAGCCGAGGAAACCTTCACCGAGAAGGGTTTCCAGGTGCGCCTGCTCAACGTCGCTTCGGTGAGTGCGGCGGAGTCGGCCGACAAGCAGGGCGCGGACAAGAACGCCACGGCCGATGCCAACACCCTCAAGGGGTTCAGCGCCGCCGTGGTGTTCGTCATCGACTCGACCATTTCCATGGGGCCGTACATCGACCGTACCCGTGAGGCGGTCAAGCGTATCTACGACCACGTCGAGCAGGAAAAGCTGCTGGATCAGGTCAAGTTCGGTCTAGTCGCCTACCGCTCCAGCACCAAGGAAGTGCCCAAGCTTGAATACGTCAGCAAGATGTACGTCGACCCGAGCACGGTCAAGGACGGTAAAGACTTCCTGGCCAAGGTCGCCGAGCTCAAACCGGCAACTGCGTCCAGCAGTAGTTACGACGAAGACACCTACGCCGGCGTGATGCAGGCGCTGGATCAGGTCAAGTGGAATGAGTTCGGTGCACGCTACATCGTACTGGTTACCGATGCGGGCGCAGTCGATGGTGACAGCAAGCTGTCGTCCACTGGCCTCAACGCCGAGCAGGTGCGCCTGGAGGCCAAGTACCGTGGCGTGGCGATCTACAGCCTGCACCTGAAGACCCCGAGCGGTTCGAAGAACCATGCCTCGGCCGAGGCGCAGTACACGGATTTGTCGACCAACGCTTTCCTCAATAAGCCGCTGTACTACCCGGTGGATGCCGGCAACGTCGAGAGCTTCGGCAAGATGGTCGACAGCCTTGGCGATGCTATCACTGCACAGGTCAAGGCGGCCTATCGCGGCGACATGGCGGCCGGTAGCGCGCTGGGGGCCGATGCGGAGTACGCCAAGGCGAAATCCGGCAAAGGTGGCGATACCGCCCTGGCCGAGGATGCCGAGCTGCTCGGACACGCCATGCGCCTGGCCTACCTCGGCGAAAAGACCGGTGCCAGTGCGCCGCCGGTGTTTCAGGCGTGGATCAGTGACCGTGACTTCGTGCGTCAGGATGTACCCACTACCGACGTGCGTGTGCTGATGACCAAGAGTCAGCTCAGCGACCTTAGCGATGTGGTCAAGCAGATCGCCGATGCAGCTAACGAAGGCCTGATCTCGCCCAGCGATATGTTCGAGCGCCTGCGTTCGGTGGCCGCTACCATGGGCAAGGATCCCAACCAGCTCAAGGACAAGACCATCAAGGTCGCCGACATGGGCCTGATGGCTGAATACCTTGATGGCCTGCCTTATCTCAGCGAGGTGCTCAGCCTCGACGAGGAAACCTGGAAAGGCATGGAAGGGCTTGAGCAGGAGAAATTCATTCGGCGCCTGAACACCAAGCTCAAGTACTACCAGCGCTACAACGCCGATGCCGACCGCTGGGTATCCCTGGCGCCGGGCAGTGACCCACGCGAGCACGTTTACCCGGTGCCGCTGGAGGCTTTGCCTTAGGACTTGGGTCATGTTGCATATCGAGGACATGCGCATTCGCCGGGGTAGCGATTACCAGATCGTCTTGCCGCGCCTGATTCTTGGCCGTGGCGAGGTGGCGGCAATCACCGGCGCCAGCGGTTGTGGCAAGAGCACGCTGCTGGAAATGATTGGTCTGATCCTGCGTCCCGATGGGCTCGGCCAGTTCCGTCTGGGAGATGCCGATGGGCTGGATGTTGCCGCGCTGCTGCGCGATGACCGCCAGGCGCAATTGGCTGATATTCGCGCTCAGCGTTTGGGCTTCGTGTTGCAGAGCGGCGGTCTGCTGCCGTTTCTCAGTGTGCGGCAGAATATCGAGTTGCCCCGGCGCATGCTTGGTCTACCTGGCAAGAGCGAGTTGGTCTACGAGGCCATCTCTCGTCTGCGCCTGCAACCCTTGCTGGGCAAGTTGCCGGCGCAGCTGTCTATCGGCGAGCGCCAGCGTGTGTCTTTCGTCCGCGCGATCGCCCATGAGCCCGACCTGCTGCTGGCCGACGAGCCGACCGCAGCGCTCGATCCTCTGCAGGCGCAACGCTTGTTCGAGCTGATCATCGAAATCGTCCAGCGTTTCCAGATCGCCGCGTTGTTGGTTACCCACGACTGGGATCTGGTGCGCGATTGTGCGATCCGCAACATCGTCGGCACGCTGCAGGGTAGCGCCGTCGATGCCAGCGCCGACGGCACGGTGTTCCATGACGCGGCCTGAGACTCGCCCCCGTCTGCGTTTGCTGATCGAATTGGCAGCGCGTGACCTGTGGCACGACCGCAAGGTGTCGCTGTGCATCGTCGCCTCGCTGGTGGCGGTGATCGCGCCCCTGCTGCTGTTGTTTGGCCTCAAGCATGGCGTGGTCTCGCAGCTCAATGATGAGCTGCTCAGCGACCCGCGCAACCTCGAAGTGCGCATGCTCGGCAACTATGACTTGGCCGGCGGCTGGTTCGAGCGTTTGCGTGCCCAGCCCGGCGTAGGCTTCGTCATCCCGCTGACACGTTCGCTGAACACCCAGGCCGACCTGCAGCGCGACAGTCAGCATTTTGTTGCTAATGCCGAAGTCATCCCGACAGCCAGTGGCGATCCGCTGATCGCCGCCTTGCCGTCGCCCGCGACGTTGGAGCAGGTACTGCTCAGCGCCAGTGCGGCGAGCCGACTCGGCGTGCAGGTCGGCGATACGTTGCGTCTGCTGGTGCTGCGCAAGCTCGATGGCAGCAACGAGCGTGGCGAACTGACGGTGACCGTGGGTGGGGTGCTGGAGAACAGCGCCTTTACCCGGCCGGCGGTGCTGGTGCACCTTGATCTGCTGGTGGCGATGGAAAATTTTCGCGATGGTTATGCCGTGCCGATGTTCGGCTTCCTCACCGGCGAGGTGGCGCCGGTGCGCGAGCGCTATGCCCGTGCGCGCATCTACGCCCGGGGCCTGGATGATGTGGCCAGCATTGCCAGTTGGCTTGATGGCGAGCGCATAGAGAGCAGCACGCGGGCGCGTGAGATCGAGTCGGTCAAGGCCATCAGCCATGTGCTCGGCCTGATTTTCGCGGTGATCGCCTGGACCGCGGTGATCGGTTGCGTGGCCTCGCTGGCCGGGGCCTTTCTCGCCAATATCGACCGCAAGCGCAAGGATCTGGCGCTGTTGCGTCTGCTTGGTTTTCAGCGTTCGGCTGCTGGCGCCTACGTGATGGTTCAGGCGGCGCTGCTCACCTGTTTGGCTTTTGCTTTGGGCTACGCTGCCTACCTGGTCGGCAGCCATGTATTCAATACGGCGCTGGGCGCCAACCTGGCCGACGACGGCTTCGTCTGCAAGTTGGAAAACATTCATATTTTGCTGGCCTTCGCCAGTGCATTGCTGATCGCCATCGTCGTGGCGGCTGTAGGAGGGTTTCGTGCGATCCATATTCAACCGGCTGAAAGCCTGCGTGACCTCTGAGCAGGCCTTGCTGGCAGCGGCGACGTTGCTGGCGCTGGGCAGTCTGCCGGCCCAGGCTGCTTGGGAGGAGAAGTACTACAACCCCAAACCGCTGGCCGATGACGTGATCCTGCCGATGCCGTGCGAGGGTTCGTTGGTGCTGCGTAAGGTACAGGTTCCAGTCGCCAGCCCGATGGGTGACTATGGCGTGACCCTCGGTCAGGACAGCGACGAGTGGGGCTACATCGAGCAGGCCCGCCCCAGCTACATCGCCGGTAGTTTCACGGTGCAGAAACCGGAACCGGGGCGCTATTACCTGCTGGCCAAGTACGAGTTGAGCGAGCTGCAATACCAGGCCGTGATGAACGATACCTGCCCGACGCCTTCGACCAAGCTGCGCCTGCCGCAGGTCGGCGTCAGCTGGTTCGATGCCACTGCCTTTGCCGACAAATACAGCCTGTGGCTACGCAAGAATGCCGCTGCCAAGCTGCCCAAGGAGGATGGCGCAGCGGGCTTCCTGCGCCTGCCGACCGAGGCCGAGTGGGAGTTTGCCGCACGTGGCGGCATGGCCGTTTCCCAGTCCGAGTTTCGCGATATTCGTTTCCCCACGCCGGATGGTGGGCTCGGTGCTTATGCGTGGTTCGCTGGTGCGCAGTCGGCCAATGGCAAGCTGCAACTGACCGGTTTGCTCAAGCCAAATCCGCTGGGTCTGCATGACGTTCTGGGCAACGTCGATGAGATGCTCTTCGAACCCTTCCGCCTGAACAAGCTCGATCGCCAGCATGGCCAGGCTGGCGGCTATATCGTGCGTGGCGGTAACTACCTGACGCCGCAGGCTGAGCTGCGCACCGCATTGCGTCAGGAACAGCCTTACTACGCCAGCGCTGGCGAGCAGAACAAGCTCAAGACCGGCGGTGTGCGCCTGGCCCTGGTGGCGCCGGTGCTGACCTCGCGCGAGCGCATCAAGCAGGTCGAGCAGGACTGGAAGAAACTCGGTACTCCGGCAGCGAGCAAGGCCACAGGCAGCAAGGACAACAAGGATCCAGTCGCGGAAATCGCCAGCATCGCCAGCGGCGTGCAGGATGACGCGCTCAAGCAGCAACTGGAAAAGCTGCGTGGCGATCTGCGTGCCAACACCCAGGCACGTGACGAGCAACGCGACCAGGCGATCCGCTCCGAACTGCAATTGGGTGCTTTCCTCTGCACCAAGCTCAAGGACGACGGTATGTTCCTCGATACTCTGGAAGGCAACTACAAGCGTAGTTGTGGAGCAGGTGAAGATGACCAGATGAGCCGCTGCGATGCGCGCAAAGAGCAGCTCGAAGGTCATCGCAAGGTGCTCGACTTCATGCTCAACTACTATGCCGACACGGTGGTCAGTGGTGCGCTCAACTACACCTCGGCCACCGTCGAGCCGCAAGTCAGTGTGGTGGCTCAACAAATGGCGGCGCGCAGCAAAAGCAACCTGCGCAGTTACCTCGACACCCACTGGAAGAATCTGAATAGCTACATGAAAAGCGGCAAGGTGGCGCGCAGTCAGTGGCTGGAATCCTGTAAATCCATTTAAGCGAAGGGCATGGACATGAAAGCAGTAGCGTTGTTGGATCAGCGGATGAAATGGGTCGTTCTGGGTCTCGCTCTCGTATTGACTGGCTGTCAGACCACCGGCACGACGCCGGCTGCCAATCAGGCGCCGGTCGACCCACGGCTGGCCAACAGCAGTTCGGCGCAGTTCTTCAGCAAGTCGGGTTGGCAAGCCTGTGCCGGTGGCGCGGTGGTCGGCATGCTCGCCTGCCAGCTGGGTAACCCGAGCAAGAAGGCTCAGTGCATGGTCGCTGCCGGTCTGGCTGGCTGTGGCGTGGGCATGGGCGCCAACTACTATCTGGATAACCAGCGCAGCCAGTATGCCAACGCGGAAGACCGTCTTGATGCGACCATCGCCGACGTGCGCAAGGACAACCAGGAGCTGCAGATGCTCAGCGATACCGCGCGTAGCGTGATCGCCGATGACAAGCGCAAGATCGAGCAGATCAAGCAAGACATCGCCGCCAACAAGGTGCAGAGCGCCCAGGCGCAGAAGCAGCTCGCCGAGATCGATGCCAACACCGCCTACCTGAAGAAATCCCTGGCCGACGTACGCTCCAAGCAGCAGGAGTGGACCAAGGTTGCCGCCGCCGAGCGCAACAATGGTGCCCGTACCGATACCTTGGATGCGGAGATCGGCAAGATGCAGAAGCAGATCGCGCAACTGGAGTCGGAAATCGACCAGCTGTACCAGCAGCGTTCTTCGATCCGGCTCGGTTAAGAGTCTGTTCGCGACCTGAACAGACTCCGGGAAACTCTCGGTCAACATGACAGGTAGGGTGCGCTATGCGCACCTTTACCGATCTTTTCGGTGTGCGCGGCACACTCTGTAGCGACAGCCTAATCAGGCTCCAAGGAATACGTCCATGCATCCACTTCGTTCTTTTGTCCTACTGGCTGGCGTCGCCATGCTCGCCGGTTGTGCCGTCAGTTCGCAGGAATGCGACCCACGTAATGCCGATGCCGGGTTCGCCACCAAATTCGGTTGCAAGACCCAGGGCGTCTACGCCCAGCGTGTCGAGGAGAAGGAAAAGATCCTGCTCGACGAGCAGAAAACCAACCAGTTGTTCCGTGATGTCTATGCCGCTATCGAGCAGGAGAAAGCGTCGGTCGGCAAGGATCTGGCGACCCAGCAGGCGCAGTACGCCTCCTTGAACAAGTCGCTGAACGCCCTGCTTGGTGAACTCAAGAATAAGGCCAAGGGCAACCGGCGCATCGAGGCAGAAATTGCTGCGCTGGAGAACGACCTGAAAAATATCAACCAGCAGGAGAATCCGGCCGTGCTGCAGAAACAGGTTGAGCTGCAGAAGCTGCGTAGCAAGGTTTCCAGCCTGGAAAGCGATCTTGGCCTGCGTTGATCATTGCCGTTACACCTGCATGCCGGTCGTTCCGCCAGCAGGCTTTTCCCTGACTACCTAAGCAGGAAGCTGACCGCCATGAAGCGAATCTCCCGCCTGTCCTCCCAAACCCGTAGCGCGGCAGATGCCCTGGCCGGTCATGGCGAACTCACGCAGATCCTGCGCCGGCACCTGCCGCCGAGCACGGCGACCCTGTACGCCAAGCCGAAGCAGGCCGAGGGTGATATCGTCGAATGGTATTCGGATCTTGGCGGCCAGCCGGTACCGTTCAGCCAGTTGGATGAGAAGGAGGCGGCGCAGGTGCGCCACCTGCTCGACGAGCGACTGGCTTCTATCGAACAACTGGCCAGCCAGCTCGATGCGCAGGGTGGCGATGGTGTACGCCAGGCGGCTCTGTTGCGTGAAGCGGCCCGTTATCCCGACACCTCGACCCTGTATTCGCTCAATGGCCAGCCGCTGGTGACCTTCTGGGGCGGTGGCCAACCCCCAGCGCCACCGATCACGCCTGTTATCGCGCAAGCTGGTGCGTTACCGCCAGGTGCAGCAGCCTTGGTCAGCGAGGTGCCACGCAAGCGGCGCTGGTGGTTGTGGCTGCTGCTTGCCCTGCTGTTGCTGGCCCTACTAGCGGCGCTCTGGTGGTGGCTGTTCTGTCGTGAGCCGGAAACCCCGCCTGTGCCGGTCGAGTCTCCGGTGGCCGAAGAGCCGGCCGTGCCTGAGGAGGTTCCATCCGAGCAGGAGCCAGTGGAAGAGGATCCGGTGGTCGAGGAGCTCGAACCCGAGCCGGAAATTCCGCTGCCACCGCCGATTCCCGAGCCCAAGCCTGAACCAAAACCCGAGCCCAAGCCGGATCCTGCCGAGCTGCTGAAAAAACGTATCGATGGCATCGCCCGAGACTGTTCGGCCCTGCAGAAGATGCAGCGCGAAGAGCCGTTGCTCAAGGACAACGCCGCCCTGCGCGAGCAGGTCGAGCAGAACTTGGCGAAGAACTGCAAGGAGCAGTTGATCACTAATGCCAAGAACCTTTGCCCCGATGAGCGTCCGAAGGAGTTGGCGCCGGAGATGGTCATTGTCTTTGATGCTTCCGGTTCCATGGATATCAGCATGCTGGCCACACCCAAGGAAATCGAACAGGCAACGATGGTGCAAGGGGTTGCCAATATCGCCACGCAGCTGCTGCTTGGAACCAATGCCCCGAACACGATGGGCCATGTATTCCGTGAACCCAAGCGCATCACCACGGCGCGCGAGGCGACTATTGGCGTGGTGCAACAGTTGCCCAGTGATGCCAACGCCGGACTGGTGCTGGTGGAGAGCTGTCCGGGCGCCCGCAGCGTCGGCTACTTCGGTCCTGGCCAACGAGCAGATCTGCTGTCACGCCTGCGCACCGTGACACCGGTACAAGGCACGCCTCTGGCCGATGGCATCGCCAAGGCCGGACAGATGCTCGATGGGGTCAACCGCGAGTCGGTGATGCTGGTGGTGTCCGATGGCGAGGAGAGTTGCAACCAGGATCCCTGTGCAATAGCCCAGGCCTTGGCGCGCAGCAAACCGCACTTGAAGATCAACGTGGTCGATATTCTCGGCACCGGTGCCGGGAATTGCCTGGCGGCGGCGACCGGGGGCAAGGTGTTCACCGCGCGCAACGTCAATGAGCTGCAGATCATGACCAATCAGGCAGCGCAGGACGTGCTGCCGCCAGCACACTGCAAGCGCTAAGAACCAGGGCGGGGGCAAAGGGAGAGCGAGGCCAGGCTTTTATAGCGACGAGCCTGCTCATCCTCGCGCTACGGTCAATTCCAGTCTGCGCCAGCATGTGCCTTACGGCAGCTCCAGCCCGCCACTGGCCTTGTGCAGGGCGCGCAGGTGTTCGCCCAGCGTCACCAGATTGGCCTCGTTGGCTTCCAGTTCAGCCAGGCGCTCGGGTTGTAGCAGGTTGCGCACTTCGCCGTCGAGCTCGTCGCTGAGCTGGCGCAGTTGCTGCTGACGCTCACGGCTGCTGATTTCGAGGCGCTCCCACTCCTGCTGTTGCGGCAAGCCGTAGCCACCTTCGAGCAGTTCGGCCGGGCGGCTGAGGAAGCCACTGTTGGCGAGAATTTGCTCCAGCGCGGCACCGGCCTTGTTCAGGCTCGGATCGCCAGCGGCGCGGCCGGTGAGGTAGCGGCGCTTGAGTTCGTCCTGAGCCAGCAGCAGTTGCCTGCGCAGCGCAGCTTGCTCCAGCAACAGCAGGGCGGCGCTGGCGCGCAGGTCGGCCTGGGTGAACCAGTCGCGCCGCGTTTCGGCTGGTTGTTCCAGCCAGGTTTCGACGCTGTCCTGAGTGATTGGCAAGCGTTCTCGTAACACCTTGAACATGGCCTGGTAGCGTTCGCGGAACGAGTCGAAGCGATAGCCCAGGCGCAGCGCCTCGTGCGGGTCGTCGAGCACTGTGGTGTCGGCCAGCCCGCGGGCATCCATCAGTTCCAGCAGGCCGTTGGGCAGGATGCTGTCGAGGGCATGCAGGCGCGGATTTCCGGTACCGCTGCGTAGCAGCTTGAGGGTTTCCACCGCACAGTTGTTGGAGACGAAGTAGTAGTCGCCGTCATAGCTCCAATGCTGTTCGGCAGCGCGTGCCACCAGTTGCTCGACCTCGTTGCGCGACAGGCGCAGCGGCACCGAGGCCAGGCTGCGCAGCTCGACCTTGGTGTATTCATCAATCACCTGCTCCAGCGGCAGCACGAACAGGCGTGAGGGGTAGACGCCGGTCAGGCCATCCCAGCTCGACAGTTGCAGGTCACCGACGAAGGCGCGGTAGGACAGTACCAGGTGGTGCTCGAGATCCAGGCGGCAGTCCGGGCCACGCGGTCGGCCCGGTGCGCAGACCACCAGACGCAGCATGCTGTGGCCCCAGCGGCTCATCCAGGCATCGTTGGCCTCGGCGAGCAGGTAGTCGACTTCATACACGCGCTCCGGGTCGAGTCGGCCCAGGGGCTGAACGGCAAAGTCACGACCGGCATTGAGGTAGGGGTAGTCGCTGGTGCAGGGCTCGCTGGGTGGCGCCCAGTCGAAGTGCTCGCGCAAGTAGCGCGCCAGCGAAGGCCGGCGGCAGGCATAGCTGGGGTCGAGCAGAAAGTATTCGAGGTTGACCGCGACGAACTCCAGCGGATTGGTCAGTTCGTAGCTATCCGGGCTACGCGCAACCTGACCGTTGTCCAGATCGCGCGCACCGCGCTGTCCGACGCGTTGCTGCCAGCCGGCCAGGTCGAGTAGACGTGGATCGTCACTTAGGGTGAAGCGTCGCTCGCTCTGGCCGCGGCAATCTTCAGGCAACCCGACCAGGCCCATCGAGCTGACGCGTTGTCGGCATTGGCTGATGTGGCGGCGCTCGGCCGCAGACCAGAGGCGGGCGCGGTCGTAGAGGTGGGTCAGTTCATGCAGCAGGGTGGCCAGCAGTTCCTGGCGCTGGGTGCCGTGCGGTCGCCCGGTGCGATTTTCTGCCGCCGAGCCATCGACCAGCTTCGGCAGTAGCTCGGCGTTGAGCTCGATGCCGCTGAAGCGACCGACCTGGCCGTAGACCTCCGAGGGCAGTCCGGCACGCCAGCTGACCCTGACTTCACGGTCCAGTTGCTGGACGAAGCGCGGGGGCAATGCGGCCATCGCCTCGTCCAGCAGGGCCTGGCTCGCCTGGCGTTCGGCTGCGCCTAGAGCGCTGTCGTCCAGCGTCAGACGCAACTGCGCCTGGGCGAAGCCTGCGGCCAGCGCCAGCAGCGCGCCGCAGCACCAGGCGGCGAGGTGGGTCACAGAGCGAGAATGGCTTCGGCCAGTTGCAGATCGCTGGCAGCCTGCGCTTGCGGCAACTGCTGGCGGATGGTCTGCAGCGCAGCTTCCAGTTGCGCGCCGCGAATCTCACCGGCGCTGGCGACGAAGCTGGCGGCGTCGTCGCGGGCCTGTACCACGGCTTTCATGTCGCGAATCGAGGTGGTGGTGTCGGAGGTAAAGTTGATGCTGCGATCCAGGGCGCGCACCACGATGTTGCTGGTGGCGACCACGGTTTGCGCCTGAGCGATACCGCTGAACAGGGCGCAGGCGGCGACGGCGATGACGAATGAACGACGCATGATAAGGAGCTCCGAGAACTGCAGAACGGACGATTTGACGCGGACAGGCCGGCGCGGTTCCCCGCGACCAGGCAAGTAGGCGAAGTTTACGGGGCCATGCAGCGTCGGTCAGCAGCGAGCTTATCGGACGTGTGCAAAGTTTTCACAGGCTGAGGATGGCCTGAGCCAGGGCCAGGTCATCCGCTGTCGCCAGCGCGGCGTCATGACGGCGAATGTGCGCCAGGGCCGCTTCGAGTCGTACGCTGCGAATCGCGCCGTCGCTGGCGACGAAGCTGGCGGCATCGTCGCGGGCCGCGCGCAGCTGTTTCATGTCGCGCAACGAGCTGGTCGCGTCCGAGGTGACCTCGACGGTGCCGGCCAGGGCGCCGCCCAGAGTGTCGGTGGTCGCGACCAGGCTGCTGGCGCAGGCGGTGCCAGCCAGCCCTAATGAAAGAAGCGCTGCAATCAGGGATTTCTTCAGGTGCATATGGGGTAACTCCGGTAGGGCGGGACGCTGTTCTACCCGCATCCGCAGCTTAGCCCAACGGCATTCCCAGCTCCATCGCTGGCTCAGTGCCAGAAGGGCTTGGCCAGTTCCTGCTCACGCTGAGCTGTGCTGATGCCGGCGTCAGCCAGTTGTTGCTCATTGAGCAAGGCAAGCTGCCGACGAGTGCGGCTGTTGCGTTGCCAGTGACGCAGCGTCGAGTAGAGGCCGAGCCAGTGCAGGGACTTGTCGTGTGCAAGTTGCGAGAGCGGTTCGTGAGTGCGGTCCATGGCGTTCTCCTGTCGAGAGACAAGGGTGGAAGCTCATGTTCTCGCAAGCGCTCGTGGGCGAGCAGATACAACCGGTTGGAATTGTGCGGGGGCCGTGGCGGTTTTATGGCAACTGTACTACTCGCTCGGGCGATGACTGTTGCAGATAAAACGAAAGCCCCACCGCAGCAGAGACGGTGGAGCTCTCAGAAGATCCCAACTTGGGGATGGAGCAAAGCAGGGGGTCAGCGCCAGAACGGCTTCTGCAGTTCGGCGTAACGCTGATTTTCGCTAATGCCAGCGTCAGCGAGCAGGCGGGCATCCAGTCGAGCCAGTTGACGACGGCTGACGATGCGGCGCTGCCACAGGCTGAGGGTAGCGATAACGCGGAGCAGCCAGGCCGATTTGTCGCTGGCAACGCTGTGAGTTTGAAGCGGGGCGGAACTGAGGGTACGTTCCATGGTGGTCATCCTTCCGCTTGTGGCGGGGTATGTGTGCTATCGATGGGCAAATTATCCCGAGCGCAGTCGGGGCCCAGTAGTCACAGCTGGATGAAATTGTTGTGCTATTAGATAGGTTGCTTTGTAACTGTTCGGTCAGGAATCGATGAAACTGTATTGGTCATAAGTGAAAAGACTGGGTGCAACCTTGATTTGCGAGATTTTCAACTGGGTGCAACCCGTTAATTCTGGTCTTTCAAGCAGTACAGTTTCCAATTGATCTGGTGTGCTTGTTGATCTGAGTATCAACTTTTTCCTGGCGCCGGAAATGAGAAACCCGGCACATGGCCGGGTTTCCTGTCTGACCGGTCAGGGCTTATTCGACGGCCTTGACCATGTCTTCGATGACCTTCTTGGCATCGCCGAAGACCATCATGGTCTTGTCCATGTAGAACAGTTCGTTATCCAGGCCGGCGTAGCCGCTAGCCATCGAGCGCTTGTTGACGATCACGGTCTTGGCTTTGTAAGCCTCGAGGATCGGCATGCCGGCGATCGGCGACTTCGGATCATTCTTCGCCGCCGGGTTGACCACGTCGTTGGCACCCAGCACCAGCACCACGTCTGTCTGACCGAACTCGGAGTTGATGTCCTCCATCTCGAACACCTGTTCGTACGGCACCTCGGCCTCGGCCAGCAGTACGTTCATGTGGCCAGGCATACGCCCGGCGACCGGATGGATCGCATACTTCACGGTCACGCCACGGTGGGTCAGCTTCTCAGCCAGTTCCATCAGTGCATGCTGGGCACGCGCCACGGCCAGGCCGTAACCGGGCACTATGACCACGGTGTCGGCGTTGGTCAGCAGGAAGGCGGCGTCGTCGCTTGATCCCGACTTCACGCTGCGCTGTTCCTGGCTGCCTGCGGCGGCACCGGCGTCGGCATCGGCGCCGAAGCCGCCGAGGATGACGTTGAAGAACGAGCGGTTCATCGCCTTGCACATGATGTACGAGAGGATGGCGCCAGAAGAGCCGACCAGCGAACCGGCGACGATCAGCATCGAGTTGTTCAGCGAGAAGCCGATACCGGCGGCCGCCCAGCCCGAGTAGCTGTTGAGCATCGACACCACCACCGGCATGTCGGCGCCGCCGATGGGGATGATGATCAGCACGCCAATGACGAAGGCAAGGGCCACCAGCACAGCGAAGGCGGTGATGTCGCCGGTGAAGGTGTAATACAGGCCCAGGCCGAGAATCGCCAGACCGATCACCAGGTTGACCAGGTGTTGCCCCTTGAAAACGACAGGCGCGCCCTGGAATAGGCGGAACTTGTACTTGCCGGACAGCTTGCCAAAGGCGATCACCGAACCGGAGAAGGTGATGGCACCGATGGCGGCGCCGAGGAACAGCTCCAGGCGGTTGCCGGCCGGGATGGCGTCGCCCAGCGCGGCGACGATGCCCAGCGACTGCGGCTCGACCACGGCGGCAATGGCGATGAACACGGCGGCCAGGCCGATCATGCTGTGCATGAAGGCGACCAGCTCCGGCATCTTGGTCATCTCGACGCGCTTGGCCATGAGGGTGCCAACGCTGCCGCCGACCAGCAGGCCGACGATGACGAAGCCCAGGCCTTGTACGGCCAGCTCACTGCCGAGCTTGTAGATCAGGCCGACGGTGGTCAGTACGGCGATGGCCATGCCGATCATGCCGAACAGGTTGCCGCGTCGCGACGTGGTCGGGTGCGACAGGCCCTTGAGCGCCTGGATGAAGCACACCGAGGCGACGAGGTAGAGAACAGTGATCAGGTTCATGCTCATGGTCAGTGTTTCTCCACCTGGGCTTTCGGTGCTTTTTTCTTGAACATTTCCAGCATGCGTCGGGTGACCAGGAAGCCGCCGAACACGTTGACCGCAGCCAGGGCCACGGCCAGGGTGCCCATGGTCTTGCCCAGCGGAGTGACGGTAAGCGCGGCAGCCAGCATGGCGCCGACGATCACGATCGCCGAGATGGCGTTGGTCACGGCCATCAGCGGGGTATGCAGGGCCGGGGTGACGTTCCACACCACGTGGTAGCCGATATAGATGGCCAGCACGAAGATGATCAGGTTGTAGATGCCGTCGGAAATCAGATCCATGTCCCTACTCCTTAGCCGTTCTTGCGCACGACTTCGCCGGCATTGCACATCAGGCAGGCCGCGACGATGTCGTCTTCGAGGTTGAGCTGGAACTGGCCTTCCTTGTCGATCACGAGCTTGAGGAAGTCCAGCAGGTTGCGTGCATACAGTGCGGAAGCATCCGCCGGCACCAGTGCCGCCAGGTTGGTGTGGCCGACCAGTGTCACTCCGTGCTTGACCACCACCTTGTCGGTCTCGGTCAGCGGGCAGTTGCCGCCTTGCGCAGCGGCCAGGTCGATGACCACGGAGCCCGGCTTCATCTGCTGCACAGTCGCTTCGTGCAGCAGCGTCGGCGCCTTGCGGCCCGGAATCAGGGCGGTGGTGATGACGATATCGGCCTGCTTGGCCTTCTCATGCACCGCCTTGGCCTGGCGCTCCATCCAGGACTGCGGCATCGGCCGGGCATAACCGCCGACACCTTGCGCGCACTCGCGCTCTTCATCTGTCTCGAACGGCACGTCGACGAACTTGGCGCCGAGCGATTCGATCTGCTCCTTCACTGCCGGACGCACATCGGAGGCCTCGATCACTGCGCCTAGGCGCTTGGCCGTGGCGATGGCCTGCAGCCCGGCAACACCGGCGCCGAGAATCAGCACACGGGCGGCCTTAACGGTGCCGGCGGCGGTCATCAACATGGGCATAAAGCGTGGATAGTGGTTGGCGGCGAGCATCACGGCCTTGTAGCCGGCGATGTTGGCCTGCGAACTCAGCACGTCCAGGCTTTGCGCGCGGGAGGTGCGCGGTGCGGCCTCCAGGGCGAAGGCAGTGACGCCGCGAGCGTTCATGCGCGCGATGGTGTCGTTGCAGAACGGGTTGAGCATGCCCACCAGGACGGCGCCGCTCTTCATATGAGCCAGTTCGGCGTCGGTTGGTGCGACCACCTTCAGCACCAGATCGGCGCCAAACGCGGCCGAGTCGTTGCCAATGGTGGCTCCAGCGGCTTCAAAGGCGCTGTCCGGGATGCTGGCACTGATGCCTGCACCTGCCTGGACGGTCACCTGATGGCCCTGGCCAACCAGTTTCTTGACGGTCTCGGGCGTCGCGGCAACCCGCGTCTCCCCAGCATGGGTTTCGAGAGGAACACCGATGTGCACTTCTAATCTCCTGCGTGATCTTTTGAGTGAACCTGCGCACTACGCTGGCACGCCGGTGATTGGGGATCAGCACATAACCCGCCGGAAGGTGGCGAGCGCGGCGATTGTGCAATCGAACGCAGACCCTTACAAGAAGTTATGGAGTAAAAAAAATGGATTACTACAAGTAATGGGTCTATGAGGGATTTTTATACTGCGCGCAGCCCGCGTGGATTCTGGGGAAAGGCAGGTAAGACGTAGCCTAGAACGTTGCTCAGGCATTCGCGGCGAGAATGACCACTGGTCGACTAGTAGCGGGTGTGGAAGGTAATGCACAGGGTGTTCGAAATAGTGCTATAGCCCGAAAGTAGTGGCTTTGGCGTACTTTTTCGCTAATCGGTCATGTAGCGTGACTAATTTCATGCTACCAGTCCCTATATGCTCTTTTGGGTTTGTTGGGTGTTGGTGGTGGCGACGGCTGCGCGTCGGTCATCGTTGCTGGTAAGCGTGCGCCTCGCCCAGTAGCCAGTCACGAAAGGCTTTTAGCGCTGCAGACTCGGACTTGCGTTCCGGCACCATCAGGTAATAGGCGCGGTCACTGTTCGGCACGGTGCGGTCGAGGGCGATCACCAGGCTACCCTCTTCCAGTTCGCGCTGGATCAGGAAGGGTGGGATCAGCGCGATGCCCATTTCATGTTGAGCGGCCTGCGCCAGCATGGAAAACAGTTCAAGTCGCGGGCCGGTCATATCGCGGGCCACATTCATGCCTTGGGCGGCGAACCACTGGCGCCAGGCATAGGGGCGTGTGGTCTGCTGCAGCAGCGGCAAGTTGGCGATGCGTTCGGCGTCGACTGGGGCATCGCCCAGCAGCGCCGGGCTGCATACCGGCAGCAGGTGCTCATGCATCAGGAAATGGGCTTCGGTGCCCGACCATTCGGCGTCGCCGTAATAAATGGCGGCATCGAAGCGAGTGTCGGCGAACAGGAAGGGGCGTGTGCGGTTGGTCAGGTGCACCGTCACCTCGGGGTGCAGTTGCTGAAAGGCACGCAAGCGTGGCAACAGCCACTGGGTGCCAAAGGTCGGTACCACCGCCAGCTCGATGCTGGTGGTGCCCTGGTTGCCCATCAGCGCCAGGGTGTCGCGTTCCACTGCATCGAGCTGCGCAGCCACCTTGCGGCTGTAGGCGACGCCCGCTTCGGTCAGAACTACGCCGCGCCGGGAGCGGCGAAACAGTTCGACATTGAGAAAGCTCTCCAGTCCGCCGATCTGCCGGCAGATCGCGCTCTGCGTCAGGTTCAGCTCGTCGGCGGCCTTGGTGAAGCTTTGGTGGCGAGCGGCGGATTCGAAGGCGACCAAGGCTGCGGTGCTGGGTATCTTGCGACGCATGTATGCAAAAGCCTCACTCGTAAGCGACAGATCTACATGAATAAACTATCTCGGAGTGAGAAAAATGCATAGGTCTGTGCAAATTCTGCGTTTGTCCTCTGCTCGAAGCCGGCCTAGGATCAAAACCATTCGGGTTGGCTGGACCGACCGCTCACATCACCGCTTCGAGGTTTCTCGCAATGGCCAAGGCAAGCTTCAACTGGATCGACCCGCTGTTACTCGATCAGCAACTGACCGAAGAAGAGCGCATGGTGCGCGACAGCGCTCAGCAGTTCGCCGATGACAAACTGGCGCCCCGCGTGCTGGAAGCCTTCCGTCATGAGCAGACCGATCCGAAGATCTTCCGCGAAATGGGCGAAACCGGCCTGCTTGGTGCGACCATTCCCGAAGCCTACGGTGGCAGTGGCCTGAACTATGTGTGCTACGGTCTGATTGCGCGTGAAGTGGAGCGCATCGACTCCGGCTACCGCTCGATGATGAGCGTGCAGTCCTCGTTGGTGATGGTGCCGATCAACGAATTCGGTAATGAAGCGACCAAGCAGAAGTATCTGCCCAAGCTCGCAAGTGGCGAGTATATCGGTTGCTTCGGTCTGACCGAGCCGAACCACGGCTCCGATCCCGGATCCATGGTCACGCGCGCCAAAAAGGTCGACGGCGGCTACCGCCTGAGCGGTAGCAAGATGTGGATCACCAACAGTCCGATTGCCGATGTCTTCGTGGTCTGGGCCAAGGACGATGCTGACGAGATCCGTGGCTTTGTCCTGGAAAAGGGCTGGGAAGGCCTCTCAGCTCCGACGATTCACGGCAAGGTCGGCCTGCGCGCGTCGATCACCGGCGAGATCGTCATGGACAACGTGTTCTGCCCCGAAGAGAACGCCTTCCCGGATGTACGCGGCCTGCGCGGCCCATTCACCTGCCTGAACTCCGCCCGATATGGCATCAGTTGGGGGGCGCTGGGCGCAGCCGAATTCTGCTGGCACACCGCGCGCCAGTACGTGCTCGATCGCCACCAGTTCGGCCGGCCGCTGGCGGCTAATCAGCTTATCCAGAAGAAGCTGGCCGACATGCAGACCGAAATCACCTTGGCTCTACAAGGCTGCCTGCGCCTCGGACGAATGAAGGACGAAGGCACTGCTGCGGTGGAAATCACCTCGATCATGAAGCGCAACAGCTGCGGCAAGGCGCTGGATATCGCCCGCATGGCGCGCGACATGCTCGGCGGTAACGGCATCAGCGACGAGTTCGGCATTGCCCGTCACCTGGTCAACCTTGAAGTGGTCAATACCTACGAGGGCACCCATGACGTGCATGCGCTGATCCTCGGTCGCGCGCAGACCGGCATTCAGGCGTTCTTCTGAAGGCTCGCGCCTCTCACTGATCCATGGTGCGCGTGGCGCACCCTACGGAGAAGCCCATGTCCGGTGCACTGTCCCATATCCGCGTGCTTGATCTATCACGCGTGCTGGCTGGCCCTTGGGCCGGGCAAATATTCGGTGACCTTGGTGCTGAGGTGATCAAGGTCGAGCGTCCGGGCTCGGGCGACGACACCCGGCACTGGGGGCCTCCTTATATAAAGGATGCCGAGGGTAATGACTCGCGTGAGGCGGCCTACTTCCAGAGCGCCAACCGTAACAAGCAGTCGCTGACCCTGGATTTCACCCAGTCTGAAGGCCAGCGCCTGGTGCGTGAGTTGGTCGCGCAGTGCGATGTGCTGCTGGAGAACTTCAAGGTCGGTGGCCTGGCGGCCTATGGCCTGGATTACGAGTCGCTGAAGGCGATCAACCCGCGTCTGATCTACTGCTCCATCACCGGTTTCGGTCAGAGCGGCCCCTATGCCAAGCGTGCCGGCTATGACTTCATGATCCAGGGCCTCGGCGGTCTGATGAGTCTGACTGGGCGCCCGGAAGGCGAGGAGGGTGCCGGCCCGATGAAGGTCGGCGTGGCGCTGACCGATATCCTCACTGGTCTCTACGCGACTGTGGGTGTGCTGGCCGCGCTGAATCAGCGTGAGCAATCCGGTGTGGGTCAGCATATAGATGTGGCCTTGCTTGATGTGCAGGTCGCCTGCCTGGCCAATCAGGCCATGAACTACCTGGCGACAGGTGTATCACCCAAGCGCCTGGGCAATGCCCATCCCAATATCGTGCCCTACCAGGATTTTCCTAGTGCCGATGGCAACTTCATCCTTGCGGTGGGTAATGATGGGCAGTTCCGTAAGTTCTGCGAAGTGGCGGGTATTGCGAACTTTGCCGATGACCCGCGCTTTGTCACTAACAAGGCCCGGGTTGCCCATCGTGCCGAGCTGATCCCGCTGTTGCGCCAGGCCACGGTATTCAAGACCACCGCGCAGTGGATCGAGCTGCTGGAAAAAGCCGGCGTGCCCTGTGGGCCGATCAACGATCTGCAGCAGGTGTTCGCCGACCCTCAGGTACAGGCGCGAGGTTTGCGTCTCGACCTGCCTAATGCCCTGGGCAGCAGTACGCCGCAGGTCGCCAGTCCGCTGCGCCTGTCTGCGACGCCAGTGGCCTATCGTTCGGCTCCGCCACTGCTGGGCCAGCACACCGAAGCCCTGCTGCAGAGATTGCTGGGCATGAGTGAAACGCAGATTGCCGAGCTGCGCGAGGCAGGGGTGATCTGAGCCTCTATATATAGAGGTGGGGGGATTGATCCGATTTACGCAATTATTTGCATGTCAGGGGTTTACAGCTCGCCGTGCTGATGTAGAATGCGCGCCACTTCAGCGATGAAGCGCTTCAAAAACTGCTTGTTAATCAATAAGTTAAGTTGAATGAAGGGCTTGCAAAGCTGGGTCTGGCGTGTAGAATGCGCGTCGGTCGACAGGGTGGTGGTTTGATCCTGTTGGTGGTTCGGTCGAATGGATCGAAAGCGGTAGAAAAGAGGTGTTGACAGCGGTTTTGAACGCTGTAGAATGCGCCTCCCGCTGGAGAGAAGAGGTTCGGATCGAAAGCGCAAGTGGTTGAGTAGAAAGAAGTTTCTCCGGAAACAAAATCGAAAAACAGCTTGACAGATAGAGGGGCTGCTGTAGAATGCGCGCCTCGGTTGAGACGAAAGGCTTAACCAACTGTTCTTTAAC
>Ga0308001_10000032_pt1 | contig 74560 bp, 62 predicted proteins | sample Neamet5_FD_203167 | JGI IMG/M metagenome (GOLD analysis project Ga0308001, IMG submission 203167) | Marine microbial communities from water near the shore, Antarctic Ocean - #5 | ecosystem: Environmental > Aquatic > Marine > Unclassified | place: Southern Ocean | collected 2014-06-04
AACGCCTGCCAGCGGCGAGCCGCGTCGAGGATTACGAAGCGCTGCTGCCGTGGAACTGCTCGCCAGCTTCTGCCTCTGCTTCCTGAAAAAAACCGTCCGCCAGGACGGGGTTCATGGAGCGGTTACAGCGCGATGATCTTGCATAGGCATCCGAACTGAGACTAACGTGGCGACATAACGACAAAAACATATCTACATGCCTCTAACGCCCGCCCCGCGCATCGCGCACTCCAGAGGAAGGTACGGCCATGGCCAGATCGACTGACCAGACCCCGCCCCTGCCACATATACCGGCGATGGATCCCGCCGAATTCGAGCAAACCTGGCAAGACGCGCCGCGTTTGCTTGCCGCGCTGAACGGCGCCCATCTCGGCACCTGGTATTGGGACATTCGCAGTGGCCAGGTCAACTGGTCTCGCGGCGCTCAGGCCCTGTTCGGCCTCGACCCCAATCGCCCGGTCACGCGCGAGCTGCATTACATCGAACTGATCCCTGAAGAGGAGCGCGCCGAGGTCCTGGCGAAATTCAACGCCATCCTCAAAGGCGAGCAGATCGCCAATGCCTTGCGCCATCGTATCCGCTGGCCGGACGGCAGCCTGCACTGGCTGGAAATCACCGGCAGCCTGCAGTACGAGGCCGACGGCCGCCCGCGCATGTTCGGGGTGATCCGCGACATCAGCGCCCAGCAAGAGCGCGCCGAGGCTCTGCGTGCATCCGAGGAGCGCTTCGCCAGCCTGTTCCGCCTGAGCCCCGACATCATGATGCTGGTGCGCTACGACGACAGCGCGATCATCGAGATCAACCAGCACTTCACCCAGGCGTTCGGCTGGACGGCCAGCGAAATTCTCGGCCGCCACACCCACGACCTGAACCTCTGGGTACACGCCAACCAGCGCGATCAGCTGCGCCAGCAGGCCCCGCAAAGCCGGGAACCGGTGATCCAGGAAGTCCAGCTGCGCACCCGTGGCGGCGATATTCTCGACGGCGTACTGTCGAGCCAGTACATAGAACTGCAGGGCGAGCGCCTGATGCTCTGCACCTTCCTCGATACCAGCGAACGCAAGCGCGCAGAAAATGCGCTGCGTGCCAGCGAGGAAAAATTCGCCAAGGCCTTCATGCACACCCCCGACGCGGTGGCCATTACCGACCGGGCCAGCGGCCGCTTCATCGAGGTCAACCCGAGTTTCGAGCAGCAATTTGGTTGGCGCAGCGCCGAAGCCGTGGGCCGCACCTCACTGGAGCTAGGCATATGGGCGGACCCCAGCGACCGTCAACGTATGCTCGACGCGGTACAAGCCGGGCGCCTGAACAATCTTGAGGTACGGCTGTTCAGCCGCGACGGTAGCGTCACCAGCAACTTGCTGTTCGGCGGCGAAATCGAGCTGAACGGCACCACTTGCCTGGTCCTCACCGTGCGCAACATCACCGAGCAGCGCGTGCAGGAGCAGGCACTCAACGAAAGCAGGCAGCGCCTGCGCCTGGCCCTGGAGTCGGCCGACCTGGGCACCTGGGACTGGCACATCCCCAGTAGTCGGCTGTTTGCCAGCGCCCGGGCGTCCCAGTTGCAAGGCCTGGAGCCGTTACCGTTCGAAGGCGCCTTCCTCGACTTCTTCCGTCAGGTACCGATGGAGGATCGACACAGTCTGCGCCAGAGCTACCAGAGTCTGGTCGCAGAACACCGCAGCCACTATCAGGTCACCTATCGCGTGCAACTGGAAAATGGCGGCCTGCGCTTTCTCGAAAGCACCGCCAAGCTGCAGCTCGACGATACCGGCCAACCGCAGCGCATGGTCGGCACGCTGGTCGATATCAGCGAGCGGCTGCTGCGCGAGCAGCGCCTGCAAGCCTCGGAAGAGAAGTTTGCCAAGGCCTTCCACTCCAGCCCGGACGCCATCACCATCACCGAACGTGACAGCGGGCGCTATATCGAGGTCAACGAAGGCTTCACCCGCATCACCGGCTATCTGCCGGACGAAGTAGTCGGTCGCACGGCCTTCGAGCTGGACATCTGGGCCTACCCCGAAGAGCGCGTGCGCATGATCGAGCACCTGACCCAGCAGGGCCAGGTGCTGCACATGGAAATGCATGGCCGGCATCGAGACGGCGAGGTGCGTCTGGTCGACGTTTCCGTGCAACCCATCGAGCTCAATGGCGTGCCCTGCCTGCTGCTCACCGCGCGCGATATCAGCGAACTGAAGCAGGCGCAGGCGCAGGTACAGCACCTGGCCTACCACGATGCGTTGACCAACCTGCCCAACCGCGCCCTGCTGATGGACCGCCTTACCCAGCAGATCGCCCTGCTCAAGCGCCATGATCTGCGCGGCGCCCTGCTCTTCCTCGACCTCGACCACTTCAAGCACATCAACGACTCGCTCGGCCATCCTGTCGGCGACTCGGTGCTGCGCCTGGTCACTGCGCGCCTGGAGGCCAGCGTGCGCCTGGAGGACACCGTGGCCCGCCTCGGCGGCGACGAATTCGTGGTGCTGCTCTCCGGTCTGGAGGGCAAGCGCTCGGAGGTCACCCGCCACGTTCGCCAGGTCGCCGACAAGCTGCGCCAGCTACTGGCCGAACCGATGCTGCTGGACGGTCACCGCCTGCAGGTGACCCCGAGCATCGGCGTCGCGCTGATTCCCGATCACGGCAATACCCCGGCGGATCTGCTCAAGCGTGCCGATATCGCCCTCTACCGCGCCAAGGACTCCGGGCGTAACGCCATCCAGCTGTTTCGCACCACCATGCAGGACGCCGCCAGCGCCCGTCTGCGCCTGGAGAACGATCTGCGCCTGGCCCTGGCACGTGGCGAGTTCGAACTGCACTTCCAGCCCCAGGTCGATGCCCGTGACGGCAAGGTGGTCGGCGCCGAGGCACTGCTGCGCTGGCAGCATCCGCAGCTGGGCCCACAGTCGCCCGCGCAGTTCATTCAGGTGCTGGAAGAGAGCGGGCTGATCGTCGAGGTCGGTGGCTGGGTGTTGGCCGAGGCCTGCCATTTCTGCTCCCAACTGCTGGCTGGCAGCCTGGTCGACAGCGAGCGTTTCAGCCTGTGCGTCAACATCAGTCCGCGGCAGTTCCGCCAGCACGACTTCGTCGAACGAGTCGCCAGTAGCCTGCGCGACAGCCAGCTGCCCAACGCCATGCTCAAGCTGGAGATCACCGAAGGCATCGTCATTCAGAATATCGATGACACCGTCGGCAAGATGTTGCGCCTGAAAAAGCACGGCGTCAGCTTCGCCATGGACGACTTCGGCACAGGTTACAGCTCGCTGACTTATCTCAAGCGCCTGCCGGTGGACATGTTGAAGATCGATCAGTCCTTCGTGCGTGACGCCACCCACGATCCCAACGATGCCGAGATCATCCGTGCCATCGTCGCCATGGCGCGCAGCCTGGGCCTGGCGCTGATCGCCGAGGGGGTCGAGCAGCAGGACCAACTGGACTTTCTGCAGGCACAGGACTGCCATCTCTACCAGGGCTATCTGTTCAGTAAACCGCTGCCGCAGGAGGCCTTTCGTGAACTACTGGAAAGGCAGCGGGCGTAATCTGTCAGCACCCTCGGTGCACACGGCGCACCCTGCCGAGGCAGACTGTCGCTTGAAACGAAGAAGGCGCCCCGTGGGGCGCCTTCTTGGTTCATGCATCAGCGACTCAGTTTTCCAGCGCAGGACGCTGGCTACCGATAGGAATACGCTTGGCCTTGGCCTCTTCCGGCACAATGCGTTCCAGCTCGACATGCAGCAGACCATTGACCAGATTGGCGCCCTTGACCTCGATATGGTCGGCCAGGCGGAAGGACAGCTTGAACGCGCGCTGGGCGATGCCCTGATGCAGGTAGCTGATGCTTTCGGCGCTGCGATCACGCTTGTTGCCGACCACGGTCAGCACGTCACGTTCGACCTGCAACTCCAGGTCGTCTTCCTCGAAGCCGGCAGCCGCGACCACGATGCGGTAGTGGTCCTCGCCGTGCTTCTCGACGTTGTAGGGCGGGTAGGAACTGCCAGCGTCATTGCTGCGCAGGGCAGATTCGAAAAGATCGTTGAAACGGTCGAAACCGACAGACTGGCGAAACAGTGGGGCCAGGGACAGTACATTGCTCATGAGTATTCTCCTGAAAATTTCAGCAAGGTTCATATCGCGGAACCCGACTTCGGCATCCCGCGGTCACTTATCTGAGGTCGTCCAGAAGAATTTCAAGGCATGCCTTGATCATCGAGCGCAAGGATCAGGAGGGTGTAGGAGCGAGCTCTGCTCGCGAAAAGCGTTCGCGAGCAGAGCTCGCTCCTACCGTAATGCTGTTCACTTAAGGTTGCAGCTCGACCGTTTCTTAAGTGAACAGCATTACGCTCCTACCGAGGCTGTTCAGATAACAACTGATCGATGCGCTCGCAATCCTGCTCGCGGCACACCTCGGCGAACAGCGCGACAGCTTCCGGGTAGGTACGCGTAAGCATCGCCAGCCACTGCTTCAGGCGCCCCGGCGCATAGCGTGGCGCCAGCTTGCGCCGTGCCTGCTGCCAGAAGTCGAGCAGCAGCGGCTGCAGTTCGGCCCAGCTCATTTCCTCCGGCTCTTCACCGGCCCTGACTGCCGCGATCTGCCGTGCCAGCCCTGGGCGAGACACCAGGCCACGCCCCAGCATGATGTCATCCACGCCACTGATCTCACGGCAGCGGCGCCAGTCGTCCAGTGTCCACACCTCGCCGTTGGCGAATACCGGTACGCCCACCACCTCCTGCACCCGCGCCACCCACTCCCAGTGCGCCGGCGGCTTGTAGCCCTCGACCTTGGTGCGTGCATGCACGACGATCTGGCTCGCCCCGCCCTCGGCAAGCGCCCGCGCACAATCCAGCGCGCCCTCCTTGCCCTCGAAACCCAGGCGCATCTTCGCCGTCACCGGAATCTCCGCCGGCACCGTGCGCCGCACCTCACGGACGATGGCGTGCAGTAGCTCAGGCTCCTTGAGCAGCACCGCGCCACCGCGCGACTTGTTCACTGTCTTGGCCGGGCAGCCGAAGTTGAGATCGATCACCGGCGCGCCAAGCGTGCAGGCGAAGGCGGCGTTGTCCGCCAGACACTGCGGATCGGAGCCGAGAAACTGCACACGCATCGGCGTACCGGCCTGGGTGCGTGAGCCGTTGAACAGCTCGGGGGCGAGCTTGTGGTAGGTGGCCGCGGGCAACAGTCGCTCGCTCACGCGAATGAACTCGGTCACGCACCAGTCGATGCCACCGATACGAGTCAGTACGTCGCGCAGAATCTCGTCGACCAGCCCCTCCATGGGCGCCAGGGCGATTTGCATGAGGTTGTCCGGAAAAAAGGGGGCGCACAGTCTAACAGGCCGTTGAAAAACGTAGGCGACGACTGCATGGATGCAGGAGGTAGAGCGACGCAGGAGGCCAAAGCCGAGGTAGTTTTTCAATGGCCTGTTAAGGGGTCGCACGCGGCGCGCAAGATGGGCGACACTGGTTCCTCGCCAAACAGGGAGGCTCGCCATGCGTTATCTCGCGCTGATCGTTCTAGGTATGTGCTGCTTGGGCGCGCAGGCCAGCGATGCCTTGCCTGGCGGCATGGAACGAATGCCGGCAGACCCGGTTGCCGACGCGCCGGCTCGCCTGATATTCAGCCGCGACAACAACGCGCCGAATGCCTGCGACGTGGAGCTTTATGTCAACCAGCAGGTAGTGGCGACACTCGGCCCGGGCGAACGCACCAGCCTGGATCTGCCCAGCGGCGAACTGAGCGTCGCCGTGGCCATGTCACCGGATGGCTACTGCGCCGGTCGCGGGCCGGATGTCGCGCAATCGGTACTGCTGCTGCCCGGTGAAACCCGCCAGTTCGCCGTCATGGTCGAACCGGAACAGGTATTTCTCGCGCCGGTGATCGACTGAGCGGCCTTACAGCTCCAGCGGATAGGGCGGCGTCAACGCCTTGCCATAACCTTCGACGAACTCCGTTGGCATGCGCTTGGGGCGACCGCTGGACAGCTCGATGCAGACAAAGGTGGTCTTGGCCCGCAACAAGGTAGTGCCATCTTCCGGGCGCACCAGCTGGAAGCGCCGATCCATCTTCAGCCGCTGGTCGGACTCGACGATCCAGGTCGCCATCTGCAGATGCTGCCCTTCGTAGGCGCTGGCCAGATAATCGATCTCGTGACGCACCACGGCCATGGCCCGATCCAGGCGACGATACTCGACCAGATCCAGCCCCAGGAACTGCGAATGCCGCCAGGCACAGCGCTCCAGCCAACTGACGTACACCGCGTTGTTGGCATGGCCGAGGCCGTCGATGTCCTCTGCGCTCACTTCGATATCGATGACGAAGGGGCTGGGCAACTCCCAGTTCATGACTGTACCTCCAGGTGTGCAGCCTGCATGCGGCAAGCTGGGTGATCCAATTCAAGAACATGGCCGCCAGCATCCTCGGCGACCGTTCGGCCAGATGTCGCATGATACGCCGCACAGCCCTTGCATGCAGTGCCAAGCTTTCATCGCGCCATCACCGCGCGCCATAATGCGGCGCACTCGCCCGAGAGCCCGAGAACGAGCAATTGTCTGCCATCCTGCGCCTATTGATGCTTCTACTGCTGCCAGCGCTGAGCTGGGCAGAAAGCCTGCCGCTGCCGATCGGTCAGGCGCAGACACTGCCAGGTCCCTATATGCACGTCTGGGAGGACCCGGATGGCCAGGCCGACTTCGTTGATGTCCGCGCACTACCCGACTCCGCCTGGCAAGCCGTCGCCCGGCGCGATGCCAGCTTCGGCTACAGCGGTAGCAGCTACTGGCTGCGCCTGGATGTACACAATCCGCACAATCGCTCGCTTGGCTGGGTTCTACTGATCGGCAATCCCCTGCTGGATCAACTCGACGCCTACGGCCTGGACGGCAAGCGCATCTACCGCGCCGGCGACCAGCGTCCCTTTGACTGGCGCTGGGTCGAACACCGGCAACTGGTACTCCCCCTCGACCTGGAGTCCGGCGAGCAGCAGCGCATCTGGCTGCGCATGCAAACCGATGGCTCGGCGAACCTCAGCGCCAGCCTGATGACACGCGATGCCTTCGACCACCAGGAACAGCGCAGCCTGTTGCTACAGGGCCTGTTCTTCGGCGCCCTGATCGCGATGCTGATCTACAACCTGAGCATTTTCTGCATCACTCGCGACCGCAACTATCTCTGGTACAGCCTGTTCGTCGCCAGCTTCAGCCTCTACCAGTTCATCCAGCTCGGCTTCGCCCTGCAATGGCTGTGGCCAAACGCCCTGACCTGGCAGCAACTGAGCTTCCCGCTCAGCTCGGCACTGGCGACGCTGTTCGGCATTCACTTCACCTACGGCGTGCTGGAACTGGACAAGGCCGCGAAGCCGTACCGCTGGGTCGCCAACACGCTCAAGGTCTGCGCCTGGCTGGTGCTGGGGATGGCGTTGTTTGGCCCGTACGCACCGGCCCTGATCGGCAGCTTCGTGCTGGTGGTCGCCTGCGCCATAGCCGCCTTCATCATCACCCTGCTGCGCTGGTGGGGCGGCTATGCGGCAGCGCGCCTGTTCGCCCTGGGCTGGTTCGTGCTGATTGCTGCCAGCCTTGCCAGCATCCTCACCGGTACTGGTCTGCTGCCCTACTCGCTGCTGACCCTGCATGCCCAGCAGATCGGCGGCCTGATCGAGATGACGGTGTTCTCCATCGCCCTGGCCTCACGTATCCGCCATGTGCAGGAAGCCGAACGCCTGGCCCAGGCCAAACTGATCGATCAGGAGCGCCGCCTGCGCACCGAGCAGACCAAGCACCTGGAACTGCAGACACAGATCAGTGAAAACCTGGAACAACGCGTACAGGAGCGCACCGCGACCCTGCAGGACACTCTTCAGCAACTGTCCAACGCCAACATGCGCCTGGCGGAATTGAATCGCCGTGACGGACTCACCGGCCTGTTCAATCGCCAGACACTCAGCGAAGAACTGGCTCGCGCCTGCGCCCGCGCCGAGCGCAGCCGGCAGTCGCTGGCGGTATTGATGCTGGATCTGGATCACTTCAAGCAGGTCAATGATCGCTACGGCCACCTGGCGGGCGATGCCTGCCTGCGTCATGCGGCCCAGCGCATTCAACAACGCCTGCGCAGCAGCGATCTGCTGGCACGCTTCGGCGGCGAAGAGTTCGCCGCCCTGCTCGACAACACGGATCTGACCGGCGCACTCGACCTGGCCGAGCAATTGCGCGAAGACCTCGCGCAGACCCCTTGCCTCTACCAGCAGCAGTCGATAGCGCTGAGTCTGAGTATCGGCCTGCACGCCGGCGTACCGAGTGACCCCGGCTGCGGTGAGCAATGGCTGGAACTGGCAGACCGTGCCCTGTATCGCGCCAAGGCAAGCGGTCGTAACCGCGTGGTCAGTTACGAAGCCAACGCCTTCAACGACGCCTGAGGCACTTGCTCCAGCAGCTCGAGCACGGCCTGCAGAAGCACCGGATCACTCAGCAAGCGCTGATGCCCACCCGCAGGCAGACGCAGCAGCTGACTGTCGAACCAGGCCTGGTGGATCAGGTCGGCTTCGCCCACCGGCACCACTGGATCATCCTCGGCATGCACGATCAGGCTCGGCAGCTCCAGTTGATAGCGCTGCACGTCGAGATGCGCAGCTGGGATACCGGCAGTCTTTTCCACCTGCCGCACGAAATGCGCACGCGCTTCGGCAGGTAACCCCATGAACCGGGCAAAGCCGCGCAACAGACCGAGAATCCGACTCGGCGCAGCGATGGTCACCAGGGTCTCGCTGCGCAAGCCCATTTGCGTGGCCAGCAGCGCGCTGGCGCCGCCCATCGAGTGACCGATCACGGCGCGTAGCGGCGGCAGTTCACTGGCCGCCTCGAGCAACGCACGTGCGAACAGCACCACATTGGCCTCACGCCCCGGCGATCGACCATGGGCGGGCGCATCCAGTGCGACGACACCATAACCCGCATCGACCAGGCCGCGAATCAGCAGCGCGAACTGGGTCGGGCGCCCCTCCCAGCCATGCATCAGCAGCACTGTAGGGCCGCTGCCCCAACGCAGCGCAGAGAGACCGAAACGCAGGGTAATGCGCTCTGAACTTGCCAGCAGCGGCAACTCCCAATCCCGCGGCGACGAAGTGCGCGGCGTCATGAAACGTTCGCGCAAACGACTGGCGATCAGTTGCGGCGCCACTCTACCCAGCGTTGCATTGACACCACGGACCCAGGTCATCTGGTTCATCACCCTCTCCTTCACGCTTGATTTCACACAACTGCCGACTTGGCAGCACGCAACACCCGGTCGGACAGTTCGCCTGGCCCCAAGGCCCGCGCCAGTGTCAGGCCACCGATCATCAGCGCCAGGTCAGCCAGCGCCACATCGCCCTCTTCCGGCGTCCCGCTCATTTGCGCCGCGATCAGCTCAATGTGTTCAGCCAAGGTCTGGCGAAAGCCATCCGGTAACCGCGCAATTTCCGCCAGCGAACTCGGCAACGGGCAGCGCTCGTCAACATCGTCACGATGCCTGCGCGAAAGGTAGAAAGCGGCCAGGAGCACTCGCCGCTCTCTGCCTGTCAGGCTCTGGTCGACCTGCGCAAGGCGATCACGCCGCACCCGGAGCAACTGACGAAATGCCTCGAGCATCAGCGCATCCTTGCTGGCGAAGTGCGCGTAGAAGCCGCCGACCGTCAGCCCCGCTTCAGCCATGACCTCAGCCACCGCCGGGTCACCCGGCCCGCGCTCTGCGAGTACACGCCCTGCCGCTGCGAGAATGCGCTTACGGGTTTCACTTTTGCGTCCGCTCATGACTGCGCCCTTGATATGATGAATGAAATATTACGACCATCATATTATTTTGCAAGTTACCGGATCGACCGCTGGTCAGCAGTGCAAGACGGGCGAACCAGCATCAGAAAAAGAAGGGGGGCGAAAACAAAAAGGGGCCACTTCCGAAGAAGTGGCCCCTGGGTTCCGCAAATGCGGCAAGAAAAATGGCGTCCCCTAGGGGACTCGAACCCCTGTTACCGCCGTGAAAGGGCGGTGTCCTAGGCCACTAGACGAAGGGGACGAAACCTTCGAACGACAAGGCCAGCACTAGGCTGGCCTTGAGTGTGATTGGTGGAGCTAAACGGGATCGAACCGTTGACCTCTTGCATGCCATGCAAGCGCTCTCCCAGCTGAGCTATAGCCCCGAAACCTTGCGGTCGGTTCGCAACACTTGCGCGCTGCGACTGGAATATGGCGTCCCCTAGGGGACTCGAACCCCTGTTACCGCCGTGAAAGGGCGGTGTCCTAGGCCACTAGACGAAGGGGACAAAACCTTCGAAGAACAAGGCCAGCACTAAGCTGGCCTTGTTAGTGTTTGGTGGAGCTAAACGGGATCGAACCGTTGACCTCTTGCATGCCATGCAAGCGCTCTCCCAGCTGAGCTATAGCCCCGAAACCTTGCGGTCTGGCTGCAGCGCCTGAGCGCTACGGCTGGAATAAATGGCGTCCCCTAGGGGACTCGAACCCCTGTTACCGCCGTGAAAGGGCGGTGTCCTAGGCCACTAGACGAAGGGGACGCAAGACCCTGATCGTGAATCGACTCACATCGATTCTGGCACTCCCGAAGGAGCCGAGATTGGTGGAGCTAAACGGGATCGAACCGTTGACCTCTTGCATGCCATGCAAGCGCTCTCCCAGCTGAGCTATAGCCCCATCTCGAGGACGGGGCGCATGTTAAGAGCGCCCCGATTGGCTGTCAACAACATTTTTCCTGCCAGCCCAAAGTTTTTGCCACTAGAACAATTACTTAGGGCCATTTCCTGCGGGGCGGAGATGACACTCGCGAAACGCAGCATCGTCCCACTAGGAGCCGTGCCCTGCGGCAAATCGAAAGAACACTGCAAAGCTAAAAGCTTCGCCCCGGGGCGGGGCTCCTACACAAGACCGCAGCACACCGCCCCCTGTAGGAGCCGCGCCTCGCGGCGAATCGTTCGAGCGAACACCGCAAAACCGAGAGCTTCGCCCCGGGGCGGGGCTCCTACACAAATGCCGCAGGCACCGCCCCCTTGTAGGAGCCGCGCCTCGCGGCGAATCGTTCGAGCGAACAGCGCAAAACCAAGAGCTTCGCCCCCGGGCGGGGCTCCTACACAAGACCTCAGCACACCGGCCCCTGTAGGAGCCGCGCCTCGCGGCGAATCGTTCGAGCGAACAGGGCAAAACCAAGAGCTTCGCCCCGGGGCGGGGCTCCAGGAGTCTACCGTCAGGCGATGCTCGCCAGCAGTTTCTCCCACTCCTTGGCCTCTTTCTTCGAGGTGCCGCCGAGCAGCTCCAGCGCCTGGCGCAGGCGGAAGCGGGTCAGATCCGGGCCGAGGATTTCCATGGCATCGAGTACCGATACCGAGCTGGCCTGACCGGTGATGGCGGCGAACATCAGCGGCATGGCGTCACGCAGCTTCAGTTCCAGGTGCTCGACCACCGCCTGGATGCAGCCGGTGATGCGCTCCTTTTCCCACTGACGCAGCGACTCGAGCTTCCACAGGATCAGCTGCATCAGCTGACGCACCTGGTCGGGCGAGAGTTTCTTGTGCTCGAACAGCTTGGCGTCCAGGTTCAGCCCACCGGAGAAGAAGAAGCCGGCCAGCGGTGCAATCTGGCTGAAGGTCTCTACCCTGCCCTGCACATGCGGCGCAATCTTCATCAGGTACTCGGGGTTGAGCGCCCACTTCTGCACTTCGGCAGCGAAGGTTTCCACCGGCAGTTCACGCAGCCACTGGCCGTTGAGCCAGGACAACTTCTCCAGATCGAAGATCGGCCCGCCCAGCGACACGCGGTTGATGTCGAAGTGCTCGATCATCTCGGCCAGGGAGAACTTCTCGCGCTCGTCCGGCATCGACCAGCCCATGCGCCCCAGGTAGTTGAGCATGGCCTGCGGCAGGTAGCCCATACGCTCGTAGAAGGTGATGCTGGTGGGGTTCTTGCGCTTGGACAGCTTGCTCTTGTCCGGATTGCGCAGCAGCGGCATGTAGCACAGCGCCGGCTGTTCCCAGCCGAAGTATTCGTAGAGCTTGATCAGCTTGGGCGCCGACGGCAGCCATTCCTCGCCACGCAGTACATGGGTAATGCCCATCAGGTGGTCATCGACCACATTGGCCAGGAAGTAGGTCGGCAGGCCATCGGCCTTCATCAGCACCTGCATGTCCATGCGATCCCATGGGATCTCGACATTGCCACGCAGCATGTCCGGCACCACGCAAACGCCTTCGCTCGGCACCTTCATGCGCACCACGTGCGATTCGCCCGCGGCTATGCGACGCTGCGCCTCGGCCGGTTCCAGGTGCATGCAGTGGCCGTCGTAGCGCGGAGTTTCCTTGTTGGCCATCTGCTGCGCGCGCACTTCATCGAGGCGCTCGGCGGAGCAGAAGCATGGGAAGGCATGGCCTTTGCTGACCAGTTCGTCCGAATACTTCTTGTAGATCTCGCCACGCTCGCTCTGCCGGTACGGGCCATGCGGGCCGCCGACATCCGGGCCTTCGTCCCACTCGATGCCCAGCCAGCGCAGGGCATCGAAAATCTGCTGTTCGGACTCACGAGTCGAGCGAACCTGGTCGGTGTCTTCGATGCGCAGGATGAACTGGCCACCGTGCTGACGAGCGAAGCACAGGTTGAACAGCGCTATATAGGCGGTGCCGACATGGGGGTCGCCGGTTGGCGATGGCGCGATACGGGTACGGACGGTGGTCATGAATGCTCTCGGAAGGAAGACACGAGGTTTGAATCAAGCGGGCGATGTTAGCAGGCCGACGGCACCTGGCTCCAGCAACCCGCCGCGGGTGATGGGCAAGCTGGCGATGAGAAAGTCGAGGAAGGTCTTGACCTTCATCGCCTGAAAGCGCCGCGACGGGTAGATGGCGTACACCTCCCCCACCGGCAGGCGCGCCTCGGGCAGCAGCTCGACCAGGCGCCCGCTGCGCACCGCCTCCTCGCTGATCATCACCGGCAACCCACAAATCCCGGCTCCTGCCAGCGTCGCCTCACGGGCGAAGGTGATGTTGTTGCAGGTCATCACCCGCTGGCACGGCAGATGTTCGCCCAACAGCGGCCAGTAACGCGGGGCGTCATGCTGCAGCAGGATTGCCCGATGCCCCTCCAGCCCGGCAACGCTGCGCGGCGTGCCGTGCGCCGCCAGGTAAGCGGGACTAGCGCACAGACGCCGGCCACTTTCGAACAACTTGCGCGCGATCAGCGTGGAATCCTGCGGCTGGCCGACCTGGATGGCGATATCCACGCCCTCCTCCAGCGGGTCCACGGATCGCGAGGTCAGCTCCACCTCGGCGTCGATCTGCGGGTATTGACGCATGAACTCGCCGAGCACGCGCCCGAGAAACAGCTGGCCGAATTCGATCGGCGAAGTGATGCGTAACAGTCCGGACGGCTCGCGCTGCAGCTGCATCACTGCCTGCTCGGCCTCGGCGAAGTCGAGCATGATCTGCCGGCAACGCTCGTAGTAAGCCTGCCCCACCTCGGTCAGACGCAACTTGCGCGTGGTGCGATTGAGCAGACGTACACCCAAGCGCTCTTCGAGCAGCGCGATGCGCCGGCTCACCGTCGATTTCTGCATACCCAGGCTGGTCGCAGCCTGGGTGAAGCTGTGGCATTCCACCACTCGGGTAAAGATCAGTGCGTCATCCAGCCCATGATTGTTCCTCATACGCAACAAAGCATGCCAAGCCGAGAGTCTACTAGCGAAAAGGGAACGCTGTTAAATTTACTTACATTTCTCCGACGCACCCCGAGCCTCAAGCATGTCCGCCAAACTGCAACGTCGCCTTCTCGTATTCGTGATCCTGCTGGTGTTGATCGCCGGCGCCCTGCTCGCCCAGTGGCTGCTGATCGGTCGCTACCACCAGAGCACGGACAATGCTTACGTGCAGGGCGAGATCACTCGCGTCTCCAGCCAGTTGAATGCACGCATCGAAAAGGTCCTGGTACGCGACAACCAACACGTGGAGGCCGGCCAACTCCTGGCCGTACTGGAAGACGCCGACTTCCTCCTGGCCCGTCAACGCGCCCTCGCCGCCCTGGAAACCCATCAGGCCGAACGCACTCAGGCGCAGAGCAAGCTCGACCAGCAGGCCAGCCTGATTGCCGCCAGCCAGGCCGACGTCGCAGCCAGCCAGGCCACCCTCGACCGCTCCAAGCTCGATCTCGGCCGCGCCCAGACCCTGCGCAAGCCGGGTTATGTCTCCGAAGAACGCGTCACCACCCTGGCTGCCGACAACCGCGTGGCCCGCTCCCAAGTGGCCAAAGCTCAGGCCGATTTGCAGGCGCAGCGCCAGCAGGTAGCCAGCCTGGAAGCCGAGCTCAAACGCCTGGACGCGCTGATCCTTTCCGCGCAGGCCGACCTGGAACAAGCCGACCTCAATCTCTCGCGCACGCAGATTCGTGCTCCGATCAGCGGCATGGTCGGCCAGCGCTCGGCGCGCGAGGGCCAGGTGGTGCAAAGCGGCACCTACTTGCTGTCGCTGGTGCCGGATCAGGACATCTGGATCCAGGCCAACTTCAAGGAAACCCAGATCGGCCGCATGCGCCCAGGGCAGAAAGCCGAACTGTTGTTCGACAGCTACCCGGACACGCCCATCGAAGGCCGCATCGACAGCCTGTTCGCCGCCTCCGGCGCGCAGTTCAGCCTGCTGCCACCAGACAACGCCACCGGCAACTTCACCAAGGTGGTGCAGCGCATTCCGGTCAAACTGACCTTCGCCGCCGACAACCCGTTGCGCGGGCTGATCCGCCCCGGCATGTCGGTAGAGGTCACCGTGGATCTGCGCAGCGACGACAGCCATGGCGGGTGATGCACTGGTCCGCCCCACGGCGGAACCCAGCCGCCGCGACTGGATCGCAGTGATGAGCGCCATGCTCGGCGCTTTCATGGCGGTGCTGGATATCCAGATCACCAACTCCTCGCTGAAGGACATCCAGGGCGCGCTGTCCGCCACACTGGAGGAAGGTTCGTGGATTTCCACCTCCTACCTGGTGGCCGAGATCATCATGATCCCGCTGACCGCCTGGCTGGTACAGCTGCTCTCGGCGCGGCGCCTGGCGGTGTGGGTGTCGGTGGGCTTTCTGATCGCCTCGCTGCTGTGCTCCCTGGCCTGGAGCCTGGAGAGCATGATCGTGTTCCGCGCCCTGCAGGGCTTCACCGGCGGCGCGCTGATCCCGCTGGCGTTCACCATGACGCTGATCAAGCTGCCCGAGCATCACCGCGCCAAGGGCATGGCGCTGTTCGCCATCACCGCCACCTTCGCCCCCTCCATCGGCCCGACCCTTGGCGGCTGGCTGACCGAGAACTGGGGCTGGGAATACATCTTCTACATCAACGTGCCGCCCGGCCTGATCATGATCGCCGGGCTGCTCTATGGCCTGGAGAAGAAGGCGCCGCACTGGGAACTACTGAAGACCACCGACTACGCCGGCATCGTCACCCTGGGTATGGGCCTGGGCTGCCTGCAGGTATTTCTCGAGGAAGGCCATCGCAAGGACTGGCTGGAATCGCAACTGATCGTCGGCCTCGGCAGCGTGGCGCTGGTCAGCCTGATCCTGTTCGTCATCCTGCAGATATCCCGGCCCAACCCGCTGATCAACCTGGGCGTGCTGCGCGAACGCAACTTCGGCCTGGCCAGCATTTCCAGCCTGGGGCTCGGTGTCGGACTATATGGATCGATCTATGTGCTGCCGCTGTATCTGGCGCAGATCCAGGGCTACAACGCCTTGCAGATCGGCGAAGTGATCATGTGGATGGGAGTGCCGCAGCTGTTTCTGATTCCGCTGGTGCCCAAGTTGATGAAGATCATCTCGCCAAAATGGCTGTGCGCTCTGGGTTTCGCCCTGTTCGGCGCGGCGAGCTTCTTCTCCGGCGTGCTCAACCCGGACTTCGCAGGCGAACAGTTCCAGCACATCCAGATCGTCCGCGCGCTGGGCCAGCCACTGGTGATGGTCACGGTTTCGCTGATCGCCACGGCCTACATCATGCCGCAGGACGCTGGCTCGGCCTCCAGCCTGTTCAACATCCTGCGCAACCTGGGTGGAGCCATCGGTATAGCACTGCTCGCCACCCTGTTGGATGCCCGCGCCAAGGTCTATTTCGACTACCTGCGCGAATCCATCGTGCCGACCAACCCGCAGGTAGAAGAACGCCTGCACCTGCTGACGCAGACATTGGGTAGCGAACAGGCGGCACTGGCCAAGCTCAGCCAGATCGTCCATGAACAGGCGATCATCATGGCCTACAACGATGCCTTCCATTTCATCGGCATCGCCTTGGGTGTGAGCATGCTGGCGATCTTGTTGACACGGAAATTGCCGCAGAACATGGCGGGTGGTGGCGCGGCTCACTGACCCTGCTCTGTAGGAGCCGCGCCCCGCGGCGAATCGAGAGAACACCGCAAAGCCAACAGCTTCGCCCCGAGACGGGCCCCCTACACAAACCCCGCAGGCGCCGCCCCACCCTGTAGGAGCCGCGCCCCGCGGCGAATCGAGAGAACGCCGCAAAGCCAACAGCTTCGCCCCGGGGCGGGGCTCCTACACAGGCAGCCCCGCGCCACCCTGTAGGAGCCGCGCCTCGCGGCGAATCGCAAGAACACCGCAAAACCAAAAGCTTCGCCCCGGAGCGGGACTCCTACACAAACCCCGCAGGCAGCGCACCATCCTGTAGGAGCCGCGCCCCGCGGCGAATCGCAAGAACACCGCAAAACCAAAAGCTTCGCCCCGAGGCGGGGCTCCTACACAAACCCCGCAGGCGCCGCCCTACCCTGTAGGAGCCGCGCCCCGCGGCGAATCGAGAATACACCGCAAAGCCAACAGCTTCGCCCCGAGACGGGACTCCTACACAAACCCCGCAGGCACCGCACCACCCTGTAGGAGCCGCGCCCCGCGGCGAATCGAGAGAACACCGTAAAACCAAAAGCTTCGCCCCGGGGGCGGGGCTCCTACACCGGCGCCCCCGCGCCACGCGGCAACATCAAACCTGCAACAACCTATCCCGCAGCTTCTGAATCTCATCACGTAACTGCGCGGCGGCCTCGAACTCCAGATCGCGCGCCAGGGCGTACATCTTCTCTTCCAACTGACGAATACGCTTGGTGATCTCGCTCGGCGAACGCAGCTCGCTCTCGTAACGTGCGCTCTCCTCCGCCGCCTTGGCCATGCCCTTGCGCTTGTTACTGCGCGCCCCCGGCACCACGGCGCCTTCGAGGATGTCCTTGACGTCCTTCTGCACGCCCTTGGGCACGATGCCGTTGGCTTCGTTGAAGGCGATCTGCTTCTCGCGGCGCCGCTCGGTCTCACCAATGGCGCGCTGCATCGAGCCGGTCATGTTGTCGGCGTAGAGAATCGCCCTGCCATTGAGGTTGCGCGCCGCACGGCCGATGGTCTGGATCAGCGAGCGCTCGCTGCGCAGGAAGCCTTCCTTGTCCGCATCGAGGATCGCTACCAGCGACACCTCGGGCATGTCCAAGCCCTCACGCAGCAGGTTGATACCCACCAGCACGTCGAAGGCGCCCAGGCGCAGGTCGCGAATGATCTCCACCCGCTCGACGGTATCGATGTCCGAGTGCAGGTAACGCACCTTGACGTCATGGTCGCCCAGGTAGTCGGTCAAGTCCTCGGCCATACGCTTGGTCAGGGTGGTGACCAACACGCGGTCACCCGCTGCCACACGCAAACGGATCTCCGAGAGCAGATCATCGACCTGAGTGCGCGCCGGACGCACCTCGATCTGCGGGTCGACCAGGCCGGTCGGCCGCACCAACTGCTCCACCACGCGCCCGGCATGCTCGCCCTCGTAAGGCCCAGGCGTAGCGGAAACGAAAATGGTCTGCGGGCTGGCCGCCTCCCACTCCTCGAAACGCATCGGTCGGTTATCCAGCGCAGAGGGCAGACGGAAGCCGTATTCCACCAGCGTCTCCTTACGCGAGCGGTCGCCCTTGTACATGGCGCCGACCTGCGGCACCGAAACGTGGGACTCGTCGATCACCAGCAGCGCTTCATCCGGCAGGTAGTCATAAAGAGTGGGTGGCGGCGCGCCAGCCGGGCGCCCCGACAGGTAGCGTGAGTAGTTCTCGATGCCGTTGCAGTAGCCCAACTCGAGAATCATCTCCAGATCGAAGCGGGTGCGCTGCTCCAGACGCTGCGCCTCCACCAGCTTGTTCGCCCCGCGCAGGTACTCCAGACGCTGCTGCAGCTCGACCTTGATCTGCTCAACCGCCTCCAGCAAGGTTTCACGCGGCGTGACGTAGTGGCTCTTGGGATAGAAGGTGAAGCGCGGCAGCTTCTGGATCACCTCGCCGGTCAGCGGGTCGAAGGCGCTTATGCTTTCCACCTCGTCATCGAACAGCTCGACGCGAATGGCTTCCAGATCCGATTCCGCCGGGAAGACGTCGATCACATCACCGCGCACGCGGAAGGTGGCGCGGGCGAAATCCATGTCGTTGCGCGTGTACTGCAACTCGGCCAGGCGGCGCAGCAGCGCGCGCTGGTCCATCTTGTCGCCACGGTCGAGGTGCAGCACCATTTTCAGGTACTCCTCGGGGCTACCCAGTCCGTAGATCGAAGACACGGTGCAGACCACGATCACGTCCTTGCGCTCGATCAGCGCCTTGGTCGCCGACAGGCGCATCTGCTCGATGTGGTCGTTGATCGAGGCATCCTTCTCGATGAAGGTGTCCGAAGACGGCACATAGGCTTCCGGCTGGTAGTAGTCGTAGTAGGAAACGAAATACTCCACCGCGTTGTTCGGGAAGAATGACTTGAACTCGCCGTAGAGCTGCGCGGCCAGGGTCTTGTTCGGCGCCAGGACCAGGGTCGGGCGCTGCACCTGGGCAATCACGTTGGCAATGGAAAAAGTCTTGCCCGAGCCGGTTACGCCCAGCAGAGTCTGGTGCGACAGACCGGCCTCCAGCCCCTCGACCATCTGCCGGATAGCCTCGGGCTGATCGCCGGCAGGTTTGAAGCGGGTCACCAACTGAAACTCGGACATGCAGTACCTCGACAAATGGCTGTGACGCATCCGTTCGGACCGCGTCAAAAGCCATGAATTGCGGGGCGATTCGGCGATAGGTCCAGGTAGAGTCAAATTACCTGGCAAAAGGCCTTAATTCAGGGCTTTGCGCTGTCGCCCCCTGGATTCAGGGTCGTTATACTAACGCCCCGTTTACGCGCCCCCTAGCGCTTTTGTCGGGGACGCCTGGCCACCCACCCCTCACTCGAGTTGCCGCATCCATCATGAGTCTCTTCTCTGCCGTCGAAATGGCTCCGCGCGATCCCATCCTGGGCCTCAACGAAGCATTCAGCGCCGACACCCGCGCGACCAAAGTCAACCTTGGCGTGGGCGTCTACTACAACGAGGAGGGGCGAATTCCGCTGCTGCGCGCCGTCGCAGAAGCCGAAAAGGCACGTATCGAGGCCCACGCACCGCGTGGCTACCTGCCGATCGAAGGCATCGCCGCCTATGACAAGGCCGTACAGGAACTGCTGTTCGGCAAGGGCGCGGCCCTGATCGAAGCCGGCCGCGTGATCACCACCCAGGCCCTGGGCGGTACCGGCGCACTGAAGATCGGTGCCGACTTCCTCAAGCGCCTGCTGCCGGACGCCACCGTGGCCATCAGCGACCCGAGCTGGGAAAACCACCGCGCCCTGTTCGAATCCGCCGGCTTCCCGGTGCAGAACTACCGCTACTACGATCCGTTCAGCAATGGCGTGAACCGTGGCGGCATGCTCGAAGACCTGCGCAACCTGCCGGCTCGCTCCATCGTCGTGCTGCACGCCTGCTGCCACAACCCAACCGGCGTCGACCTGCAACTGGAAGACTGGAAAGCCGTGCTGGACGTCCTGCGCGAGCGCGAGCACGTGCCCTTCCTCGACATTGCCTACCAGGGCTTCGGTGACGGCATCGAGCAGGACGCCGAAGCCGTGCGCCTGTTCGCCGAGTCGGGCCTGGAGTTCTTCGTCTCCAGCTCCTTCTCCAAGTCGTTCTCGCTGTACGGCGAGCGCGTCGGCGCCCTGTCGCTGGTCACCAGCAGCCGTGAGGAGTCGACCCGCGTCCTGTCGCAGCTCAAACGCGTGATCCGCACCAACTACTCCAACCCACCGACCCACGGCGCCACCGTGGTCGCCAGCGTGCTCAACAGCCCCGAGCTGCGCGCCATGTGGGAAGCCGAACTGGGCGAAATGCGTGACCGCATCCGCAGCATGCGCCTGGCCATGGTCGAACAGTTGGCCGCACTGGGCGCCAAGCGCGACTTCGGCTTCGTCGCCGAGCAACGCGGCATGTTCTCCTACTCCGGCCTCACCGTGGAGCAAGTGGAACGCCTTAAGGAAGAATTCGGCATCTACGCCGTCGGCACCGGCCGCATCTGCGTCGCTGCGCTGAACAACGGCAACCTGGACAGCGTCACTCGCGCCATCCACGCCGTACTGTAAGCCTTGACGATAAACAAAAACGCCGGCTCATGAGCCGGCGTTTTTATATGCATCGAATAACTGTAGGAGCGGCGCCCCGCCGCGAAGCGTTCACAGAGCACCGCAAAAGCCAAAGCTTCGCCCCGGGGCGGGGCTCCCACACAAAATCACAGCTCCAGTAGGAGCGGCGCCCCGCCGCGAAGCATCCTCCGGAACACCGCAAACCAACAGCTTCGCCCCGGGGCGGGGCTCCCACAAAAATCACAGCCCCCGTAGGAGCGGCGCCCCGCCGCGAAGCATCCTCCAGAACACCGCAAACCAACAGCTTCGCCCCGGGGCGGGGCTTCTACGCAAGCACCACAGGCACCACCTCCCCCTGTAGGAGCCGCGCCTCGCGGCGAATCGCAAGAGCACCGCACAACCAAACGCTTCGCCCCGGGGCGGGGCTTCTACGCAAGCACCACAGGCACCGCCTCCCCCTGTAGGAGCGGCGCCTCGCCGCGAAGCGTTCACAGAGCACCGCAGAAGCAAAAGCTTCGCCCCGGGGCGGGGCTCCTACGCAAGCACCACAGGCACCGCCTCCCCCTGTAGGAGCGGCGCCCCGCCGCGAAGCATCCTCCGGAACACCGCAAACCATAAGCTTCGCCCCGGGGCGGGGCTCCCACAAAAAATCACAGCCCCTGTAGGAGCGGCGCCCCGCCGCGAAGCATCCTCCGGAACACCGCAAACCATAAGCTTCGCCCCGGGGCGGGGCTCCCACAAAAAATCACAGCCCCCGTAGGAGCGACGCCCCGCCGCGAATCATTCGGTAGAGCACCGCAAAAGCTAAAGCTTCGCCCCGGGGCGGGGCTCCTACGCAAGCACCACAGGCACCGCCTCCCCCTGTAGGAGCCGCGCCTCGCGGCGAATCGCAAGAACACCGCACAACCAAACGCTACGCCCCGGGCCGAGCTTCTACACCAATACCCAGACAGCGGTATTGCGCATCAGCCGCGCTCTACCACCGCTGTCGCGGCCAAAGCCGCGCCCACCAAACCAAACGCGTCGCGGCCAGATAGAAGTCACCGCAAAGTGTTGACTTCCCCTTTTTAATCAGTAACATACGCGACGTTGTTCCGCGATAGCTCAGTCGGTAGAGCAAATGACTGTTAATCATTGGGTCCCTGGTTCGAGTCCAGGTCGCGGAGCCAAATTCAAGAACCCAGCCTAGTGCTGGTTTTTTATTGCCTGCGGACTCTCACCAGGGACCACGTCCCAGGCTATTCGCTTCGTTCGCCCCTCCGGGGCCGCGCTGAAGCGCGTTCAGCTGCGCTGTCGAGTCCAGATCGCGGAGCCAAATTCAAAAGCCTCGGCTGATCTTGTCCTGCTCAAGGCTCTGATTCTGCAATTGCAGGAACAGGTCGCCCTGCTGCACCACAAGTTGTTCTCGCCCAAGTCCGAGCGCAGCCCTGAAGATACCGACCCACCGCAGTTGGCCATGTTCAACGAGGCCGAAGAGCTGATCGAAGAGCCGGCCGCAGCGCCAGCTGAAGCTGAAGAAGTCGTTGCGCCGGTCAAGCGCCGTGGCAAGCGCAAGCCGTTGCCGACCAACCTGCCGCGTGTCGAGGTCATCCACGACCTGCCCGAGCACGAGCTGACTTGCGCCTGTGGCGCCTGCAAACAGGTCATCGGCGAGGAGACCAGCGAACAGCTGGAGATCATCCCGATGCAGGTGCGGGCCATCCGCCATATCCGCAAGACCTACGCCTGCAAGGCCTGCGAAGCGGCGCCGATCACTGCCGAAACCGTGCCGAGAACGCCATCCGCCCCTTCGTCATCGGGCGCAAGAACTGGCTGTTCAGCGACACACCCAAAGGCGCCACGGCCAGCGCACAGATCTATAGTCTGATCGAAACCGCCAAAGCCAATGGCCAGGAGCCCTACGCCTACCTGCGCCACATCCTTGAGCGCCTGCCTCAGGTCAACAGCGTCGAAGGCTACGAAGCGCTGTTGCCGTGGAACTGCTCGCCAGCGCCAGCTGCTTCCTGAAAACAACCCCGTCCGCTAGGACGGGGTTTATGGAGCGCTTACGTCTCGCCGATACCCGCCAGCTCGCGCTGCAGGGTATCCGCATCGGCGGTGTTCAGATTGACCACGGCCACCTGCGCCACCTGCACGGCAGCCGGCTTGGCGCTTTCGGTTTTCGGCGTTTCGGCGGCCACGGCAGCCAGGGAGAGAGAAGCGAGAACAGCGAACAGCAGGGAAGAAAGACGGGCTTTCAGCATGATGTGCATCCTTTCGTGAGTTGATCCATGTGGGACTTCCAAGCTCCACGAAGGAAAAACTAGACGCTGATACCCGTCTGTCAAATCAGGAGTCGGAACGCCGCTGCTGGTGAATCCAATCGACGATCTCCCCCTCGGGCCGGTAACCACTCACCGTTTCGCGCAGCAGTTGCCGTACCCGGTCGTAGTCATAACGCTCGACCGCACCCAGCAGCTCGCCCAATACTTTCTTGAAAGACTCCCAAGGCAGACTCTCCTCATTGGCGCGCATGATCATCGGGTGATCGGTCGGGCTGACGTTGTCGCCGATCAGCAACTCCTCGTAGAGCTTCTCGCCGGGACGCAAACCGGTGAACTCGACGGCAATATCGCCGTGCGGATTCTTTTCCGAACGCACGCTGAGTCCGCTCAGATGAATCATCTTCTCCGCCAGATCGACGATCTTCACCGGCTGGCCCATATCGAGGACGAACACATCGCCGCCCTGGCCCATGGCACCGGCCTGGATAACCAACTGCGCCGCCTCGGAAATGGTCATGAAGTAGCGGGTAATGTTCGGGTGGGTCACCGTCACCGGGCCACCCCGGCGAATCTGATCATGGAACAACGGAATCACCGAGCCAGAAGACCCCAGTACGTTGCCGAAGCGCACCATGGTGAAGCGGGTCTTGTTGACCTGGTGCACGCCATCATCACTTCTGAACAGCACCGGTGCAGGTTCTGCGCTCAAGGCTTGCAACACCATCTCGGCAAGGCGTTTGGTGCTGCCCATCACATTGGTCGGGCGCACAGCCTTGTCCGTGGAAATCAGCACGAAGTGCTCTACACCGGCCTTGATTGCCGCCTGCGCGGTGAAAGTGGAGCCCAGCACATTGTTCAGCACGCCCTCGGCGATATTGTGCTCGACCATCGGCACATGCTTGTACGCCGCTGCGTGATAAACCGTGTTGACCTTCCAGGTACGCATCACATCCAGAATGCGCCCTGGGTTACGAATGGAACCCAGGATCGGCACCAGGTTCACAGGCAATGACTCGCGGCGAATACGCTGTTCCAGTTCGCAATGGATGCTGTAGAGGTTGAATTCGCTGTGCTCGAACAACAGCAAAGTGGTCGGCCCAGTCGCCACTATTTGCCGGCACAACTCCGAGCCGATCGAACCGCCCGCCCCCGTCACCATCACCACCTGACCACGGATACAACGCTCGAATAAAGGCCGCTGTGGTGGCACGCAATCGCGGCCAAGCAGATCGGCGATGTCCACTTCCTGTACATCCTCGACCCTAACCCGGCCGCTGGCCAGATCCATGAAACCGGGCACGCTGCGCACATGCAGCGGATACTGCTCGAGCAGCTCCAGAATCTCACGTCTGCGACCGCGGCTAGCCGAAGGAATTGCCAGCAGAATCTCATCGACGCCGGCTTCATCGATCATCTGCTGGATATGCCTGGACTTATAGACCCGCAGTCCAGCGATCACCCGATTGGCAATGCTGGGATCATCGTCGATGAAAGCCACTGGACGCATAGCCCGCCCCAACCGCAACGCAGCCACCAGTTGGTTGCCGGCCGCGCCAGCACCATATATCGCCACCTTTGGCAAACCCGCATCACGCCCGTTGAGCCGGCCAGGCTGATCCGACGAATACCAATCACCCATAAAGTACTGGCGCATCACCAGGCGCAGCCCACCAATCATCACCAGGCTCAACCACCAGTAGTTGAACACCATAGAGCGGGGAATGAGCTTGGGCGCACCCTGATACCAGTACACCGCCAGCGCCAGCAGCAACGCCGACAGCGTAACCGCCTTGCCAATAGCAAGCAGCGCATCGTTGCCGAAATAACGCATCACCGCCCGGTACATACCGCAGTGAACAAACAAGGGAATCGCTATCAGCGGCGCTACGGCGAACAGCCAGGCATGCCCGGCGAAGGGTTCGATATTTTTCGAATCGCCCAGGCGCACGACAAATGCCAGCCACAGCGCCGCCCAGACCAGCCCCACATCCACGGTGACCTGAATCAGTCGCTTTTGCCGTCGTGGCAGCTTGACCAGATGGCTACGCAACTTCTCGGCGAGTCTTAACACAATGATCCCTCAACTTTTTCTCAAGCCATCTCTGAACCAACTGCCGCAAGTTACACTGCACAACAGCACAAAAAACGGCCCACGCCCTGACCTTAAGCGAAGCACTGACCCCTACTCCCGCTCCCCCGCCTTGAACTTCACCGCCAGCACCACCAGCGGCAGATAGGCAACCAACAAGCCGAGCAAACCATCCAACCCACCAAGCCCAACCCACAACGCGATCGGCAACAACCACAGCAGATTTATCCCCAGCACCGCCAAGGTCACCGGCAAGTGATTGCCGAACCGGCGCGAGGCGTACTGGTACGCATGGCTACGGTGCGCCTCGTATACCTTATCGCCCCGCAGCAAACGCCGAAACAATGTCCAAGTGGCATCAACGGTGAACACCCCTAGTAAAATCAGCCAACTCCAAAGCAACTGGGGGGCTATCCAGGCCGCTTGGAGCGAGAGCACGCCCAACGCAATCCCGAGAAAACCACTACCCGCATCACCCATGAAGATGCGCGCGGGTGGGAAATTCCAGAACAGAAAGCCTGCCACGGCTACAGCCAGCAGGAGTGGTGCCCCGATGGCAGTCGGCTCACCCAGCAATGCATAAATCAACGCGCCACCCAGGCCCACGCTGATTGCCTCGACACTGGCGATACCGTCGATGCCATCCATGAAGTTGTACAGGTTAAGCAGCCAGACCAGGTAGAACGCCGCCAACACATACCCCAGCCAGCCCAACTCCAAGTCAAAGCCGAAAACCGCCAGGGACGGTAAACCGCCCAGCCAGCCTAGCGCCCAGGCCGCCCCGATGAAGTGCGCCAACAACCGCCAGCGCGCAGCGATATGACCATGGTCATCGAGAAAGCCCACCACAGCGACCCACGCCCCAGCCCCCATCAATGCCCACAGCACAGGCCATGGCAAAACACCCACCACTGCCAGCAGAGGTAGCGCAGCAAGAAAGCTGAGGACAATCGCCACACCACCACCGCGGGGGGTGGGTACCGAGTGGGAACTGCGGGCATTGGGGACGTCCATCAGGCTGCGCGCCAAGGCATAACGTCGCAATGCACCCGTTAAAAGAAGAGAAACACCTGCCAGGACCGGCAGCAACCACCAGAGGATCATTCGGCTTGATGTTCCAGGAAATGCTCGGCCGCCCTGCGCAGCGCCTCATCGACGCCAAGCGGTGGTGACCAGTTGAGCAGCTCTCGCGTTTTACTGATATCAACTTGTAGCGAACCGCATAAGCGCTGTGCCAGCGCCCTCTTGCCCAATAAACTGGCCCCAGCCTCCAGCAGCCACGCAGGTATCGGCACTAAGCGCGCCTGCCTGCCAAGTGCCCCCCCCATGCGACGGAGCAGTTGACGGGTAGAAAGATCCTCGCCATCGCTGACCATAAAGGTCTGATTAGCCGCCGCCGGGTGCTCGACACAGGTTGCAATCAGGTCCACCAGGTTATCCAGAGCCACCAGGCTGCGCCGATTTTGGATGGTTCCCAAGGGCAGCGGAATACCCTTGCTCAGCCAGCGCATCATGCTGAGGAAGTTGGCCTTGACGTCGGGTCCATAGACCAGCGGCGGACGGATGATCACCACCTCCATACCCGTTTCCGCCGCCAACTCCCGCAGTGCCTGCTCCGCCTCAAGCTTGGAGATGCCGTAAGGATCCACCGGTGCGGGTTGCGACTCGGCACTGTAAGGCTTACCAGGCGCGGTGCTCTCGCCATTGACCTTGATCGAACTGATGAAGATGAAGCGTTTTACTCCGGCACCTACAGCCTGGCGAGCGAGGTTCAGGGTGCCATCGACATTGACCTTGCGGAACTCCGCCAGCGGGTCAGCAACCTTGTCGTTCATCACGTGAACGCGGGCGGCAGCATGAATGATCACCTGCACGCCCTGCAGCACCGGTTGCCATGCAGTATCCGCCGCGATATCTGCAACTTGGGCATGAGCGACACCAGCCGGCAAACTGGAATTCGGGCGGCGCGACACCACAACCAAGTCAAGAGCCGGCTGGGCGGCTAGCCGAGCCAGCAGTGCTTGGCCAACAAACCCGGTGGAGCCTGTTAACAAAATCATCATGTACAACAAGCTCTTATGGCTTAGGCATCGACCTTCAAAGCTGGATACCAGCTCGCTACGGAAGCTAACCCGTACCGAATTTAAAAAATTCGACGCGGGTTGGAAGGTAAATTACCTGATAGAAAAACTTCAGGCCTGTATCGAGTCGAAAGCCGACTTCAAGCGGGAGTAACTACAAGTGCCTGCATGGCTTTCCAACAACTCCTTCTGCCGATTTCTGAGAATCGGGAGATACTGGAGATGCTGTTCTCGGCGACTAGCTAGAACATCCTCGCTATTAGGCATTCTGAACTCGGAAGTGGCCCTATCCAAGAATACAAAGTCATGTTCAGATGTGTATCTCAACCAAAGATCCCAATCTTCAAGGCAGTCCAGTTCTTCACTGAATCCGCCGTGCTTGAGGAACAGGTTCTTCTTGAGCAATAGGGACTGAATCGCGATGTAGTTATAGTTCCACAGGGCATCAATCGAAAAGCGTGCACGTCCAAAGAGCGATTTCTTGCCCTCAATGTACTTAAGCGGTGACAGACTGACCACCTCGGTTGGAATTTCCCAAGAGCTCGAATAGGCGCCGGCCGCATCGGGATGAGCCTGGAGATGTCGGACCAACAATTCAACGTGATCAGGGAGCAGTAGGTCGTCGTCGTCCAGGAAACCGAACAGCTCGCCCTGCGCAAGCTCCAGGCCACGATTGCCCGCAAAGCAGCGGCCGCGCTTGGGCAGGGATTCGTAGGTCACCGTCACACCGGGCGGCAGCTCCAGTTCGTCTACGACCGGGCGCGCATGGGCCGTACCGTCCTCAACTATTACCAGTTCCAGTGGGCGGTAAGTCTGCCGCAGTACAGACTGGATCGACTCCCTCAGGAACTCCTGACGCGCGCCGTAGGTTCGGGTGATGATACTGACCAACGGATTGGCGGAAATGCGCGAGGTTCCGGACTCCCAAGGACGCACGGCTCTGGGTGGGAAGGCGAGCGAAAAGTCCTCGGTTTCCAGGGACAGGTTCGGATTGTAGGCCGTGTCGTGCTGGATATAGGACTTCCAGCGCTCAGAGAAATAGTCCTCCTCGCTCTGGAATGCCATCAGACCGCGGGTCTTTGACTCGTGGTGATAGAGCTCGGCATAGGGCGTATAGAGATTGCGGTAGCCTTTCTCGTGGATACGCAGACACAGATCCACGTCGTTGAAGGTGATGGTGAAGTTTTCTTCATCGAAACCGCCAACGGATTGGTACAAGTCCTTCCTGAGCACAAGACAGGCTGCGGTCACCGCAGTCAAGTTCTGGATGAGAACCGCCCGCGCCCAGTAGCCAAGCCAGTGCTTCGGTGCATAGCGGTACATGTGGCCCGCGCGTCCCTTGTAGCCCAACAGTACACCGGCGTGCTGGACGGTGCCGTCGGGATAGAAAAGGCGAGCGCCGACCGCGCCGATCTCCGGGCGGACGGCGTGGCTGACCATCTCACGCAACCAGCCGGGATTGATCACTTCGAGGTCGTTATTCAGCAACGCGAGAATGCTGCCGTTCGATTCATTTACGGCGATGTTGTTGATGCGCGAGTAGTTGAACGGGTGGTCGTAGTCGATGATCCGCACACGCTTGTCGCGCAACAGCTCCTCGAAGTACGCCTGCGTCTCCAGCTTCTCACTCTGATTGTTGACGATGATGACTTCGAAGTTGGAGTAGTCGGTATTGTTGAAGATCCCGTCCATACACTGGCGCAGGATATCCACACCGTCTTTGGTCGGGATGACGATGCTGACCAGGGGTTCGACCGGCAGCGGGTAGACCACCCGGTGGATGGACAAGTGCGGGTACTCCGAGGTGACCTCGGCATTGATCTCCATGCGTTGCAGGTGCTCGGCGAGCGCCTGGCGCGAACGAGTAGCGGCATAGTTCTTGGCACCCGCGTCGATGGCGAGGGAGCCCGGAACGGCGCGCCAGTGATAGAGGACATGCGGGATGTGGGCGATATTCTCCACTGGCAGTCGTTCGGTGAAACGCAGGACGAAGTCGTAGTCCTGACTACCGTCGAACGCGCTGCGCCAGCCGCCGAGGTTACGGGCCAGGCTGGTCCTGAATACCGCCAGGTGATCGACAAAGTTCTGCGACCTGAGCAGGTCGGGATTGAAGTCAGGCTTGAAGTACGGGTCGTAGCGATGTCCGCTGGTGTCGACCTTGTCCTGATCGCTGTAGAGGAAGTCGAACAACGGGTTTTTGTTGAGTTCCTCGGCGAACATATATAGCGCGTGCTCGGGGATCAGATCGTCATGGTCGAACATGGCGATGAAGTCGCCCTGCGCGATATCCAGCGCGCTGTTGGACGCCCTGGAAATGTGCCCGTTCTCCTGGCGCAGCACCAGTCGAATACGCTCGTCCTCTGACGCATGCTTCTTCAGCAGATCCCGTACCGCTTCATTCTTCGAAGCGTCGTCGGCGATACACAGCTCCCAGTTCGGGTACAACTGGTCGCGCACGGAGCGGATGGCCTCGTCGAGGAACTCCAGCGGCGGATCGTAAACCGGCATGATCAGGGAGAATTTGGGGGACCAGGAGAACGCCTCGATTCGCGAGCGAATCCTGCTACGTGCCTGGTCGTCCAGGGTGTCATAGCGTCGGACCCACTCGTCGTAGTCGAGTTTGATCTCGGCAAGTTCGTCGCCATTGCCAGTCGGCACCAGATGAGAACGTCTTTCGAGCATCCGCAGGCGCCACTTGATCCCTTCGAGACCTTCCTGCTGCAGGATGGTCAGCCCCCTGCGGATGGCGCCCCAGCGACCCTTCCTCCGCAGGAAGGACGGCGCCAGTTGCATTATGTGGCGGATACGCTTGATTTGGTGAGTGAAGAATCTCATTGGTGCAGTGATTTTCCAGCTGTTGGATGACCGCAACTGAACGACTTCGTTGTTCAGAACCTCAAGTTGGTGCCGGCTGTCTTCAAGCGCCCGGGCAAGGCTTTGCTCCTGCTCCTTGGCTTGCTCGATGATCTGGGCCTGTTCGCGGGCCCAGACGTCGACCTGGGTGATGTGATCTGCTTGCGTGGAGACGGTCACTTTCAGCCGAGCGATCTCCGCGTCCTTTACCATGGACTGGACGTGATACTGATCGACCAGCCGATCGCGCTCCGCAATGGTGTCGGCCAGAAGCTGGTTTCGCCGCTGCAGGTCCGGCAGCGTCGACTGGTTGTGCGGCTGGCTGGCCAGCCACGCCAAGAAGTGTTCGTTGGACGAGGTTCCGGTGGCGGTCTCCTGGAGCTCGACTTCAAACGCGACAAGCAGCGTCTCGGCCTGTGGCGTCCAGTCCAGTCGCATGGCATGGAAGAGCGCCTGCAGGAGGCTGCGCCAGGTCGGCAGCGGCTCGGTGGCCGGTCGGCCGAAGTAACTGACCATACCGGACATAGCAAGCAGCGAGCGGAACACAAGCTGGCTGAAGCGAATCTCGCCGCCCACGCGCCACTCCTGATCAATCACCTGATAGCGACTGAATGCGGAGACGACAATGTTCTGCGGAATGATATCGAGAAATTCACCAGGCAGGAAAAAGTCGCCCTCGTTGGGGATCGACTCGACGCTCAGGCCGCGCCCAGCCAGGATCTCGACTAGCGCCGTGCGATAACTCTCGAAGAACTCGGCGATATCGGCGAGCGCCCAGCCATCTTGGGTGACGGTGCGGATAAACTGCCAGGACAGGAGCGAGCCCTGGGCATAGTCCGTTTCCTGCGTCGGCAGGCAGTGGATCACCGCATTACCTTCGGCCTGAGCGGCGTGGCTTAGCGGCCGGCACTGCACACCAATAGAGCCGTCCGGGCGCACCCTGAACAGGGTTTCCTTGCAGAACGCCGGCCTGCGTTCGGTGTTGAAGTGGTAGGCCAAGATATTCTGCTCAGGCGCGCCGGTGGAGCCGTTCTGCGCGATCAACAGGAAAGAATTTGACAATGGCAGGGCCAGGTCGTTCCTAAAAAGCACCGGCCAGGCTAGCTCTTGGCGGAAATGGATGTGCGGGGGAAATTGCGGGTCCCGGCGCACACTCTGCCAGGCGAAGGCCGAGGCATCAAAGCCGGGCGTGGCCAAGGCACGCTCGGAAAGGATTGAAGTGGGGAACTTGTAGTCCGGCAACGGCAGCAGGGTGCTGACACCGGAATAGCCGCTGTCCTTCAAGGTCCGCTCGAGCACTGCATGACCGAAAGTCTGCGCCTGCTCCCGACGGTAGCGGTCCTCGACCCCGTACATCGGTAGTCCGACATGATCCTCGGGAGCGCCTGCCAGGTACTTCAGGCCCAGTTGGTTCTCGATGGCGATCACCAGCTGGCCGCCCGGTTTGAGCAGGCTTCTCACCCGCTGCAACATGCTGGATGCGGGCGCCTCGCCGGGGGTGAAGAGGTTGGCGTATTCCAGGACGCCGATCAGCGTGATGACGTCGAAGCGTTCGGTGGTGTCGAACTCGGCGAAGCGGTCGGCAACCACCACGACATTCTCGAGGTTCCGGGTGCGGGAGCGTGCGATAGTCGCGCGTCGTAGCGAGCCCTCCAGCGCGAGCACCTCCGCACCGGCCTCTCCCAGATAGCGGGTAATGGCTCCGCAGCCCGCGCCGATTTCCAGTACTCGAGCGCCGCGCAGTTGCGCGTGCAGGGGGCGGAGGATGTTCGCGCGGGTACTTGATAGGTGGTAGAGGCTGGGCCAGTCGGAACAGTGTTCGCGCAGCTCCAGCGATAGTACTGAAAGGTCAGAAGCCTCGCTGATGATCCGTCCCAGGCGGGTTTCGATCTCATCACCATCGTTGTAGGCGATGCTGGAGTATGCGGGTCGAGACCAAATTCCGCTCGTGGCATCGAACAGGTAGCCCTGATTCTGTAGCGCAGTCTTATCTTTCATCATTCGCTTGCGGATAGCTTGAGATCAAGGTTAACCAGCCCGAAGAAGCTTTCATCGGGGCGTACCTGGATATGAATGGAGTCGTATCGACGATCATGGGGGAGTATATCTTCTCCTTGGCGCGAGGCGACGCCGATGGAGATGAAATAGTCCCCGGACCCAAGGCGACAATTGAATTTCGCGCCAACCCGCACGGCGGTACCGGCGCGACCGGATGATTTGAAGGTTTCGAAGTCCAGTGTCTCAGAGTTGGCGCCGAAGACCGTGACGCCCTCCTTGGTCTTGATGGTGATCCCCAAGATGGGACGGAAGACTTCGTGGAGGAAGCCGACAGAGATGACCAGCACGATCTCTTGGCCCACCTTGTAACTAGTCGGATAGGCCTCACCGTCGGCGGAAATGTAGTAGTCGAGAATGCGCACGGCGCCATCGCCCCAGCGGTACTCGTGGGGATTGTAGCCAGGCCTCTGGCCGAAGGTGTCCTCGCTTAGGTTCAGCGAGCAGTAGTCAGCGCTTATGCAGTCGACGCTCTCTTCGCACTCAATGGGCTCATCCGACATTTCGGTGGCAGCGGGTTCGCTGCGCTTCTGCTTGCCGAACAGCAGATCCAGGTAGAGATTTGAGATGCGGCGCGGGTTGCCTTGCTCGATCACTTGACCATTGTTCAGTAGTACTGCATGGGTACAGTGGGTCACGATCTGCTCGGTGGAGTGGGTGACCAGCAGGATGCTGGTGCCATTCTCCTTTAGTTGCCGCAGTCGCTCGAAGCACTTGGCCTGGAACTTAGCGTCACCGACAGCCAAGGCCTCGTCGACGATCAGGATGTCTGGGTCAATCTGCGCCTGCACTGCGAAGGCGAGGCGCACGACCATGCCGCTGGAGTAGGTTTTGACCGGCTGCTCGATGAAGTCGCCGATATCGGCGAACGCCACGATGTCGTTGTAGCGGATATCGATCTCTTCTTTCCGAAGACCTAGGACGGAGGCGTTCATGTAGACGTTCTCGCGCCCTGTGAACTCCGGATTGAAGCCCGCCCCCAGCTCCAGCAGCGCCGCGATGCGGCCATGGGTCTGGATACTGCCGCCGCTGGGATTCAGGGTGCCGCAGATCATCTGCAGAAGGGTCGATTTGCCGCTACCGTTACGGCCGATGATGCCGACCGCTTCGCCCTTTCGGATTTCGAACGACACGTCTCGCAACGCCCAGAATTCGCGGAAGTACTGTTTGTCCTTCAGCCTAATCGCGCGCCTGAAGGCGGCCAGGATGAACTGCTTCAGTCGGTCCCTCGGTTTCTCGTAAATGTGGTAACACTTAGAGAGGTTGCTAACCTTGATAGCAATGTCCGAGTAGCTCCGCCCGGAGTCGATGGGGCGTTCGAGTTCAGAGGACATCGGCAAAGCCCTTGCGCGTTTTCTGGAACCAGGCGAAGCCTAGCCAGCAGATGATCAGAGACAGCAGGCAGAGGATGCCGAGCTGGTGCCAGTCGGGCAGCTCGCCGAGGAACATGATCCTTCTCGCCTCTTCGACGGTGGGTGTCAGGGGGTTAACCTGGAGGATGCTGCGGTAAGCCTCGGGTAGCGCGGTGATCGGGTAGAAGATCGGCGACATGAACATCAGGACGGAAATGATCACCCCTACCACCTGGGCGACGTCGCGAAGGAACACACCCAGCGACGCCAGCAGCCAAGTCAGGCCCAGCGTAATCAGCAGCAGCGGGAGCATCACCGCCGGCAACAGCAATGTCGTAAGCTGCAGCTTGCCGGTCAGCAGAAGGCAGGCCGCCAGCCAGACTAAGAAGCTGATGAGAAAATGGAACAATGCCGCACCTAGCGTCACCCACGGCAGGATTTCCAGCGGGAAGACCACTTTCTTGACGTAGTTGACGTTGCCCAGGATCAGGTTCGGGGCACGACTAATACATTCGGCGAACAGGTTGAAAAAGACCAGCCCGGCGAACAGCATGAGGGCGAAAACTTCCTTTGACTCTCCCTCGGTGCTCCATCGTGCCTTGAAGACCACACTGAAGACGAAGGTGTAGATCACCAGCATCAGGATTGGATTGAACAGCGACCAGAGCATGCCCAGGGAAGAGCCGCGATAACGCCCGGCGACGTCCCTTCGAGTCATGGTTCCAATCAGTGCCCTATGCCGCCAGGCGCTGGACAGAAGTTCAAGTGGTGAGATGGAAAAGTGCCGCATCAGGAGAAGGCCTCTACTTCGCTGAAAGGCAGACCGAGCTGGTCCTTGGCAGACAACTGCGGGCTGGCGCCGACGAGTCGCTCGAGCATCCAGTCCACGTTGATTTCTGCATCGCTCCAGAGAAGGCAGCGCTCGTGTTGCGGCGCGTAGTAGTCGGTGGCCTTGTAGAGGAAGTCCGCCGAGTCCGACAGCACCACGAAGCCGTGGGCGAAGCCTTCCGGCACCCACAGCTGCTGCTTGTTCTCGGCACTGAGCAGGGCTCCAACCCACTTGCCGTAGGTCGGCGAGGAGCGGCGCATGTCCACGGCGATGTCAAGCACCTCTCCGCTCACCACGCGAACAAGCTTCCCCTGGGGATGCCTGATCTGGTAGTGCAGGCCGCGCAAGACACCTTTCGATGAACGCGAGTGGTTGTCCTGCACAAACTGCACCGGGCGGCCCACGGCCTCTTCGAATTGGCGCTGATTGAAGCTTTCGAAAAAGAATCCTCGCTCGTCGCCAAATACCTTGGGTTCAAACAGGATCACATCCGGAATGGCTAGAGGTGTTGCTTTCATGAGTAAACTGTCTCTACAAGAATGCGCTTGAGGTATTTGCCGTAACCATTTTTGGCCAGAGGTGCGGCCAGCTTGTCGAGCTGCTCGGGGGTGATCCACTTCTGACGGAAGGCAATCTCCTCAGGACAGGCAACTTTCAGACCCTGGCGGTTCTCCAGCGTGGCGATGAAGTGGCTGGCTTCCAGCAGCGATTCGTGGGTGCCGGTATCCAGCCAGGCATAGCCGCGGCCCATGATCTCCACCGACAGGTTGCCTTGCTCCAGATAGACGCGATTGAGGTCGGTAATTTCCAGCTCTCCGCGGGGCGAGGGCTTGATGCTCTTGGCAATTTCGACAACCTGGTTGTCGTAGAAGTACAGGCCGGTTACCGAATAGTTGGATTTGGGTGCGGCGGGCTTTTCTTCCAAGCTGATGGCCTTGCCTTGCCCATCGAACTCGACCACGCCATAACGCTCCGGATCATGCACGTGGTAAGCAAACACGCTGGCGCCTTGCTCGCGCGCCATCGCACTCAGCAGCAGCTCTTGGAAATGATGGCCATGGTAGATGTTGTCGCCCAGCACCAGGGCGGATAAATCGTTGCCGATAAATTCTTCGCCAATCAGGAAGGCCTGCGCCAGCCCATCCGGGGAGGCCTGCACGGCATAGGAAAGGTTAAGCCCCCACTGGCTGCCATCGCCCAGCAGTTGCTCGAAACGCGGCGTGTCTTGCGGCGTCGAAATGATCAGAATGTCGCGGATACCGGCCAGCATCAGAGTGCTGAGCGGGTAGTAGATCATCGGCTTGTCAAACACCGGCAGCAGTTGCTTGGAAATAGCCAGGGTGGCTGGATGCAGACGGGTGCCGGAGCCTCCTGCGAGGATGATGCCTTTGCGCTTCATATCGATCCTTAATTGTTCAGTTCAATTAGCATGCGTTTGACGTGGAACTCCCAAGTAGGAAGCTCCAGACCAAACGTCTGTTGCAGCTTGTGATTATCCAGCCTGGAATTGGCCGGGCGCTGGGCAGGTACGGGGTACTCTGCAGCAGTAATGGGGTGGATGCTTTCCGCTGTTGCGCGCAGAGCTATCCCCAGACGAGCAGCCTCACCAATGACGAACTGCGCATAGCCATGCCAGCTGGTTGCCCCGCTGGCGACCAGGTGATAGGTGCCGCTGGCGGTTTTGCCCAGCGCCGCATCGGTGGCTATTCGCTGCAGCACCAACGCCGTTACGTCGGCGATCAGTGCTGCACTGGTAGGCGCACCGACCTGATCAGCTACTACACGCAGCTCCGCCCTATCCGCGGCCAGGCGAAGCATGGTCTTGGCGAAGTTGCCACCGCGCGCGGCGTACACCCAACTGGTCCGCAGAATCAGGTGCCGGCAACCACTGGCCCGGATGGCCTGCTCACCTTCCAGCTTGGTTTGCCCATAGACGTTTAGTGGAGCCGCCTGGTCATCCTCGACATAGGCAGTGGGCTTATCGCCCGCGAACACATAGTCGGTGGAGTAATGCACCAGCCAGGCACCCAGCTTGCGTGCGGCAGCCGCAAGTGCGGCTACAGATTCGGCATTGACCTTGCGCGCGCGCTCGACATCCGACTCGGCCTTGTCCACCGCGGTATAGGCGGCGGCATTGACGATGACGGCTGGCTGCTCGCGTTCAACCAACTCGCTCAAGGCCTGGGGGTTTTCCAGGTCGGCCGAATAGCGATCGCAAATCACCAGTTGGCCCAGCGGCGCAAGCGACCTTTGCAGTTCCCAGCCAACCTGTCCGTTGGCCCCTAGCAGTAGGATTCTCATTGGTATTGCTTGCTCACCCAATCACGATAATTGCCGCTGGTAATGTTGTTGACCCACTCCTGGTTGTCCAAGTACCAGCGCACGGTTTTGCGAATACCGGTTTCAAAGGTTTCCGCCGGTCTCCAGCCCAGTTCGCGCTCAAGCTTGCTGGCATCGATGGCGTAACGCCGATCATGGCCAGGACGGTCTTTGACGAAGGTGAGTTGCTCACGGTAGCTGTGCCCGTCGGCGCGCGGCTGTTCCTGATCGAGGATATCGCAGAGGGTGTGGACGACCTCGAGGTTGGTCTTTTCGTTCCAACCACCGACGTTGTAGGTCTCGCCCAACTTACCGCCCTCCAGCACGCGGCGGATAGCGCTGCAGTGATCCTTCACGTACAGCCAGTCACGGATCTGCTGGCCATCGCCATAGATAGGCAGGTCTTTACCCGCCAGGGCGTTGTGGATCACCAGCGGGATCAGCTTCTCGGGGAAGTGGTAAGGGCCGTAGTTATTCGAACAGTTGGTGGTGAGCACCGGCAAGCCGTAAGTGTGATGGTAGGCGCGCACCAGATGGTCAGAAGCCGCCTTCGAAGCCGAATAGGGGCTATTCGGCTCGTACTGGTTGGTTTCCTTGAAGGCAGGGTCAGTCGGGCTCAGGGAGCCATACACTTCATCGGTGGATACATGCAGGAAGCGGAACGCTCCGGCAGCCTCGCTGCTCAAGCCCTTGTAGTAGGCACGCAGCGCTTCCAACAGGCGGAAAGTACCAACAATATTGGTCTGGATGAAATCTTCCGGGCCATGAATAGAGCGATCGACGTGAGACTCTGCAGCAAAGTTGATCACCGCGCGGGGCTGGTATTTCGCCAACAGCTCTGCAACTAGCGCCTGGTCACCGATATCTCCCTGCACGAAGGTATGACGCGCGTCTGCCTCCAGGCGGGCGAGATTTTGCAGATTGCCGGCATAGGTCAACTTGTCGAGACTGACGACCGGCTCGTCATCTTGAGCCAACCAGTCGAGGACGAAATTCGCCCCGATAAAACCCGCACTACCCGTTACCAAAATAGTCATATTCTTCAAATTCTCCCGATACTGGCGGCCACCACGAGACCGATGTTGCCTAAAAAGGTCTGCCGGTATACGCCGGCTCGTCTCAATAAATACATGCGCCGTAACAGGCTGCTTTCTCGGGCCTGCTCGAAACACTCGAAGGCTTTACGACTGTCGGCTGTCAATTGCTTATGGTGACTGTTGAGCGCGTATAAATTGTGCCGATTCCACTCGCGAAACGTGCCGGCAAACATTTTGCGGATACGCACCAGGCAGTCCGCGAAGCTTGAGTTAGCACCGATCAGATTGGTGCCATGCTGGCGGTAGTCGAGCGTTGGCGCTGGATCATAAATAACTTTTCCACCGCAACCGCTGACCAGTAGGTAAGTCAGCCAGTCATGGGAAACGATATGCGCATCGCCTGGTGTCTTAGCCAGGAGATCCCTGGCCGCGGCGTTCAGCAGCATGGTATTGGCCCCGGCCAGGCTTTGTACCAAGGCATTCCTAAAACCGGGCTGTCTAGCGAATAGCGGCGAGAACCCTATCACCTGTCCTGAACCATCGATCAAGCGTGTTCTGGAGCAGAACAGCGCAGGCGTGGTAGCTGGCGTCGCCAACAGATTAGCCAGCCCCCTTTCCAGCCTATCCACGAACCAGAGATCGTCCTGATCGCTGAAGGCGTAATAATCGGCGCTGATCGTGGGGTTCTTGACCAGTGACATGAAGTTCTTAGCGAACCCCTGACTCGGCCCCTCAAAAATGACCAGGCGCTCCGCACCGAGCATTGTCTGGTAGCGCTGCAGGATGCTCAGCGTCGCGTCGCTTGATCCATCATCCGATGCATAAATCACCCAATTTTGGTGGGTCTGCCGTACGAAGGAATCCAACTGTTCGACAAGGAACTTCGCGCCGTTATAGGTGCAGAGAAAAATAGCCACCCTGCAGGCTGCCAGTTCACTTGACGAGTTTAAAATTGAGGTGACAGGCTCTGTTGCCAGATGCTGTTTCATCTTCAGATCACTCAATTCTGGATAGCCTTGTCCATGGAATCGATGATTGCTTCGACCGCGGCAACCTGATCGGCGATCAGCGCAGAATCACCGCGGGATTCAATGTTCAAACGTAACAACGGCTCGGTATTCGACGAGCGCAGGCTCATGCGCCAGTCTGCAAACTCCAGGCTGATGCCGTCGGTAGTGTCCAGCTTCGGCTTTTGCTCGGCATAGTGATCCAGCACGGCCTGGATCACCGCCTTGGCGTCGTTGACGCGATAGTTGATCTCGCCACTGCAGGGGTAGGCGGCCATGCGTTCATCGAGCAGTTGTGCGAGCGATTGGCCTCGAGTGCTGATCAGTTCGGCCACCAACAGCCAGGGGATCATGCCGCTGTCGCAGTAGGCGAAGTCGCGGAAGTAATGGTGGGCACTCATTTCGCCGCCGTAGATGGCGTTTTCCTTGCGCATGCGTTCCTTGATGAAGGCGTGGCCGGTCTTGCTCTGGATGGCCTGGCCCCCTGCCCTCTCCACGATGTCGATGGTATTCCAGGTCAGGCGCGGGTCGTGGATGATCTTGGCGCCCGGCTGCTTGTTCAGGAAGGCTTCGGCGAGCAGGCCGACGATGTAGTAGCCCTCGATGAAGCGACCGTTTTCGTCAAACAGGAAGCAGCGGTCGAAGTCGCCGTCCCAGGCGATGCCCATGTCGGCCTTATGCGCCTTGACCGCATCGGCGGTGGTGGCGCGGTTTTCCGGCAGCAGCGGGTTGGGAATGCCGTTAGGGAAGCTGCCGTCCGGCTGGTGGTGCACCTTGATGAATTCGACCTGGGCGCCCATGGCCTGGAACCGTTGCTCAAGGGCGTCGATGACGTGGCCGGCGGCGCCGTTACCGGCGTTGACCACCAGTTTCAGCGGCTTGAGCTGTGCGGCATCGAGGTAGCCGAGCAGGTGTTCGATGTAGGCATCGAGGCAGGTCTGGCGGGTGAGCTGGCCGCGCTGGGCAACTGCTGGGAAGGCGTTGGCTTCGGCGATGCCTTGGATGTCCTTGAGGCCGGTGTCGCCACTGATCGGCTGGGCGCCGCGGCGCACTAGCTTCATGCCGTTGAAGTCGATGGGGTTGTGGCTGGCGGTGACCTCGATGCCGCCGTCGACATCGAGGTGGAAGGCGGCGAAGTAGACTTCTTCGGTGCCGGTCATGCCCAGGTCGATCACATCGCAGCCGGCGTCCATCAGGCCATTGGCCAGAGCCTGCTTGAGCGGCTCGCTGGACAGACGCATGTCGCCGCCGATAACCACTTTCTTGGCATCGAGGAACTGCGCGTAGGCGCGGCCGACGCGGTAGGCGATGTCTTCGTTGAGTTCGGCGCCGAGTTGGCCACGGATGTCATAGGCTTTGAAGCAAGTCAGGCTGGTCAAGATTAAAAACTTCTTCTTGGGTAATTACGATGCCCTTCCGCACACCGAAAGTAGGGTGTAAGGGTCAGCTAGATGAGTTGCACACACAGTCGCACTCCATTCACTCCGCTATCACGACCGCCACGAAATGCCCCTGCTTCGCTAGGGCCTGAACTAATGTCCGGGCGAAACGCTTCTTGACCGTTCGCTCCCCATGCACGATCCGCACCTCTGACGGCCAACGGCGCATCCGAGTAACGAATCCGATCAACCCATTTTGGTCGGCATGCGCCGAATAACCGCCTATGGTATGGACTTGCGCCCTTATGGCATAGCGCTGCCCGTCCATTTCCATGAATCCGCCCTTGGGCCCGAAGCGCTGGATCAGCCTGCCTGGCGTACCCTCGGCCTGGTAGCCGACGAACAGCACATCATGCCGCTCATCACCCAGCATCGCTTTTAGGTAGTTGACGATACGCCCACTGGAGCACATGCCGTTGCCGGCTATAACGATAGCCGGCTGAGTGGTTTGGGCCAGACGGTTGACCATGGCCAGGTGAGCCTGGTGGCTGTCGACCGTAAGCAGGTTACGAAAAGCCAGTGGGTTACGGCCCTTGGCCAAACGCGCCCTCGCCTCTGCGTCCCAGAAGTGATCGAGCTCGCGGTATACCGCTGTAAAACGGCTAGCCAGCGGGGAGTCGAGAATGATGGGTAGATTCGTCCAGTCGAGCGTTGCAGCTTTGCTGGTGCCCGGTTTTGAAGCACTTGACTGAGCTTTGGCAGATTCTTTCAGCGCTCTGAGATGGATGATGTTTTCCAGCTCATAGAGCAACTCTTGAGTGCGACCAATACTGAAGGCGGGTATCAGCACTGTGCCCTGGTTACTCAGTGCGTGTTCGAGCACTTTTTCCAGTCGCGCACGACGACTGCGGCGATCTTCATGCAGGCGGTCGCCGTAGGTGCTTTCGATGACCAGAATATCGGCTTTGTAGGGAGCTTTCGGCGCCGGCAGGATTGGCGCATGGGGAGCGCCGAGGTCGCCGGAAAACACGATGCGTTTCTTCTCGCCCGACTCGGGGTAGTGCAGATCCACTTCGACGTAGGCCGAGCCGAGGATGTGGCCAGCACGCTGTAGACGAATCCGCGCGTTGAGTTGTGGCGTGTCGATCAAGCTGAACCATTGCTTGTAGGGCAAGGCGACGATGCGTTGCTCGATTAGCTTGAGGTAACGCTCGACTTGTTTCTGATCGCGACTAAAACCGAGCTTGAAGGCATCTTCGAGAACGATAGGTAGCAGCTTGGCTGATGGCTCACTGCAGAGAATCGGGCCTTTGAAGCCAGCAGCTAGCAGATAGGGAATGCGGCCGACATGATCGATGTGAACATGGGTTGCGACCAGAGCCCTGATACCATCCAGGGAAAAATCGATGGTGAGGTTAGCGGCATTCGCACGGCCTTCTGGAGAGGTTTCCGCGCCTTGAAATAGGCCGCAGTCAATCAGCAGTGCGTGCTCATCGTCCATCTGTAGCTGATGACAGGAGCCCGTCACACCCGTTACGGCGCCATGATGAACAATGGAGGGGTACCGCACGAGTCAATCCCTAACGCTGGCGAAATTCAAAAGGACTCAGCCCAGTAATGCGGATGGCTACCCAGATAAAGCTGGTGAACTCAACAAGCTGAAAGCGTAGCAACCAGATGCTTTGTGAAAACCCGCACATTTTGACCGTTTTCTGTAATTTCGCAAGTACGAGAGGCGCCTTATGTCAGATTGCCATCCAACAAGGGGTCGACACGAGCGAAGGGCTCTACAGTTGCTTACTCATCCTCATTGACCCGATCACGCAACTCCTTGCCCGGCTTGAAATGCGGTACGAACTTGCCATCCAGACGTACCGACTGGCCGGTTTTTGGGTTGCGCCCTACACGCGGAGCGCGATAGTGCAGCGAGAAGCTGCCGAAGCCACGAATCTCGATACGGTCTCCCGTGGCCAGCGCCTGGGACATTTGCTCCAGCATGGTCTTGATGGCCAACTCGACATCCTTGGAGGAAAGCTGGCCCTGGTGGGTGACGATTCTTTCGATCAACTCCGACTTGGTCATGGTTTTCCCTTCTTTTTCAAGCGGCTAGAAGACTCGATGGATCGGTTTTAGCATGCTGATCAGCTTTTGAACAGCCTAAAAAACAAGGTGTTAGCGAGTTTCCCGGGGCAGACTGTAATACCGCAGAGCTACCCCAAGAACCTGTTCACGACCTGCTGCGCGTCGGTTAATCGAAACTGCAAGCCGCAAAGGAGATCGCGGACAAGTCCGCACAATTGCAGCGGAGCTGGCAGCATCTACGCCGACAGGGAGTCATCTTGCGGGAATGGGTGCACAGGAGCGGAGTTGCTCGAGAATGGTGCTGCCTATGGAAATTCGCCATGCGCACGAATCGAGGGCATAACCCACGTCCACAGATTCGAAGTCACCCTCCACGATTGCGCCTCGTCGGCGTTGTCAGTGAAAAGCCGCGAAGGAGCGTGAAGTGAACAGACGCTATGCTGGTTTGCCTATTCGCCGCGACCAGCACGAAATGGCTTCCGGGCTGCCGAATTACGCGCCCCAACCCGCAAGCCAGGCATCACTCAACCAGGAACACATCCTCCAGACTAGCAGCATCCAGAACGCGCTCGCCCCAGTACTCCAGCTCGACGCAACCGGCATTGGCTAAACGCTGCTGGATTTCTTCGCTCAAAGGCCCGAAACGCCGGGTAAGCAGACGGGCGAGCATGGCTCGCTCGCCTTCTTTCAGACCTTCTTTCAGACCTTCTTGCCGGCCTTCTTGCCGGCCTTCTTCCAGGCCTTCTTTCAAGCCTTCCTCCAGACCTTTTTGACGGCCTTCCTCGATTCCCTGCTCACGCCAGTCTCGCGTCCAGTCCTTCACTCGTTCTGCCAGCATGTTGTCGATCTCCTGCAGGTCGTTCAGTTGCTCGAAATTTATACCACGCATCCGCGACGGTAACAGCACTCGCTTCAGCCACACGGCAAAGTGCCGACGCAATTGCAATTGCTCCGGCTCGGCCAGCCAGGCAAGCAACTGACCCAACACTCGCCGTACGTCCTCCGGGGTGCGGCTGTTTTCCAGACCGAAGAGCCCGGCCACTAGGTTACGCGCGCTGGGCAAGGCATCATCGGCATGGCGGCTTTCATCCAGCAACAGGTAACGCAGGGCCGGGCGAAAGGCCTCCAGACCACCTGGAATGCTATCGATCAGTTCGCCGAGCTCAACGCTGGCGCGCCAGGGTCGCTCGCCGTTGTACAGCACCAGGGGCAACACCGGCGGTAGCTTGCCGGACGAGGTCAACTGCCCGGTCTTGAGCAGATCCTGGTAAAGCAGACCAAGATAGGTCATCACCCGCAGCGCCATGAAGGCATCCGGAGTGGATTGGAATTCCAGTAGAAGATAGATGTACAGCCAGCGCTCGCCGTCGGCCCATTTGACCCGCCAGATCAGATCGTCCTCGCGCTCACGCAGATCGGCAGTGACATAGTGACCATCAGCCCGCTCCAGGCTGGAAAAATCCAGCTGTTCAACCCAAGGCTGATGGACGTAGCCACGTAGCAGGTCAGCGATCATCTCGGGGTGGCTGAACAGCAGTTTGTAGCTATGGTCATGGCGGCTTTCCCTAGCCATGGCAACACTCCTTGTCGTGGGTCATGACAGTGTAGACGCTGCAGAAGATGATGCCCTGGCGGGGCATGGCACAGAGCACGGGTTTGGTGTTGGAGGATGGCCATCATTCGCCGCGTGGCGCGGCTCCTACAGGGAATGGTGGTGCCTGTGGTTTTGGGTGGGAGCCCCGACTCGGGGCGAACCTGTTGAGGCCGGCTCGATACTTGTGGGGCAGCCACTGTTCGCGGCGGGGCGCCGCACCTACACGGGCGGTGCGTTTGCTGGGTTGGTGTTGGAGCCCTGCCTCGGGGCGAAGCTTTGGGGTTGCGTTCGGGATTGTGGGATAGCCGCCATTGTTCGCGGCGGGGCGCCGCTCCTACACGGGCGGTGGCGTTTGCTGGGTTGGTGTGGGAGCCCCGCCTCGGGGCGAAGCTTTTCCCAGAACCACACTCGTCTGAGCTGGAATTAGACACTCCTGCGGAAGGGAATCCGATGACAGAGAAACGCTACGCCGCGCATAAGCTTCGGGATGGACGCTGGTCCAGTAGCGGGCAAATCTATCTTGTCACCACCGTAACCAATGGTCGCATCCCTGTCTTTGCTGATTTTTCAGCAGCGCGCACGCTCATACGGGTCATTCGTCAAGATCAGTTGCTTGGATCGCATCAAACGCTCTGCTTTGTCGTGATGCCTGATCATCTGCACTGGCTATTGCAACTACAGAATGAGGACCTGACCCGCTTGGTGGGCAGGGTCAAATCCATTTCCGCCAAGCGCCTGGGTAGGCCGATATGGCAGAAGGGATTCCATGATCATGCGTTGCGCCGGGAGGAGGATGTTCGGAGTGTGGCGAGATATGTGGTGTCGAACCCCTTGAGAGCCGGGCTCGTGGAACGAGCGGGTGATTATCCGCATTGGGATGCAGTGTGGATATGAGGGCGGTTTGGCGAAGCTTTTAGATATTGGTTCACTATTGAAGGGTGATGGCTATTCGCGGCGGGGCGCCGCTCCTACACGGGCGGTGCGTTTGCTGGGTTGGTGTGGGAGCCCTGCCTCGGGGCGAAGCTTTGGGGTTGCGCTCGGGATTGTGGGATGGCCGCCATTCGCGGCGGGGCGCCGCTCCTACATGGGCGGTGGCGTTACGGAAACGAAAAAGGCGACCCGAAGGTCGCCTTTTTTTGATGAATTACCCGAACTTAGTTCTGGTTTTCCATCTGAGCACGGATCAGATCACCAATGGTGGTCGGGCCGGTGCTTTCAACGTCTTGCTTGTTACGCAGTTCCTTCATCGCGTCTTTCTCGTCTTCAACGTCTTTCGACTTGACGGACAGGCTGATGACACGGGACTTGCGGTCGACGCTGATGATCTTGGCTTCTACTTCGTCGCCTTCTTTCAGGACGTTGCGCGCGTCTTCAACGCGGTCACGGCTGATTTCGGAGGCTTTCAGGGTAGCTTCGATCTCGTTGCCGAGGTCGATGATGGCGCCCTTGGCGTCTACTTCTTTCACAACGCCACGGACGATGGTGCCCTTGTCGTTGATGGAGACGTAGTTGCTGAACGGATCGTCTTCCAGCTGCTTGATGCCCAGGGAGATGCGCTCGCGCTCCGGGTCAACCGACAGGATGACGGTTTCCAGCTCGTCGCCCTTCTTGAAGCGACGCACGGCTTCTTCGCCGGCTTCGTTCCAGGAGATATCGGACAGGTGAACCAGGCCGTCGATGCCGCCGTCCAGACCAATGAAGATACCGAAATCGGTGATCGACTTGATGGTGCCGGAGATCTTGTCACCCTTGTTGAACTGACCGGAGAAGTCTTCCCACGGGTTGGTCTTGCACTGCTTGATACCCAGGGAGATACGACGACGCTCTTCGTCGATGTCCAGAACCATGACTTCCACTTCGTCGCCGACGTTAACGACTTTCGACGGGTGGATGTTCTTGTTGGTCCAGTCCATTTCGGAAACGTGTACCAGGCCTTCCACGCCCTCTTCCAGCTCGGCGAAGCAGCCGTAGTCGGTGAGGTTGGTGACGCGGGCAACAACGCGGGTGTTTTCCGGGTAACGAGCCTTGATGGCAACCCATGGGTCTTCGCCCAGTTGCTTCAGGCCCAGGGATACGCGGTTACGCTCGCGATCGTACTTCAGAACCTTGACGTCGATCTCGTCGCCAACGTTGACGATCTCGGACGGGTGCTTGATGCGCTTCCAAGCCATGTCGGTGATATGCAGCAGGCCATCTACGCCGCCCAGGTCAACGAACGCACCGTAGTCGGTGAGGTTCTTGACGATACCTTTGACTTGCTGGCCTTCCTGCAGAGATTCCAGCAGAGCTTCGCGCTCGGCGCTGTTCTCGGCTTCCAGGACGCTGCGACGGGAAACGACAACGTTGTTGCGTTTCTGGTCCAGTTTGATGACCTTGAATTCCAGCTCTTTGCCTTCCAGGTGAGTGGTATCACGCACCGGACGGACGTCAACCAGGGAACCCGGCAGGAACGCACGGATGCCGTTGACGTCAACGGTGAAGCCGCCTTTGACCTTACCGTTGATAACGCCCTTGACCACTTCTTCAGCGTTGAACGCAGCTTCCAGAACCAGCCAGGACTCAGCGCGCTTGGCTTTCTCGCGGGACAGCTTGGTTTCACCGAAGCCATCTTCAACCGCGTCCAGCGCAACGTGGACTTCGTCACCGACCTTGATGGTCAGCTCGCCTTGTTCGTTGAAGAACTGGTCGAGCGGGATGACGCCCTCGGACTTCAGACCGGCGTGGACGGTAACCCAGTCACCGTCGATGTCGACCACGATACCGGTGATGATGGCGCCCGGCTGCATGTCGAGGGATTTCAGGCTTTCTTCAAATAGTTCTGCAAAGCTTTCGCTCATGTTGATTCCTGTTGATCAAGGGCGGGGATTCGCCCAAACCACATTCCAGACCATGTGGGTTCGTTCATATGAAAAGAGGCCTACGGGACAAGGACTGGTCTCCCGTATGCCTCCTTGCGGACTCTTCGATTTAAAGCAACCGAGAGCCCTTAGCCGGCGAGATCGCGATCAGCGACCTCGCTCAGAATTCGTTCAAGCACCTGCTCGATGGAAAGTTCGGTGGAATCCAGCACGATTGCGTCGGCTGCCGGCTTGAGCGGAGCCACCGCGCGCTGGGTATCACGCTCGTCGCGCGCCCGTATCTCGTCGAGAAGACTCGCGAGATTAACATCATCGCCTTTGGCCTTCAACTGCAAGTAGCGGCGACGGGCACGCTCCTCGGCGCTGGCGGTCAGGAAAATCTTCAGCGGCGCGTCGGCGAATACCACGGTGCCCATGTCGCGACCGTCTGCCACCAGGCCGGGCATTTCGCGAAACGCGCGCTGACGCTGCAGCAGTGCTTCGCGTACAGCAGGCAGCGAGGCGACCATGGAAGCGCCCGCCCCTATCTGCTCGTTACGGATGGCGTCGGTCACCTCCTCGCCTTCGAGGATGATGCGCTTATCGATGAACTGCACATCCAGATGTGCGGCCAGCTGCTTGAGCGACTCTTCGTTGGTCAGGTCGATGCCGTGGTTGCCGGCAGCGAAGGCCAGCAAGCGATAGAGCGCACCGGAGTCAAGCAGATTCCAGCCCAGCTGCTTGGCCAGCAAGGCGCACAGCGTGCCCTTGCCCGACCCGCTCGGCCCGTCGACGGTGATTACCGGGGCATTCATGCCTTGCCCTCTACAGCCACGTTGATGCCAACTTCAGCCGACAAGGCCAGGAAGTTGGGGAAGGACGTGGCGACGTTGGCACAGTCATGAATGCGAATCGGCGCAGTGGCGCGCAGCGAGGCGACGCTGAAGGACATGGCAATACGGTGGTCGCCATGCGCCCAGACTTCGCCACCGCCGATGCTACCGCCTTCGATGATGATGCCATCCGGGGTCGGCTCGGCCTTCACACCCAGCGCGATCAGGCCGTCAGCCATGACCTGGATACGATCGGACTCTTTCACCCGCAGCTCTTCGGCGCCGCGCAGCACGGTGCGACCTTCGGCACAGGCGGCGGCAACGAACAGCACCGGGAATTCATCGATGGCCAGCGGCACCAGGTCTTCCGGAATATCGATGCCTTTGAGCTTGGCCGCACGCACACGAATGTCCGCCACTGGCTCGCCGCCGACTTCACGCTGGTTTTCCAGGGTGATGTCGCCGCCCATCAGCTTGAGAATGTCGATCACACCGGTGCGGGTCGGGTTGATGCCGACGTGCTCCAGCACCAGCTCGGAGCCTTCGGCGATGCTGGCAGCGACCAGGAAGAACGCCGCCGAGGAAATATCTGCCGGCACTTCGATGCGCGTGGCAGTCAGCTTATGGCCGGACTCGACGCTGGCAGTACTACCCTCAACGCTCACCGGATAGCCGAAACCGCGCAGCATGCGCTCGGTATGATCACGGGTCGGCGCCGGCTCGGTCACCGAGGTGCTGCCAGCGGCGTACAAGCCAGCCAGCAGCAAGCAGGATTTAACCTGGGCACTGGCCATCGGCATGTCGTAGGCCATGCCGGTCAGGCGCTGACCACCCTTGATGGTCAGCGGCGGACGACCTTCCGGGCCGGTTTCGATGACCGCGCCCATTTCACGCAGCGGCTTGGCCACGCGGTTCATCGGGCGCTTGGACAGCGATGCATCACCGGTCAGCGTCGTGTCGAACGGCTGCGCGGCCAGCAAGCCGGAGAGCAGGCGCATGGAGGTGCCAGAGTTACCCATGTACAGAGGGCCGGCCGGCGCTTTCAGACCATGCAGGCCGACGCCATGGATGGTCACGCGGCCGTGGTGCGGGCCTTCGATGACCACGCCCATGTCGCGGAAGGCCTGCAACGTAGCCAGGGCATCCTCACCCTCGAGGAAGCCTTCGACCTCGGTGGTGCCTTCGGCCAGCGAACCCAGCATGATCGAACGGTGCGAGATGGATTTGTCACCCGGTACGCGGATACGTCCAGCCAGCGAGCTACCAGGTTTTGCCAGGAAAATCAGATCAGTCGAGTGCATAGCGTCCACATAGGCCCTGCGGGCCAGAATTTTGCTGAAATGTTCGCGGGCCACGCGAGCGCGAGTAAACACGCCCAGCAGTTGATGCCCATCCCCGGCGTCGACCGCATCGCGCAAGGCGTCGAGGTCGTCGCGAAACGTATCCAGTGTGCGCAGCACGGCCTCGCGGTTGGCGAGGAAGATATCGTGCCACATCACCGGGTCACTGCCAGCGATCCGCGTGAAATCGCGGAAACCGCCAGCGGCATAGCGGAAAATTTCCAGGTTCTCGCTGCGCTTGGCCAGCGAGTCGACCAGGGTAAAGGCCAGCAGGTGCGGCAGATGGCTGGTGGCGGCAAGCACCTGGTCGTGATGCTCGACCTCCATCGCCTCGACATCCGCCCCCAGCTCGCGCCACAGCCCTTCGACCAGCGCCAGAGCGGCCTCATCACTGTGTTCACTGGGCGTGAGAATAACCTTGTGGCGGCGGAACAGCTCGGCGTTGGCCGCCTCCACCCCACTCTGCTCGGACCCCGCAATGGGATGGCCGGGCACCAGACGCACTGCCTTTCCAGCAAACGCCAGGCGCGCCGCGCGCACGACATTGCCTTTGGCGCTGCCAACGTCGGTCAGCACGGCATTGCCGAGATCGAGCCTGGCCAGTTGAGCCAGCAGCTTCTCCATGGCCAGGATAGGCACTGCCAACTGAATGACATCCGCTCCCTGACAGGCGGCAGCCAGATCACTCTCGCAGCGATCGACAACCCCCAACTGCACTGCCAGGCGACGCGATTCGGCATCCAGATCGACCCCCACCACTTCCCGGCACAGACCGCGCTCACGCAGCCCCTTGGCGAAGGAGCCACCGATCAAGCCGAGGCCGACCACCACCAGGCGGCCGATCTTAGGGGTATTGGATTGCACTGCGGTGACAGTCACGCCGATAGCACCTTGGCCAGCGCCTCGAGGAAGCGCGCATTCTCGCGCGGCAAACCGATGGAAACGCGCAGGAAATTCGGCATGCGGTAACCGGCCATGGGTCGCACGATCACCCCTTCACGTAGCAGCGCCTGATTGATCGCGGCGGTGTCGCGCCCGAAATCAACAGCGATGAAGTTGGCCCTGGAGGGAATCCAGCTCAGCCCCAGGGCACGCAAGCCCTCTTCCAGTTGCTGCATGCCGGCATCGTTGAGGCGACGGCTTTCAGCGAGGTAATCGGTATCGGTCAGCGCCGCACAGGCAGCAGCGAGGGCAAGGCTGTTGACGTTGAACGGCTGACGCACGCGATTGAGCACATCGGCAATAGCCGGCGAGCTGATGGCGTAACCGACGCGCAGCGAGGCCAAGCCATAGGCCTTGGAGAAGGTGCGCGAGACCAGCAGGTTCGGGTAGCGCGCCAGGTAATCCAGACCGTCCGGCAGCTCGTCGCCTTCGGCGTACTCGATATAGGCTTCGTCCAGCACCACCAGCACCGACTCCGGCACCTTGGCCAGGAAGGTTTCCAGCGCGTCCGGCCCGAACCAGGTGCCGGTCGGGTTGTTGGGGTTGGCGATGAAGACCACACGAGTATTGCTATCGATGGCGGCAAGCATGGCCTGCAGATCATGACCATAATCCTTGGCCGGCACGATCTTGCCCTGCGCGCCGACTGCCTGGGTGGCGATGGGGTACACCGCGAAGGCGTAGTCGCTGAACACGGCGTTGAGACCGGGTGCTAGATAGGCACGGGCGACCAGCTCAAGGATGTCATTGGAGCCATTGCCCAGGGTGACCTGAGCGGCGTCGACGCCGTAGCGGGTAGCCAGTGCGGTTTTGAGGGTGAAGCCATTACCATCCGGGTAGCGGGTCAGTTCGTCCAGTTCAGCGCGAATCGCTGCCAGCACCTTGTCGCTCGGGCCGAGCGGGTTTTCGTTGCTGGCCAGCTTGACGATACCGGCCGGATCGAGGCCCAGCTCACGGGCCAGCTCATCGACTGGTTTGCCGGGTACGTAGGGGGACAGCTTTTGCACGCCTGGCTGGGCCAGGGCTAGGAAATCACAGCTCATTTGCAAACCTCTTCAATCCAATTGCTCGCGACACGCACAGCCCTCACCCCTAGCCCCTCTCCCAAGGGGAGAGGGGAACCGTTCGGCGGCAGCCATCACATCCAAGCTCTATCCGCTAGCCTTATGCCCACCCCAATATCCGCCCCTAAAGCCCGCCCAACGGCAGGAGAACGGATTTTACCAGCATGCAACTAAGCCCGAGGCGTGTGCACTTCTGCTCCCCTCGCCCTCCGGGAGAGGGGCTGGGGGTGAGGGGGCTTTCAGCGATCAGAGGCAATCCGCTCGCTAGCCACCCGATAAATTTCCTGCAACACAGCCTCGGTTTCTTTCAAGGCCTGATCATTCCAAAAGCGCAGCACCATGATGCCTTCATGCTCTAAATCCAACGTTCTTGCAGCGTCGTCTTCACCACCGTGCTGCGAACCGTCCAACTCCACCGCCAATTTCGCCGCCTCACAGTAGAAGTCGAGGATATAAGGCGGCAACGGGTGCTGCCGGCGAAACTTCAAACCGCCCAGCCGCCCCGAGCGCAGGCAATACCACAGACGAACCTCGGCATCGGTTGCCGTAGTGCGCAATTCCCGCGCACGCTGCTTATGCCATGCAGGAAGCGATCTGTGCTTGGGTGGCATCCTTGCCCTCTCTTTAAATTGTGATAACCCCTGCCCTCACCCCCGGCCCCTCGGCTTTGGCATCCTGCGTCGCCCTACCTCCTGCATCCATGCAGTCGTCTCCCGAAGGGAGAGGGGAGGCAAGCAAGGCCGCGCTAGGCCGCAATCTCTTCGCCACCAAGATCATGAAGTTGTACACACTTGATCAAACCCCACCGTACACCTCCTCTCTCCCTTGGGAGAAGGAGGACAAGCAAAACGGCGCAGGGCTGAAATCTATGTCCAGGCTAACGATCGCACTGACTGCACGTGATTGATCAGACCCTCACCGTACATCTCCCCTCTCCCTCGGGAGAGGGGCCGGGGGTGAGGGTGCCTTTGTCTCAAAGCACCGCCTTCGGATATGAGCCCAGCACCTTCAGCGCCACGGCCTCCTGGGCAAGTTTTTCCAGCACATCCTTGATCAGCGGATCACGGTGATGACCAACGAAATCGATGAAGAACACGTAGGTCCACTTGCCACTGCGCGAGGGACGAGTCTCGATGCGAGTCAGGTCGATGCCGTTATTGTGGAACGGCACCAGCAACTCATGCAGCGCGCCCGGCTTGTTGCGCATGGAGACGATGATCGAGGTCTTGTCGTCGCCGGTCGGCGGCACTTCCTGGCTGCCGATGATAAGGAAGCGCGTGGAGTTGTCCGGGCGATCCTCGATCTTCTCCGCCAGCTTGGTCAGGCCATACAGGTTGGCCGCCATGTCGCCGGCGATAGCCGCACTGTTCCACTCGCTCTTGACCCGCTTGGCCGCATCGGCGTTGCTGGAAACCGCCACGCGCTCGACGTTCGGGTAGTGCGCATCGAGCCACTTGCGGCACTGTGCCAGCGACTGGGCATGGGAGTAGATGCGGGTGATCTTGTCGGTCTGGGTGGTATCGCCCACCAGCAGGTGATGGTGAATGCGCAGCTCGACTTCGCCGCAGATGACCATGTCGTGCTCGAGGAAGCTGTCGAGGGTGTGGTTGATCGCGCCTTCGGTGGAGTTCTCCACGGGCACCACACCGAAGTTGACCGCACCGGCAGCCACTTCGCGGAACACCTCGTCGATGGCCGCCATCGGCACGCTGATCACCGCGTGACCGAAGTGCTTCATCGCCGCTGCCTGGCTGAAGGTGCCTTCAGGGCCGAGATAAGCGACTTTCAACGGGTTTTCCAGCGCCAGGCAGGAGGACATGATTTCGCGGAACAACCGCGCCATATCCTCATTGCCCAGCGGGCCCCGGTTGCGCTCCATCACGCGCTTGAGCACCTGAGCTTCGCGCTCGGGGCGATAGAAGACGGGCGACTCGCCCTCCTTCAACTCCTTCATCTTCACTCGGGCGACTTCTTCGGCGCAGCGCGCACGGTCGCTGATCAGCTCGAGGATGCGCTCATCGAGGTTGTCGATGCGCACCCGCAGCGCTTGCAGTTCCTGCTCGGACATATCAGCCGTGCTCCTTCTCGAACTCGGCCATATAGGCCACCAGCGCCTCGACCGCATCCATACCCACGGCGTTGTAGATCGAGGCACGCATGCCACCGACCGAACGATGCCCTTTCAGGTTGAGCAGGCCGCGCTCATCGGCACCAGCAAGGAAAGCCTTGTCCAGCTTCTCGTCAGCCAGGCGGAACGGCACGTTCATCCAGGAACGCGCGTTGTGGGCGATGGGGTTGCTGTAGAAATCGCTGTCGTCGATGGCCTTGTACAGCAGGTCCTTCTTGGCGCGGTTGATGCGCTCCATGGCCTCTACGCCGCCCTGCTCCTTCAGCCACTGGAAGACCAGGCCGGAGAGGTACCAGGAATAGGTCGCCGGGGTGTTGTACATCGAACCGTTATCGGCGGAGATTTTGTAGTCGAGCATGGTCGGGCAGCTGGAACGGGCGCGACCGAGCAGGTCTTCACGGACGATCACCACCACCAGACCGCTCGGGCCGATGTTCTTCTGCGCACCGGCGTAGATCAGGCCGAACTGCGAAACATCCAGCGAACGCGAGAGGATGTCCGAAGACATGTCGGCGACCAGCGGGGTATCGCCGACCTGCGGCACCCAGTCGAACTGCAGACCGCCGATGGTCTCGTTGCTGCAGTAATGCACGTAGGCAGCGTCTTTCGACAGCTGCCAGTCGTTCTGACCGGGAATGGCGAAGTAATCATGCGCCTTGGCGCTGGCAGCCACGTTGATGGCGCCATAGCGACGCGCTTCTTCGATGGCCTTCTTCGACCAGATGCCGGTTTCGACGTAGTCGGCCACGCCGTCTTCCGGCAGCAGGTTCAGCGGAATCTCGGCGAACTGCTGGCTGGCACCGCCCTGCAGGAACAGCACCTTGTAGTCATTGGGCACAGCGAGCAGATCACGCAGGTCCTGCTCGGCCTGGCTGGCGATGGCCACGTACTCGTCGCTGCGATGACTCATCTCCATCACCGACAGGCCCTTGCCTTGCCAGTCGAGCATCTCGGCCTGGGCGCGTTGCAGTACAGCGGTCGGCAGCGCGGCCGGGCCGGCGCAGAAGTTAAAAGCTCGCTTGCTCACGTCTGTCTCTCTCAAGATCGATGCCTACAAGGCCCAGCCACGCAAGGCCTTTGAATATCCTGCGGCGTCATGCAGGAGCCGGAGAAGCCTGAGCCTCACCGACGATCTAGCTGATCGCCCGCAAGCGGGCTCCTACAGTGACGACCCTCAGCGCGTTATTCCTCGCTGCCTTCCTCGGCGTCGGCGACCGGCGCTTCGGCGTTTTCGGCAACTTCAGCGCCCTCTTCACCTTCGACCAGCTCGTCCTCTTCCACCGCAGTCGGCTCCTGCACGCGTTCCAGGCCAACCAGGGTCTCGTCCTTGGCCAGCTTGATCAAGGTCACACCCTGAGTGTTACGGCCGGAGCTGGAGACTTCGTCGACACGGGTGCGCACCAGGGTACCCTGGTCGGAAATCAGCATGATTTCCTCGCCGTCCTGCACCTGGATGGCGCCGACCAGCTTGCCGTTACGCTCGCTGGTAACCATGGCGATCACGCCCTGGCCGCCACGACCGCGACGCGGGAACTTGCCCAGGCCGGTGCGCTTGCCGAAGCCGCGCTCGGAAGCGGTGAGAATCTGCGCACCGGACTCCGGAATCAGCATGGAGATCAGTTGCTGATCCTTGCCCAGGCGCATACCGCGCACACCGCGCGCGGTGCGGCCCATGGTGCGCACCTTGCTCTCGGCGAAGCGCAGCACCTTGCCGGCGTCGGAGAACAACATGACTTCCTTGGCACCATCAGTGATGGCGGCGGCAATCAGGGTGTCACCCTCTTCCAGCTTCAGGGCAATCAGACCGGCGCTACGCGGACGGCTGAACTGCACCAGCGGGGTCTTCTTCACGGTACCGAAGGCGGTGGCCATGAAGATGAAGGCGCCGGTCGGTTCCGCGACCAGTTCAGGGGTTTCGCCCTCGACTTCTTCGACTTCCTCGGCCTCGACCACCTCGGTGGCTTCGCCCTCGATCACTACGCCTTCGTCATCAAGATCTTCGTCTGCGCCGGCGCTCTGCTGCAGCGCTTCGAGGTCGATCTGCAGCATCGCGGTGATGCGCTCGCCCTCGTCCAGCGGCAGCAGGTTGACTAGCGGACGACCACGCGCAGCACGCGAGGCCTCGGGGATTTCGAAGGTACGCAGCCAGTACACCTTACCCTTGCTGGAGAACAGCAGCAGGGTCGCGTGGCTGTTGGCGACCAGCAGGTGCTCGACGTAGTCCTCGTCCTTCACACCAGTGGCCGATTTGCCCTTGCCACCGCGACGCTGCGCCTCGTAGGCCGCCAGCGGCTGGCTCTTGGCGTAGCCGCCGTGGGAAATGGTGACGACACGCTCTTCTTCGGTGATCAGATCGGCAATGGTCAGATCCAGACGCGAGGCGACGATCTCGGTACGACGGGCATCACCGAACTCGGCCTTGACCTTCTCCAGCTCCTCGCGGATGACTTCCATCAAGCGCTCGGGGCTGGTCAGGATGCGGATCAGCTCGCCGATCAGGCTGAGGATTTCCTGGTACTCGGCCAGCAGCTTCTCGTGCTCCAGGCCGGTCAGACGGTGCAGGCGCAACTCGAGGATGGCCTGGGCCTGCTCCGGCGACAGGTAGTACTTGCCGTCACGCAGGCCGAACTGTGCATCCAGACCTTCCGGGCGGCAGGAGTCGGCGCCAGCGCGCTCGACCATGGCCTCCACGGCGGACGATTCCCAGGCAGTGGCGATCAGGCGTTCCTTGGCCTCAGCCGGCGTCGGCGAGGCCTTGATCAGCTCGATCACCGGATCGATGTTGGACAGGGCTACCGCCTGGCCTTCAAGGATGTGCCCACGTTCACGCGCCTTGCGCAACTCGTAGACGGTACGACGGGTCACCACTTCGCGGCGGTGACGGATGAACACCTCGAGCATGTCCTTGAGGTTCATGATCTTCGGCTGACCGTCGACCAGCGCCACGACGTTGATGCCGAACACGCTCTGCATCTGGGTCTGGGCGTAGAGGTTGTTCAGCACCACGTCCGGCACTTCGCCACGACGCAGTTCGATCACTACGCGCATGCCGTCCTTGTCGGACTCGTCACGCAGCTCGGTGATGCCTTCGATCTTCTTCTCTTTGACCAGCTCGGCGATCTTCTCGATCAGACGCGCCTTGTTCAACTGATACGGCAGCTCGGTGACCACCAACTGCTGGCGACCGCCGACCTTGTCGATGTCCTCGACCTCGACGCGGGCGCGGATGTAGATGCGCCCACGGCCAGTACGATAGGCCTCGATGATGCCGGCACGGCCGTTGATGATGCCCGCGGTGGGGAAATCCGGACCGGGGATGTACTGCATCAGGTCATCGACGGTCAACTCGGCGTTGTCCATCAGCGCCAGGCAGCCGTCGATTACCTCGGTGAGGTTGTGCGGCGGGATGTTGGTGGCCATGCCCACGGCGATACCGGACGAGCCGTTGACCAGCAGGTTCGGCACCTTGGTCGGCATCACCGCCGGGATCTGCTCGGTGCCGTCGTAGTTGGGCACCCAGTCGACGGTTTCCTTGTCCAGGTCGGCCAGCAGTTCATGCGCCAGCTTGGTCATGCGCACTTCGGTGTATCGCATGGCCGCGGCGTTGTCGCCGTCCACCGAACCGAAGTTGCCCTGGCCGTCGACCAGCAGGTAGCGCAGGGAGAAGTCCTGCGCCATACGTACGATGGTGTCGTACACCGCGGTGTCGCCGTGCGGGTGGTATTTACCGATCACGTCACCGACCACACGGGCGGATTTCTTGTAGGGCTTGTTCCAGTCGTTGCCCAGCTCGCTCATGGCGTAGAGCACACGGCGGTGTACCGGCTTCAAGCCATCGCGCGCATCCGGCAGCGCACGCCCGACGATCACGCTCATCGCGTAGTCGAGGTAGGACTGTTTCAGCTCGTCTTCGATATTGACCGGGAGGATTTCTTTGGCCAGTTCGCCCATGAGAAGCCTGGTTCCTTTTTCTGGTGAAACTCCGCGCCATTCTTCCTGAACGCCATGGAGCTCGTCGCGATAGCCTCAGGCCATCAGCGACTCACGACAAATCAACGAGTTATGTCACGATTCGATGCAGTGAAGGAGGCTGCAGTCAGCCCCCTAGAAAACTGCCGGAGATTACCACAAAGCGCGCCACACACCTACCCCGAGCACCCTCATGGAGAAGCGGAGCAAACGAGACGGAAAGAGGCGAAACGACCAACCTGCTGGGGCTGTTGCACGGCCAATGAAAGCAAAGGCTTCGCCCCGGGGCGGGGCCCCTACGCCACGCCATCGAACACCGCAATCTGTGTAGGAGCCGCGCCCCGCGGCGAAGGGCGGCCATTCCACGACATCCGGCCCATGCCTCGAAGGTGGCAAACCGCAAGAAAGCTGAAAAAGCAAAAGCTTCGCCCCGGGGCGGGGCTCCTACGCCGAACCACCGAACACCGCAATCTGTGTAGGAGCCGCGCCCCGCGGCGAATGGCGGCCATTCCACGACATCCGCGCCGTAAGGAAAAGCCGCAAGAGCAAAAGCTTCGCCCCGGGGCGGGGCTCCTACGCCGAACCACCGAACACCGCAATCTGTGTAGGAGCCGCGCCCCGCGGCGAATCGCGGCCATTCCACGACATCCGCGCCGTAAGAAAGCCGCAAGAGCAAAAGCTTCGCCCCGAGGGCGGGGCTCCTACGCCGAACCACCGAACACCGCAATCTGTGTAGGAGCCGCGCCCCGCGGCGAATGGCGGCCATTCCACGACATCCGCGCCGTAAGAAAGCCGCAAGAGCAAAAGCTTCGCCCCGAGGGCGGGGCTCCTACAAGGAGTAAGCCGCGCTTGATCAGCTCAGTGCAGGCGCTTGCGACACATCAGCTGCGCCAGCTTGGCGCTATCGGGACGCTCGATAACGCCTTTCTCGGTCACGATGTAGTCGACCAAGTCAGCAGGCGTCACATCAAAGACCGGATTGACGGCATGCACATCCGCTGCGACCCGGTGCCCCGCCACCTCCAGCAGCTCACGACCATCACGCTCTTCGAGCACGATGTCTTCGCCGCTTTCCAGGCTCATGTCGATGGTCGAACTGGGCGCCACCACCATCAGGCGCACGCCGTGATGCATGGCGTTGACCGCCAGCTGGTAGGTGCCGATCTTGTTCGCCACATCGCCGTTGGCAGTAATGCGATCAGCCCCGACGATGACCCAGGTGATGCCCTTGGTTTTCATCAGGTGAGCGGCAGCCGCATCGGCATTGAGAGTGACCGGCACCCCATCGCCAGCCAATTCCCAGGCAGTCAACCGCGCACCCTGCAGCCAGGGGCGGGTTTCATCGACGTAAACATGCTCGACCAGCCCTTCCAGGTACGCCGCGCGAATCACCCCGAGCGCCGTACCAAAGCCACCAGTCGCCAGCGCTCCAGCATTGCAATGGGTCAGCAGCACCTGCGGGTTGCCCTGATGCTTGCGAATCAGCTCCATGCCCAGTTGCGCCATGGTCAGGTTGGCCTCACGGTCGCTGAGATGAATCCCCACCGCCTCGGCCTCCAGCAGAGCCAGGATGTCGTCGCCATCCTTGAGTCGCGCCAGGCGCTCACGCATGCGCTGCAGAGCCCAGAACAGGTTTACCGCGGTAGGACGCGAGCGCTCGAGACTGGCAAAATCCGCCTCCAGCGCCTCGCGCCAGTCACCACCAGCCTGCAGCCGAGCTCGGACGCCCAGCACCAGGCCATAGGCAGCAGCGATGCCGATAGCCGGCGCGCCGCGCACCACCATATCGCGAATCGCGTCAGCCACCTCGATAGCAGAATCGAAGCGCAACCAGGTCTGCCGATGCGGCAGCAGGCGCTGGTCGAGCAGGTACAACGCACCATCGCGCCACTCGATTGCCTGAACCTTCTCCACCGCCAGCAATTGCTCGCGCATCGCGCACTCCATCTGTCACCGCCAAAAAATCGCGGATTATACGCAGACCGATCGAGGCCAGCCGAACAATCCAGCACGCCCTCACGACTTCAAGCCAGGTGCGTTCATCTATACACTGGCGCCCTTCCCTGCATCGATCAAGCCAGACGGACAATCCCCCATGCCCGAAGCCCCTCTCGACCTGCTGCTCCTGCCCACCTGGCTGGTGCCCGTTGAGCCGGCCGGGGTGGTGCTACGCGACCATGGCCTGGGCATCCGCGACGGACGCATCACACTGATCGCGCCGCGCAGCGAAGCCTTGCGCCACCCGGCAACCGAGGTGCGCGAGCTGCCGCATTGCCTGCTTGCCCCCGGCCTGATCAACGCCCACGGCCACGCCGCGATGACGCTTTTGCGCGGCATCGCCGACGACCTGCCACTGATGACCTGGCTGCACGAACATATCTGGCCCGCCGAGGGTAAGTGGGTCGACGAGGATTTCGTCCGCGATGGCACCGATCTGGCCATCGCCGAACAGATCAAGGGCGGCATCAGCTGCTTCTCCGACATGTATTTCTACCCGCAGACCGCCGCCGAACGCGTGCACAACGCCGGCGTGCGCGCGCAGATCACCGTCCCTGTACTGGACTTTCCGGTACCCGGCGCACTCAACGCTGCCGAAGCGCTGCGTACGGGCCTGCAGCTGTTCGATGACCTCAAGCAACACCCGCGTATTCGCATCGCTTTCGGCCCCCACGCGCCTTACACGGTCAGCGACGACAAGCTGGAACAGATTCGCGTACTGGCTGACGAGCTGGATGCCGGCATTCATATGCATGTGCACGAAACCGCGCAGGAAGTGGCCGAAGCCGTCGCCAAGCACGGCGAACGCCCACTGGCGCGCCTGGCTCGTCTCGGCCTGCTCGGCCCGCGCTTCCAGGCGGTGCACATGACGCAGATCGATGACGAGGACCTGGCACTGCTGGTGGAGCACAACTGCAGCATCGTGCATTGCCCCGAGTCCAACCTCAAACTGGCCAGCGGCTTCTGCCCGGTCGAACGCCTGTGGCAGGCCGGCGTCAACGTTGCCATCGGCACCGATGGCGCCGCCAGCAACAACGATCTCGACCTGCTCGGCGAAACCCGTACCGCCGCCCTGCTGGCCAAGGCCGTGGCCGGCTCCGCCACCGCCCTGAACGCTCACAGCGCCTTGCGTATGGCCACCTTGAATGGCGCCCGCGCACTGGGACTGGAAACACAGACCGGCTCGCTGGAACTGGGCAAGCTGGCCGATGTGGTCGCCTTCGATCTTTCCGGTCTGGCCCAGCAACCGATCTACGACCCGGTATCGCAGCTCATCTATGCCAGCGGCCGCGACTGCGTGAAGCATTTGTGGGTTGGCGGCAAGCAGCTGCTGGACGACGGCCGCCTGACGCGCATGGACGAAAGCGAGCTGATCGCCAAGGCCAGGGAATGGGGAGCCAGGATTGCCAGCAAGTAACACTGCTTATCCTCCCCTCTCCCGCTGCGGGAGAGGGGCCGGGGGAGAGGGCTGCCAGGTAACACCGAGCCACTCGCCTGACCCTCTCCCCAACCCTCTCCCATAAATGGGAGAGGGGGCAGACCGTGCATGAACGAAATAAATGAGCAGCCGATAAACCTTGGGCGCGACAACACTCCCAAACCACTGCGACAAACTGACATATATTGAACGAATCCGCGCCGCCCCACGCCCGTTCTTAAACTGGCAACATAGCGGCGATACGCTTTCCATGCTTTGAATAGAGATGCTTATGAGCAACGTCGACCGCGCCGAAATCGCCAAATTCGAGGCCCTGGCACACCGCTGGTGGGACCGCGAAAGCGAGTTCAAACCTCTGCACGATATCAACCCGCTGCGGGTCAACTGGATCGACGAGCGCGTCGGCCTGGCCGGCAAGCGCGTACTGGACGTCGGTTGTGGCGGCGGCATTCTCAGTGAAGCCATGGCCCAGCGCGGCGCAACGGTGATGGGCATCGATATGGGCGAAGCACCGCTGTCGGTCGCCCAGCTGCACCAGCTGGAGTCCGGCGTCGAAGTCGACTACCGGCAGATCACCGCCGAGGCACTGGCAGAAGAAATGCCGGAACAGTTCGACGTCGTCACCTGCCTGGAAATGCTCGAGCACGTGCCCGATCCCTCCTCGGTCATCCGCGCCTGCCACAAGCTGGTCAAACCGGGCGGCCAGGTGTTCTTCTCCACCATCAACCGCAACCCCAAGGCGTACCTGTTCGCCGTGATCGGCGCCGAATACATCCTGCGCCTGCTGCCGCGTGGCACCCACGACTTCAAGAAATTCATCCGTCCGTCCGAACTCGGCGCCTGGAGCCGCGCGGCCGGGCTGGAGGTCAAGGACATCATCGGCCTGACCTACAACCCGCTGACCAAGCACTACAAGCTGGAGGCGGACGTTGACGTCAACTACATGATCCAGACGCTGAGGAAAGACTGATGCGTTTGCGCGCTGTACTGTTCGACATGGACGGCACCCTGCTCGACTCGGCGCCGGACTTCATCGCCATCACCCAGGCCATGCGCGCCACTCGCGGCCTGCCGCCACTGGCAGACAAGGCCATACGTGACCAGGTATCCGGCGGCGCTCGCGCCATGGTCGCCTGCGCTTTCGATGAAGACCCGGACTCCGCCGCGTTCGAAGCCCTGCGCCAGGAGTTCCTGGAGCGCTACCAGGAACACTGCGCAGTCCTCACCCGCCCGTTCGACGGCATCGAAGCCCTGCTCGACGACATCGAACAGGCGCGCCTGTTGTGGGGCGTCGCCACCAACAAACCGGTGCGTTACGCCGAGCCGATCATGCAGGGCCTGAATCTGGCCGAGCGCTCGGCAGTGCTGGTCTGCCCGGACCATGTCAAGCAAAGCAAACCCGCGCCGGACATGCTGCTGCTCGCCTGCCAGCAGATGGGCGTCAAACCCGAGGAAGTGCTGTTCATCGGCGACGACGCGCGCGATATCGAATCCGGCCGCGCCGCCGGCTGCCGTACGGCAGCGGTGACCTATGGCTATATCCACCCCGAGGACAACCCACGCAACTGGGGCGCCGATGTGGTCGTGGACCACCCCCAGGAACTACGTGCAGTGCTCGATCGCGCCCTGTGCAGTTGCTGATCGCGCAGGCCGCCATTCTCCAATTTGGCGGGTTTCACCCGCCCTACCCTCAAGAGTTCTCCGAAGGATCCTCACATGTTCGACTACACCGCCCGCCCAGACCTGCTCAAGGATCGCGTCATCCTGATCACCGGTGCCGGCCGCGGTATTGGCGCGGCCGCCGCCAAGAGCTTCGCCGCCCATGGCGCGACGGTGCTGCTGCTGGGCAAGACCGAGGCCAACCTGAGCCATGTTTATGACGAGATCGAGGCGGCCGGCCACCCGCAACCGGTGGTGATCCCCTTCAATCTGGAAACCGCCCTGCCGCACCAGTACGACGAACTGGCGGTGATGATCGAGAATGAGTTCGGCCGCCTCGATGGTCTGCTGCACAACGCCTCGATCCTCGGCCCGCGCACGCCGCTGGAACAACTGTCCGGCGACAACTTCATGCGTGTCATGCATGTCAACGTCAACGCCATGTTCATGCTCAGCAGCACCCTGCTGCCGCTGCTGAAACTGTCGGAGGACGCCTCCGTCGCGTTCACCTCCAGCAGCGTCGGTCGCAAGGGCCGCGCCTACTGGGGCGCCTACGCGGTATCGAAATTCGCCACCGAGGGCCTGATGCAAGTCATGGCTGACGAGCTGGACGGCATCGCCAACGTGCGTGCCAACAGCATCAACCCGGGCGCGACTCGCACCGCCATGCGCGCCCAGGCCTATCCAGGGGAAAATCCGGCGACCCGCCCACTGCCGGAAGAGATCATGCCGCTCTACCTCTACCTGATGGGCCCGGACAGCAAGGGCATTAACGGCCAGGCGTTCGACGCCCAGTGATTACCGACCATGGCCCGCTGCCAGTCAGCGAGCCATGGCACGACAAAAATCCGCCGCCGTCCTTGCCAAGCGGCAGCACATTGCCAGCATCGCCGTCAGGCAACCGGCAACCCCTTGCCGATCAGCGCCTTAAAAAATACCTAAGTGACTGACTTCACAAGACTTTAAGCTCACTTGAACCACCTGGCACGAAATTCGCTCTAACCCTCTCGTCGCACCATCAGCGCCAGAGGTTCAGCTCCATGGTTCCCCCCAGCCAATCCAACACCATCGATTTCGATGCCGCCAAGCTGCAGCGTCTCGGCTTTACCGGCAGTCGCAATCTGCCGCTCAAGCCCGCGAACCTGATAGAGCTGCGCCATCAACTCAGCCTGCAACTGCAGACCAGCCTGGACGTGGAACGAATCCTCACGCTGTTCTTTCGCGAAGTACAGCGCCTGGTGGCGCTCGATGCGCTGGCTTTTCAGCATCCGTCGCATGACCTGCGCCTCGAGCTGGGCGAGCGCGCCCCGCACTCGGCCGGCTATCGCCTGAGCCATGAGGGGGAATACCTGGGCGAACTGATTTTCCGCCGCAAGCAGCGCTTTGCCGAAGACGAACTGATCCAGCTGGAATCGCTGCTGGCCAGCCTGCTGTTCCCGCTGCGCAATGCCCTGCTCTACCGCACCGCGCTGCAAAGTGCGCTGCGCGACCCGCTGACCGACACCGGCAACCGCATCGCCATGGACCAGGTGCTGCAGCGTGAGGTGGATCTGGCCCGCCGCAACCTGCAACCGCTGTCACTGCTGATGCTCGACATCGATCACTTCAAGAGCATCAACGACAACCATGGCCACACGCTTGGCGACGAAGTACTGAAAGCGGTCGCCCAGACTCTGAAGAACCAGTTGCGCAATATCGATATGGTCTTTCGCTACGGTGGCGAGGAATTTCTGGTGATTCTCTCCGGCACCAACCGCGAGGGGGCTGCGCTGGTAGGCGAGCGCCTGCGCTTTGCGGTGATGGAACTGCAATGCCTGGATGCCGGCCGCGCCATCGACGTGTCCATCAGCCTGGGCTGCTCCAGCCTGCTGCCGGGCGAGTCTGCCGAAAGCCTGCTGCGCCGCGCCGATAACGCACTCTATGTGGCCAAACGCGAAGGCCGTAACCGCCTGTCCATGGCTGGCTGAGAGGCCGCCCTGCGTAGCCCGGATGAAACGGGAATACTCTGAAGGCAATGGTTCAAGCTAGATTCGGGACACAGAATGAAAAAAGGGACTCCGCGGAGTCCCTTTTCGTTTATCAGCGCTTGCGGCCGAAGCCGGGGCGCTGACCATCGCCGGCGGGCGGACGCTTGCCGGGTGTTGCCGGACGCGGCTTGCGTGCTGGACGCTCGGACAACTCGACGGCCGGACGCGGCTGACGCTTCTTCACATCACTCGGGCGCTCCGCTACCGGCGTGCCGCGACCGTTTTCACGACGCTCACCGCTGTCTTTGCGCGGGCCACGCGGCGCACGCTGATCGCCATCCTCACGGCGCGGCGCACGGCTCGGACGGGCATTTTCGGCACCTACCTCATCCTTCGCCGGACGCAGCACACGCTTGCCACGCACCTCGACCGGTTTGGCCGACTTGCGCTGCAGACGATCGAGCTTCTCGCGGGTCTTTTCCTTCATCGCTGGCAGCGCCTGCGGAGTCAGGCCCACTTCGGCGCTGAGAATGTCCACTTCACGCTGGTCCATTTCGCGCCAGCGGCCCATGGTCAACTCGGAAGTGAGGAACACCGGGCCGAAGCGCACGCGCTTCAGGCGGCTGACCACCAGGCCCTGGGACTCCCACAGGCGACGCACTTCGCGGTTACGCCCTTCCATCACCACGCAGTGATACCAGTGGTTGAAGCCTTCGCCGCCGGGCGCTTCCTTGATGTCGGTGAACTTGGCCGGACCATCCTCGAGCATCACGCCATTCTTGAGGTTCTCCAGCATTTCCTCGGTGACTTCGCCACGCACACGCACCGCGTATTCGCGGTCCATCTGATAGGACGGGTGCATCAGGCGGTTGGCCAGTTCACCGTCAGTGGTGAACAGCAACAGGCCGGTGGTGTTGATATCGAGGCGACCGATATTGATCCAGCGGCCTTCTTTGGGGCGCGGCAGACGATCGAATACGGTGGGGCGGCCTTCCGGGTCATCACGGGTGCAGATCTCGCCATCCGGCTTGTTGTAGATCAACACGCGGCGAACCGAGCCGGTGATTTCTTCGCGCTTGAGCAAACGGCCATCAAGAGCGATGGCGTCATTGGCATCGACGCGCTGGCCCAGGGTCGCAGCAGCGCCGTTGACCTTGACCCGACCTTCGGCGATCCAGGTCTCGATCTCGCGGCGCGAGGCCAGCCCAAGGCGGGCCAGGACTTTCTGCAGTTTCTCGCCTGCAGGACGCGGTTGTTCGTGCTCAGTCATCTTGGGCACCTCCCGGTGTAGTAAAGGATGATCGAAGGGCGCGCATCATACGCGCTGTAGAGCCCATAGGGTAGACGATGCTGCGGCATTCGCCTGGTAGAAGCAGGAACACAGCACCGGATCGTAGGAGCCCCGCCCCGGGGCGAAGCTTTTGCGCACAAGCCTTGTACTATCGACGCCCCCACCATTCGCCGCGAGGCGCGGCTCCTACACCGGATATGCGGTCAATACTTGCGCCTTCCGGTGGCCTCCAGCGCCAGCAAGCGCATATCGGCCTCGGCCAGCAGCGCCAGGCGCTCACCCTTGTCCAGGCGTTTCCAGCCTTTGATTTCCTCACGGCTGCGGCCGCAGCCCAGGCAGATGTCCTTTTCGAACTCACAGACCTTGATGCACGGACTCTTGCTCATTGGATCGCCTAAACCAAAAAGGATCGGATGGGCGCAAGAATAAAGGCCGAGGGACAAACAGCGAGATTGAAGTATTCGATAAAGGGCTTAAGCGATATCAATGCAACGGCTGATCGCCGTCCAGGTCGGCCAGATCGTCTTCGACCGCTTCATCCTCTTCGTCTTCTACCAGACGCAGGTCATCGAAATCAGTCTTGAGCCCCTGTTCCATGTCGTCCAGCTCGGCCAGCAGGCTACGGAAGCTGGTTTCCTCGCGAGGCTCGGCGGCTTCGCCGTCTTCCTGCAAGGCCAGATCGGCACGCGCCTGCAGCCCTGCCGGTACCTCGGCATCGTCGTCCAGCGCCAGTTCAGGCTCGGGCTCCAGCTCACGCAGGGCGGCGAGCGGCGGCAGCTCGTCGAGGCTTTTCAGGTTGAAGTGGTCGAGAAAGCCCTTGGTGGTGGCGAACATCGCCGGACGGCCCGGCACGTCGCGATAGCCCACCACGCGAATCCACTCACGCTCGAGCAGGGTCTTGGTGATGTTGCTGTTGACCGCCACGCCCCGCACGTCCTCGATCTCGCCACGGGTGATGGGCTGGCGGTAGGCGATCAGCGCCAAGGTTTCCAGCAGCGCACGGGAGTAGCGCTGCGGGCGCTCTTCCCAAAGCCGACCAACCCATGGCGCGAAACGCTCACGCACCTGCAGACGGTAACCCGAAGCCACTTCTTTCAACTCGAACGCTCGCCCTTCGCAGGACTGCCGGAGGATCTCCAACGCCGCCTTGAACTGCTCGGGCTCGGGCCGCTCGCCCTCTTCGAAGAGTTCGAAGAGGCGATCGAGCGACTGCGCCTTGCCGGAAGCCAGCAGAAAGGCTTCGAGCAATTGCGCCAGGTCTTTGGGGTCGTTCAGGTTCATTCGGCACGGGCTCGGACGTGGATGACGGCGAAGGGCTCATTCTGCACCAGCTCGACCAGGGATTCCTTGATCAATTCGAGCACCGCCATGAAGGTTACCACCACGCCGAGACGCCCTTCCTCGGCGGCGAACAGCTCGACGAAAGGCACGAAGGCTCCGCCCTTGAGGCGCTCCAGCACTTCACTCATGCGCTCGCGGGTGGACAGCGCCTCGCGGGTAATCTGGTGGCTTTCGAACATGTCGGCGCGGCGCAGCACCTCGGCCATCGACAGCAACACCTCTTCCAGGCTGACGTCCGGCAGCAGCTTGCGCGCGCGGGCTTCGGGTGCATCCAGCCTGGGCACAGTCACGTCGCGGCCAACGCGCGGCAGTTCGTCGATCCCCTCGGCAGCGGCCTTGAAACGCTCGTACTCCTGCAGGCGGCGAATCAGCTCGGCGCGCGGATCGTCTTCTTCCTCCTCGGCCTCGGTGGAGCGCGGCAGCAGCATGCGCGACTTGATCTCGGCCAGCATGGCGGCCATCACCAGGTATTCGGCAGCCAGCTCCAGACGTACCGAATGCATGAGTTCAACGTAGCCCATGTACTGCTTGGTGATCTCGGCAACGGGGATATCGAGGATGTCGATGTTCTGCTTGCGGATCAGATACAGCAGCAGGTCCAGCGGCCCCTCGAAGGCCTCGAGGAAAACCTCCAGGGCATCCGGGGGAATGTACAGGTCCAGCGGCAATTCGGTGACTGCCTCACCATAAACCAGGGCGAACGGCAGCTCCTGCTGGGCGCCGGCCTGGCTGTCCGGGGTTGGCGTGGCGGGCTCACTCATCGACTGGCGCTCCTTCAGCGGTAATTCAGGCCCATGGCCATGCGTACTTCGGCCAGGGTTTCGCGCGCTTCGTCACGCGCGCGCTCGGCGCCTTCGGCGAGGATGCTGCGCACCAGGTCCGGACTATCCTCATAGTCGATGGCGCGCTGCTGCAGGGGCATCAGCTCGGCCTGCAAAGAGGAGCACAGCGCGCTCTTGCAGTCGAGGCAACCAATCGAGGCGCTACGACAGCCCTCGATCACCCAGTGCAATTGCTCGGCGCTAGAATACAGCTGATGCAGCGACCAGACCGGGCAACGCTGCGGCTCACCCGGATCGTCGCGGTGTACCCGTGCCGGATCGGTGGGCATGCGCCGCAGTTTTTCCTCGAGCTCGGCATCGCTATCGCGCAGGAATATCGCGTTACCGCTGGACTTGGCCATCTTCTGTCCGTCCAGGCCAGGCACCCGCGAAAACTCGGCAAGAATCGGCTGCGGCTCGCTCAGAATCACCTTGCCGCCACCTTCCAGATAGCCGTACAGACGCTCCTGGTCGCCGAGGGTGATGCTGGTCTGTTCCTTGAGCAGGGCCCGCGCCGTCTCCAGCGCCTGTACGTCACCCTGCTCCTGATAGGCCTTGCGCAGGTTGCTGTAGAGCTTGCCGAGCTTCTTGCCCAGCTTGCCGATGGCCGCTTCGGCCTTCAGCTCGAAATCCGGCTCGCTGCCGTACAGGTGGTTGAAGCGGCGCGCCACTTCACGGGCAAATTCGATATGAGGTAGCTGATCGGCCCCCACCGGCACCTGTCCGGCGCGGTACAGCAGGATATCCGCAGCCTGCAGCAGCGGGTAACCGAGAAACCCGTAAGTGGAGAGATCCTTGCTGCCCTGGTGCTCCTGCTGCTCCTTGTAGGAGGGCACGCGCTCAAGCCAGCTGAGCGGGCAGATCATCGACAGCAACAGGTGCAGCTCGGCGTGTTCCGGCACCTGCGACTGCACGAACAGCGTCGCGGAGCTGGGACTGACGCCTGCAGCCAGCCAATCTACCGCCATATCCATGACGTGCTGGGAGAGCTGGCCGGCATCGGCGTATTCGGTGGTCAGGGCGTGCCAGTCGACAATACAGAAGAAGCAGTCGTACTCGTGCTGCAACTTGACCCAGTTCTTCAGCACGCCGTGATAGTACCCGAGGTGAAGACGACCGCTCGGACGCATCCCTGACAGCACCCGACGCTCGGAGTCGTTAAGGCTCAAACCGTTCTATCCAAAATCCAGACAAGGCCAGGGAGTATAGGGCAGCTGCATCCACAACGGAAAAGGCGGTGTCAGAGATCGCTGAACGGCGTCGGATCACCGCAGCCGACGCGCAGGACTTCCGGGCTGTCGTCAGCAAGATTGACCACGGTGGACGCTTCCAGCCCGCCAAAACCTCCGTCGATGATCAGGTCGACATGGTGTTCGAGAATCTGGCGCATTTCGTAGGGGTCGGACATGGGCAAGTCATCGCCCGGCATGATCAGACTGACGCTCATGAGCGGCTCGGCCAATTGTTCCAGCAACGCCAGGGCGATCGGGTGGCTGGGTACGCGGATGCCGATGGTACGGCGCTTGGGGTGCAGCAACATGCGCGGCACTTCGCGGGTGGCGTTGAGGATGAAGGTGTAAGGACCCGGGGTGTGATTCTTCAGCAAGCGGAAGGCTGCAGTGTCGACCTTGGCGAACAGACCGATCTGCGAAAGGTCCCGGCAGACCAGGGTGAAATTGTGCTTGTCGTCGAGCTGACGCAGGCGACGAATGCGCTCTACGGCATTCTTGTCACCGATCATGCAGCCCAGCGCATAAGAGGAGTCGGTCGGATAGACCACCACGCCGCCGCCACGAATGATTTCCACGGCCTGTTTTGTCAGGCGTGCCTGCGGGTTTTCCGGGTGAACCTGGAAAAATTGACTCACACTTGCTCCCAGCTCATGAAGTGACAGCGGATGGCTGTGCATGTTCGAAGCGCTCCCAGAGCGCAGTCAGGTCATCAGGCAACGGGCGATACATGCCCAACTCGGACCAGTCGCCAGGCGCGTGGAAATCACTGCCGACACTGGCCATCAAGCCGAACTCGCGCGCCAGAATCGCCAGCCCACCGACTTGTTCGGCCGGCTGCATGCCATTGACCACTTCCAGGGCATGACCGCCGGCCGCCGCGAAATCGGCCACCAAGCGTCGACGCTTACTGCGAGTAAAGTCGTACTGCCACGGATGCGCCAGGCTGATCCAGGCTCTGGCCGAACGCAGGGTGGCGATGGTTTCTTCCAGCATAGGCCAGTGCTGCTTGACGTCACCCAACTTTCCCGAGCCCAGCCACTTGCGAAACGCCTCGGCGCGATCGCGCACATGGCCGGCGCGCACAAGAAATTCGGCGAAATGTGGCCGGGCCGGCGCATTGCCGCTATCGCCCAGTTCCTGCTGAACGGCCCGCGCGCCCTCCAGAGCGCCTGGCATACCTTTGGCGGCGAGGCGTCGGTCGATCTCTTCCGCACGCTGCCAGCGCCCATGGTGCAAGGCATCGATGGCAGCACACAGCGCCGGCGCCTCGCGCTCGAAGGCATAGCCCAACACGTGGATGGTCGCTCCACCCCAGGTGCACGACAGCTCGATGCCATTGATCAGCTGCATATCCAGAGCCATCGCTGTGCGGCGTGCTTCATCCAGCCCTTCCAGCGTGTCGTGATCGGTCAGTGCCAGCAGCCTAACGCCACGCTCATGCGCCCGGGCCACCAGTACGGCGGGGGCCAGGGCGCCATCGGAGGCGGTGCTGTGGCAGTGCAGATCGACAATCATGGCGGCGCTTTCGTTGAGATTGATGTTTGTTATTATGCCCCACATTAGCCGCAAGCAGGCCGTTGAAAAACGTAGGCGAGGCAGCCAGTGCAATACCGATGGCGGCCCCGCAAAAACAGGCGAAAAACGCTCGGAGTCGCGTTCGACTTTACGAGTTGTAAATGAGCATTTTGAGCCTGTTTTTAACGCAGCAATGGCAACGTAGGTAGTTTTTCAACAGCCTGCTAGGCAGTCGCCATGTGGCGCAAATGCGTTATCCCTCCCCGCTTCGACCCTAAATAAGGATTGAGATGCTCTACGCCATCATCGCCACCGACGTCGAAAACTCCCTGGAAAATCGTCTGGCCACCCGCCCTGCTCACCTCGCTCGTCTGGAGCAGTTGAAGCAGGAAGGTCGCCTGCTGCTAGCCGGCCCGCACCCGGCCATCGACAGCAATGATCCAGGCCCGGCGGGCTTCAGCGGCAGCCTGGTGGTTGCCGAGTTCGACTCCCTTGAAGCTGCCCAACAATGGGCCGATGCCGACCCGTACCGCACAGCCGGCGTGTATGCCAACGTTTTGGTCAAACCCTTCAAGAAAGTGCTGCCCTGACGAAATGCCACCCACGCTGCTTTCGCACACAAGGAATCGCGATGCGCTCGATCCCGCTGTCCCTGCTGGTCACCGTGATGCTGACCTGTGCTTCGGTACAGGCAGAAGAACAACCCGCTCAGCCGTCCGTCCCTGCAGCTGCGGTCGACAGCCAGGTGTTGGAACAGCGCCTGGCGCAGAGTGAGCAACTGCGCAATGAGCAGGAAGCGAGCAGCGCCGTGCAACTGCAGCGCCTGCGCCAGGAAAATCAGCGCCTGCGCCTGCAGCTCAAGGAGAGCCAGGCGCAGGCTCAACCCCGGCTGCTCAGCGAGGAACAGACCTGGTTCGCCCTGGGCGCCGCCCTGAGCCTGATCTCGCTGCTATTCGGCGTCCTGTTACGTGGCTCTCGCAAGACCCGTCGCGAGTGGATCAACTGAGCCATGAATCGACTGCTGCTGATCGATGATGATCAGGAACTCTGCGAGCTGCTTAGCCGTTGGCTGACCCAGGAAGGCTTTCAGGTCACGGCCTGCCACGAAGCCGCTGGCGCCCGTCAGGCACTTGCCGCACAAGCCCCCGAGGCTGTGGTGCTGGACGTGATGCTGCCGGACGGCAGCGGCCTGGAGTTGCTCAAGCAGCTACGGGGCGAGCATCCGGACCTGCCAGTGCTGATGCTCTCCGCCCGGGGTGAGCCACTGGACCGCATCCTCGGCCTTGAGTTGGGCGCCGATGACTACCTGGCCAAGCCCTGTGACCCTCGCGAGCTGACCGCGCGCCTGCGCGCCGTGCTGCGCCGCACCGTGCCCGCGCCGGCCAGCAGCCAGCTGGAGCTGGGCGACCTCAGCTTCAGCCCCAATCGCGGGGTGGTCAGCATTGGCGAGCATGACGTTCCCCTGACACTTTCCGAAAGCCGCCTGCTGGAAGCCCTGCTGCGCCAACCAGGTGAGCCGGTGGACAAACAGGCATTGGCGCAACTGGCCCTGGGCCGCAAATTGACCCTGTATGACCGCAGCCTGGACATGCACGTCAGCAACCTGCGCAAGAAGCTCGGCCCGCACCCGGACGGCCGCCCACGCATTCTCGCCCTGCGCAGCCGCGGCTATTACTACGCACAGTGAGTGCTCCCTGGCGCAGCGTAAATAACCCGCAACATCGCCTTTACCCAAGCTTTACCCACAGCTGACTGCCCTTGACCTTGACCGCCGCATAATGAGCCCATCCGGTACTTACCGGCCTCGGAACCTGTTTACGACCTGCTGCGCGTCGGCCCTGCTGCGTTGAAAACAGACTCGGAATGCTCATGTACAACAGTACAGTCGCCCGCGACTCCGACCGTTCCTCGTCTGTTTTCGCCTTGCATGACTCTAGCTCGCTAGATCGTAAAACAGGTTCTCAAGACAAGGAGAATCACCATGCGTAAGACCCTCACCGCCCTGCTGCTCGCTGCCACCCTGCCGACCCTGGCCTTCGCCATGCCCATGCAAGACGGCGGCCCTCGCCACCATGATCGCGGCCACGGCATGTTCAAGGAGCTGAACCTGAGCAAGGAACAGCGCCAGGAGTTTCGCAAACTGATGGGCGAGCAGATGAAGACCCATCGCGACATCACCAAGCGCTACCTGGACAAACTGCCGGAAGCCGAAAAGCAGGCCATGAAGAAGGAACTGGACAAGGCTCGCGCCGACCAGCACAAGGCCCTACGTGACCTGCTCAACCCCGAGCAGCAGAAAGCCTTCGACGAGCACCAGAAGAAAATGGAAGCTCGCCGCGCAGAAATGGCCGAATTCAAGGCCTGGAAGGCCGAGAAGGACAGCAAGACCAACTGATCGACACCCCCTAGACCCGCCGCCGCGCTCCCTGAGCCCGGCGGCTTTTGCATGAGGAATCACCGTGCGTTCACTGTTCTGGCGCATTCTGGCGACCTTCTGGCTGGGCATCGCCCTGGTGGCCGGTCTGTCGCTGCTGCTGGGCCGCGCCCTGAATCAGGACGCCTGGATTCTGAGCCTGCACCCGGGCCTTGACGATCTCGATAGCAAGTGGGTCAAGCGCTATGAACAGCAAGGGCCAGCCGCCGCCCAGGATTTTCTCGAACAGCGCAAGCGCAAGTACCGTATCGACACCCAGGTGCTTGGCGAGAGCGGCCAGCAGCTGGTCAAAGGCACCTTTCCGTCCCGTGCTGCCGCCTTCGAGGCGCGTCACGGCGACGACCGTCGCTTGCCATGGCGGCGTCTGACCGCCGAATACACCAGCCCGGAAAGCGGCGAAAGCTACCTGTTCATCTACCGTATTCCACACCCGGAATTGGCAGCCTGGCACCGCGGCAGCCTGTTCTGGCCACTCAGCGCCATCGCCATTGCCCTGGTGGTGCTGACGCTGTTCAGCCTGATGCTGACGCTGTCGATCACCCGCCCGCTGGATCGCCTGCGCGGCGCCGTGCATGACCTCGGCCAGACCGCCTACCAACAGAACAGCCTGGCTCGTCTGGCCACGCGCCGCGACGAGCTGGGCCTACTGGCCAAGGACTTCAACCGCATGGGCGAGCGCCTGCAAGGCTTGATCGGCAGCCAGCGTCAGTTGCTGCGCGATGTTTCCCACGAACTGCGCTCGCCCCTGGCGCGCCTGCGTATTGCACTGGCATTGGCGGAGCGCGCCGATGCCGCGGAACGAGAAAGGCTCTGGCCCCGTCTGAGTCAGGAGTGTGATCGACTGGAAGCGCTGATCAGCGAAATTCTTGCCCTGGCCCGTCTGGACGCTGATCCGGGCGCCGCACAGCCCGTCGATCTGGCCGCCCTGCTCGGCAACCTGCAGGAAGACGCTCGCCTGACCGCCCCGCAACAACAGCTGCAGATCGATCTCGACCCGCGCGCACGCCTGGAAGGCTGGCCAGACATGCTGGAGCGCGCGCTGGACAATCTGCTACGCAATGCCTTGCGCTTCAGCCCAGCGGATCAACCTGTCCTCATAAGCGTGCAAAGCCAGGGGCAAAACGTAACGCTGAGCGTGCGCGACCATGGCCCAGGAGTCGCCAGCGAACACCTGGAGCAATTGGGTAAACCGTTCTTCCGTGCACCAGGCCAGAGCGGTTCCGGCCACGGCCTCGGCTTGGCTATCGCGCGGCGGGCGGCGCAGCGTCATGGCGGTGAACTGCTGTTGAGCAATCATCCGCAAGGCGGCTTCATCGCCACGCTCAGCCTGCCGGCCAGACAGCAGGCAGGCTGAAGCGCGTTTCGCTCAGCCCTCCCAGGCGCTGACGAAATCCTCGACGCGGACCTCCGGGGCGCGGCGCAGCTCACGCTCCGGCGTACCAAGGTAGAGGTAGGCGATGATCTGCTCGTCCGCCGCCAGGCCCAGCCCCTTGGCCACATGGGCGTTATAGGCCATGTCGCCGGTACGCCAGACCGCACCGACACCCTGAGCATGGGCGGCCAGCAGCATGCCATGCGCGGCACAGCCGGCTGCTATCACCTGCTCGGAAGCGGGCACCTTGGGGTGAGCCTGAACCCGGGCGATCACCACCACCAGCAATGGCGCGCGCAGCGGCATGCCACGCGCCTTGTTCAGCGCTTCCGGCGCAGCATGCGCATCGGCGACCAGCAAGGCCTCGGCGAACAGCTCGCCCATGCGCTCACGCGCTTGCCCCTCGACCGTCAGAAAACGCCACGGACGTAGCTGGCCATGATCAGGCGCACGCAGGGCTGCGCGAAACAGCAGGTCACGCTGCGCGGCATCCGGGCCCGGTTCGACCAGGCGAGGAACGGAAACACGGTTGAGCAGAGCGTCGAGAGCCTCCATCGGCCACCTCCAAAAACAAAGATGGCGCATTCTCAATGCTGCAAGCTGCAAGCTGCAAGCTCAGCGGTATGCGGGGGACGGCGCATCAGCCTGTAGGCGCTGCGCCTCGCGGTGAATCGCAAGAACATCGCAAAGCAAGAATCTTCGCCCCGGGGCGGGGCTCCTACACAAACCCCGCAGGCGCCGCCCTACCCTGTAGGAGCCGCGCCTCGCGGCGAATCGTAAGAACACCGCAAAGCCAAAAGCTTCGCCCCGGGGCGGGGCTCCTACACAAACCTCGCAGGCACCGCACCACCCTGTAGGAGCCGCGCCTCGCGGCGAATCGCAAGAACACCGCAAAGCCAAAAGCTTCGCCCCGGGGCGGGGCTCCTACACAAACCCCGCTGGCGCCGGCCTACCCTGTAGGAGCCGCGCCTCGCGGCGAATCGCAAGAACACCGCAAAGCCAAAAGCT